>Ga0181520_10011808_pt1 | contig 11381 bp, 10 predicted proteins | sample PEATcosm2014_Bin_29_FD_132451 | JGI IMG/M metagenome (GOLD analysis project Ga0181520, IMG submission 132451) | Peatland microbial communities from MTU Mesocosm Facility, Houghton, MI, USA - PEATcosm2014_Bin02_30_metaG | ecosystem: Environmental > Terrestrial > Soil > Wetlands > Peat | place...
CAGGGGTCTGGGCTCACAAGCCCAAAGATTTGTCGTTCGAGGAGGCGGCCGGGTTCTCGGTGGTGGTTGAAACGGCGAAACGCAACCTGGCCCAGGTGGGAGTGAGAACTGGCGAGACGCTTCTGGTGAGCGGAGCCTCCGGTGGTATCGGATCGGCTGCAGTCCAGTTCGCGCTTCACCGCGGGATCACCGTGATCGGCACCGCGAGCGCTCGCAATCACAACTATCTCCGCGGGCTCGGCGCTATCCCCACGACCTATGGACCAGGCCTGGTGGAAAGGGTCAGGGAACTCGCTCCCACTGGTGTGGATGCTGCCCTGGACATCGCTGGCTCGGGCGTTATCGCTGAACTGATCGAACTGGTTGGGGATGCCACCCGCGTCGTCTCCGTCGCCGATTTTACGGCACCAAAGTTCGGCGCGCAGTTGTCTCTGGCCGCGCAGGAGCATCCAGAGCGGGCCTTGGCAGAGGTGGCGCGCTTGTATTCGCAAGGTGTATTCCGCCTACACGTGGAAAAGACGTTCCCGCTTACCCAGGCCGCCGAAGCATACAAGATCTGTGCCGCAGGGCACGTCACGGGCAAGCTCGTGATTTCGATCGATTGAGTCCGACGATGAATCGCCCCACTGTTGAAGAGGAGATTAAGTCTATGTCAAGAACCAAGGTCGCGCTGGTAACCGGCGCAAGCCGCTCCATTGGCCTCGGCGTCGCCGTTGCCCGCTCGCTCGCCGAGCAGGGCTATCACGTGATCGTCACTGCCCGCAATGGCCTCCAAGCTGAGGAACAGGCGGCGATGCTCCGCGCTGAAGGCCACAGTGCAGAAGGGTGCAGGCTTGACCTCGCCGATACGGAAGATTTCGCGCGCATCGCCGAGCACGTCTGGACCGAACACGGCCACCTCGACGTGCTCGTCAACAACGCGAGCACCATGCCGGACAGAGATGCCCGTTCGGCGCTCGATGCCGACATCGGCGAGGTCCGGAACGCCCTCGACGTCGACGTGGTTGGTGCCTGGGCGCTGGTAAATGCAATGCGCCCGCTGCTCGAAGCCGCGCCGGCAGCGCGCGTGGTGAACATCTCAAGCGGCGCGTACCTCCAGATAGAAGCCGGCGCGGAATTCGCCGAGCCGGTGAGGGCGCCAGCACACTCATTCGCGAAGCACACACTCAATGTCCTCACGGCGACCCTCGCCTCGGCGTTCCGCGGCACAGGTGTTCTCGTTAACGCCGTCGATCCGGGCCGCATCGCCACCCACCCGGAGTTCGGCGTCGATGACGATGACCGGCCCGCATCGGAGAGCGCCGCTTGGGTCCTTTGGGCGGCGACGTTGCCAGCCGACGGTCCAAACGGCGGCGTCTTCCTCGATGGCGAGCGGGTTGCATGAGACAACAGGCGAAACAAGATCGCTTAGGACCGGGGCAGGAGTTCCCACTCGCACAAGCCGTAGCGGCTTGCAAACTCATTGCCGCAAGGCGTCTCACGGGCAAACTCGTGATCATCAGCCCTTAAAGGAAATCATGTCTTCAAGCTCTTCTACGCAAGTCATGGCGACTGAACCGACCATCCTCGACCCACGCCAGCGCCACACCATCCTGATTGGGGTCTGCATTGCCCTCATGGCAGTGATCGCTTCGGTGTCTGGGCTAAATGTCGCACAGCCGCAACTCGCTCTCGCATTGGATGCATCGCAAGGCGATGTCTTGTGGGTGATCAACATCTACACCATCACCATGGCTGCGCTGCTGTTGCCTCTCGGCGCGGTCGGGGACCGCTGGGGTCGCAAGTCGGTCCTGATCGCTGGCCTGGTCGTCTTCGGCGTGGCAAGCGCGTCGGCGGGCCTGGCCCCCACAACCGGGGTCATGCTTGCCGCACGATTTCTCAGCGGTGTAGGTGCAGCGATGATCATGCCCGTCACCCTCGCCGTCATTACCTCGACCTTCCCAGCCGAAGAGCGTTCCAAGGCGATCGGTGTGTGGACCGCCGTCGCCGGTGCCGGCGGTATCCTGGGAATGTTCGTATCGGCTGTGTTGGTAGACGTGGCCAGTTGGCGATGGCTCTTCGTCCTACCGGTCGTTCTCGTCCTCTCGGCCATCCCCATGGCGCTCGGAGCTATTCCGAACTCCCGCAAAGTGTCTGAACACAGATTCGACCTCGCCGGCGCGCTGACATCCCTCATCGCCGTGGTCGGGTTCGTCCTTGTTCTCCAGGAGGGACCCGAACAAGGATGGACCACTCCTGCAACTCTCCTGAGCCTCCTGGTCGGAGTCGGCGGAGTCATCGCATTCGTGGGGTGGGAACTGCGTCAACAGGCCCCACTACTGGACGTCAGAATGTTCCGCAAGCGAGGTCTCGCCAGCGGCTCGGTGTCGCTGCTGGCGGTATTCGGAGTGCCGACAGGGATATTTGTGGTTCTCTACCCCTACCTCCAGGCGGTGCTCGGCTGGTCCGGTCTTGGATCCACTCTCGCGCTGATGCCGATGCCCGTGCTGATGATCGCCTGCTCCGCTCTCGCCCCACGGCTGGCGGCACGAATCGGAGTTCGTCTGACCATGGCTGCTGGGATATTTCTGGGCGGTGCAGGATTGGGCCTCATGGCGATCTTCGTCTCAGTCGACGGCGGTTACCTTTCCGTGTTGCCGGGTTATCTGGTCATGGGGCTCGGCATGGGGCTGGCGATGACCCCCTCGACCGAGGCCATCACCTCGTCGCTGCCGCGCGAACAACAAGGTGTCGCCTCCGCTCTCAATGATGTCGCCAGGGAGTTTGGCAGCGCGCTTGGTGTCGCTTTGCTTGGAGCGGTCACGACCGCCGGATATGGCAACGCGATCAACGCGCATCTCAAAGGGGTTCCCGCCGACGCGGCTCACTCCGCACGCAAAGGCATAGCCAGCGCCCTCGCAATCGCCAACGACAACCACCCTTACTCCAAAGCATTGTTCCGGTCCGCACAGGAGGCCTTCGTCCACGGCTGGCAGCAAGCCATGTGGGCAGGAGTTATCGTGATGACGATCGTGCTGGCTTACGTTCTCCTTCGAGGTCCCGAGCGCGCAACTGGAATCTCGCCGGAATGATAAGGCGCTGCCGCCGGACGTTTCTCAATGCAGTCCGCATTTATGCAATCGTAGCCCGCTGTTTTTTCTAAACCGGAGCATGCCGGCTTTGGAATTCGTGGAACCCCACCCTTCCGCGATGAAACTGCGGAAGGATGGGGCACCCGGCCCGCCTGCAAAGGGCTGCATTGGCACGATTTACAACCTCAGGCCAGTGTGATAAAGTCCGTTCCGGAAAGAGGACCGCATGGAAATCGCTCGCTGTATTGCACCTAGCTTGTCAATTTGCCGCTCCCTAGCTTTCTGTACCATCGGCGCGCTCTTGTTTTTCGGAACCCAAATGGCCAAGTCGCAGTCGAGTCTTGAGAGTGACGTGGACAATGCCCGCATCATCGAGATGACTCACAAGGGTCTTGGGGATGACGTGATTATCGCCAGAATAAAAGCTAGTGCAACAAAGTTTGCCCTTTCCGATGAGGATCTATCTTCCCTCAAGAAAGCCGGAGTATCCGATTCTGTGGTGGCCGCGATGATTCAGTCAACGCAGCTAACGATTCCCAAAGTCACGGTTGACGGGAACCCAGTTGAGGTGCGCACAATTGGCGAGCAGAAGATCGGCGGACGGCTCGGGCATACTGTTTCCTTAGGGATTATGTCCGTCAAGAACAAGGCGTACTTGCAGGGGCAGCACGCTTCCTTGATAGCATCTCGGAAACCAGTGGTCGATATTGAACTACCGGCTAATGACAATATCGATAACTACATCATTGTCGAGATGGACGGCAAAGGTGACCGGAGAGAGATTGAGATGGGCTCCGCAGGCGGAACTGTAGGCGAGAAGGTTGGCATTCGAGCTGACAGAATCGTCCGCACTTCTGCAACTCCCGTTGGAGGTCGCCGTTTCAGGGTCTCACCTGTAAAGGAATTGAGGAAGGGCGAATACATCTTGTATTCAGTTGGGTCTGCCGATTTTCCACACGGCGTTTACGGGCAGGGATACGATTTTACGGTTCAGTAAGTGACGGCCATGACGAAAGTCCGACTCCGTTCCATCACATGCTTTGGGCTCGTCACGTTCGCTGCCATTATCGCGCTCATGCCGGTACTCATCTGGCCTCAGTCAAAGGATGAATCGAAGACGGACGCGGTTCTATTGGCTGACGGGACGCCAGTCCACCTTGTTCTAATGGACGATCTCCAAGGGAAAAAGCTACAGATCAATCAAACGGTTCATTTCAAGGTGCGCGAGGACCTCGTCGTTGATTCCAAGCTCATCGTGAGAACAGGTACTGAGGCAATTGGACACGTTCAATCAATATCACGGAGCGGGCTCTTGGGAAAATCAGGAAGGCTCGTCCTGCTGTTCGACTATGTGGACTCGATTTCGGGAAATAAGATTCTTCTAAGAGGCGGCGCTGGGGTCAGTGGCGGAAAGGGCGGCGCACTCACTTGGGAATCGGCCATGTGGTACGGTCCAGACGCAAGCATGCCTGTCGGAACGATAATCAATGCCTACGTCAACCAGGATCAACGAATACCGGCCCTTTAGATGACGGGTGGCCCCATCTGACTTTTCCAAATGGTCTGGGTGCCTAAGGCCTCGCGAGAGTGAGAGACCTGGGATACGTTTTGACTCTCCCGATTTACACTTCCGCCATCGTGCTGTCCCAGGTCCCAAAAGCGGGACCTGGGACAGCACGATTCCTAACTCCGCTAACCCCACTCCGCCTACTTCTTCCCCTGGATCAGCGGCTCCCCCGCGATCAGCAAATGCACGCGATAGATGCTGGTGCTGGCGGCGATGTAGAGCGTCTTGCGGTCTGGCCCGGCCCAGGCCAGGTTGGCCACCTTTTCCGAAATAAGGATGACTCCCAGCGGCTTGCCTTCAGGCGTGAAGATCCAGACGCCGCCGGGGCCGGCCGAGTAGATATTGCCCTCCACATCCACCTTCATGCCATCGGGGTTGCCGGGACGCGGATCGCTGGTGGCGTCGTAGAGCAGCTTGGCGTCGGTGACTGTGCCATCGGGCTGCACGCGATAGCGCATCCAAATCTTCCTGGGCTCGGAGTTGTTGACGTAGAGATACTTCTCGTCGGGCGAGAAGGCGATGCCGTTGGGGCGAGGGAGGTCGGGGACGAGCAGTTGCAATTCATCGCGGGCGGGTTCGGTGCCGGGCTTCTGCGCTAGGGCGTGGGGAATGCGATAGACGCCGTTCACCTGCAAGCGCTTCTCCGGGTCGTTGTCTTTTTGCGACTCCAACCCATAGGGCGGATCGGTGAAGTAGAGCGAGCCGTCGGATTTGTAGACCACATCGTTGGGGCTGTTGAGCCGCTGGCCGTGGTAGGTGTCGGCAAGGAGGGTGATGGGAGCACTGGACGAGAGCGACTCCAGCCGGTAGACGTCGCGCTGGGCGTGGCCGGCGACGGTGAGGCGCCCGCGCGCGTCGAGAGTCATGCCGTTCGAGCCGGGCTCGATGCCGTTGTAGTGGCGCGGTCCCTTGTAGCCGCTGGGTTCGAGGAAGGTGGTTACGCCCTGGCCCGGCGTCCAGCGATGGATGCGGTTGGCGGGAATGTCGGCGAAGAAGAGACTACCTTGCGCCCACACCGTGCCTTCGGTCCAGGTGAAACCGGTGGCGATGCGCTCCAGTGTTGCGCCAGGCGGAACGATGCGATCGATGGCCGGGGAGACTCGGTCGACCTTGAGGGGTGTCGCGTCTTGGGCGGCCTGCGCAAGAACTGTTGCAGCAAAGGGAAACGCGATGGCCATAAAGGTCAGCAGGCAGATCGGTCTTGCGAATTTCATGAGTACGGTCCTCGATAACCGGTCAGGCGCAGCCGGGGAATTAAGAGCGCAACCAGTATAGCCAGTCTCGGCACGAGGCGGCACGGGATTTCATTGCTTAGAACTCGTGGCGTTCGTCGGCCAGATCCGCGATGGTCCGCGCCAGGTCGACGGTATCGGATTCTTTGCCGGCGAGCGCGTTGGCGGCTTCGGTTTGGGCGCGCAGCCGGGCAACCGTGAGCCAATTGTCTTTGTGCGGACGATCGGCGATCCATGGGGGCAGGGGCATGAAGAGATAATCGCTGAGCGTTTGCGCATAGCCCTCGTAGAGGGCGCGCATCTCGCGCAGCCTCTCAAAGGAGTGGCCGTCACGGCAGATGTTGGCGCCGCTCTTGCAGAGCAGTTTGTAAAGCTGGTCGTAGCGTTCGCGGGTAAGGCGGTCGGGAGCTTCGCTCGAAGGCGCAAGGGAGAAGATCTGCGAGAGATCGACCATGGCGTGGCGGGCCATGGCAAAGGTCAACTGGGCCTGACGCGCTTCGTGGCCTTCGACGCCGGCGATGAGAAGCGCCGAGGTATCAAGAACGGCGGTGAGGGCGCCGATCCAGCTTTGGTTGGTGTGCTGGGAGCGGAAGTAGCAGAGCAGCGGGTAGGAGATGTGGCTCTCAAGCAGCTCGGCCGACCAGCGCTCCCACTCGACCAGCAGCAGCGTGAGGGCCTGGTCTCCGCCGGGGTAGGCGTGTCGGCGCAGCAGTTCCGCGGCGGTGGGCGGTGAACCGGCGCGTGCGTCAAGCAGCGAGATGCTGACCTCGCGGCGCGAGAATGCGCTGTAAAGGACCGGAAAGTATCCCATGACCACCGCCAGCAGACCCAGGCCCGCGCCCGCCTCGAGGATCAGCAGTTCGCGCACTCCGGCGGAGCGCGGAGTCACGTCACCCAGGCCCAGGGTGAATATGGTTGTGCCGCTGACGTAGAGATCGGAACGCAGGCCGGGGCCCATGGTCGAGTCGTTGAAGGGGCTGCCCATGGCGTAGTAAATGAACGCGAAGCCGACGACCATGCCCGCGGCCCACACCGCCAGCAGGAAGATCAGCGACATGGGGCCGTAGTAGCTGAAAGCCGACTCGCGACGGCGCGAATCGCGAATGCGCCGGGCGAAGAAGACCCAGGGCCTCCAGGTGACGAGGTAGAAGATGCGCGTGAGCCGGAAACGGCCGGTGGCGCGGCGCGGCAGAATGATGGTCTGGAAGGCGTCAAGCAGCACGGCAAAGAGGCAAACCATGCCGGCGGCCAAGGTGAGAATCGGCATCTGGTACTCCTGGGAAGTTCTCTTTGCTGGTCGGTGAGTCTGAAGTTCTTGACAAACATAGGGAAAGATAGAAAAGCAGATTCTTCCCTTACCACCCCCAAACTGAAAAGCGTTTGGGGCCCCGTTCGCTTAGAATGACAGCAGCATTTATGGTTGGAAAATCGGATGCGGGACACTAATTCGGCCTGCTTAGGGCGGTTCCCGTGTTCAAGTGCCCTTTCCGTTGTAGCAGACTACACAGAGGCGAAGCCCCTTCACAGCGCTTTTTCGATGGCCTCGCTGAGGAAATCGAATTCGAACGATCCGTTGTGGCGCTGGCCGTTGATGAAGAAGGTTGGAGTTCCGTTGACGCCGCTGCGCGCGCCACCTGTAAAGTCGGCGCGCACGCGGGAGCGGAAGGCCTGCTCTTCAAGGGCCGCTTCCAACTGCGGGGCTGAGAGCTCAAGGGAGATGGCAAGTTGGGAGAAGAGCGCGTCGCCCAGATTGCGCTGATTCTCAAGCAACAGGTCGTGCATCTGCCAGAACTTGCCCTGCGCCCCGGCAAACTCGGCTGCCTCGGCTGCTGGCTCTGCCCATGGATGAATCTGGGTCAGCGGAAAGTTGCGGAAGACAAAGGAGAGACGCTTGCCGAAATGAAGCTGCAGCTGCTTCACGATGGGGTGGGCATGCGCACAATGCGGGCACTGGTAGTCGCCATACTCGACCAGGATGCACGGAGCGGCGGGATCGCCCTCCATGTGATCCTTGGTGCTGACCGGAACGGATAGCTTGCTCATGGGCGCCTCCTATTTGGGCAGGTCTTCAAGAGCTTGCAGGATTCCCTCGGCGCCGGGATTGATGGCCAGCGGGGAGCAGTAGCTCCAGGCAATCACGCCGTTCTTGTCGATGACAAAAAGAGCGCGCTCGGTGACGCCGTCATCGGACCGATAGGCTCCGTAGGAGCGCGCAACCTCGCCTTTGGGCTCGAAGTCCGCGGCCAACGGAAAATGCAGATGGCGGTCTTTGGCGAAGGCGGCGTGCGACCAGACGCCATCGACGGAGATGCCCACCAACTCCGCGCCATGCTTTTGAAACTCGGGCAGGATCTCGTTGTAGAGAGCCATCTGGTCGCCGCAGACCGGGCTCCAGTCGGCGGGATAGAAGGCAAGAATCACCGGCTTTCCGCGCAACTCGCTCAGAGAAAGCTTCTGATCGGGCGTGACGTGAAGGCTGAACTCTGGCGCCAGTGTTCCGGCGGGCAAGATGCTGGCCATGGGGAAGACCTCACCTATGAGATACCAAAGATTCTGGAAGGACACAAGTTCTGGCTGGAACCCTGAAATCAATCGAGCACCGCGGTCCTTTGTCCATAACGGAGGATGCAGCGGTTAAGGCGCCTGCGGACAGCGCTGGAAAGGACCTGTCAAGGACGCGGAAAAAGGCGCCGGGGCAAGGGACGCCCCGGCGTTGTGCATGCAGTGCAATGAACTTGTCTTTGTTGGCTCCTGCTGAACAGCCCAAATTGGGAATGTCTTCCTTCGCCCCTCCGGGGCTCAGTGCTTATTTGGGCATCATTCCCAGGACTGCGCTGCGCTTGTCCTGGGCTATTATCGTGCGCCCCTCCGGGGCTGTTGTTGGGGCCGAATGCTCATCTCGCCAAGAGTCGCAGCGGCGAGTCCGGTGCTCGTCATGAATGAGGCGGGTTGAGAGCGTCCCAGGTCGCAAAATCGAGATCTGGGACGCCCAGCGTTTTGGAGATCTTGGTCTCCCATCCTTCCGCGATGAAACTGGGGAAGGATGGGGCACCCGGCACCCGGCTGCCGCACCGCAGGTGCCCGCAGGTGGTCAGGCAGAGTGGCCGTGAGTCTCGACAGGTGCACTCAACTGCTGGCGCAGACTGCCCGCCAGATCGGCCACTACACGCAGCTTTTCGGCGATGGGCGAGGCATGCTCGGCTCCCGAGAGGGCTAGTTGGGAGTTGAGCAGCAGGCCGGCCACCGTGGTCTTCAGCTCCGTTTCGATGGCTTCCGCCGCCGCCCGGCGGGCCAGCGTTTGCTCGCGCTCACGGCGGTGCAGGGCAGAGCGAATCTCCCGGATCAGCCGCGCCGCGCCGGCGAGAGCGAAGTTGACTTGCAAGGGGATGGCCAGTCCAGCGTGCTCCCAGATGGCCTCGGCCGCGGCCGGGTCGCACTCGGCCATGGTTTCGTCCACCACCACGGCCAGAAATTCGCCGCGGCGCAGGGCGGCCAAAGCGGCCTTGCGGCCCTCGGCCACCTCGACGTTCATCTCCAACTGCGCGGCCACCACGGCGGCGCAATTGCGGGCCCCTTCAACTCCGGTCACCATCAGAATGCTCATTGTCATACTCCAGGGTGGTCAGTAATCCGTGACTCGTGATCCGTGATCAGTGGTCGGTGATCAGTGGTCAGTTTGCAGTGGCCAGATCGGGGTTCAGCGCTTTCCGCAGCAGCTCGGGGCTCGGTGGCTGAACGCCAGCCGCCAGAAGCCGGGATCAGGAAACTGACCACTCACCACTAGCCACTAACCACTAACCACTAACCACTAACCACTAACCACTGCTTTTCACTCTTCACGCAGCGGGTCGGCGATGCCGTATTCCTTGAGCTTGCGGTAGAGGGTGGTCTTGCCGATGCCCAGCAGCTTGGCCGCTTGCAGCTTGTCGCCGTTGAGGGTGCGGATGGCTCCCAGAATGGCCTGACGCTCAAGCTCGGCCAGCGTGGCCACCTCCGGCGTTCGACTCTCCGCAGCCGGGCTGCCGCCTGATGTGGCCGCGCGGCGTGCCTCCAGGCCCTGCTGCTGCAACTGGGTGGGCAGGTCGCCGAGATGGAGAACAGGGCCGGAGGAAAGGGCGCAGGCTCGTTCCACTGAATTCTCCAGCTCGCGCACGTTGCCTGGCCAGTCGTGGCGCATCATGGTGCGTAGCGCTTCGTCGCTGAGGGTAAACTTGACGCCGTGCTCGCGGCTGATGCGGTCGAGGAAGTGCGCGGCCAGCAGGGGGATATCCTCGCGGCGCTCGCGCAGGGGCGGCAGCCGCAGGTTGACGACATTGAGCCGGTAGAAGAGGTCTTTGCGGAAGGCGCCCTTCTCGACCATGGCCGCCAGATCGCGGTTGGTGGCGGCCACGATGCGCGCCTTGATGGGCACGCGGTGGGTGGCGCCGACCGGCCGGACCTCCTTCTCTTGCAGGGCGCGGAGCAGCTTGGCCTGCAGGTCGAGCGAGAGCTCGCCGATCTCGTCAAGGAAGACCGTACCGCCCTCGGCGGAGACCAATAACCCATCCTTGGAGCGGTTGGCCCCGGTGAAGGCGCCCTTCACATAGCCGAAGAGCTCACTCTCAATGAGCGAGGGCACCAGCGAGCCGCAATCCACTGGCAAAAACGGCTTTTGCGCGTTGGGGCCGTAGGCGTGGATGGTCCGCGCCACCAGTTCTTTGCCGGTGCCGCTTTCGCCCAGAACCAGCACCGGGTGCGAGCTTTGCGCGACCTTGGAGAGGATGCGGTAGAGCTTCTCCATCTCGCCGGAGCGGCCGATCATGGCTCCCAGACCCTGCGAGAGCCGCAGCCGCTCGCGCAACTGGCGGGTGTTGGCGTCGGTGGTCAGCACCGCCGAGGCGCGGTCCAGAACCGTGGAGAGCTCGTCCATGGCGAAGGGCTTGGTCAGGTAGTCCGAGGCGCCGCAGCGCATGGCCTCGACGGCGGCGTTCACCGAGCCCGAGGCGGTCATGGCGATGACCGCCGTCTGCGGGTAGAGCAGCTTGACTTCGGAGACCAGTTCCAGGCCCAGGTTGGAGCCCGGCGGCAGGTTGACCAGCAGGATGTCGGCGGCGCGTCCGCGCAGCTGGCTGCGCGCCTGTACAAGGTCCCCGGTGCTTTCCACCGCGTAACCCAGCCCGGCGGCAATCTCGGCGCAGGCCGAGCGCACCGCCGTGTCCGGATCAACCACCAGCAGGTGCAGGCGCACAGCCGGCTCTGCGAGTTGGGGGATAAACTCCATCTGCCTCGAGTGAAATCCTGTTTCGAGCATTGTATGCGTCTCCCATAGGATTCGTTGCAACGGTTTTTCTTGCGGCGCCGGGCCACGGCGATATTCGCTCTCCCGCTGGGTCTCTCGGACGAGCTGATCTGCGGTTGCCATCAGCGGCTCCAGACCGGCAGGGCTATCTCAAAGCGGGCGCCTGACTGGGAGCGGTTGGCGGCCTCGATGGGTCCTCCGGCAGCGGCAACGATGGAGCGAACGATGGCCAG
>Ga0181520_10011810_pt1 | contig 11381 bp, 11 predicted proteins | sample PEATcosm2014_Bin_29_FD_132451 | JGI IMG/M metagenome (GOLD analysis project Ga0181520, IMG submission 132451) | Peatland microbial communities from MTU Mesocosm Facility, Houghton, MI, USA - PEATcosm2014_Bin02_30_metaG | ecosystem: Environmental > Terrestrial > Soil > Wetlands > Peat | place...
CCGCGTCACGCCCTACCTCCAGACGCTCTTCCCCGGTGCCGCCATCCACTGCAACGAAGAGTTCCAGATCACCGGCATCGTCCGCGAACTCCAGCAGACCGAATCCTTCACCGGCCTCTCCGATGGTACCCAGGAGCAGATTGCCGTCCTCACCCGCCTCGCCTTTGCCGACATGCTCGTCGAGCGCGGTAAGCCCGCCATGATCATCCTCGACGATGCTCTCGTCTACTCCGACCCCGAACGCATGGAACGGATGTTCGACCTCCTCACGCACGCTGCCATCCGGACCCAGATCCTGATCTTCACCTGCCGCGGCGAACTCTTCACCCGCCTCGGCGGCCACCGCCTCCGCTTAATCCCCGGATCAGCCCTATAAGTAAAAGACTGTTCTTAGCTTTGATTGAGTAGCGTGGAGATCTTGGCGAGCATGATCCATGCGAAGGCGACGTATGGGTTGCCCAACGCGAAAGAGCTGCGGACGAAGGTGCGGCTGGCGGCCTCGCTGAACGCGATTCTGGCGGAGCGCAAGCTGACACAGGCCGAGGCGTCGCGGCTGCTGAGGGTGGAATCAGCCGAAGGTTTCGGCGCTGAAGGAATACAAGCTGGAGGAGTTTTCGGTGGAGCGGCTGATGCACTTCGCTACGGCGCTGGAGCACGATGTGGTGATCGAGATTCGTCCGCGGGCGGCGGCGAAGGGTGCGGGGCGGGGATAAGCCGAGAAGTCGTTGAGTTGTCTGGATGTTCTTTCACTCACTCTTCCGGGGAGCTTTTCCGTAGTGGCAGCCGGGACTGGCCCATCCGCTGAATCAAACCAGCCATCTTGATGACCGTTTCCAGGCTGATCGGGGGCATCTTGCCGCCCTCACCGAGGTAGCCAGCAAGATATTCCGCCGAGGGCGTTTCAATTCCAAGTCGGGTACACACAAGGTACGAGATGGATTCCGCCTCACACTCCTCCACTTGCCGAACCAACTTGCGCCGATCAGGCCAGTGTTTTTGATTTGGACTGCCAAGATGGCCGCAGTAAAGGTGGCCAAGCTCGTGGACAAGAGTCGCGTATTGCTCCTCGTGGGTTTGGCGAGAATTGAGCAACAACTCATAGCGCACTGGAACGGTCTCGCGCTCTCCTTTGAAGAGCGGGCCTTCCGGCAAACGGAACACGTCCCTGGTATTCGCTTTCTGGATCTGACCGGCATGCTGGGAGCCGAATTCGCGCTGGTGGACTCGAATGCCATCCCGCTTTGCATTCTCAATCGTTTTGTCGAGTTCGCCGTTCTCTTTTCCGCGATGAATTGCGAATGGATTGGTGATGGACTCCGGAAGTTCTGGGGCGCCGGGCAATGGGCTGGTATCGCTGACATCGAAGACGAAGAGAACCGGACCCTTGGGTTGCAGGATTGTGATGGGCCTCGCGCCGGGATGAATCGTGCGCTTGTAATGCTGAGCCCAGCGTTTGGGTGTGGCAACAAACCGCGCTCCGGGCATCTGGGTGTAAACCAGCATCGCATTGAATGGGGAGTACATCCTGAATAGTGCGATGAAGTGGAGCAGGTCCGCGTACGCCGCTCGCGTCGTAAACTGTCCTGCTATCAGAAAGAGTTCGTCCAGAGCCCTCAGCGATTCGAGCGATTCGGAATGTGTTGGCTGGTCGTCAAACGGAATATCGTCGTTATCCACGGATCAACTCCTGCTCGTCAGTTAGTGAGAATATGTCAAGAAGAAATTTGGTGTGCCGTGGTCAGCCAATATACGATTGGCTGCATGAAGCAACCCCTGATTCGCGAGCGCTCGACCGACGGGAGGAATGCCGTCCTTGGCTTGGCTCTCGTTATTCTTGCAAATGTCTACTTCTTCTATCAGGATTCCATTTGGCATTTTCTAAAGTCGAGATGGCCGATTCACGACGTAATCGGGGTTACGATAGGCTCGATTTTTACTGTGTGCGTTTTTGTTGGGATCATCAAAGCTGGCTTCTTAAAAAATGTAACCAGTCCAATCGTGGTGAATCTTTGTGTGATCGGCTTTTTTGCTTCGCTCATCGCCACTGTTATCTGCGTAGTATGTCTCGCAGATAAGTTCCGCCATCTGGAGATACTCGTTGAATCTGTTTGCGCGGTTGTCGTGCTGGTTTTGTTGGGTGGGATCATCAAATTAGGGTTTCTCCTCCTCTGGCTTTTCATGCGCTACCTCGTCGATCATTACCGCCAAAAAGGGGACGAGTGGATCAAATCTATGGAGTCTTGGCGAAAGCCCCACGTTGAGGTCGTCTCTCTCCTTTTGTGGGGCATCCTCGGCCTTGGGGTCCTGTGGGGCATCCGGGCTTGCAGCAAAGGGATCATCGAGCATGATCGCCATCCCCTCGCCTATTACGATCCTAACCCCTGAGTGGTGGCCGGCCACGGCTCCCAGGTTGCCACGGCTTGTGTCCTGTGCGCTTCCTGCGTGCCTCATCGATCTGCGCGACGTGAAACCAGCAATGCCGTTTTCCCTCCATAGCGCGTGTCTCACAGCGCTCGCAGAGCCTACCAGCGACTGTTCTCCATCTCGTGGCTCGCGCTTCAACTCCGCTTTTCGCTACGTAGGCTCCCACCACAAAAGACGCCTGGCCATTGTCGTTTCAGACGACCGGACCGTCGACATTGTGCCTCTACTCCGGCCTCAGATTAATATGAGCGAGATCGAGAAATATATAGCGGAGTTAGAAAGTGCTTCGACCGATAGCTACCATACGGCCCAGTTGTGGCTAGATGACCATCGTTTCTATCTTAATGAGGACCAGTGTTCGCGCGTTAACAGCGCTCTCGAACGACTGGATGCACTCCCGAGAGATGTCGGCGAAATAAGATACTTAACATCTAGATTTCAGCCAGATCCAGAACTCGACGATACTTACTTCCTTTCGTAGAGCTACTGTCCAAAAGAACTCTGTGAGGTTCGTAGATTTCCCCGTGGCACGTAAACATGATCTGATGCATGCGCTCTGCTACATCTTTCCATTGACGAGCCAAATTGATCGTACAGACTCTGACAGGGTGCCCGGACAGTTTCATGTCTCTTCCGAAATCGGGCTGTGCCACGGGCTGTACCGCGGGGTAAACAAGCAAACCTTCAACCTCTTGGCCAGTGAGCGAGGCCTCCAGGTTTCGCAGGTAAGTCATTAACTGATACAGGTGGGAAGACCGGATCTTTGCCACCGAGCTCCGCTGGCTGGATTGAAGCATCTCTTTGTAAAACTTGCATTCCACGACGACCACCCGCCCTTCACCCCGGAGAATGGTATCAGCATGCATCTGTGGCAGGAATTCACTCTGAACGGGACTATCCCAAGGAATATGTTCCTGGGGCTTGACAGTCCATCCCATTGCCCCAATTTCCTTCCGGTAGAACCGAGCAACAAAGTGCTCGAAGAGCTTTGCCATCTGCCGCTTGTCCCGGAGGAAGTCACGAAAGAAACGCGTTCCCTTTTCCTCGTTGACGAGGAGGTTGTCATGCACCAACTCGCAGATGTGCATGAGAAGCCGGTAATGCGCGTTGTTTTTGTGCAGCCGCACCTGGGCAAAGTGAGACTTTCTAATGTGTAGCGGGCTTATGCCCTCCATCCTGCGGAGCACTGCTTTGATTTCTGCTCTCTGACCAGAATCAAGCTCTGAATAGGTTCCCAAGGCCTTTAGAGTCTCCTTCAGGATTCTGTTGTGGAGGAGGTCAGGCAGAAATTCTTCGAAATTGCATTGAACCTTGCCGTGCTTCAATAGAAGACGGCGCGTGGAAACTTCAAAATCGATCCTGCCTCTTACCGTGGCGAGTATGTCTGACTGGGGAATGAAGTTCTGATCAATTCCCCGCCGGAGCAGTCGCCGCGTCCCATGAACCAGGAGGCGGGCAAGGAGATCCTCGACTCTCGGTAGGTTTTCTGTCTCCACTGCAAGCTCATCGGCCTCTTCCAAGAGATCCCAAGCGTAGCTTAGAAGGTAATAGATATTTCGGATCGGGATTGCGGTCATGTCACAGGCTCTGTAGTTCCTTTATCCAGCGGTCGGACTTCTTCGGATTATCGAACCAGTACTCTCGAAGGAGTGGAGCGATCTTAAACTTAACAACCTGCATGAATTCCTCTTTTGAGGTGATGCGGCAAAAGTAGCTGTGGCCAATGCAGAATCCTGGTCCAAGATTTGAGGTATCCTCTGCAATTACCTCGTTCAGACCTATCATCTTCTGGATTATTTCCGACGCTAGAGTTTCTGAGCAATTCTCGGCGAGAAAACTCTTGAACTCGCCGCCCTCAAATGCCGGGTACAGATCCACGTAGCAGAAGCGACGACGCAAAGCGTAGTCCACCACTGCAAGGGACCGGTCTGCCGTGTTCATTAGGCCAAGGATATAGACATTCTCAGGAACAAAGAAGGTTTGGCTGCCCTCTTGATATGCGAGCTTGAGCGCGGAATCTTCTCCACGTTTGTCATTCTCTATGAGCATTAACATCTCGCCGAAAATCCTTGAGATGTTACCTCGATTGATCTCGTCGATGATAAAGACATGCTTTTTGGGGAATTGCCTTGCCTTGATACAAAAGTCATAGAAGACGCCATTCCTCAACGCAAATCCGCCTTTACTAGGCCGTATCCCCTGAACAAAATCCTCGTATCCGTATGATTGGTGGAATTGAACCATAGCCAACCGCTTTGGATCCTCCTCCTTCATGAGTGCGTAAGCAAGTCGCTTAGCGAAAAAGGTTTTCCCGACCCCCGGCGGCCCTTGTAGAATAAGATTCTTTTCGCGCTCCCATAGGCTGAGCCATTCAGATACCAATGACTCACCAACAAAAAGGTCCTTCACCGCGTCCTGGACGGTATATTCGAGGGCAGGCTCATCCTCCTCTGAGGTCTCCTCCTCTTCCTCCTCGGGGCTAGCTCCAAGAATCGTGTCGAATTCAGTCTTGGTGAGTTTGTAAAGGCTTCCCTGCCTGTTTTCCTTCACGGGTCCACAGTCGGCAAGCGCTGGGATTGCTTTGAGCTCCTGAATGGTACGTGCCGTCTCTAGCTGGCGCAGGATTTTGAAGCGGATGCATTCGCCCTTTCCGCTCTCCTCATGGATACCTTGGGTTATTTGAAGAACACTGGTCACCTTCTGTTCGGGAGTGGTTTCGTATCCAATCAGTTGATCACCGGGCTTAACCGCTTGGAAACAAGCGTATACCTGGCGTTTGTTGCCCTTGTCGTTGTGCGTGGTGTAAGTCTGCTCCTCTCCGACCTTGCCTCCAACCACGCTCCAAATACTTGGGGAACAGTTCATCCAGTAGTATTTAGTGCCGCCGTCGACCTCGATCTCGTCTTCTGTGATGCCGACCGTAGCCAAGATTCTAGCCACGGACTCCTTGTCCCGAGTGATGTTTGTAAGGGTCTTGGTGGCAAAGTTCTCCCCATTAGGCAAGGCCCACTCACCTTCAGGAAGCCAATCCACATCACGTACGTTTTTATACTCCTGGCGTGTGGGATCATGCCGGTAACCGCCTCGAACGATGCCAACACCCACGATTTTGCGGTTGCCCTTCTTGGCAATCAACAAATCGCCGTCCTTCATGACTCGGCAGAACTCCCAAGCCGCTCTAGCGTCATTGGTGGGTTCGGCCTCCCCTGGGTAGAGAGCCTTAAGCTTTTGGAGTATTTCTTCCTTGGTCGAATAGGAGTCCAGAGGTCCCAGCAGGTCTGCCCCGTAAACTGCGATGGACTGTTCCCTACACTCTTTCCAGAATCGAGCATGCTGACCAGGTGCGAAAACCCAGATTTGCTTGCCGTCCGATTTTGGCTTATCCACTGATTTCTTGGGAATCCTGGTCTCATAAACCCAACTCAGGAACTGATCTACTTCAAGGCCAATGGGCGCTCCTGATTGGAAACTGACAACACGTCGGTACTCGTCAAAGAGGGGTGCCATTGCAGAATTGAATGCCGTAAATCTCTGCGGGAAATCGGCACCTGCTGCAAAGGTTGGGTGGATCCCGAGAAATTCTGCGGCATCGGTATCCCTTTGGTTCATGAATAGGTACTTGTTCGGGAAGAGTTGGCCAATCAATTCGGAAATGACGCTTGGGCCGATGAACTTGCTTGCATATTTCTCCTTGTCTCCCCTGAAGGCTCGCATCCGCTCTTCCTCAGAGCCCGGTCCGTGAGCCAAGAAAGCGAAAGATGCCCTATATTTCTCAATGGAATAATTCGGCTTTCCGAAAGCTCTCATCTTTGCCAGTTTCACGCTATTGAGAGAATGAAGCCGGTTCGCAAGCTCTTGAAAATCCGGCCATTCAGCCTTCTGAAGATTCTCAGATTTGAAGAAAGCCTGAATGAATTGGCTGTACTCGAAAACAAAGGGGCTGTGCTCAAACCAGGACTCGGCTTGGACGGCGAATTCATTCAGCAACGACTCGAGATTTGGGCTGGCAGTTTCTTGGTTAGGCATGCGGGCATTCCTTGGAATGGCTTGATCTGATAACCCCTCATTATCTACCACATTTCACCTCGTGCGGTGTTTGGGTTTGCGCAAGAGTCTGTCCAGTCAACCCACCGAGCATAAAGACGTTGTCTGAGCGGTCCTGCCGGGCACGTCAGGGCATTGATCTTGGAACAGATACGCCAGCAGAGGCAACTGGGCGTATATTTGGTCCGTAGTTGAGGGGCAAAATGGAAATCCCGGATGACATCGCCCGAATCAACATCGCCTGCGAATTGCAGCGCTGAAGACCCTGGGCGGCGGAGAATAGAGCCATGTACGTCGATCCTGGCACCTTATCGCGTGCCCAAGGTTGTTTACTGGGTCAACTCGCAGGAGATTCTTTAGGCAGCCTCGTAGAGTTCCAGTCGTCGGAACAAATACGTTTCAACTATCCCGACGGTGTTCGAGAACTTGCGGATGGCGGAACATGGGGGACGATAGCCGGGCAGCCAACCGACGACTCCGAGATGGCGTTGATGCTTGCAAGGGTGCTGTTGAAGCAAAGACGCTATAGCCCCGAGGAGGCACGCAAGGCATATGTCTTCTGGTTGAACTCCTCTCCATTTGATTGTGGCGGCACCGTTTCAGCCGGACTTCGAGGCAAGCCGAATCTCGAAAGTCAAGCGAATGGAGCGCTAATGCGGATTAGTCCGCTGGGAGTGTTTGGTTGCAACTACGACCTTGAGCGGGTACCCTTCAACCTGGTCAACGCGTCCGCGCCAGGGTCAAAGCCCGGTGGGCTTTGTGGGACCAACTGTACAAGGAAGCGATCGAAGCAGGCCGCTCCGTTACCTTCCTAGACATCACGGATGAGTGGTTTACCGCAAGGGATCAGGAACGGCGAGAACGTATCCGCATTCGAGGCCGAAACCGGAAACGCGCGAAGCGTGCGAAGGGGAAGGCGCCTCCGTGCCACGTTCAATAGACGGACCGGCGTGCCGATCGCGAGAATCCTAGCGCCACAGCGGACAGGAGTTCCGGTCCTTCAAGGATGTCTACGTGCCTTGGGTACCTTCGCCGCCTTCTTCACCGCTGATGGATGCTGCTCGAATCCGCGGTCAAACTGCCGCACAAACTCGTCTCGGATCTGAGTGTTTTTCGTATCCAGAAGCTCGAGCTTGAATTGGCTCAGATGGGTTATGAGCGCCGTGGGAAGACGCGAAGGGCTGATGATTACTCGGTCATCCTCTGGAATGTACATCAAGGCAGTCCCGTCGTGAGGTTCTCCAAGTCCCACACGTTGGCGAGTTCGTGCCGCGTGGTACAAACCACAGCGGGCTCCGTCGTAGAGCCGCTCTAAGAACGGCTCATCGAAGCTGGAACCATGGAAATGGTTCGGGAAGACATGCCTTGCGCCGGCCTTGAACCGCTTCTTGGAGCCGTGAGTTTCAATCATGGAGCCGACCAGTTCGAGGTAACTCAGACAAATGTGAAGCACCGCGAACCCGGAGTGCTCAATCGCATCGACGTGGTAGCTGGGTCTTCCCCCTGGCGCCTCAAGGGTAGCTCCACTGTTTGCTATCAGGTCGGCTATATGGAGCTGCCAACCAAAGGTTTGCGCGTAGAACACGTCAATCTTGTCCTCGAATGAAAGCGTGGCCGGTAGGTCCGTATGCTGATGCCTGTAGCTTACCCACATGACCAAATCACCTCTCAGCGGATGCCGATCCCACATCACTGTGTGGAGTAGGTTGACACGGCAAGCTAAGCTTGCAACACTATGCCTGTGCCACAGAAGGGGTCGACTATACCCTTGAATGATCTCAGCTCTACGGCGCTCACCGGAGTCAGGTTTGGAGCCCGACCCCGGTCCGTGAACGCTTTGGGCGAGGAATACAGGTGAGGTTTGGAGGCTCTCCAGCCTCGCCTGTTTCTCATTGTAGGTGTGAATATCCTATGTGTGCGACAGGTTTCTTTGTGGAAACCACAGCCCAAACTCAGTCTTTTCAGTAGGCACGACACCCTCCCTGCTATTCCAACATTATGTTCGCCTATAATTCGCCTATGGGTGGAGAGCGAGCGCCGACAACACGTATGCTCCTGACATCGCTGCCACCGGAGCCTAACCAGCAGCCTGATGAACGCTACTACGCGCGGTGTGCGCCGCGCCGAAGGGTGCTGATGCAGTTCATGCAGGCGAAAGCCGGCTGGTCAGTCTCGTTTCTGGAAGATGATTGCAGGACTTCACTACCCCGCCGCTTCACGTTTCAGGATGAGATCAAGATCCTCGACCTGGCCAAGCACGGCGGCGCCGAGCGAGATCTCGCCGGCCGGCAAGCAATCGAGCATGGGATCGGGATGGGTAGAGGATCGGTCTGGTTGAAGTTGACGCCGGAGCAGTATGAGAAGCTGCATCGATGACGTGTTCTACTTGGACGATGAAACTGAACGGCTGGAAGAGAATAGGGATTGTTGCCTCAGTGGTCTGGGCGCACTCGACAAGGCGACGATGCGGCACTTCGACGCGTCCTGTCTCGCCGTCCCCAAGAGCTTTGCGCCGGAGCAGATCAAGCGGATTCGCGAGAGCCAGCGTGTCAGCCAGCCGATCTTTGCCCGCTACCTCAACACCAGCGAGTCCACGGTGGAGAAGTGGGAGAGCGGCGTAAAAAAGCCCAGCGGAATGGCCGTCAAGCTCCTCACCATCGTCCAGAAGCACGGCCTGCAAATGCTCGCCTGAGCCCGACGCGGGAAGATGTGGCAACCATCATCCCAGATCTCAAAATCGAGACATGGTACACCCGGCATGTGCTATACTTTACACGGAAGGTTAATTAGGGATATTTGTTTTCTCAACAGGCGTCTGTGGTGCCATCTCCTTCCAATTTAGCAGGTGAATTCCAGAGTGCCTGTTCTCTGGTTTTCTCTCACGAAACCAAGTTGTTCAACTCCTAAACTCGGCGAACCATCGCCAAACCTGGATTGAATCGTGGAGAAAACCAGATGTCTCTCGAAGCCCTTGCCCCTTTTGCGAAATTTTTCTTTCGTTTGTTCACTTCCCGGAAGAACCGTGTCGTGTCTCGTCGTCAGGACACGCACACATCTGCCACTGCCATTGTCACGATCAAAGACTCTCCGGGATGCCAGGTTACAGTCATCCTCACTCCTCAAGTGGTTGGTCTATCACGGTGTCTAGACATGCTGGATATCAAATGCAGCAAGTGCCAAATGCCCCTGCCGCTCGATAGAGACATCTGCCGGTTGCCATAGTATGACATTACCTGTCCGGTGTGTGGGCTGCGATCATTTGGCCCAGTTCACTTGATGCCTGTTGCACTGCCCAAACCGACGAAGCTGGGTGAGGATTAGTCGAGCCTCTTCGGAAAAGTCATATCCGACGTCTCTCGTCTCTGAATCGAGACCTGGGGCACACGGCTCATTGCGTTTGGGTCTGCTGTCGATTGAGCTTGTCGAGATAGTCCATTGCGCGCTTTCCCCGTGTGTTGAGCATACCCCCTCCGAGAAGCAAGGTTTGAGTATCTACGCTGAGGCCCATGTTGTATTCGTCGTGGCCGAGTTGCTCAAGTTGATCATTGGTCAAATCGTCCTGACCTGAATTGGCAAGAACGTATGCGTCCACAAATGTCTTTTCTGGAACTGGATATCCCATGCTAGCCTTCGGCGACGCAGAAGGCTCGGCTTCCCCTTGACATGTAGATGGTCTTGCAGGGCTTCCAAGGCCATTGCTTCGCTCGTAACATCTTGCGATTACATATTTTCCTTCGCGGTAATGATAAATCCAAAGTCCCTGAGTACCTTCAACCAACAGATCGTAATAGCCATTTGTAATTTTCGATGTCTTGTGAAGCGCTCCTTGTTGGTCCTCAATGAGGCCGCGTCTGGTGGTGGCATCTACTATATTCCAGATACAACCACCGCTCCCAGTACAGTCGTCTTCACTCACAGCCGGGATTAGTTGCCTTTGTCCGTCAACTCCGAGGATTAGCTCTCTTTCGCGATCCGCAGGGGAAGTGGGCGAAAGATCAGGCGTATTTAGGGCATTTGCAATGTATGACGGAAGTCCGTCAGTAGGCCACCTAAAATCATCAGACCCTTGTGATGTCAGAGGCTCGGTCGGTGTAGCACCGCTGGATACTATTCCTGATTGTGACTTGTGCAGAATAAGGGCGAGAGCACCTACTAAAAGCAGAACTAAGAAGCCAAACATCATTGCGCGACTATTGCCTTGATCTGACTGTCGTGCCGTTTCAACTTTGGAGCTTTGATGCCCTAAATAAAATTTCCCGCATCGCTGGCACATTCTAGTGTTCTCATAAGCACTCATTGCGGCATCGTATATTCTTCGCTGCTTTTCATAGACATACTTAATAGCAAGCACAAGAATGCCAACAATCGAGCCATTAATAATGGTCTGCATCATCAGACCCTGCGTAATGCCCCCCAATGTTCCGAGTGCGGGTATTATGCAAAGTATTATCAGGAATATCATCAATCCCATTTGCATTTGAGGAGGTGCAGCCAGCTTAGAGAGCGTTGTCTGCGTAACTCCAGAGGTTCGGCCTTTATATACTCCACCGCCGAGGGCAAATCTTCCATTGCGAATTCCCACTCGTCCAATACCGACAGCAGTTCCTTTTGTTCGACTGCTTATAGTAGATAGACCTTCGCGATAGACCAGACTTGCAGACTGCCAATCGCTGCTGTGACAATAGGGACAGGAACCGCTTGAACTTACCGAGGAATGGCTTTCTGGTGAACTCTGAGGTGGGTTTCCCCAACCACCAGCAGGCGTAATCGACATTTAGGTTTTCCCTTCCGATCCGCAATGCCACAACTTCGTCCTACCGAACGGATGTTAGTTTATTGATTACTGCACTGTGATGTCTATCTCCAAACGGACCAGCCGCGGCGGTTGAGGCTGTAGAAGAGGACGGCGAGGC
>Ga0181520_10011812_pt1 | contig 11377 bp, 12 predicted proteins | sample PEATcosm2014_Bin_29_FD_132451 | JGI IMG/M metagenome (GOLD analysis project Ga0181520, IMG submission 132451) | Peatland microbial communities from MTU Mesocosm Facility, Houghton, MI, USA - PEATcosm2014_Bin02_30_metaG | ecosystem: Environmental > Terrestrial > Soil > Wetlands > Peat | place...
CCCTACTTCGTGACCGACCCTGACCGGATGGAGGCCGTCCTCGAGGACCCCTACATCCTCCTCGTCGGCTCGAAGATCTCCGCCGTGCGCGACCTGCTCCCGGTGCTCGAGAAGGTCATGCAGACAGGTAAGCCGCTCATGATCGTCGCCGAGGACGTGGAGGGCGAGGCCCTCGCCACCCTCGTGGTCAACAAGATCCGCGGCACGTTCCGCAGCACTGCCGTGAAAGCCCCCGGCTTCGGCGAGCGCCGCAAGGCCATGCAGCAGGACCTCGCCATCTTGACCGGTGCTCAGGTCATCACCGAAGAGGTCGGCCTCAAGCTCGAGAACGTCTCTTTGGACCTGCTCGGCCGTGCCCGCAAGGTCGTCGTCACAAAGGACGAGACGACCGTGGTTGAAGGTGCCGGTGACGACGCCGACATCAAGGGTCGCATCAGCCAGATCAAGACCGAGATCGAGAACACCGACTCGGACTACGACCGGGAGAAGCTGCAGGAGCGCCTGGCCAAGCTCTCCGGCGGTGTCGCTGTCATCAAGGTCGGCGCCGCGACAGAAGTAGAGCTCAAGGAGAAGAAGCACCGCATCGAGGACGCGGTATCGACGACCAAGGCAGCCATCGAAGAAGGTGTCGTCCCTGGCGGAGGCGTCGCCCTGCTGCGCGCGCAAAAGGGCATCTTGGAGGCCGCCGAGAAGCTGGACGACGACGAGGCGACCGGAGCCAGGATCGTGGCCCGGGCCGTCGAGGAGCCGCTCAAGCAGATCGCGGTCAACGCCGGCCTCGAAGGTGGCGTAGTGGTCGAGAAGGTCAAGGGCCTCAAGGGTGCCCACGGCCTTAACGCCGCCACCGGCGAGTACGAGGACCTCTTCAAGGCTGGCGTCATCGACGCTGCCAAGGTGACCAGGTCCGCCCTGCAGAACGCGGCATCGATCGCGGCCTTGTTCCTGACCACAGAGGCTGTCGTGGTCGACAAGCCCGAGGAGAAGGCTCCCGCCATGCCCCCGGGCGGCGGGATGGACGACTATTGATCACGACGCCAAGGCGTCGTACAAGACAGTGAGCACCGGGGACGCCAAGGCGTCCCCGGTGGCGCGTCATCCCGCCTTTCGGGCAGCTGTCCGCGCTAGCAGCCGCTCAGGCAAGGAGCGGTCCGTAGACTCCGGCCATGACCGAGGCAGAGCCCGTGACCGCTGACGCGCCCTTGGCACCGAACATCGGCTGGGGCGTGCTGCACCTTTTCTGCAAGCCCCGCCAAGACGCGAAGGCGCGCTCGCTGCTCGACGCGATCGACAATGCCCGCAAGGACGACTGCCAGGTTGTGACCGCGGCAATGCTCGGCCACAAGGCCGATGTGTGCGTCCTCGCCTTGGCCCTCGACCTGAGACGGCGCCGGCGCCTTCAGACTGACCTGCAAGCCGGTGGCCTCGAGGTGGTGGACTCCTATGTGTCGCTCACCGAGGTCTCCGAGTACGCCGGCGGAGTCCCCGAGGAGATGAAACAGGCCCGCCTATACCCGAGGCTCCCGCCCGAGGGCATGCAGGCCATGTGCTTCTACCCGATGTCCAAACGACGCGCGGCCGGAGCCGAGAACTGGTACGCGCTTTCCTTCGAGGATCGCATGGAGCTCATGCGGGGCCACGGAACCGCCGGTAGAGAATTCCGGGGCCGGGTACTGCAGCTCGTCACGGGCTCGGCCGGCCTCGACGACTGGGAGTGGGGGGTCACGTTGTTCGCGGTGCACCCGGACGACCTTAAGGACTGCGTCTACTCGATGCGCTTCGACCCCGCCTCGACGCTATACGGCGAGTTCGGGCCGTTTTACACCGGCAGCGTGGGCGAAGCCGAGGACGTCCTCGCCGCTGTCGGCATAGGGTGAGGACGTGGCCAGAGATGAAGTCGGCGGGGCACGGTCCCGGCTATGAGCACCCGAGTAAGGCTCACCTTTCCTGAGGAGCTCGTCCGCGAGCCCGTTGTGGCCCAGCTCGTCCGACGCTTTGACGTCGAGCCGAACATCCGCCGCGCGAGCGTCGAGGCCCACGAGGGCTGGATCATCTGCGAGCTCGACGGCGACCAAGTGGCGATAGAAGGTGCCGTCGCCTGGCTGGAGGAGATAGGCGTCCGCGTCGACCGCCTCGGCGACGTACTCGAGAGCTGAGCCAGCCGGGCCTCTGTGACGCGGGAGGCGGCCCGGTGCCTGTTTTGGGGCGGTCTCAGGGCCTAGTGCCGGGGGGGTCTTCGTGGCCCCTCGGACGGACCTGCCAGCCGCTCGTGGCCGTCTGGCGGGCCTCGTAGAAGACACAGCCATCCGCGCAGGCAAAGGGCACCGTCTCGGCGCAACCGAGCCTGCAGCGCTCGGTTCGTTCCCCCTCGCGGACGGTCTGCATGACGTAATGCCGGCAGTCCTGGTTGACGCTCACCCGCGCAATGATCGCGCAAAGGTGCTGCGGTCGCCTCGCGTGCGCCCCCAGCGTTAGGGTCGGGGCCGTGGATGACGTCTCGCCGTCTGCGAAGGATCTCGTGCGATGGGGAGAGACCCTGTCCGCCATCGCTAAGACGGGCCTTGCTTTCACGAAGAACCTCTTCGACTCAGAGCGCTACGAGGAGATCTTGAACGTCGCCGGTGACATCCGTGCCGCGGCAGCCTCGGCGCTCGCCCAGCACGGCCAGCCTCTCGCGACGGCGAGCAACGCCCAGGACATCGTGATCGAGTGGATGCGCGAAGTGCATCAAGGTGTACGGGGCTATGTCACACCCAAGATCGCCGTCGGGGCCATCGTCGGCAACGACAAGAACGAGATCCTTCTCGTGAAGAGGTCCGACTCAGGGGTCTGGCTCTATCCGACCGGCTGGGCGGACGTGGGTTACTCGGCGACCGAGGTGGCGGTGAAGGAGGTCCACGAGGAGACAGGGATTGAGGCAGAGCCCGTGCGCCTGGTCATGGTGCTCGACGGGCTACGGCTCGGTTTCACCCAGGTGCCCCTCTACTCGGTCGTCTTCCACCTGCGCCATCTCGGCGGGGTGCTCAAAGCCCATCCCCTCGAATGCGCGGACGTGGGATGGTTCGGCGAGGACTCTCTGCCCGTCCCCCTCGCGAATGCCGGGATCTGGACCGCGCACGCCTTCGCCGCAGTGCGGGGTGAGCCGGTCGAGGTCCTCTTCGACTGGCCCCGTAACCCCATCTGGCGCCGGGACGACTCGTCGGAGTGAGGTTTCTGGGCTTTGACATGCGGCTGGATACACTCGGCCTATGAACGCTGACGGGGTCAAGGTCGATCGCGTCTTCGAGGTCTCAGACGAGCTCGTCGATGCCGTGGCGCGGCTCTTGCCGCAGTTGTCGACGACCGCCAAGAGCCCGGACAGAGCTGCCCTTGAGAAGATAGTCGCCTCGGAGGTGAGCTCTATGTTCGTCGCCCGGCTCACTTCAGACCCCGACCATATAGCCGGCGTCATCACGCTGCTCGTCTACCGGATACCTTCGGGCGTGCACGCCGTGGTCGAAGACGTCGTCGTCGACGAGTCAGCCCGTGGGCACGGAGTCGGGGCCGCCATGCTGGACGAGGCCGTGGAACTCGCCCGTAGTCGAGGGGCCCTCCACGTCAATTTGACCTCGCGCAGCTCAAGAGAGGCCGCGAACCGCCTCTACAAGAGGAAGGGGTTCGTCATCCGGGAGACGAACGTCTACCGGCTGAACTTGAGCTGATCCGCCTCGCTGCCCGGTGCCTGGCCTTCCCCGCCCGCGCCGGAAAACTCGACGGCGGCGGCGTTCCTCCCGCCGGCGGCAGCAAGGCTGACGAGGCCGATCACGACGCCCGCGAAACCGGCGATCCGCAGGCCGAGAGGTCCGGGCGAAGTGGGCAAGTGCTCGTGGAAAAGCACTGTTCCGACCGCGATGACATAGGTCGTCGAGGTAACGATGTTCACCGGTGAGACCACGGAGGCGGCGCAGCGCTGGAGGCCGGTCTGAAAGAGCACGAGCCCGGTCGCCATGGTGACGGCGAGCAGATACAAGTCCGGTGAGACAAGCAAGTGGGGCACGGACCCGATGAGGCCGTAACGCTGCACGAAGGTCGCCGCCGACTTGAGCCCGAGTCCGGCGACGCCGTAGAGGAGCCCGGCAGCCATGCCGAACAGCGGCGCCCGCAGCTGCATGAACCGTCGCCCCGTCGAGTGGGCGCGGTCTGCCACCTCGAAGACGACCAGGCCCACCACACAGGTCGGGATAGCCGCCAGCAGCAGGTCGAGCAGGTCCGCCGGCCCGCCAGCGTGGTCAACCCGCGTGTCGATCGAGAGGCCCAACAGGACCAGAGCGATCACGATGACAGCGAGCGAGCACCATTCCACAGCTCGGAGACGGTCGCGCAACACGAAATGGGAGAGGACGAGGAGCAAGACGATGCCGGAGGCGAAGATCGGCTGGACGACCGAGATCGGTGCGAGCGACAAGGCGAGACCCTGGCAGACGAGGCCCCCGAGCAGGAGCAGGCAACCCCAGAGCCATTGCGAGGAGGCGCACAGAGTGCGGATCATCACCCAAAAGCGCCTGGCGTGTATGTCGGGCAGGCGCTGCAGAGCGATCTTCTCCACGACCGTGCCAGTGCCGGTGAGCACGGCCGACATAGCCGCGATGGCGATCCCCGCGGCGGTATGAGAGTCGGTCACAGCGGTCGCCGGGCGGAGGCGAGCAGGATCGAAGCCATGCCGGGCAGGTGGCAAAAGGCCCGGTCGAGACCTCGCAAGGGCCTCGGCACGTCGTGATAGGGCGCTCCGGTGATCTCTATCTCCACGAATCCGACGGCAGCGAGGAGCTGTTCGAGAGCCCGACGGGTGAACAGCCGCAGATGACCGGCCACGACCTGTCCCGGACGACCATAGATGCCGCGGAGGCTGACCTCGCTGAAAATGGGCTGTACACCGAAAGCGATGAGCACCCGGTTGTACCAGGCAGCCAGGTTGGGCGTCGACAACAGCAATCTCCCACCTGGCACGAGGACCCTCGCCGCCTCCTCGAGGGCAGCGTCGGTGTCGACGAGATGTTCGACGAGCTCGCTCATGATGACCACGTCGACACTGGCACATGCGAGAGGAAGGCCGGCGCCGTCCACGGAGGCTCGCGCCACCCGGACGCCGCGGCGGCGGGCGAGCTCGAGCGCGGAGCGCGACCAGTCGAGCCCGATGAAGCTGACCTCGGCCCCGGGGCTGAGCTTGCAGCGGGCTGTCGCGACGGCGGTCCCGGTTCCGTCTCCGCAGCCGACATCAACCACGACAAGCGGCTTGCGCGACGACTGAGCGGCTCGCGCGAGCAGGCCAGCTTGGCGCTCGGCTCGCTCCACCCCTGAGCTGAGCGGAGTCCGAGGGTCCTCGTAGAGCCGCCTCAAGGAGGGTTCGGTCACCGTCATCGGCCCGCAGCGAGCCGGTCGCGCAAAACAAGGTCGCGCCCTGTCGGCCCTGTAGTGCTCTCGCGTTCGCGTTGCAATCGGACGACTCCTCCGACGGAGCTTTGGCGGATATGGACCTCTCACCCCGGGAGGACCGCACCAAATCCTACTCGCCGCGCCCCGATCGCGACCGGCACGGCACCGCCGCGCAGGCCGGGATCGCCCCCGCCCAGCACAGCCATAGGATGTTCCGGCACCGGCGAGAGCCGGAGCGTGAATCCAAGCCCGGATGCCGACGAAGTCAGCCTGGCCAGAGCCGACAGGAGGTGGAAGTCGTGGTGGACAGCGTGACGATCACGGATAACCGCAACGGACAGACGATCGAAATCCCGATCGTCGACGGCGGGGTCTCGGCAGAGGAGTGGAGCAAGCTGCTCCCGGGCATCTGGTTTTACGATCCGGCGTTCATGACCACGGCCGCTGCCCAGAGCTCCATCACATTCGTCGACGGCGACAATGGCATCCTCGAGTACCGGGGCTACCCAATCGAGCAACTGACAGAGAAATCGACCTATCTCGAGGTCGCCTACCTGCTCCTCTACGGCGAGCTGCCGAGCGCCCAGCAGCTCGACCACTGGGTGGAGGAGATCACGTACCACACCTTCATTCACGAGAACATGCGCAAGCGGTTCCTCGAGGGCTTCCACTACGACGCCCACCCCATGGGGATGCTGGTGTCGGCGATCGCCGCCCTCTCCACGTTCTACCCCGATGCCAAGGAGATCTTCGACCCGGACATCCGCCACAAGCAGATCATCCGCCTGATCGCGAAGATGCCCACTCTGGCCGCGGCGGCGCACCGCTTCAGCGTGGGGATGCCCTTTGTTTATCCCGACAACTCCCTGGATTTCCCGTCCAACTTCTTGTCAATGATGTGGAAGACGGCCGAGCCGCGTTTTGTGGCTGACCCCGTCCTGGTCAAGGCCATGGACGCCCTGTTCATCCTTCACGCCGACCACGAACAGAACTGCTCGACGGCTGCCATGCGCGTGGTGGGCTCCTCTCATGTCGACCCCTACTCGGCCTCGGCCGCAGCCTGTGCCGCCCTTTACGGCCCCCTCCATGGCGGCGCGAACGAGGCGGTCATTCGCATGCTCACCGAGATCGGAGACCTCCAGAACGTTCCCGACTTCGTACGGGCGGTGAAGGAGGGCCACGGCCGGCTGCAGGGATTCGGGCACCGCGTCTACAAGAACTACGACCCTAGAGCCAAGCTCATCAGGAACATCGCCTACCAGGTCTTCGACGTGACCGGGAAGAACCCTCTCTTGGACATCGCCCTAGGCCTCGAGGAGGTGGCTCTCGCTGACGAGTACTTCATCTCGCGCAAGCTCTACCCGAACGTCGACTTCTACTCAGGGCTCATCTACCAGGCCATGGGGTTCCCGCTCGAGATGTTCCCCGTCTTGTTCGCCATCCCGCGTGTGGCAGGCTGGCTGGCGCACTGGGTAGAGATGCTCGAGCACAACACCAAGATCTCGCGACCGCGCCAGCTCTTTGTGGGCAGCCCCCGCCGCGACTACGTGCCGATATCGTCCCGATAGCCCTCAGCTGCGCCCGAAACGGCTAGGTCGAGGGAACCGCGATCTGCGCTATGTCCCTTCCCCATGCCCGGCTGCCTCCATTGCTTCAAAGCGCGGAGCGCTGCCGGGCCACTTCGAACATAGCGACTGCCCCGGCCGCAGACACGTTCAGTGAGTCGATCGCGCCGTGGAGCGGGATCCGCGCGAGCACGTCACACCGCTGTCGCGAGAGGGGGGCGAGGCCGCGCCCCTCGGCGCCAATGACGAGAGCGATCGGCCTGTCCCCGAGCTTGAGGCGGAACACGGCCTCTGGGCCCCGCTCGTCGAGACCAACCGTGTAGACCCCGAGACGCTCCAGTTCCTGGAGAGCTCCCGGCACACCGGGAACGACAGCGATCCTGACATGTTCGATCGCGCCCGCGGCCACTTTTGCGACCGTGGGGGTCACATGAGCGCTTCGGTGGCGGGGTAACACGACGCCCGAGACCCCGGCGCACTCGGCGCTGCGCAACAAGGCTCCCAGGTTCTGCGGGTCGGTGACGCCGTCGACCACGACGAAAAAAGCGGAGCCTGCCCGACTGATTGCATCAGGCCCTCCGGTCGCTCCGACAGAGACAGCTCCGGCTCCCTCGGGCTCATTGTCGGAAAGCCCCTCTCCCTCTTCAGAGGGGGGGCGGGGTGCCATGGCGGTCTCGGGCAAGCCGACCAGGTCCGAGAGGTCAGCCTCGGTGAGTGGGTCGGCAAAGGCGATGACACCCTGCGGTGCCTCAGAGCCCTGGACCTGCTGGATCTGGCGTTGGCTCACCAGACGTACCGGGACGTGAGACGACCGAGCGAGCGACTGGATCTCCCGCAAGATGGCAGCTGGGTCCGTGCCCTCCATCATCCAGACCTCGTGTACCTCGCGCCGGCGGGCGGCAAGAAGCTCGCGGACCGCCTGGCGTCCCTCCACCTGGTCGCCGCCGAGCTCGCGCCGGACCCTGGCTGGGCCGCGGGCGCTCGAGCTCTGGGCGATACGACCACCCCGGCCGAGGGGAGCAGGACCGACGGCGCTTCGCCGTAAAGGGGATGGAGAAGGCCTGTCAGAGCCACCAGAAGGCCTGCGACCGGCCGCGCGTCCCGGGGCCGAAGAGCGAAGGGCTCCCCGGCCTGTGGCAGTGAAACTCTCCGCCCCGGCGCGCGGGGGCTCCGAGCGCGGGGCACGAGGGGTCCTTGGCCAGAGGTTGCGGCCCGTTGTGGCGGCTCGGGCCATTGAGCTCGGTATCGGCCCCGAATCCGAATAGCCGTCCGTTGGCCGCTCGCGGGGATCGGACGGCCGTTCGCGACGCGAAGCGGCAGGACCATCGCGCCGAGGCCCCGGTCGGTCCCATCCGCCCTTCGGGGGCTCGTGGCGACCGGACTCGCGCGAGCCGGTCCGTGGCGGTTGTGGCCTACGGGTCGCGGCAGCGCCCCTGTCGCCAGTTGCGCCCCGGTACGATCCTGGGCTGCGATCGCCCGGACCGCTGGCCGGGCCTCGATAACCCGTGCCCGAGCCGGACGCGCCCGCGCCTCGGTAGCCCGTGCCCGAGCCGGACGCGCCCCGGTAACCCGAGCCCGCGCCTGTGGCGCCCCGGTAGCCGGTGCCCGACGCGCCGTCGGCCCTGGTGCGACCCCTCGGGTCGCCCGAGCCCCGCGCGGAGCCGGCCCCCCGTTCGCGTGAGGCCCGAGCGGCAAAGCCTGGCCGCCCGCTGCCAGCCTGGGCGCGGTCGGGCCGGTAGCCGCCCGTGTCGCGCCCGCTTGCCCGACCACTGCTTGAGGCCCCTGCTGCGCGGGGGACCCGCGGCGCACGAGACGCGCCCTCTCCTTTGTTGCTTGCTGGCATTGCTAACCGATCTCCTCGAGGAGCGCGACGGCGAGACAGGCGATCCCTTCGACGCGCCCAAGGCTTCCGAGCCCTTCTGGCCGGGTCGCCTTTACGTGCACGGGGCCCTCCGCCGCCGCGCTGAGCCTTTCCATCATGATCTCACGTACGGCGGCGATGCGGGGCACCTCGCACACGACCGTGCAGTCGGCGTTGACAAGGCCCAGCCCGGCCTGGCGGACGAGTCCCACGACCTGGGTCAAGAGACTGAGGCTGTCGGCGCCTTGCCACCGCGGATCGGTGTCGGGGAAATGAGCGCCAATGTAACCCAGCCCCGCAGCACCGAGGATGGCGTCCGACACGGCGTGCGCCACGACGTCGGCGTCACTGTGGCCATCGAGGCAATGCTCGGCGTCGAATCGGACGCCTCCGAGAACCAGACTTCTCCTGGCGTCCTCCTCGGTTGCGAACCGGTGTTGGTCAAAGCCGATCCCGATTCTCAGGCTGCTCATCGAGCACTCCACCTCTCTGCGATCGCAAGGTCCTCGGGCGAGGTGAGCTTCAAGTTGTGGTACTCGCCTGGGACGACGGCGACGCTCAAGCCGAGAGCCTCCAAAAGTCCGGCGTCGTCGGTCGCCTCAGGCTCGTCGGCATGGGCGAGCCGCAGCGCCGAGGCGCGGAATGCTTGTGGCGTCTGGACTGCCACCAGCTCACTGCGGACGAGAGTGTCTACGACATGGCCGTTACGAACGCGCTTGATCGTGTCGGCGACCGCAATGCCTGGAATGGCTCCGTCGGCCCCGACGAGGACAGCGTCGACGACAGCACGGAACAGCTCGCGCGTAGCCAACGGGCGTGCGGCATCGTGAACCACGACGACGTCCGCGCTGTCGGGGACGGCTGCCAGTCCGCGGCGGACCGAGGCGGCACGCGTCGGACCGCCGGCCATGACCCGGTCGGCGCCTTTGCCGATACCTGGGCTACCGACGAATGACTCGGGGACCACGGCGACGACACCCCGGGCGACCGAGCGCGAAGCCTCAAGACTCCACTCGATGACGGGCCGCCCACCAAGGACCGCGAACTGCTTTGGCTGTCCGAAGCGCCGACCTTCCCCGGCGGCGACGACAACCGCCCAGATCTCGACGCTCACGCGTCGTCTGGCCACCCTGCTCTAGGGCAGGGCGGCGTTGAGGCGCTCCTCCGCCTCGGCCTCGCTGACGCCGATCGCGAACGTCAGCTCGGAGACGAGGATCTGTCGTGCCCGCGTGAGCATCCGCTTCTCACCGGCGGAGAGGCCGCGGTCTTTGTCGCGGATCGAGAGGTTACGTACCACCTCTGCGACCTGGTAGATGTCACCGGACTTGAGTTTCTCGACGTGGTTCTTGTAGCGCCGTGACCAGTTGGTGGGCATCCGCGCCTCCTTTTTGCCAAGGACGGCGAAGACCTCTTCCACCTCCTCGTCGTTGATGACCTCGCGCAGGCCAACCTCCGCGGTGTTGTCGGAAGGCACCATGAGGGTGAGATCGCCGTAGGCGAGACGAAGCACGAGGTACTCGCGCTTTTCGCCGAATGCCTCACGTATCTCACGCCGCTCTACTACGGCGGCACCATGATGGGGATAGACGACTTTGTCCCCGACGTCAAACAAATGGAGCTCCTCACGAAACAAGGCAGGGTGGTGTCCTCACCAGGGTACGGACGTCGCGGCCGCCGCTCAACTCGGGACCACCGCCCGACTCGGCCCGAGGACCTATCTGGCGGCAGTGGCCACGCCGAGCAACAGCCGGACTGCCTCAAAGAGGGTACCTGCTCGGAGCAGATGTAACGCCCCAGATCCCTCGGGGCAGGACTCAGGGACCACCGCATGACGAAAACCAAGCCTGGCAGCCTCGCCCAGCCGGCGTTCAAGGCCAGGTACCTGGCGTATCTCTCCGGCGAGGCCCACCTCCCCGCACGCCACGACGTCCTCGCCGATCGCCTTTCCTGTCACCGCCGAGGCGAGAGCGAGAGCGATGGCGAGGTCCGCCGCCGGTTCGTTGACCCTGAGACCGCCCACGGTCGAGACGAAGACGTCCGATGCCGCCACGGCCAGCTCACACCTGCGCTCCAGCACGGCGAGGAGGAGGGCAAGGCGCCCCGCGACCACGCCCTGGGCGACCCTCCTCGGAGCACTCGCGCTGGAAGGGCCCACGAGGCCCTGCACCTCGACGACGAGCGGCCGGCGGCCCTCGAGCACGGGCACCGCGATGCTGCCCGGTACCCCGGGCCTGCGGTCCCCGAGCAAAAGGGCGCTCGGGTCCAAAAGGCCTTCGAGGCCACCCTCAGTCATCTCGAACAGGCCGATTTCGCCTGTGGGGCCGTAGCGGTGCTTTGAAGCCGAGAGCAGGCGCAGGCTGTGGTGCCGGTCGCCGTCAAAGGAGAGAACCGTGTCCACGAGGTGCTCGAGCGCCCGTGGGCCTGCGAGGCCCCCGTCCTTGGTCACGTGGCCGACGAGCACGGTGGCGACCTTCAAGCTCTTCGAGAAACGTGTCAGCCGGCCGGCGCACTCGCGGACCTGGCTCGGTGAGCCGGCCGGAGA
>Ga0181520_10011813_pt1 | contig 11376 bp, 7 predicted proteins | sample PEATcosm2014_Bin_29_FD_132451 | JGI IMG/M metagenome (GOLD analysis project Ga0181520, IMG submission 132451) | Peatland microbial communities from MTU Mesocosm Facility, Houghton, MI, USA - PEATcosm2014_Bin02_30_metaG | ecosystem: Environmental > Terrestrial > Soil > Wetlands > Peat | place...
CCAGGGCTATCGCTATCTCGTCACCGAGCTCCTCTACGGTTCGGCGCTGAACAAGTGCATTGCGGAGCATCCCGGACGATTCAACATCGTCAAGAAGCTTCGCATCATGCAGGCCCTCGCGCAGGCCCTCGATTCAGTCCACAATGCCGGTTTCGTTCACTGCGACATCAAGCCGGAAAACCTCATCCTGGAAAAAGATGAGTCCCATCTCGTGCTCATCGACTTTGGCAGCGCGGTCGAAACCGGCCAGACCCCCAGCCGTGTCATCGGTACACCCGCATACATGGCGCCGGAGCAATTTAGGGGCGAACCGGTCAGCTTTGCCACTGACTTATTCGCATTTGGCAACATTCTTTTCGAAATCATCGCCGGTAATCCTCCCTTCAGGCCCGACAACTTCAACCTTGAGCAAACCATGTTCAAGGTGCTCCAGGACCCCATCCCCTCGCTGCGCGAGATCCTCGGAGCCCCGCCACCCGAAGCGGAGGGAACCGTTATAAGGCTCGATCGCCTCTTCGCACGTCTCCTGGCGAAGGACCCATCCGAGCGCCCGGAGAGCGCGGCGAAAATTGTCAATGATCTCGAGAGAATCGTGGACCGGATTACTCCGTTTGCATCCACCTGGTTCAATCAGCGGTACTTCGATTTGTTCGTTCCGCCGGAAAAGCACCCCACGCTCATCGGGGATTACCCTCTTGCATCGCGCCAGTCGACGCAGGTTGGCAGCGGCCCTCCCGCGCCGCCGCAGACGACACTCGTTGGTGGTCGCCCCTCGGCGACGCCACGGACGACGCAGGTTGGCGGTGGCCCTCCAGCACCTCCGCAGTCGACGCTCGTTGGCAAACAATCCTCCCCGCCGCCGGGGTTGACGCGGAGCATCTCCGTGCCTCCGGGGTCGGTTCCACCTGCATTTGCCTCTCCGCCCAGACCTCCTGCTGCCGGGGGCGGTGGTGGTTTTCCTGCCACCCTTGCCGCCGCCTCGGGATTCGTTCCCCCTGCCGCGGCATCCGCTGCTTCATCAGCACCTGCGCCCGCTTCTGCCTCCCCATCCGCACATCCTGGCGCAGCGGCCGGGAGCTTCACCGATCTGATCCGCGCCTCCGCTGCTGGTTCCCCACGCGCCGCTTTCGCTAATCCGCCCGCGCCTCCCAGCGCAGTTCCCCCGCCTCCGAGCCTGAGGTCGTATGCCTCCTCAGACGCCGACACAACCGAGGTCGTTGACCGCGCCCTCGATCTCGCCATGAACTCCCATGTCCAGGTCGATGCGCCCGCGGAGCTCATCGCGCTTCTACGCCTGCCCTCCTCGCGCACGCTCGCCGAAATCCTCAAGGACGATCCGGATAGCGAAGACCTCAGCGACCGAGTGCGAACCCGCCCCGTCGGCATCGAATTCGCGCGTCGCGCGGGAACCCTGCAGCCCATCGAAGTCACGATGCGTGTGGAAGCGCCCAGTTTCGACCCTCCGCGCATCGAACGCAAAATCCGTATCCACCCCGAGCGCGACGCCGAGCGTCAGAGCTTCGTTCTCACTCCCCGCAAGCCCGGCACGGCGCGCGTCCAGTTCGAGCTCCTCGCGGAAGACCTCACCATCGCCAGCCAGACGCTCAAAGTCGAAACCGATCCCGCCGGCGCGCCAATTGTTACGCCCGAGCGAATGATCATCTCAGTTCCCATCGCGGTGACCGTCACGCGCAGCCGACGCCGGCTCTTCGTCGTCGCCGGTATCGCCGCCGCGCTGCTGCTTGCCGTAGCGATACCGGTCTTTCTTCACAAACCTTCCACTCCGCCTCAGCCCTTCCAACTTTCGGAGCCCGGCGACCGCGGCTTCAGCCAAAAGGCTGCCAATCAGCAGCAACCGGCCCTCCCACCGGGCAAGAACTACGCCCTTCTCTTCGCAAGCGACGACTACAAGTATTGGCCTCACCTCAACAACCCCATCGGCGACGCCGACTCCATCGCCGGCGAACTCCAGGCCAACTACGGCTATGACCAACCCGCTCCGGAGCTGGTCAAGAATGCCACCGCGGACCACATCATCGACGTGCTCCACACCTACGCCGAAAAAACCTACGCGCAGAACGACCAGCTCTTTATCTACTTCGCCGGTCACGGCTTCTTCGATCCAGTCGAGCAGGAGGGCTTTCTCGTCGGCGCCGACTCCCGCGCGCAGAAGGACGATTCCAGCCACTCCACCTACCTCAACTTTTCGCGTCTTTCCAAAATCATCGATAACATCCCCGCGGCCCACATCTTCGTCGTCCTCGACGTTTGCTACGGCGGCGCGTTCGACTCGCGTGTCACGCAGTATTCCGCCAACCGCGGCGAAAACGACGACCAGTACGCCGATGTGGCGCCGCAAAAGTTCATCGCCCGTAAGCTCGCCATCAAGCGAGCCCGCGAGTACATGACTTCCGGCGAAATCACCACCGTCCCCGACGGCAAGCCCGGCCAGCATTCGCCCTTCGCCCGCCGCTTCATCGAGGTCCTCCGGGGGTACGGCGGAAAAAAGCAGCTGCTCACCTCGCTGGACATAGCGGGCCGCGTCAAGACCGTCGAGCCAGAGCCGCGCTTCGGCGACTTCGGCAGCTCCGAGCCCGGCGCCGACTTCCTCTTCATCCCGAAGTAGAGGCACCGCGAAAATTGTTGACAACCCGTGCGATTCTTGATGCTCTGGTTGGGCATCCGAACTGATTGGGCAACCTGTCCGGGCCATTCCCCGGCCATCTGCCGGCTCCGGTTCCGATGCACAGTCGCTGCATGGCGGCCGCGCCAGGTTGCTAGCGCATTGGAGGTCAAACCGCAGATGGGGATGAAGCCGGCGACCCAGACAGGTCAGGGAAATGCGCGGCGGCGATTCCGCCTGGCCATGGTTGGCTGCGCCCTCGCGCTCGTGCTTCTGCCTTTCTCCTTCCGCGCGGAGCGCCGCCTGGAAACTACGGCGCAAATTGAGTCCGGCGAAGCAGCCCAGGTCGATAGCGAACTCGCCACCCGCTTCCAGTCCCCCTACGCCAATCGCATGGTTCTCGTCTTCACTGGCCTGCCCGAGCCCTACGAGAGCGGCCGCAACCAGGCCCTCGACTTCATCGAGCAAGACCTCCGCTCCGAACCCGGCGTGAGCGCCGTGACTTCAGAACTCGACTGGTCCGACAAGCTCTTTGAAGGCAGCGGCAGCGGCGGGCTCATGCTCATCGGCCTCGACGCCAAAGGCGCGGAACTCGAGTCGCTGCTCGCCAGGCTCCGCGCCCGTTGCGTTTGGCTTCAGGAGCATTTTCACGCGCAGTACCCCGCACTCAACCTCGAAATTACCGGTGAAACGCCAATCAATGTCGACGTCCGCAAGATCAGCTCGGAAGAGGTTCAGCAGGCCGAGTTGCGCGTCGTTCCCGTCACGCTCATCCTTCTGCTCATCGCCTTCGGCAGTCTCGTCGCGGCCCTGCTGCCGGTCGGCGTCGGCTTGCTCGCCATCTCCATGACCATGGGCGCTGTTGGGCTCATCGCGGAGCACTTCCACCTCTCCATCCTTGTGCAAAACCTCGCTTCCATGCTTGGGCTTGGCCTCGGCATCGACTACGCCCTGCTCATGGTCAATCGCTACCGTGAAGCGCTGGCCGAGGGCCGAGATCCGGGGGCAGCCGCCGACCTGCTTTGGAAGAATGCCGGCCTTACCCTCATCGTCTCCGCTTCCACCGTCGCCATCGGCTTTACCGTTCTGCTCTTTGTGCCGATTGGCGACATCCGATCGATCGGATTGGCAGGGCTGCTGGTTGCGGCCATGAGCGTGCTGCTCTGCACACTCGTGCTGCCCTGGGTCCTCGGCCTGCTTGGCACTCGCATCAACCGATGGGGGCTCGGCATCACAGTCACCGGCCTTCTTCGGCGATTGCTCCCCGGCACCGCCGGCAACAGCAATGTCCGTGAAATCAACGGCGGCGCTCGCGCAACCTGGCGTCGACTCGGCATGGCTGTTACTGCGCGCCCCTGGCTTTCGCTCACTCTGGCCGGCGCGCCGCTGGTCTTGCTCGCCCTGCAAGGGCGACACATCGCCCTCGGCCTGCCCTCAGGCGACTGGTTCCCGCCCCGCGCGGAGAGCGTCAAGGCCATTCACAAGCTGGAGAGCATGGACCGCGCGGGTGTTGTCCAGCCCATACGCATCCTCCTCGAACTGCCCGTCGGCGCGCCGCCCGCGTCCACGCACGGCTGGGATGCGCTGAGCCGCTTCACGCGCTTCGTCGCGGGCGATCGCCGTTGCGCAGAGGTCCTCTCCCTCACCACGCTGGTTGGCACGGATGGAGGACCGGCCGATCTCGATACACTTTCCGAGCAGACGCGGAAGAGCTTTCTCTCCAGCGATGGCCGCGCCGCCCTGCTCGAAGTCATGCCCGCGGCCGGTATCACCGCCAGCGAACAGGTGCTGTGGGTCCGGCAGCTTCGCAAGATGAATGTTGCCGAGGTCACTGCTCTGCCCGGCACAACGATGCGCATTGGCGGCTACGCGGCCTGGAACGCCGACTACGAAAAGGTGGCCGATGAGTACCTGCCGCGCGTGATTGCCGCAGTCGTAGGCGGCAGCTTTGTCGCCCTGCTCATCGGCTTTCGTTCGGTCTTCGTCGCCGTCAAGGCCGTGCTGCTCAACCTGCTGTCTGTCGGTGCGTCGTTTGGCGCGCTGGTTCTCGTTTTTCAGGATGGATTTGGCGGCAGCGTTTTCGGCGTCCCCGGCGGCGTGGGCAAGGTCTTCATGGAGATCCCCATTGTCTCCTTCGCCATCGTCTTCGGCCTCAGCATGGATTACGAGGTCTTCCTCGTCGCGCGCGTCCGTGAGGAGCGCCGCCGCGGCCTTGGCGAGCGCGCCGCCGTCGCCGAAGGCCTTGCCTGCACTGCCGGCCTCATCACCAGCGCCGCTGCCATCATGATCTCCGTTTTTGCCGCCTTCACGCTGGGCGGATTCCTGGCCATCAAGATGATGGGCTTTACGCTCGCCGTCGCCGTCCTCATCGATGCCACGCTGGTTCGCATGGTCATCGGCCCGGCGCTTCTGCAATTGGCCGGCGACTGGAACTGGTGGCCCTGGGGACTGGCCGGATCGAACGCAGCTGCCGCGAGCCAACATTCTGATTAGTGGTGGAACCCCGCACCATCGAGCGTGGGCTTCAGTCCCGGCTGCGACGCGAACCATTCCAGGTGGCGTTTGATGTCGCGCACCAGCATCCCCGCCAGATCGTGCGTGAAGCCGTTGCGGATCACCGCGCGCTGCAGGACCAGCTCTCCGCGATTGGCCGGCATGCGGTAGGTGGGCACCTGCCAGCCTCGGTCGCGCAAGCGGTCTGAAAGATCGTAGAGCGACCAGGTGGCCGGCTCCTTTTGCGGCGTCTTCAGGGTCCAGGCGATCACCGGCAGATCGTGTCCGTAGGAGAGAATCTCGAACGGCCCCAATGCCTCAATCTGCTTGGCCAGATTAATGGCCACATCCTGGCAGGCCTGATGAATGGCGCGATAGCCCGCACGCCCCAGCCGGATCAGGTTGTAGTACTGCGCCACAATCTGGCTCGCAGGCCGTGAGAAGTTGATGGCCAGCGTCGGCATCGATCCGCCCAGATAATCGACGCTAAAGATCAGCTCCGGATGCAGGTCCTTGAGTTCGCGCCACACGATCCACCCCACGCCCGGATACACCAGTCCGTATTTATGGCCCGAGGTGTTGATCGACTTCACGCGTGGCAGGCGAAAATCCCACACTAGCTCCGGCTGCAGAAACGGCGCAACAAATCCGCCGCTCGCCCCGTCCACGTGAATCGGAATGTCGAGCCCCGTAGTCTCTTCGAGCCGGTCAAGCGCGGCCGACAGAGCGACCACGTTTTCATAGTGGCCGGTAAACGTGCTGCCCAGCACCGCAACCACCCCGATCGTATTCTCATCGCACAGCGCTGCCGCACGCTCCGGGTCGGTGATCACTTCATCGTCCCCGAGCGGCACCTCGCGCGCCTCAACGTCCCAATAGCGGCAGAACTTGTGCCAGCAGACCTGTGTGTTGGTTCCCATCACCAGGTTGGGCTTGCCGGTTGCCTTGCCCTGCTTGCCCATCCGCTCGCGCCACGCCCACTTTAGCGCCAGCCCGCCAAGCATGCACGCTTCGCTCGACCCGATCGTTGAAGTCCCGATGGTCGCCTCCGCGTCGGGCGCGTTCCACAACTGCGCCAGCATGTGTACGCAGCGCATCTCGAGCTCCGCCGTCTGCGGATACTCGTCTTTGTCGATCATGTTCTTGTCAAAGGTCTCCGACATCAGCCGGTGCGCTTCCGGCTCCATCCACGTGCTGCAGAAGGTAGCCAGGTTGAAGCGCGAGCTGCCGTCGAGGATGAGCTCGTCGTGGATCAGGTTGTAGGCAGTGGAGGGCGCCATGCCCTCCGCGGGAATCGAGTGCCGGGGCGCGGAGCCCAGCAGCGAGCGGCGTGCATACATCGGGCGGACCAGGTCGGCGCTGTGTGTCCGGCGTTCACTGGTTTGGGCAGCGGGGGGTTGGTTGGCGGGGTCGGTCATCATGCGAGCGGTCATCCTCCGGGAACTCGATCATAGCCGCGGAGGTTCCCCTTCGTCCTGGCAAACCAGTGAAATCACGGGAATGCAATCAGGGCAGGGAATTCGCCCATGGGGAAGGCCGCCCGTTTACGCCGCAGGCGGAAGCGTCTGCCGTGGGATGCTTCGATCACCGGGAACCACCGGCCGCAGGCGGAACGAATTATTCCCAGCCGGGATCATCGCCAGGGGTACGGCCGGTTGTGTCGGCTGCGGACGCAGGTTCTTTGCTTCCAGCCACGCGCACAGCCTCGGGTCGTAGATCTCAGGCTCGCCGTCCCAGAAATCAGGATTCAATCCGCACAGAATGTGGACGTGATCGAGTTGCAGTTCAATCACCGCGATGGTCTTTGGAAAATAGCGACGAACATTTGTCGATCCCACATGCAATCCAGTGAGACCCCTGCCCTTGCTGTGTGTTTTCACGACCATATACACCTGCTCTGCAGCCTTGGTTAAGGTCAGTCTAGGGAGTCAGGTTCCGGGGAAGTGACTGGAATGATGGGAATTATGCGCGTAATTCCTCAATCGGCTCAAACCGCTCGTGAGCCCCAGAATGGGAAAATCGTGTGCTACCCACTGTGGAAAAAGCGTGCGCCCGTTTTTATCTTCTGTCAATAGTTGCCCCGTGAATTTTCCTGCAAGCGTCCCTCCCATCTCACCTAGATGCTTCAGCGCGGGGAAAGGTTATCAATCCGGATCCGATTTGGAAAAACAGGGTGTGGGTGTGCGCAAGGAAATTTTCAACGGCTGAACAAGCTCGGACGAACCCAAAAACAAGAAGGCCCGAACCCGACCGTTCCTGATCGGATCCGGGCCTGAACTGCAGAATTACTTGGTTTTCTTCGGCTGGTTGGCGATGATCTTCGCCGAGATTTTGGCGTAGGTCGCAGCGGGAACAATGTTGTTGGTCTTCAGTTGCGTCTTGTTCGCATACGGGCGGCCCTTGATGATGGCGGCCGCGTAGGCGTCGCCAATGCCGGGCAGCGCCTTTAGTTGGGCGGCGGTTGCCGTGTTGATGTCGATCAGCGTGGCAGCCGCTGCCGGAGCCTTGGCCGGGGCTGCTGCCTGGGCACCGGCAGCGACGGCCGGCATAACGCCCAACAGGACGATTGCCGCCAGGGTGAGAACTGCAGAGGTAAAGCGGGTTGCTTTCATGTGTTTCTCCTTTTTTCTTTTGCACTTCAGGTCGTACTGTTGGGCCGGACGGCGTGTCGGCTTCTTAAATCCACTAAGGATGGCGTTGTTTCAGTAGCTTGCAGGGATGCGTGGCTCCAAGTCCCGGATTGGGGCCCGACGCCATCCAAAACTAACCCTTGTTGCCGAACATTCCCTCGGCCGCGCCGAGCAGTCCGCCCAGGGCACCCAAGCCACTCGAACTGGCCTGTGCATCTCCGCTGCCGCCCAGATACTGGTCAACCATCGGCTGAAACTCCGAAGGAACTTTGGACTTGATCAGGTCAACAATTGCCTTTGCTACTTCCTGGGCCTGATCCGGGCTAAGTCCCGCACGCTGCTGCAGAATTTCTACGATCTCATTCATGTTTCGTGTCCTATCCTCTTTACGGTTTGTGGGCTTTTCTGCCCGTTGCCTTGATTCGGTTGCGTCCCAGATCTCGGGGCCTGCGACCTCTCGCAGGGAAACCAGCCGCGGCCACTCTCCGCGTACCAAGGTGTTGAGCGTGGCGTTGGGCTGCCCGACAAGAATAAAGCCCCCAAGGCCGCCGCTGGCAAGCGGAAAACTCCGCCTTATACCGAATTTCACCTTCTGCTGATGTATTTCAACTTCGTTTGTCGATTCGCCATTTCCATCGCGTCGCGGCATCGCTGCCCGCGCTGCCGGATTACTCCGCCGCGTCGCATCCGGGTAGAGCCGCCGGCTGCTTAATCAGCAGCCCATCGAGCTTGACCGTCGTCAGCACCTGCACAATCGTTGTCGCGGCTGTCCCGCCGCCGTAGGGGTTCTCCATTCCCCTGAGCCCTGCACGAAATCCCGGGTCAAGCGCCTTCGCCAACGCAGCAACAATTGCCCCAGTCTCCGCAGGCGCGTCGATCACGTTGGCCGCCCGCTCGCGTCCCTGCTGCCGTATCCCCACGTTGACTGCCGGCAGGGCGAACGACGCCGCTTCCATGATCCCGCTCGACGAGTTGCCCACCATCGCGTCTACTTGCCCCAAAAGACTCCAGTAGGTCACCGCATCCAGATTCACAAACACATGCGTGTCGGCCCGCGTTGCCGCGAGGTCCCGCGTCCGCTCGATCAGCGCCATGCCCCCGGCGTCCGCGTTTGGGTACACAAAGAGCAGTTGTCCCCCGGTCTGAGCGAGCGCTGCAAACAGCGCATCGGCCTCGGCGTTCGTGTCCCTCAGAATCGTTACCGGATGCCACGCCGCCAGCACCGTTGGCGGCTTCAGAGCAATTCCCAGCCGTTGCTCGAGCGCGGCTCTCCCCAGTAGTGTTGATCGCTTCAGATGGTCCAGCGAAGGCGCGCCAGCGTGGTGCACCCGCCACGGCTCCTCGCCCATCGCAATCACCCGCCGCCGCGCCATTGGCGTTGACGTAAAGTGAACGTGCGCCATCTTCGTCAGCGCGTTGCGCACCTGGTCGTCGATGGCGCCCTGCGAAATCTCGCCGCCCTCGATGTGCGCCATGGGGATTCGCAGAGCCACGGCCACCGAGGCCGGCGCCAGCATCTCATAGCGGTCGGCAATCAGCAGCAGCAGATCCGGCCGCCACGCGGTCAGCGCATCGGCCAGCCCCAACATCGCGAGGCCAATCGTCTTGGCCATACCGGTGTCTGTGTCCGAGCTGAGCAGGCACTCAATCTTCGCCTTGATCTCGAACCCATCCCGCTCGATCTCCGTTCCCGTGTTTCCAAACTCCGGCGAGAGGTGCGGCCCCATCACAACCACGCCCAACTCGACTTCGGGATGCGCGGCCAGCTCCTTGAGCGGCCAGTACAAATGGCTGTAATCGGCGCGCGACGTGGTGACGACGCCAATGCGGCGCGGCGCCTTCGCCGAGCTCGATTTCACGGGGGCCTGCGTGGGGTCGGTCATCGGGAATACGAGGAGCGGAAGTCCTGCGCGATCACACGTGAAGTATAGTCGCCGCTGGCGTCGGTTCCACCCGCGCTAACTCCGGCCGCGTTTAGGAATGCGTGTCGCCTTAGGGTTATCGTGCCACGGCGGGTGTCGCTCGCCGCATGCGCACAAGAGCCAGAAGGACTTCGGCCACTAGCAAGGGAAGAACCCAGCAAGCCCAGATGTACGTGGTGGCACGGTCGGCCTCGGGAAGCCAGTTCATCATCGGCGGATAGTCATTGAAAACGCGAAAAGTCACAAATGCGAACGTGATCACGTAGCTGCGAATCATCCATTCTTTGTGAATGGCAATCTGTCTTTGGCGCACTGCGTAGTAAGCCATCAATGTGGTGGTGGCCCATGCAAAGGCCAGGCAAGCCAGCCCAAATCCCCACGCCTTGCCAAAGGTCGTTCCGGCGGCGAGGCGGAATGCTGCCGTGCAGCCGCACAGGACTGCAATGACGTAGACGCGTCCGGAGACGCGGTGCAGTTGAATGTACCGCTGGCGAATGCGCCGCGAAAACTGCCAGGGTCCGATTAGAAGCGCCAGCATTCCACTGGTTATGTGGAGCAACAGCCAGCCGCGCATCCGCCAGTAGTTGGCGGCGCCGCGCAGGGGGTCTGTAAAAGCGGCTTCGCTGTAGTTCAGGTAGTAGTGGAATACGTACCGGAGCACGAATCCGGCTGCCGTGAGCAGGACGACGGCGAGCGCCAGCCCTTTCAGCCATCGAACCGCTCTGGATGACGCTGGGGGTGAAGTCGTTTGGGCAGAGCTGGACATGGGACCTCCTCGGGATCTGGAAATCGGAACCGGGGGAATTCGAATCGAGGCAAGGCTTCGGCCGGGTTTTGGGCTTTGCGGGAGTGTACACAATGCAAGCGAAGGTTGGCACTCTTTTTTAACGCCTGAATGACTCCGCTCTATTGGAGGCAGTTTGGAAGCTTGATGACCGGACATGTGTTTTTGGCAAGTGACTGTCTATCCGGACACTGCTCGAAAACTCAGAATTAAGTCCGGAAAGGCGACTGTCCGAGCGAAATTGCGATCCAGCCTTCGGAGGCCGGGTCCCAGCTTACCCTGGAAACCGCTGACAGTCCGCTTATAACTTCAAGGATTACAAGCAACTTATGTGATATATTTCGCTGGCTAAACAGGCTGCCTGCCCGGGGCTCTCCTCGGGATTCAATGATGGGCAGCATTCGCATAAATCGCCCTCCCTTTTCGGCCGAAAAGGGAGTAACTCATCTGCCCTTCCAATCGATTTCGCGCGGAGAATTCGATGTCCTATGTTGCTGATTCTGACTATGTTGGTTCTGTAGACGGCGTTGCCTTGGTTCCTCCCAATTCTCACCCATCCCAGCGTCCCTATGTGTCGTCGTCAATAACCACGCTGGCCCCGATCGCTGCGTTGCTCATTCTGTCGTGTTTCACCTGCAGCCGCGCTGAAGCAGCGTCCATGGCAGGTTTGCGCGTGCGAGCAGCCATTACGACGGTCAGAATTCCGGTAATGCTCGCAACGAGCAAAACCACCGCAAAGGTAACTCCCGCCGATAGCCCTTCCGGTGTTCCCTATCTAGTGGTTACAACGAGTAGATCCACCACCAGCGCGGGCAACTGCACTCCGCAAGCCGGGCCCAGCACTGGCACAGACGCCGCCTGTGGCCTCGGCGACGCTCTTGCTTACGCGGCAACCTCCGGAGGAGCCAGCATCACCTTTAGCTC
>Ga0181520_10011814_pt1 | contig 11376 bp, 19 predicted proteins | sample PEATcosm2014_Bin_29_FD_132451 | JGI IMG/M metagenome (GOLD analysis project Ga0181520, IMG submission 132451) | Peatland microbial communities from MTU Mesocosm Facility, Houghton, MI, USA - PEATcosm2014_Bin02_30_metaG | ecosystem: Environmental > Terrestrial > Soil > Wetlands > Peat | place...
GGACATCAAGCTGAAGGCTGAGCTGAAGGACAAGCTCAAGTCGGCGGGTGTGAGCTCGATTGAAATCGAGCGCCCGGGCAACAAACTGCGGATCATCATCCGTACGGCGCGCCCGGGCATTATTATTGGCCGCAAGGGAGCGGAGATCGACAAGCTGAAAGCTGATCTGCAGAAGAAGACCAGCCGCGATGTATTTGTCGATATTCTGGAAGTTCACAAGCCGGAGCTGGATGCGCAGCTGGTAGCCGAGTCGATTGCGCTGCAACTGGAAAAGCGTGTTGGCTTCCGCCGGGCGATGCGCAAGAGCGTGGATTCGGCGCTGCGTTTCGGCTGCAAGGGCATCAAGGTGCGGGTCTCGGGACGTTTGAATGGCAACGAAATTGCACGTTCGGAGTGGTATCTGCAGGGCCGTTTGCCGCTGCATACGTTGCGTGCGGATATCGATTACGGCTTTGCCGAAGCGCACACAACGTACGGGCTGATCGGGGTGAAAACCTGGGTGTACAAGGGTGAAATCCTTCCCCAGAAGCGCCGCGAGCCTTCCACGGCAACCGCCGGACTTTAAGCAAGCAGCCGGCCAGCCACTCCAGACGCCAGTTCCTGGAGAGGCAGAGATAGAGCCGGCAGGCGTGCCCGCGGATGGGGCGGCCAGAACTTGAACCTGGCAATTGGAAACTGCTTATGTTGATGCCGAAGAAAGTCAAGTACCGCAAGCAACAGCGCGGTCGCATGTGCGGCAAGGCTTGGCGTGGCTCCGAGCTGTCGTTTGGCGATTATGGCCTGAAGGTCATGGAGCCGGGCTGGATTACCGACCGCCAGATTGAAGCGGCGCGCGTAGCTATGACCCGCTTTATTAAGCGCGGCGGCAAGATCTGGATCCGTGTGTTTCCCGATAAGCCGGTCACCAAGAAACCTGCTGAAACCCGTATGGGTAAGGGCAAAGGCGCGCCGGATCACTGGGTTGCGGTGGTTCGTCCGGGCAAGCTGCTGTTTGAGATGGAGGGCGTGAGCGTGGCCGATGCGCAGGAAGCAATGCGTCTGGCTTCGCACAAGCTGCCCTTGATTACCAAGTTCGTAAAACGCGACGTTCTGGCGCACTGAAGCGTTGGACCGCGTTTCACATTAATTCCGGCGCCGGCGGCGCAAATCCGCCGGGGGTGAAGAGAAGAGACAATGACTTCGGAAAAGATTCGTAATTTAACTGACGCCGAGCTGGTCCATCAAAAGACCGAACTCAGTGAAGAGCTGTTCAAACTGAAGTTCCAACTCAAGATGGGGCAGACGGAAAGCCTGAAGAAGATGCGCGGGTTGAAGAAAGACATCGCGCGGGTGCTGACGATTCAGCGCGAGAAGCAATTGGCCGCAGCAAAGACCGGAACGGAGAAGAAGTAGCCATGGCAGAAGAGACGAAAACCGAGAAGACCGCGGGACAGCGCAAAGTCCTGGTTGGCCAGGTCGTTTCGACCAAAATGGCGAAGACGATCGTGGTCGAGGTGAACCGCCAGAAGGCCCACCCTCTGTACCAGCGCGTGGTCAAGCGCTCCAAGAAATTTTATGCCCACGATGAAGAGCAGACGGCGCGGACGGGCGATTTTGTCCGCATCGAAGAGACACGTCCGCTGTCCAAGCTGAAGCGCTGGACTCTGAAGGAAATCGTGAAGCGTTCGGCGCTTGCTGCCGCCGCCATTGCCGCCGAGACCGCTGCCGCCGCCCTGGATACACCGGAGCAGGCCAGCTAGACGCAGCGTCCGGCAACGGACGGCTGAAGGAGATTGCATCATGGCAGTGTTTATGAGGTCCATCCTCGAGGTGGCCGACAACAGCGGAGCCCGCAAGTTGCAGATGATCCTGCCGATTGGCGGATCGACCGGGCTGCGCGCGCGGATCGGCGATGTGGTGACGGCTGCAGTCAAGGAAGCGTCGCCGGACGGCACCGTGAAAAAGGGAACGGTAGTGAAGTGCGTGATCGTGCGGACCCGCAAGGAGACGCGTCGCCGCGACGGGAGCTACATCCGCTTCGACACCAATGCCGCGGTTTTGATCAACGCCGATGGCGAGCCGGTTGGCACGCGCGTGTTCGGTCCCGTTGCCCGTGAGCTTCGTGAGAAGAAGTTCTTGAAGATCGTATCCCTGGCCCCGGAAGTGATCTAGTTCCGCGGGCGGCTTCAGCGCCGCCCCCGGTAGCTCCCCTAGGGGGAGCGGCCCCAAAGAATGCTGAAGGTTTTGAGAGGAAGAGATGGCAACCGTTGATATTCGCCATAACGATAACGTGAAGGTGATTGCGGGGCGCGACCAGGGCAAGGAAGGCCGTGTCCTGCGCGTGTTTCCCAGAACAGGCCGAGTGCTGGTTGAACACGTCAGCATCGTAAAGAAGAACGTGCGCCCGAATCCGCAGAAGGCAATTAAGGGCGGCATCGCCGAGCAGGAGTCGCCGATTGCGATCAGCAACGTTCTGCTGGTCTGCGGCGCTTGCGGGCCGGTGCGAGTACGCCACGAGGTTCGCGGCACGAAGAAAGTTCGTGTCTGCGCCAAGTGCGATACCACGCTCGACAAGGAAAAGTAACCAGAGAAGCAGTAACCACCGCGAGCGGCTAACGACCGCTCCAATTGACCGCCTCACGTAACGGTATCCACTCCGGGACCGTGAGAGAAAGCGAACAGACACATGGCGGAAAAACCGACAAAAGACGCAAAACCGAAACAGCCGGCAAAGCAGCAACAGCCCAAGAAAGCCAAGGGTGAAGTTGCCGCGGCTCCCGAACAGGGTTCCAAGCCAGCACGTCCGAAGCTGAACAATGCAGCATCGGCTAGGTTGCGCCAGAAGTATTTTGCAGAGCTGCGTCCGGCACTGATGAAGGAGCTGGGATTGGATAACCCGATGGCTGCTCCGAAGTTGGAGAAGGTCGTCATCAACATGGGCGTGGGCGAAGCAACGCAGAACGCCAAGGTGCTGGACCCGGCGGTCGCCGAGTTGGCACAGATCACCGGACAGAAACCGGTAGTGACCCGGGCGAAGAAATCGATTGCGGCCTTCAAGGTGCGCGAGGGCATGCCGATTGGCTGCATGGTCACATTGCGCGGCGACCGCATGTACGAGTTCCTGGATCGCCTGCTGAATGTCGCGCTGCCACGCGTTCGCGACTTCCGGGGGGTTCCGACCCGCTCGTTCGACGGCCGCGGCAATTACACGCTCGGTCTGCGTGACCAGTTGATCTTTCCGGAGATCGATTACTCGAAGGTGGATCACCAGAAGGGCATGAACATCACGATTGTCACCACGGCCACCAACGATGAACACGCGCGGGCGCTGCTGAAGGCGATCGGGATGCCATTCCGGATTCCGGGCGCTAATTAGGTGTCTGCTTTCGGCAACAAAGTGTGCCGGGAGATGGTTGCAAGCTGAAACAGGAGGCACCTTCGGGTGCCAGATGTAAGACGCACCTTCGGGGTGCGAGAGATAAAGGAAACGATGGCCAGAACATCCAGCATCGCCAAGGACAATAAGAAGCCCAAGTTCTCATCGCGCCAGCACAACCGCTGCAAGCTGTGCGGACGCCCGCGTGCCTATCTGCGCAAGTTCGGCCTTTGCAGGCTGTGCTTCCGCGGACTGGCCCTTCGGGGTGAGATTCCTGGGGTATCGAAGTCGTCCTGGTAGGCGAGATCGACCCTGACCCGCGGGGGTGAACCCCGCACAGGCTGGCACGTGGTCTGCTCGATGGACCGTCCTGCAGAAACAGGAATCGAACGTCGCCGCAGGTTCTTTCCACTGTAGCCCTCGAAGTTGGAGAGCAGCCGGCGCAAGCCGGTGCAGTATTGCGCCAGGCCAGCGCGCGCAAGAAAGAGAACGGGCGAACGAATTCAGGAGATGGAACGATGAGCTTTACCGATCCAGTGGCAGACTTCTTGACCAGGATCCGCAACGGCATCAAGGCCCGGCACCAAAAGGTGGATGCACCGGCCTCCAAGCTGAAGCTGGAAATTGCGCGCGTTCTGAAGGAAGAAGGCTATATCGCCAACTTCAAGGCAACGGAGGAAGACGGCAAGAAGGTTGTGCGGGTGTACATCAAGTACAACGCCGACAATGTTGCCGCGATTACCAACATCACGCGCATTTCGCGTCCGGGTTGCCGGGTGTACGTCAACCGCAACGAGATTCCCCGTATTCTGGGTGGCCTGGGTATTGTCGTACTGACCACCCCGAAGGGGGTTCGCAGTGGCAAGCAGGCCCGCAGGGAAGGCGTGGGCGGCGAAGTGATCTGCGAGGTCTACTAAGTCACAAGCTTCGTAGCCTGGGAGCGGCAACGGCTTAACGACGGGTACGGGCCACCGATGGTCCGCCGGTCGCTGATGCCGGGCCGCTCCGGCAACGGACGCTTGGAGCAGACGAGGCCGGCCAAGGGCCGGTCCGGAAGCCCACCGCGGCAAAGGTCCGCGGCGGTGCAGGAGAGAGCAATGTCAAGAATCGGCAAGAAGCCCATCCCGTTGCCCAAGGGCGTAACCTACAATGTAGAAGGCAACGTTGTCACCGTGAAGGGGCCCAAGGGCACCGTCACCAATCACCTTCCGGCCGGCGTTTCGCTGGCCACTGTGGATGGCTCGCTGCTGGTTGCGCGCGAGGACGACTCGAAGGCCGCCGTGCATGGTCTGGTCCGCGCGCTGGTGAACAACGCCGTGGTTGGCGTGACTACGGGCTGGACCCGCGAGTTGGAAATCGTGGGCATCGGCTATCGTGCGGAGTTGAAGGGCAAAGGGATCGTGGTATTCACCCTAGGCTACTCACACCCGATCGAGTATCCGTTGCCGAGCGGTATCGAGGTCGCAATCGATCCCAAGATGACCAAGCTTAGCGTCAGCGGCATCGACCGGCAGAAGCTGGGGCAGGTCGCCGCTGAAATGCGCTCGCTGCGTCCGCCCGACCCGTACAAGCAGAAGGGCGTGCGCTACGTTGGCGAGAAGCTGAAGAAGAAGGTTGGCAAGACTGGCGCGAAATAGCTTTTTAGGATGATGCGCGCAGTGTGCTGATTCCAAGCGGTGAGGCTGCGGCCCCGCCGTCCACAAGGTAGGTGCCCGCCGGACGAGAATCCGACGGGCGTCCGCACAAACCCGGCGAAGAAGTTCGCTGGGACAGACCGGTCCCCGGCACTGCAACCCGGGATGAAGGCCGGAGCGAAGGACAGGGAAGATGCTGAACAAGAGTTCGAAGAACGCCACGCGCGAGAAGATCCACACCAGGATCCGCAAGAAGCTCGCCGGAACCACTGCGCGCCCGCGCCTGAATGTGTACCGTTCGGTCAACCACATCTACGTGCAACTGATTGACGATGCGCAGCATGCGACGCTCGTCTCGGCCAGCTCGCTGGAACAGGGCAAAGATGGCAAGAAGCACATTGCCGGCGGCAACGTCGCCGCAGCCAAGCAGGTTGGCAAACTGATTGCCGAGCGGGCGAAAGCTAAGGGCATTGAGTCGGTTGTCTTTGATCGCGGCGGGTATCTGTACCACGGACGGATCAAGGCTGTGGCGGATGCGGCGCGTGAAGGCGGTTTGAAGTTTTAGTCCCTGCGGTTGCCGCAGGGGCGTGACAGGGTTCGAGCGGGCGAGGTGCAAACCGTTAGTCCGCATGATTTCGGGGATCGCAGGCGCGATCTCCAGGAGAATCGACAGCAAATGGCAATCGTCAAGAAAAAGCTCGATGCCGGGAACTACAACCTGAAAGATCAGGTTGTCAATATTAACCGCGTGACCAAGGTGGTGAAGGGCGGCAAGAACATGTCGTTTGCGGCCCTTGTCGTGATCGGCGATCCGGCGACTGGCGTGGTTGGCTACGGTTCCGGCAAGGCCAAGGAGGTTCCCCAGGCAATCCGCAAGGGAATAGAGTCGGCCAAGAAGAACCTGATCAAAGTGAACCTGACGCAAACCTCGATTCCGCACATTTCGCTGGGTCGTTATGGTTCGGGGCAGGTGTTGCTGAAGCCCGCACCGGAAGGCACTGGCGTCATCGCCGGAGGTGCAGTTCGCGCGGTGATGACTTCCGTGGGCATCCAGAATGTGCTGACCAAATCGATCGGGACCACCAATCCGCACAACGTCATTAAGGCCACGTTTGACGCGTTAAAGAAGCTGCGCGACCGTGCCGAAGTGGCGGCCAATCGCGGCAAGTCCGTGGAGGAGCTCTAGACCATGCCACGCACACGTAGCAAGACTCCCAAGGTGCAGGCTCCGGCCGGTGCCCGGCTGAAACTGAAGTGGGTGATTTCCCAGAACTGTACGCCGGCCAAGCAGCGGTTGGTGATCAAGGGGCTCGGCTTTACCCACTTGAACCAAGTCGTTGAGCGCGAGGACACTCTCTCGATCCGCGGCATGGTAGCCAAAGTGCCGCATCTGATCCAGATCATCGGCGAGTAAGCCGGAGCGGATCATAAACCGAGTCGCCCCGCTCAGGCTGGGCGGCGCCAGGAAACAGCCCGCTCGCCACGGGGAACGCTCCGGAAAAGTTGCCGGAGAAGTTCGGCTGTCACAGACAGCCCATCGGCATGTTTGGCACCATGCAAGGGAAACGAACATGAATCTGACAACGATTCGCAAGCCGGCCAAGGCGAACGAAAACCGCAAGCGCGTGGGCCGTGGTATGGGCTCCGGCATGGGTAAGACTTCGACTCGGGGACACAAGGGACAGCGCTCGCGCTCTGGTTCGCGCAGCATGCGCGGATTTGAAGGCGGCCAGATGCCGCTGCACCGGCGTTTGCCCAAGCGCGGCTTTGTCAACATTTTCAAGAAGGAATTTCAGGTAGTGAATTTGTCGCGTCTGGCGGAGCTGGGCGTGACGGAGCTGACTCCGGAAGTTCTCTATGAGCTGCGCGTGATTGCGAAGAAGAACGGGCTGATCAAGGTGCTGGGAGTGGGTGAGCTGAGCTCGGCCCTGACCGTGTACGCCCATAAATTCAGCGAGACGGCACAGCAGAAAATCACCGCTGCAGGCGGCAAGGCTGAGATCATCGAAGTGAAACAGCCTGCAGCACTGAAGCGCGGCAAGAAGTAAGACAACCGGAGCCCGCCTGCAGCGAACAGGCGGGCTGGGTCCGGCGCTTCCCTCTGGGAGGCCGCGGCCCGAACAGCACAGGTACAGAGGCCCTCTTACCATGTTCGAGAAGCTGGCGAACATCTTTAAAATTCCGGACCTGCGCAAGCGCGTACTATTTACGCTTGGCTTGCTCGCCGTCTACCGCATTGGCGGCCACCTGCCGACGCCCGGCATTGATCCTGCGGCCCTGGCGCGCTTATTCGCGAGCGCCAGCGGTGGACTGCTTGGCTTCGTCGACCTGTTCAGCGGCGGCAACCTGCGCCGGTTGACAATCTTCGCCCTGGGCATCATGCCTTACATCACCGCTTCAATTATTTTGCAGTTGCTGACCGTGGTTTACGAGCCGCTGGCGCGTCTGCAGAAGGAAGGTGAACTGGGGCGGAAAAAGATTACGCAGTGGACGCGCTACCTGACGGTGATTCTGAGCGCGATGCAGTCGTTTGGCATTGCCATGACCTTGCAACGCGGCATCGGCGGCGAGCAGCTGGTGCGTAATCCGGGCTTCGGGTTTGTGATGATGACGATGCTGACGCTGACCACGGGCACAACGTTCATCATGTGGCTGGGCGAGCAGATCACGCAACGCGGCATTGGAAATGGCATGTCGCTGATCATCTTCACCGGCATCGTGGTAGGCCTACCGCGGGCAGTCATCGAACTGTACCAGAAGGCGACCAGCGGTGGCGCACTCGGGCCGATCGGCATTGTTCTGTTGCTGGCGATCATGATTGTGGTGGTGGCGTTTATCGTCTTCGTGGAACGAAGCGAGCGGCGCATCCCAGTGCAATATGCTAAGCGGGTGGTGGGACGCAAGGTGATGGGCGGTCAGTCCACCCATCTTCCGCTGCGGGTCAACTCCGGTGGCGTGATGCCGGTGATCTTTGCCAGTTCGGTGCTGACCTTGCCGCAGACGGTTGGATATGCGCTTCAGAATAACCGCTACTTTGGCACGTTTTTTGCGGGCTTGAGCAAAGCGCTGGGTTGGGGCGAGCCGCTACATACCTTCCTGTATGCCGTTGGCATCCTGTTCTTCGCCTACTTCTATGTGTCGATCGTCTTCAATCCAAAAGATGTAAGCGACAACATGCAGAAGTACGGCGGGTTTATCCCGGGCATCCGTCCGGGCGTACGCACGAGCAACTACATCAATGACGTGCTGACCCGCATTACGTTGGTCGGGGCGTTGTACCTGATTGTTATCTCATTGATTCCAGAATGGATGATTGCCGGCATTCACCTAAACAACCTGCCGGTCTGGATGGGCGGGGCAATGTTCGATCACCTGCCCAACTGGGTGTTACACGGATTGAACGTGAACTTTTATTTTGGTGGAACTTCACTGCTGATTGTGGTCGGTGTAGCCATGGATACGGTGAACCAGATTGAATCGCAACTGATCATGCGTCACTACGAGGGATTCACTCCGAAGAGTGGCCGCATCCGGGGACGCAGGGCGTGGTAGGGTACAGAACCTCGGTATAGCAGTTCGATTTGCTGTCGGAGGGTAACGCGCAATGGAAACGGAAGCCATCCCGGTACCAGATGTGAATAAAACGGAAGGGCTTGTTGGCCCGGTGATTCTACTAGGGCCGCCCGGAGCTGGTAAGGGAACGCAGGCAAAACGAATCTCGGAACTCTATGGAATTCCGCAGATTTCTACGGGAGATATACTGCGCGACAACATCAGTCGGGGTACCGAGCTCGGTAAACTTGCCGGAGAACTGATGGAACGCGGAGAACTTGTACCGGACGAGCTGGTGGTTCAGATGGTGGCTGACCGTCTGGCGCAACCGGATTGTGTACGCGGTTTCATCCTGGACGGCTTTCCGCGAACGGTGAAACAGGCTGAGTGGCTCGACAAGCATCTTGCCGAGAAGCGCTTCTTTGAAACCGGGAGCGGCTGTAAGCAGTTGGTTGTGATCCAATTAACGGTAGAGTATAATCACTTATTGCGAAGGCTCACCGGGCGGCGGACTTGTCCTACCTGCGGGCGGATCTACAACGCTAACACCACTCAGCGATCGCTGGTCGAGGGCGTCTGCGATATTGACGGCTCGGCTCTCGTCACGCGTAAAGATGACCGCGACGACGTGATCGCTGAACGCTTGAAGAACTACGAAAAACAGACGCTTCCATTGGTAAGCTACTACACGCAGCGAAACCGGCTGACGGAAATCGACGGGGGTGAGGCGGATCTGGACGTAATCACGACCGAAGCCGTCAAGGCAATCGAACATGGCAATCGTATGTAAGTCTGCCGGCGAGATTGAAAAAATGCGGCGCAGTGGCCGCATCGTTCGCCAGGTGTTGGATGTAGTAAAAGCGTTGGTCGCGCCAGGTCTGAGCACAATGGACCTGGAGCGGGCAGCGGAAAAGAAGATTCGCGATTTGGGAGCAAAGCCCGCATTCAAGGGATATTATGACTATCCTTGTGTGCTCTGCACCTCGATCAATCAGGAAGTGGTGCACGGGATTCCCTCGGAAGCGCGCAAGTTGGTCGAGGGCGACATTGTATCGATCGACTGCGGCGTGGTGTTGGACGGCTATTACGGCGACGCGGCAGTGACGGTTCCGGTGGGCGCGATCAGTGACGAGATGCGCACCCTGATGGACGTGACCGAACAATCGCTGCACAAGGGAATCGAAGCTGCTCGCGTGGGCAGTCGTCTCGGCGACATTGGGGCTGCGGTGCAAGGGCATGTGGAGGCTGCGGGATTCAGTGTGGTTCGCGAGTTTGTCGGGCACGGTATTGGGACCAAATTGCACGAAGATCCGCAAGTACCGAACTACGGGGTACGAGACCACGGGCTGAAGTTGCGCGAAGGCATGGTCATTGCGATTGAGCCGATGGTGAATGCAGGCAACGCCTCGGTCCGGGTATTGGAAGACAAGTGGACGGCGGTAACCCAGGATGGTAGGCCCAGTGCACACTTTGAGCACTGTGTTGCCATCACAAAAGACGGTCCAGTGATCCTGACCGATTAGCTCCAGAATTCAGGCCCTGTGACCGGGAAGCTGGAAAGTCGAAATTGAGGTTGGATGAGTAAGGAAGACGCGATTGAAGTAATGGCGATGGTAATCGAACCGTTGCCCAATGCGATGTTCAGGGTCAAACTTGAGAATGATCACGAAGTGCTGGCGCACGTTTCGGGTAAGATGCGCAAGAACTTCATCCGAATTCTTCCAGGTGACCGCGTGGCCGTAGAGCTGTCGCCCTACGACCTGAATCGCGGACGCATTGTGTACCGCTATAAGTAGCGGCCAAGTTTCACGCAACCCGCCGGGGGTCCAACTGGGCCAGCGGGTCTCTGCGTGTTTGTAGCAAGGGCTGTGAAGCCCTGTTGAGAGGCTAGGTCCGGCGCAGTCTGCGGCGGGGTTGGCGAAGTTGCAGGAACAAGGAAAAGGCCAATGAAGGTACGGGCTTCAGTTAAGAAAATCTGTGACAAGTGCAAGGTCATTCACCGCCACGGTGTGGTGCGAGTGATTTGCGAAAACTCGAAACATAAGCAGCGCCAGGGCTGATCCCCGGACTGCTCAACCAGGAGTAGGACAACACACATGGCACGTATTGCAGGCGTCGATCTGCCCCGCAACAAACAGGCACGGATTGCGCTCACTTACATCTACGGCATCGGCCAACCCCGGGCAATCAAGATTCTGGGTGCGGCAACGGTCGATCCGCTCAAGAAGATCCAGGACCTGAGCGAAGAGGAAGTGAATCGCATCCGTCAGGTGATCGAGAACGAAGGCCAGGTTGAAGGTGACCTGCGCAAGGAGATCTCGCTTCACATCAAGCGGCTCATTGAAATTGGCTCTTATCGCGGCAACCGTCACCGTCGGAGCCTGCCCGTTCGTGGGCAGCGCACGCACACCAATGCCCGTACCCGTAAGGGTCCGCGCAAGGGCACGGTGGCTGGCAAGAAGAAGGCGACGAAGTAATATCGCCGGGCCGCAAGGTCGCGTCTTTCCGCTAGCCGCCTCCGTCGGCAGGTATGGGAAGCGCCTACTGGTAACCCCAGAACAGGAATAGAGAACGGAATATGGCAAAAGCAGCTGGCGCCGGCGCATCCGCGTCGGATAAGAAGAACAAGAACAAGAAGTTCAAGAAGAAAGAGCGAAAGCACATTCCTCACGGTCTCGTGATGATTACCGCCTCTTTCAATAACACCATTGTCACCATCAGCGACCCGTCGGGCAACGTGATTTCCTGGAAGAGCTCCGGCTCGCTGGGTTTCCGCGGCTCTCGCAAGGGTACGCCGTTTGCCGCGCAGCAAGCCGCGATGAACGCCGCGAACAC
>Ga0181520_10011815_pt1 | contig 11376 bp, 8 predicted proteins | sample PEATcosm2014_Bin_29_FD_132451 | JGI IMG/M metagenome (GOLD analysis project Ga0181520, IMG submission 132451) | Peatland microbial communities from MTU Mesocosm Facility, Houghton, MI, USA - PEATcosm2014_Bin02_30_metaG | ecosystem: Environmental > Terrestrial > Soil > Wetlands > Peat | place...
CCGGCGTGGTTTAATGTGGGCTATGCCACAGGATTCTTCGTTTGATATCGTGTCGGAAATCGACATTCAGGAAATGGACAATGCCGTCAACCAGGCCATCAAGGAGGTGGGCACGCGGTACGATTTCAAGGGGACGGCCGCATCGCTGTCGTTTGATCGCAAGAGCAAGGAGCTGACGCTGACGGCCGATGCCGAGCCGCAGTTGGATGCGGTCAAGAAGGTGCTGGTCGAGAAGATGGTCAAGCGCGGGGTCGATCCCAAGGCGATGGATCCGCAGAAGATTGAGCAGGCCACGCACAAGACCGTGCGGCAACTGGTAAAGCTCAAGAGCGGGATCGACAAGGACACGGCCAAGGAAATCCAACGCGGGATCAAAGACCTGAAGCTCAAGGTCAACGCGTCGATTCAGGGGGACGCGCTGCGGGTGAGCAGCAGCAAGAAGGACGAGCTTCAGGCCGTGATCGCCCATCTCCGGGCGAACCCGCCCAAGATTCCAGTGCAGTTCAAGAACTATCGGTAGGCCGTCAGCCTGGCGAGGGCTATTCAATCTTGATCCTGGAGAGGTCTTCGCTGGGCTTGGGGTATTTGAGATCGAGCTTGGCGAGGGTGCGGACGATGGTGTCGGAGACGACCCAGTTGCGGAACCATTTGTGGTCGGCGGGGACGACGAACCAGGGCGCGTGGGCGGTCGAGCATCGCGAGAGGAGATCGTTGTAGGCCTGCTGATAGGCGTCCCACTTGAGGCGGGTCTTCATGTCGGCAGCGCTGATCTTCCAGCGGCTGTCGGGCTCGTCGATCCGAGCCTTGAGCCGCTTCTTTTGTTCGTCGGGGGAAATGTGCAGATGGAATTTCAGGATGATCGTGCCTTCCTGATTGAGCATCTTCTCAAAGGCGTTGATCGAATCGTAGCGCTGCGACCAGACCGATTTGGGAGCCAGGTTCTCGACGCGCTCGACCAAAACGCTTTCGTAGTGCGAGCGGTTGAAGATTCCGAACATGCCGCGCGGCGGAACGGCGGCGTGAATCCGCCACAGATAATCGTGCCGCGATTCCAGTTCGGTGGGAACCTTAAAACTCTGCACGATGCATCCCTGCGGATTGATGCCGCTGAAGACGTGCGACACCACGCCATCCTTGCCGCCGGCGTCCATCGCCTGCAGCACCACCAGCAGCGCCTTGCTGGCCGAGGCATAAAACACCGCCTGCAATTCGCGAAGCTCTTTCAGGTTCTTCTCGATGTCGTCCAGAGCATCCTTCTTGTCCTTGAACGATCCGGTGTCGTCGGTGGACATCTTGTCGAGATTGACGGCCGCGCCGGGCTCGACGGCGTAGGGTGATTCGATCATGGCGGTGTGTTCTCCAAAAAGGGGATGTGAACGACGGTGGCTTGGCGGATGGCGCCTTCGGCCGGGATGGCGATTTTGGACCCGATCTCGAACGACGGCCGTTTCAGCATGGCCAGGCCGATGGATGCGTTGGAAAGTACGGGCGAAATGGTGCTGCTGGTGACGGTTCCGATGGGGTTTTTGTCGGCGTCGAGCACGCCGGTGCCGGCGACAGGCAGTGCGTCGTCGCTCATGCGGAAGCCGGCGATCTTGCGGGCCAATTGCCCCCGGGCGTGCATACGGGCGACAATCTCCTGGCCAAGATAGCAGCCCTTGGCAAAACTGACGGCGCGGTCGAGCAGGCCGGTCTCGGCCGGCAGAACCGTTTCGTCGAAGTCGATCCCGAACAACGGCCGGCCGGCCTCAATGCGGCGGGCGTTGAACACGGCCCAACCGACGGGTCGCAGCGCAGGTCGGCGCGGCTGCTCGTCGGAACCTGTCGCCAGCGTCGGGCCGAATCGGGAGATTAATTCCATCCAGACGACGCGAGCGGAATCGGCCGGGATGATCATGTGATAGCCGGGTGCGCCGGTGACATCGTCGCGCCAGCACGTGACGGCGATGCCGCGAACGGTTGTCGCCAGCGAACCAAGTTGGGGCAGACTTGTCAGATCAGTGGCGTTATCCGACCAATCGCCGATCACTTTGGCCGCGCCCGGACCGTGCAGGGCGATTTGATGCCATTGTCCGATCTTCGATTCGAGGCGGACCTTTTCGGTGAAGATGTATTTCTGGAGGAACGATTGGACGGTCGCGAGCTGTCGGAATTCCATTTCGAGCAGCGTCGAATCGCCACGCTCCAGAACATTCAAGTCGGTGACGATCCGGCCGTTAGCGGTCAGGAGAAACGCATAACATCCTTCGCCGGCGGCAAGGCCGGACTTGGTTTGTTTGTCCCACGTTTGATTGGTGAGGATACGGTTAAGGAAATCCAGGCGGTCGGTTCCGGTCAGCGACAGGATCGCGCGGTGCGGTTGATCGAAAAGGCCGCACGTTCGCGCCAGGGCCGCGTATTCCGCCTGCGGCTGGCCATAGGTCGAGACAATGTCGATGTCACCGTAGGGTTGGAAGTCCGCCTCGGCCTGGCGGTGTACTTCGTGAAGCGGATTGGGGGATAGGGCGTCCATGTAGGCTTTGCATCCGGGCGAAGGGATCGCGGGCTATTTTTCCTCGCAGCGATCGTGAACGCAAACGCACGTGGTGGCGGTGCATTCGTACGCGCAGGTCGTGCTGCAATAGACTTTTCCGTCGCGAACGACACCCTTGTCGGGTTCGACCGTGCAATGGCAACTGGGGCACGCACACTTGATCGGCTGAGCCATGGAGCACCTCGATGGCCGGCATTGTCGTCCGGTGGACCCCTGCTGGTCAATGTGTGTGTCCCTTATCCAAATCCTCAAACCTGTCACGCACGCAGTCGGGGCGCGAAAATTCCAGGCGGGCATGCTATAATCCTGCACACGCCGGGATGCCCGCGACGGGCGTGCCGGGAAGGAGATTGCTGCGGGCTGGAGGGCTTGTAGTTATGAGCGAGAAAAGCCCGTTGGGAAGGCGGCCGGATCGGCGCGGCGACCATGATATCGCCCCGATTCTGCGGGGGTGGGATTACGAACCGGGTGTTATCAACGTCCGCAAGGTGCTCGGGCTGGACGGCCAGCCCAAGCTGCAAATGCGCCTGGATTTGGGGGTGTTGCAGATGGAGATGACCGGCCGGCCCGACGGCAGCCGCCCGCACGGGTGCGAGTCGCTGCTGGATTTTTACGAGGAAGAACTGCGCGAGCATCGCCACCGCAACGGGACGGACCTGGGATTCCACCTTACCGCCGAGCAATGCCAGGCGCTTCGCGAAGAGGCGGTGATGTATTATCACCGGTATCTGAGCCTGTTCTTCCTTGAGGAGTTTTCCGGCGTGGTGCGCGACACCGAGCGCAATCTCCGCGTACTGGACCTGTGCGGCAAGTACGCCATGGACGATCACGATCGGCTTATTCTCGAGCAATACCGTCCCTATCTGATCATGCTGAATTGCCGGGCCCAGGCCGGCATACTTGAGCGCGACAACCGGCTGGCCGAGGCGCTGAACATTGTGAAGATGGGTCTGGAGCGGATTCACGATTTCTTCGCGCAGTTCAATTCGCTGCGGGCCTATTCGGAGTCGAACGAAGTTCGCGTCCTGCGCAAATTTGCCCGGCAACTCAAAGGGAAGATCCCCGTCGACGAGATGACCCGCCTGCGCGGCAAGCTCGACCGGGCGATCAAGTTCGAGAAATACGAGGAGGCCGCGCGGCTGAGGGACGAAATCAACCGCAGAATCGCCAGCGAATCGGGGTCGCCGGAGATCTGAATTCTGAAGAGAATAGCTCTCGCAGAGGCGCAAAGGCGCAGAGGGCAGGCGATGCCGGGGCAGAGTTCTTGGTTCATTTTGATATCTCTCTGCGCCTCAGCGCCTCTGCGAGTGATATTTCATCTCTATAGCCTTGCGGAGGGGGAGCGTGTGACCGCCGCTCATGACGGTCCGGCCCGCATCACGATCGTGCTGACGCTTCTGGCGGGCAGATCGAAGGTGGCGTTGCCGATGGACGGGATGTTGATCGCGTCGGCGGGCGCGGGTTTGGGGGAGTTGCCTGCAAGATGGAAGACAGCAGCGGGGCCGGCGGTGTTGAAATGATCGATGGCCAGATCGACGTGGACGCTCTTGTCGCGCTTGTTGATGGCGATCAGGACCAGGCGTTCTTTATCAGTTGAATCGACGGCGGCGTAGATGCTGGTGCCCTCAACGTCGCTGGTCTGGGCGTAAACCGTGGTGTCGCCAAACGCGGCGGATTTGCCGTCGTAGTTGCGGTACATGTTCAGCGCGCCGGCTATGAACGGCTCGCCGCCGCTCATGGGCCATTCGTTGGCGCAAAAAACTCCGTCACGGCCGAAAATGCCCAGAACGTCGGCTTCGGCAATCGCGCCGGAGATGTCGTTGCCGCCGCCGTAGTTGTATTCGCTGATCGATAGCTTGGTGCCGGGATAGCAGCGGGAGATCTTGTCCATGAGGCGCGGCAGCAGACGGATGGGGCCTTTGGTGGACGAGTCCGTGATCCAGCTCTTCTCGACGTAATTGGGATCCCACAGCGAGCGCGGCGCGGCCAGGCGCGCGGCGATGAGCGCGGGGTCGGTTCCCGATTCGATGATCCGCTTTCCGCCGCCCTGCGCCTCGGGATACCAATGCACATCCAGCACATCGAGAAGCCGCTTGCCGGATTGTTTTTCTGCGGCGGCCATTTGGGTGAGATAAAATTCGAGAAAATCCCGGCCGTTGGCATCGGGGGCATTTTGCAGACTGACGAAACCGTTCCAGCCGTAGCTGACCGGGCCGAAGACCAGTGCGTCGGGTTCGACTGCCTTAATGGCGGCGGCGTATTGGCGGCTCAGGCGCGTCAGTTCCTCGTACGTCACGGGTTTCGGATGAACTTCCGCGTGGGTTTCGGACCACAGGTCCGGCTCATTGTCCAGCAGAAACCAGATCGGCCGCTGCGCGTCGCTCGTGCCATACGGATATTTCGTTTTGATCCAATTGACAAATTCGTCCTGATAGACGGCCGGCGCTGCCGGATCGGGCGCGAGCGTGAACGGCGCGTTCTTGGCCGGCAATTCCGGCCGGAAACGGGTCTGAAGATAATTGGCGCCACTGTGGCGGACATCGCCGGGGGGATTTATGTCCGCCGAGACATAGCCGGCCATGGGAATGGTCAGCAGGATTCCCGCGTGATGATCGGAGGCATTGGCCAGGCTCTTGACCAGCGCCCCGCCGGGCACGTCGCTGCCGCCCAGGAGGTTGTCGTTTTGGAATTGCCAGTCGCTGCCGGCGTTGGAGGCGTTGTTGACCCAGTTGAAAGCGGTCCAGCGATTGCCGCCGCATCGGGTCATCGTGGCGCCCGACCAGACGCCCTCGATCGACTGGTTGATCCCGTAGATATGCCGCGAGATCGGCCGGGCATCGCGCGTGGCGTCGATCGTAAAATGCACAGTGGCATCGGCTGGTACACCGGCCGGCGGAGTTTGCGCCAAGGCCGCGCCAGCCAACACAGACACGGATGCCAACGCTAGCACGATGGATCGCATACGCGCCTTTCTGCCTGCCGCGCGTAAACCGGATTATTTCGCGGCCGGGGCAGTCTTGGCGCCCGGTGTACTCTCCGGTAACGGAATCAGGCTATTGACGTATTGCTCAATAAGGCTCTGCCCGTCGGCGTCGCGAGCGGCGGGATCGGCCTTGGTCTTGGGGTCCATGTGGTGATCGACTTTCCATGCGTCGGCGATTCCATCACCGGCCGAACTGGTTGGCGGCGTTCCGCCTTTCAGTTGGCCCTCGCCACCGATTTCGGTGGGGTTGTGGACGATCTTTCCTTCCTTGCCGTAGCTCTTGACCTGGGCGATGAGACTTACATCAATCGCATCGCGGTGCACCGAACAACCGGCCGATGCCAGCACCTTTTCCAATGCCGCCTGCGCGCTATCCACGGTCACCGGAACCGGCGAGTGGACCGTCGCCTCTTTCACCAGCGTGGCCGCCGTGGTTCCCTTGCCGAAATCGTCCGGCACGGCCAGCCGCCCGTCCAGATCGCCGTTCTTGTTGGCATCGATATAATTGCCCGACTGATAGATGTGATCGGTGGGGGCGAACTCGCCGACGAAATCCTTGCCCGAATCCGGCCCGGCGATGAAATAATTATTGATCAGGTCCGCCTCGTGATCGGCCCCGGAATGCCCGCCGACGTAACCGCACACCGCCCAGTTATAGACCACGTTGTTGATGTACTGGACGATTCCCTTGGCCTTGGGGTTGCGGCTCTGGTTGTTGATCCAGAGGTTGTGGCTGAAGGTGATGTTGTCGGACTGGCAGAGGCAACCGAACCGCTGGGGATCGACGCCCTGGCCGACGATGCAGTATTGCACCGTCACGTTGTTGCACAGGTTCATGTCGATGGTGTCCCAGCGGCCCCATTCAACGGAGTCGTGATCGAGGATGACATCGCGGGCGCTGACCATGTTGATCGCGCTCTTCTTCTGCTGGGTATCGACGGTAATTCCCTGGCGGAATCGCATGCCCCGGATGATGAGATTGTGACTGTTGGAGAGGGAGATTTCGTACCCGTAGGTCGCGATTCCCTCTCCCGGCGCGGTTTGCCCGGCCACGGTGAGATCGCTGCCGAAAGCCAGCGCGGATTTGAGATTGATATACCCGCCCACATCGAACACCACGACACGCGGACCCTTGCTGACCGCATCGCGCAGCGATCCCGCCCCGGAATCGTTCAGGTTGGTGACATGATAAACCTCCCCGCCGCGCCCGCCGGTGACGCGGGCGGCGAACCCCTCAGCCCCCGGAAACGCCAGCGGCTGCGTCGTTGCCGCTGCAAAAAGCGATTCGCCGCCGGCCAACGAACTAATCGCACACAGAATGAACATCCAGAAAACTCGCCGGCGAACAAACATATCTCGATCCTCCAATTGTGGAAACAGGCCGCATTCTCGCCGGTAATGGTATTGTGTACAAGCGGAATAATGGCCCAGCTGCTGTGGTCTATCTGTTCGGCGTCGAAGATTTCCACGGTCGCGGCCGTAGGGCGTCACCTACTCAATGGGCGGTGAGTCTTCGGATTTCATTGGCCGCTCGGCGATGGGAATGACGGGAAAGGGCCCGCGCCAGCTTGGCGGCTGGCGCTGTTGAATTGCGGCGTAGAAGAGTACGGAAGGAGCCGCGATCCAGACGAAGAACCCCGGGCCAATGCCGACTTCCTTGACGATCAACAGCAGGGAGAAAATGCCGAAGAAGACGCTCATTCCTGACAGGATCATCACACGGTGAAATCGCGATTGCAGGATGAATGAAAGTATCAGGGCCAAAATGAACCCGACATTGGCGATGGCGCCGGCATAGCACGCAAGGACGCCCTTCGGATCAGCCCATGCGTCGGCGGGATCGAGCACGAGCCCGGCCGTGAACATGACGCTTCCGTAAACGCTAAGAATGGCTGCCGAAAAACCCGACGGAAGTCCTCTGCTGGGATCTGCACCAAATGGACTCAGGCACATCGAGAGGATGTAGAGCGCCAAAGCCACAAGAGTCATTCGTCGAGACGGCGAGATCGCGGTCATGGTTGGCATCTTACATCAGAATGCGCAATTAGAAATATTCGTTGCAAAACGGCACCGGTCCGGCGGCGAGGATATCGAGATTGGCGGCGGCGACCGGGTCGGACGAGGTTGCAAGGCCGAGTCGCACGGCCGTCGATGCGGGGAGATCGCCAGTGACGATGGCGGCCCATGTGCTGTCGCTGCAGGTGAATTGAGCATCGGCAGGGCCGTCGGTGACCGTGGCGTGGCCGGCGTCGTATTCGATCCGAAGGCGGGTGATCGTGCCTTCCGATTCGCGGATGGCGATCGTCGAGGCGAAGGGCGCGTGCGGCGGCAGGAGCATTGATTCGATCAACCGGCGGTGGTTCAGAACCCGAACCTGCATGCGCGTGAACGGCCGGGCGGTGGCGAAGGCGTGCGCGACACGGCGATGCGGCAACTGCGTCTGGCGGAGAATGCGGTTCAGCGGGAAATCGGCCGGGAGGGTGATCTGGACGGCGTGGTATTGATCGGAGAACTTTCCCAGGAAGTGCAGGATCGACAACATCGCGGCGGGGGAGCCAGTGCTGAATTCTTCGACGACAAGAACATCGCGGTCGTGGCGGATGGTCGTCGTGAGGATCAACCTCGCGTCGATCACATCAGCATTGCCGGTGGGGTGAACGAACGTCATGGCGGATTCGTAAGTCGGCTCGATGTGCCGCCAACCGGCTTCGGTGCGGACGATGTCGCACTGGCCGATCTCAACGGCGCGCTGGCGGCATGCTTTTTGCGCTGGGGCGTCGGCGGCCGTGGCATGTCGCCAGCCGTCGGCGGGGCCTTGCGGTAAGAGGCTTGTCGGCACGGTCCATTCCACGCGGCGCTCGACGATGCCGTAGCCGAAGCGCTCGTAGAAGCTGGCGCGGAACGGCATCAGCGCCGTGACGACCTGCTCGCGGCGGCGGGCTTCTTCGATAACGGCCCGCATGATCGTCGATGCGACGCCGGATGTTGGATCATCGCCGCCGCGTCGTCGCTCGGTCGGTATGGTTCCGACATAGGCCACACCCTGGCAGGACATCGCGGCACCGCGGATATACATCGTCATGGGCAGGCTTGTGGCTGTGCCGACGGCCTGGCCCTCGCGTTCGGCCAGAATGTGATCGGTCGGCGCACAGCGAGTATCCTGGGCGAGTCGCTCGGCGTAATACTCAAGCATCCGGCTGACACGTCCGAAGGCCAGCCATCGCGTTTGGCTTATGAGATCCAAGTCGGCCGCAGTGGTCCATCGGAGTTTGAGGTCGGCGTTATGGGGTTGATTCATGCGGTGCCTCGCTTTGGGCGTTTGCTGGATTTGATTCTACGGGACAGGGGCGAGATGGGCGAACTCTCGCGACGATCGAGCAAATCACCAGATTTGACCGTTGCCCTCAAATCAACGCCGCCGGACAATAATTATCGGTCCATGGCGTTGATTACTCTGCGTGGGGACAAGGAAGCGGATGATGGTTATTCCGGCCCTGCGGGTGGGTCGTCGGATGGCGCGTGCGGTGAAGATCGCGTGCGCCAGTGCGGCGATGGTGTGCATATCCGAATCTCGTTTGCCGGCGGCCATAAGCATCACCGAACACAGCGGCACGAATTGGTCGATCAGCAACGGGCCGCTTTCCGTCACGTTCGATCCGGCCAGCAATAACCTCACATCCATCTCGCTCAGCGGCAGCGGCAATCTTCTCGATCCGAGCGACTCGCAGTTGTATCCGGAATTCGCCGGCACGCCGTTCGGTTCCGGCACGGCCACGGCCGGTTATCAGCAGACCGGCAACTACATCGATTTCTGGAACACCACGGCGTCGGCTGGCACAACCAATCCCATCACGTATTCGTTCCACTATGTGATGTTCAACAACGACCCGACCATCCAGGCGTATGAGGTTCTCAATCACGCGTCGACCGATCCGGCAACCAGTGTCGGGCAGGGCCAGTTTCTGGCCCGGCTCAACGGGTCGGACTTCAACAACACGTATCAATACAACGTCGGCCCGTTCAACATTGGGCCGCAGACCTCAACGCTGCAAAACGTCGCCGCCTACAACACCGCCGCCGCCGTCGCGGGACGTCAGGTGCAGAACGCGGCCGTCGATCTTAACGGGACAGGCCTGGCGGGTGATTGGGGCAGCGAGGTCTACACAAAATACGACTACTCGAGCTACACCCAATTCTGGCAGGCGTCGGTGGAATATGGCGCGACCTATTCCGCAGCGGCCGTCATACCATCGGCCGACACCATGTCCGGCGGGCCCACCAAGCAGAACTTGATGTTCACCAACAACATTCTGATGCAGGAATTCCTCTCCGGGCACCTCACCAATTCCGATTCCTACAATCCACCCACGGGCGTGGATTCATCGCGGCTTTTCGGCCCGTTCGCGTTTCAGTTCGGCAAGACCGGCACCCAGACCGGCGCCCAACTTTACCAGGATGCCATCAACGCCATCCCCACCTATCTGGCCGACTACCAGACCGACAACGAGCTCATCTCCAGCGGCTATGTGCCCTTGGCGCAGCGCGGGTCGGTTCAGATCAGCGCCGGCGATTCCGCCGGTTGGAGCAGCAACACCGTCAATAACACCGTCGTCCTGTCCGATCCCGGCAAGAACTTTCAGGAGTCGGCCAGCGGATATCAATACTGGGCGCAGCTTCCGGCCAGCGGAGATGCGACCATCGGTAATATAGTTCCGGGTACTTATCGGATGACATTGTACGAACTGGGCCAATGGGGTGAGACGCGCGTGGATGGCGTCACTGTAGACGGCGGCCATATCACCATCCCACAGAACCTGAAATTCACGCCGGAAAACTTTGGCACGGCCCCTCCGATCTGGACCATCGGCACGCCCGATCGCTCGGCCCATGAGTTCCTCAACGGCGAAAACACCAGCACAACCAACGGCGTTACCGCCGGCGGCGGAATCCGCCAATATCAGGGCGATTACAACTACTGGCTGGAGGAACAGAATCTCGGCAACCCCGGCAAGGTCGTTTATTACGCCACGGCCGTCGGAGCGACTCCGGCCACCAACAACACCCAGGCCTGGATCGCCAATCAGTGGGGAACGTTTGATCCGGGTCTGTATGCTGGCGTCTACAGTTCAACAGATCTCACCACCGACGGCTATACCTACATCGCGCCCACCTATGTGGGTAATCCCGCGACATATTCCGGCTCGCCCTGGGAAGTCCATTTCGCCGTCACCAGCGCCCAAAAGGCCCAGGGCCAATACGCCGTCCTGTCGGTCGGCCTGGCCGCGTTCGAGGCCAGCCTGACGGTGTCGCTTAACGGCCACGCCGAGACCTGGCATTACAACACCGCCGAAGCCAGCGACGCGATGGTTCGCAGCGGTGCGGCCGGGTTCTATCAAATGCTCGCCTACCAGTTTCCCGTCGCCGATCTTTCCGCGGTCGGCGCCGATAACGACCTGACCTTCAGCGTCTCCTCCAGCGAAGGCGTCATGTACGATGCGCTGCGGATGGAGATCACCAATACATCGGCCGCTCCCTCGACGACCGGCTGGAACGATTACGACTACATCTACGGGACCAATTCGCAAACCAACGCCAACGACGCGGTGGGCCTGTCGCTGCCGGAGACGATCATCGTTCCCGAGCCATCATCCGTGAGCCTGATGGCGGCCGGCGCGATGGGGCTTCTTCTGTGCCGTCGGCGCCGAGGGGAACGCGAATAGTCGGAGTGTGCCCGAAATTCCGGGCAACCGCCTCTTCCTCCTCCCCATGTACTCAGGGGGAGGACGGAGGTGGGGGTTCTTCGCCAGTGGCTCTGCCAGGTCGAAGCCGCGACGAACGCCGCAGCGGTCAACCCCCACCC
>Ga0181520_10011818_pt1 | contig 11372 bp, 12 predicted proteins | sample PEATcosm2014_Bin_29_FD_132451 | JGI IMG/M metagenome (GOLD analysis project Ga0181520, IMG submission 132451) | Peatland microbial communities from MTU Mesocosm Facility, Houghton, MI, USA - PEATcosm2014_Bin02_30_metaG | ecosystem: Environmental > Terrestrial > Soil > Wetlands > Peat | place...
ACCCTCCTAGCGGTGCGGACTGGCTGACGGACTCAGGGTAGTCCGGCGTTATGGCAAGAACGATCGTCTCGCCATCGCGGATCTCGATACTGGTCGCTGACGGAACGAGCCCAAGGCCTTCGGCAGCAATTCTGTGAGTACCGGCTGGTACGTCCACTAAATACCTTCGGCAGGCTTTGATGCGGAGCCCGGAGCCGAAGTCAACTTCGACCAAAACACTTGTCCAAGTCGCCCTCATTGAGCGCAGTGCTCCTCCGTACCCACGGACGACTCTCTGTGCGTAACGGCCAGAAGGTTGCTGGAGGTTCTTCGCCGTCCCCTCCTTATACAGAACGAGCGTTGCCACATCCCTAATGATACTCAACGGGTGCAGCGCCCTCCCTGAACAGCTGGTCGGCTGGTTGGGCAACGACCTGCGCTGCGGTAGACCTGTCCGGGTTCATTACTTCTATTTCCAAAGCTCCGTCGTCCCAAAGTTCGACCACGGAACCGATGGCGCCGCTGAAGTCACCCTTATCAGCGAAGCGATCGGTGACAATCTCGACACGATCGTGGGGACTGAACAAGGTCATGTGGCCTGCCTAAAAGACCAGCTGGTTGAGCTGTAGCCCGTCGACCGTAGTGAGGTCGGAGCTGTTCCGAGAGAAGGTAGCACGCAGACATGCTCGCGCTGTCGCTGCCTGTCGGCTAGGCAGTATGTGAGGGAGCGCCCACCCTCGATCTCTATCGCTTTCCCAATTTGCTCAGGATTTACTGGCCCCGACGGATCAGCTAGACGACCGGATGCTTGGTCCCGAGCAGGGAGGTGATCCCCTCCGCACCGCCGAGGAGGAGCTCGACGTGGTCGACCAGGACGACAAGCCTGGCGTCCACGCCTGCGTCTTGGCTCAGCTTGTTGAGAGCCTCGGTCCTGTCCACTAAGCACCCAGGCCTTCTGGCGCCACGTGCCCAAATACCCGTGCGCTCTTCGGTGGTCCGCAATGGTTCGCATTGTTTGCGGCGTTGACGAGCCTGTATCCGTCACCGTATATCGGATGCAGGAACCTGCCCTTCGGCATCGCGCCGACCTCGCCAAGGGCGGGCACCCTGAACCCGGAGCCCCCTACGCCCGTGTACGAGACAGTGAAGCCGGTAACGGCCGTGCCGGCGCCGTTTGTGGAATACGCGGACGGCGTGGACACCTGTAGGCCGTCCTGGACCATCGCTATCTGGTACCACGTGCTGGTCATCCCCGTTAGCCCGAGCTTGCTGAAGGTCACACCGGGTTCGCTATCGTGGGCGTTCGTGAACTCAGCCAGTGGGCAAACACCATTGCAGTCCCCAGCGTCTGAGGATGCCTCCACTATCCACTCTGCCGTAGCACCGGAGCCACCAAAGGAGGCGTCCGCGATGAAGCTCCCCCCGCCCGTATGGTCCGTGAGCTCCATAGCCCAGGTAACCCCGCTCACCTGGCCGATAGTGACCGTTACCCTGTCACCTGCGCTAACCGACGCCCCCTGCCAATCCGCGGGTAGCTGCTCGGGGGCCGGTAGCACTTCCCACCACGGCCATGCCCAGTACGTTCCGGGGGTGCATTGGTCGGTGGCGGGGTTGGTGTCGCTCTCGTCAATACCAGCCTGGATGAGCTGGCTATCGACGGGCTGTCCTGGAGGGTTGAACCCGTCGATCCCCACCCACTCCGAGACGTGAGCGATACAGCTCGCCGCCGTGGTGATAAAGGGGACGGTAAAGGTGGCGCTAACGCTGGTGAAAGGCCCACCCGTCACGGCATAACCGGACCAGTTGCTACTGCTTACCTGTTGAACGCCAGAGCCGGCGACCGTCGTGGTAGCAGAGGCTGGCAGGGTCGTGGTGGTGGTGGTGGCCACGGGCGCCGTCGTGGTGGCGGCAGAAGCGACGGTAGTAGTGGGAGAAGGAGCTGCTGGATGGGCCGACCCCGCCATCCCCACGTAGAACGTACCGGTGAACGATGAGGGGCCATTACTTACGACCAGGGCGAAGGTGATCGTGCGGTGCGCGGCCGAGGTATTGGGGCCGACGACGACATGGGCGGTGAAGTGGTCCGTGCACGGCCTTAGGTTGCTTGCATAGCCCACCGGGAAACCCTGCTGGGATAACAGCTCCAGTCGGCAGGTCTTGGCGTCCTTGACGCTCCCCGTGACTGTCGTCACGCCTCCGAAGGGGCCGAGCTGTTGTGGGGTGGCGCGGACGGAGAGAATGCTCGGGCTTGGCCGCTGTCGGAGGATGACGTAGAAGTAACCGGTGAAGGCCGATGAGCGGTTGCGGGCGACTAGGGCGAAGGTCACTGTGCGGTTCACCGCGCCGGGGTTGGCGCCAATGACCACATGGGCCGAGAAGCTCCCGGCACACGGACGGAGGTTGCTCGCGTACACGACGGGGAAGGACAGGTGCGACAGCAATTCAAGCTGGCAGGTCGTGGCGTTCTTGACCGTCGCGGTCACGTAGACTTGCCCGCCCGTCGGCGGCAAGTCTGTCGGCGTGGCCCGGGCCGAAAGGACCAGTGCGTGCGGCGGTGCCGGGGTTGCCGAGGCCGTGGGCGTGGCAAATGTCGGCAACAGGCAGGCCGCTGCGGCGAGGGTGATGATGGTCTTCTTCATGGCCGAGCCTCCCGTTCTGCCTTCACAGGAATTTCTCGGTCCCTAGCTTCTCCAGACGAGCGAGCCTTGTTCCGATCCACGTGCCGCGCAGTAGTACAGAGCCTTTTACGCATCAATCCTGTCACCCCGATGTTTCGCGCTGGGGGCGTCACCCGTCACGACGACTGGGTGAATGGGCCACAGCCGTCGGCGTCTAACCCCTCGTCTGATGGCGTTATCGAGACGACCACGGCACCTGGCGGGAGGTCGTTTGCGATAATCCCAACCGTCCCTCCGGCCCCAAACGCGCTCAGGCGTGCCCAGTAACAACTTGACCCTCCCGGAGCCTGGTAAGTGCCTGGCGCGATCTCAATCCCGACGGCCCAGGTACCGTCGCCGAAGCTTGTTGCTTGCGGCCCACTCGACGGCAGCGGCGTCCAGGTCCCGCATCCTTCAGAGTCGAAGGCCTTGTCCGTTGCTACGACTGTCACGATGGCAGGTCCGACCGCGTCGTTCCTGGCAATGATGTTTGAGAGGTCACCGCCCAATCCGCTCAAACGCGCCCAATAGCAGCCGCTCTGTCCCGCCGTGCGGTAGGTACCAGGGCGAGATCCCCGGAGGTCGTTCCAGGGAGGTAGGTCCCATCGCCGAACGATGTCGCCGGTGCACTCGGCTCCTTGGCCTGGGTTGTGGGCGTCGTCGACTTGGAGCTTGCCGCTCTCAGGTCAGCGTTGACCTTTGCCACGACTGCGTTCTGCGTTGCGAGAGCAGCCTTGAGCTGCGCCTTCCAGGCTGCGGTGTCCTTGTAGCCGTGGAGAACGGTGACCACATGAGACTCGGCCCTAGGTAGGGCCTGGACATCGGTGGTCGTGGTGGTCGTTGCGGCAGCGATGGTAGCGGTGGCGGCCAAAAGGCAAACGGCTCCCACGATGGTGGTGACGAGCTTCTTCATTTTGGGGTTTGTCTCTCCTGGGCCAAGGGCTAGCAGACGCAGGAGGGCAGCGCCAGAGGCTAATGACCTCTCTTCGCCTAGGTACCTCAGAACCAAACTGGAACCTCGTGTGGGCGGGAATTACGAACAAGCCCGCCTAGCGCCTAGACCTACCGGAGCCACCGGACAACCGCAAACGGCAACGCAGTGGGACCACAGGTTGAGCCTGAGACGATCACCAGCACCTACGAGCCCCGGTGCATCGATACCAGATGGGGTTGGTCCTCTTCATAGGCGTTCATCCATTGGCGCGCCAAGCTCTTACATGCCGTGTGCGGCGACACGTAGGGGGAGAACTTGGGGCGCACATAAAAGCCGAAGCTGTCCAGCACCACGTCCGACTTGAGCCCCTCGATCACCACGGAGGGAAAAGCGGCGCGGTGCTCCGTGTGAGCGGCCACCCAAGCTTTGCTGGGCTGGCCTTGCATCGTGGGGGGATCAGCGGGGTCAGCGGCGCATTGGGCCGATGGTGCGTGCACGTCCGGGTGAACACAGAAAACGTGATGGCCGGCCGGCTCCTCAGGACGCCACAGGGTCACGGTTTACTGGCCCGCGTCGATGAACTTGAGTTCCCGTGCAAGCAAGCCAAGAAGCCCGGTAGTGGGCCTGGCTTGGCACTCGTACCTCATAGTGACGTTGAACATGGGCAGGAAGCTCCTTGGCCTGCTGGGGAAGGAAGCGCCGAACAGCTCGCAATCAGAGAGCCACACTTCGACATTCCTTGATTAGCTGCTTCTCCGTGGTGAACTCGTGAAGCAAAGATAACCCGGCCCAATGAGGGCATCAAGGGCTTTGGTCCCGATACCGACAACTACGAACATGGCCTTGCCGTACAACCTCGCTCAGCGTTGTTTCCCCCACGAGCTACCTGGTAAAAGCATCACCAGCTCTGGACGGTCCGGAAGGCCGAAGGGACACTCTCATCGGTACGTCTACACCGCCGTCGCTCCCAGCTCGTCGGCTTTGGTGCGGAACGATTCGGCCTCGGACGGGCGGGTGGTGGACTGGCTGAGGTTCTTCAGGTCAGCTCCCCCGGCCACGTGAACAGCACTCCCTGGTACCGACGACGCATTGTGGCCCTTGTCCTGCCGGTGAACGGGTTCATCTCGTCCACCTTGGCGAAGAAGGCCGTTACAGCCCCTCCGAGGAGGGCTTTTGTGGCTTTTAGCTGGGCGATCAGGTCCCGCACAGCATTTCACTTTCGGATATCAATGCGTCTGGCGCGTTAGGAAATGACCCGCAGGACCTCGTCGAGCGAGGTGATGCCGCCGGCCACTCCCATCAGCCCGGCTTGGCGTAGCGTCAGCATGCCGTCGGCGGTCGCCGCCTTGCGGATGTCGTCGGCGTGGGCGTGCTCAACGATCATGCGCTCGATCTCCTCGTTGACGTTGAGGACCTCGTGAACGGCGAAGCGGCCCGCATAGCCCGTGTTCCCGCAGCGCTGGCAGCCTACGGCGCGGAAAAGATGGGGCGGCACCTCCATGTCGCCCAGGTCCCATCCCAGGGCGCTTAGTTGGCCCCTGTCGACGTCGTAGGCCTGCTTGCACCGTTCGCACAACTTGCGGGCAAGTCGTTGGGCCACGATGCAGTCCAGGGCGCTACCGACGAGGAAGGGCTCGACCCCCATCTCGATGAGCCGGTTGGCTGTGGTGGAGGCATCGTTGGTGTGCAAGGTGGACAGGACTAGGTGGCCCGTCAGCGCCGCCTCGATGGCGATGGCGGCAGTCTCCCGGTCACGGATCTCGCCCACCAGGATGATGTCGGGGTCAGCCCTCAGGATCGTGCGCAACGCCAGGGCAAAGCTAAGCCCGGTGCGGTTATTCACCTGCATCTGAGTGATGCCTTGCACTTGGTACTCGACAGGGTCTTCGACCGTGATCACGTTCTTGGTCGACTGGTTCAGCAGGTTGAGGGTGGCGTACAGCGTGGTCGTCTTGCCCGAGCCGGTGGGGCCGGTGACCAGGACGGTGCCGTACGGCTTGGTGTACGAAGACGAGTAGCGGCGCATGTTCTCAGGTAGGAAACCGAGGTCGGCCAAGTTGAGCTTGGCCGTGGAGTTGTCGAGGACCCGCATCACGACCTTCTCGCCGTGGACCGAGGGCAGCGTCGCCACGCGTAAGTCGACGGGATGGCCGTCCAGTTTGTTGGTGATGCGGCCGTCTTGGGGCAAGCGGTGCTCGGCGATGTTCATGCCAGCCATCACCTTGAGCCGGCTGACGACGCCGTTTTGGATATTGCGTGGGAGCTCGGCCCGGTGCCGCCCCAGGCGGCCGAGGGCTCTCTGGGCGGCGGAAATCTGCTCGCCCGAGGGCACCGCGGCGGGGCGGGCACGCCGCAGGACCCGGGCGAGCTGGTCCGGCTCCAGGACTGCCGAGCCCATCAACGCCAACGCCAGGGCGGTCAAGTTGACCCGGTGCGAGGGTTGGTCGCGGTGGGGCGCGCCGGGCCCGGGCCGGGTGAGGCTGGACGCGAAGGCCGAGACGACGGGCCGAGTGGCCTTCGCCCCGAACGCCACTTCTGTCGCGCTGCGTGCTGTCGGCTGGCCGAGGATGGGAGCCGCCCACATGGGGATCTCACGCCGCGGGCGTACGTGGCGCTCGTAGGCGGCCCGCAGCACCGGGAAGGCGGCGCCGCCGACGACTGTGTCCAAGCTCGTGGCTTGTGCTGTGCCGGGGTGCCACGCCCCCACCGCTGTGGCCAACTCGCACACCCAGCCACCGACAACGGCGTGGCGCGTCCCGCTCGGGGCGTCCTCGCCGGCTCCTGCCGCGGCCAAGGCCTGGCTGACGATGCCGGGCTGAGTAGAGATGTTGATCGCCCGGGTGGTAAAGGGGAAGGCCATCTTGACCAGCACACGCCGGTGATGGGCGTCGCTCACAAACCTCAAGCTCATCTCGTTTGGTGGGAGACGCGTAGGGTCGCGCCGTACCGTGAGCCCCGCTCCCTCCGCCGTCTCCTCCCACGTCAGGCGGAACCCTTCCACATCCACCCTCACCGTCTCCGACAGTAGCCTCCCGGCCGGTCTTAGGGAACATGTGTGCGCCCTCCGCCAACGTGTGGAGGGGGTCCTGAGATGTAGACATACCTGGCGCCGTTGGTCTGAGCGTTGACCCCGCACGTCCAGGGTCCCGAGACAGAGAAGCCCGCGGTCAAGGTGCAGCCGTTGGCGACTGTGATCGGCAGGAAGGTGCTATTGACTATGTCTGCTGGGATCCGAGAGGCACTTACCGAAGCGACCATGGCAGCAATAACGCAAGTCCCGGTTGTGACGCTAATTATGGAGCGAAGCAAGCAATGGCGAAATCGCCGTTTTGGTCGACCCTCTTGCTCCGGGCACACATCCACTGACTGGCACTCCTTCGGTGGGCTGAGTTGGCCAGGAGCTTACGCGTCTTACGGTACCTCACAAGGAACTTAGTCCTAAGGACCTCGCTGAATAGCTGCCCCGCTACAGTACATCGAGCATGCGCTCCGCAAATGTACCCATTCCGCCACACTTATGACTCGAACGTGGCGTTGGCAAAGTCAACAATCGGGTTTGGCCCGCTCACCTCATAGATTATCGTGAGGTCATGAAGGCCGGCTACGTCAACCTTCACCGGCGTGGGAACGCCACTGTAGATCGGGATGGACGGCACGCCGCCAACGGTAGCGGGCTTGACAGGCTGACCGTCAGCCATGAACGGGACCTCCTTTAGGCCGCTCGGCGCCGCCAGCGTACCGACAACGGTGACAAATCCTAATGTCACTGAGGTGCTCGGACTGCTGGAGTCGAGACCGATGCTCGCGGTGAAAGTTCGCGCCGTACCAAAGCGCCAAGTGAGTTCGATGACCTCCGGGTTCTGGTTACACGTCGTAGCGGACTGCACACCCGTGTAATGCTTTCCACCCATCGTCATTGCGGCGCTGAGGTTCGTAACGACACACGGGTTTACACCATAAGCCCCCCAACTACCCCAGCCGGTACTCGTGTCCTGCGAGTAGAGGACCACGCCTACAGGTGCACCTAAACTTGACAGTTGAACAGTTGAGCCAGGCTGCGTCGTCGTCGGGACGGGCGTGGGCTCGTTCGGTGTGGGCTTCTTGCCCGCTGCTCCGGCAAGTGCCTCCAGCGGCTTTAGCGCCGAGCCCAACGGCTTCACGATAGATGCAACTTGGGCGTAAGTCGCCGTAATCGAAAGCGCTTTGAGCTCGGCGTCAACTTTGGTGAGTTCGGCATTGGCTGGTCCAATGGCGGCTATGTAGCTCTGGGCCACCTGCGCCGCACTGGGTGTTGCCGGCGCGCCACCCGCCTCGATCCCGCCGATCGCGGTAACTGTAAGGGCAGATATGGTGCAAATGCCACCGATTTTCACGAAAAGGGGGGTCAGGGGCCGACCTTTAGGGGCTCCGAACTCCTGACTTAGGACCTTTTGCCGACGGGCCACGTCTTTCCTCCGTTCGTATGAGCTTCAATTGTCCTCGTCCGGTTTGTCTTTTCCTCTTATATCCCATCGCGGGGAGAGCCACCGAGGGAGATGCTTGTTATTGGTTGTTTGCCCGCGGCCAGCCGGAGGTAGGAGGAAACCGCTTCCCGGAGGCTGTGAGTTACAGTGGGCAACGTAGTCCTGGCGGCTTTCCCGGTCCTGGTCAGGCGTCCTCCGAAAAGCATGCTAGGAGCGGACAAGACGACCAGTAAACCACTGGCAAGCCCGCTCGTTAGGTAGAACAACCCGGTCAAGATAGCTTTCGAGATGACGGCGAGGGCCCAGAGGATGCCCAGGAAAGGCAGGGCCAACAGCCCGGCAACGCTCGTCCAAAAAGCGATGGCAAAGAGGAGCACCAAGATAAAGGTCACGAGGCCGGTGACGAGGCCCGGCAGGACGCCGGTGCCGGCGAGAACGCCGAAGCCGACGAGGAGCGCAATAGCAACGACAAGCCAAGTAATAGCTTTCCATGAGTTCGCCACGAGACCATGGAACTCCCTAGCCGCCTTGGGCCCGAGCGCGGTGAACAAAGCCAGCACCAAGAAGATGAAAACGAAAGCTGGGGAGACCGCGATCATCGGGACCAGGACAATGATGAGGACGGAGATGCCTAAGGCCAGCCAGGCCGTGGTTTTCGCTGACCCTGATGTGGCAACCGGGGAGGCGGCGACGGGTTGTCCTGGTGCTGGCTGAGGGGCCAGGTCGTACTTGGTCGGGACCGTGGCCTCCGGGCCTTTGTTGCCCCTAGGTAGGCCAGAGGTGGCGTGGGGCTCGGTGTGCCCGTGCGGGCGCTGTGCGCCAGCGTCTAGGGACGGCGCGGTGGCCGGGCCCGCCGTGGCAGGGGGGGCGACGTGGTTGGTCCAGTTGGTACCGTCCCACCAGCGGTAGGCGTGGAGAGTACTTGGGTCGGGGTACCAGGCGGCCGGGGGAAGTGGCGTGAGCGCGGGCGCTGGTTGCGCAGCAGTTATGCCTACCTCCGTCGCCAGGTCGGCTTGGGTGTCAAGGCGTTGCCCGGTGCTGCGATCGGCTACACGTAGGTCCCGGATAGCGGCTCGTATGCCGTTGGGAAGTAGGTACAGCCCGGCGAACACCCCGAGAATTGCCGCCACCAGCGCGCCGGCGCTTGGGAGTATGGCCCCCCTGAAGATCCCGGACTGCACTGGCGATGCGAACTGCCCTAGTTGGCTGGAATTGCCCCAGCTGTTGGAAGCGCTTATGCCGGCTACTAGTCCTGAGACGGCGTCGGCCAGGAGAACCAGGGACGCCAAGGCGGCTGTCCCGGCGCTTGCGAGCCGCATACGGCCCCGGGTGGTAAGGACGGCAACTATCGCCAGCAGAACGACGATCCCCATAATGAGGCCCACAGTCCCTCGGCCGGTGGAGAACCCAGCCCCAGTCGATATGGTGGTGAGCGACGTCACCTGGCTGAGGGCGCCGGAGGCGGGTGGCGTGTCCCAGTTGGCCCAAGCCACCAGCGACCCAACGGCCGCGGCCACCAAGAATACGCAAGGCCCGAAAGGGCGCGCCTGGGTGCCGTCGCTGCTCATGCGAAACTCGGACGGACCGACGGCGAAGACAACCACGGAACGGGCATAAACCCCCTCCTCGCGCATCCAAAAACAGAGTTCTCTGCATGCATAGCATCCCCAGGTCCAGACGGCAAGCACGATTTGCGCTGGTAAAAGGGGTTTCCCACTCTGAGCGATGGGACTACTACGCCCAGAGGAGATGAAGTGTGGCACGTGCTCTACCCCAAACTCCCCGAGGTCCACGCCAAGGACCTTGCGGGACCACTCCAGTACCACCGGCCACGGCCAGACCCTGATGCCGTCGCCGACGACCCCACTGGTGAACGGGCCCCTATCATGACATTCGATGAAACGAACCTTGCGCTCCGCTGACGCGGTACAACCACCTCAGCGGGATATGGCCGTTTCCCTTGACCAGGATGGGGATTGAGGACGACGGATGCCATCAGAGCTGGAACGGCAGTTCGAGGCCCTGAAGACGGCGCCGGGCGACGAGGCGGACTGGTCAGCTTGGGTCAAGGAAATTACGGGGTGGCGCCAAAAGGCCCGCGAGAAGTACCTGAGCGACGACACGCGCTACGACGTGGCGGCATCTCAGTGGGCTCGCAGAGCCTTTGTCTGCGGGCTGGTCATGTTGTGGGACGAGAGTTTCTACGACCCCGGTTCTGACAGCTTCCTCGTCGAAGAGTACCTTGACAATGCTGAGCGAGATTTTGGCGGCTTCGACGTACTCATCCTTTGGCACGCCTACCCACGGATCGGCTTTGACGAACGCAACCAGTACGACTTCTACAGAGACATACCGGGAGGCCTAACCGCGCTCGCCGACATAATCGCGCGCTTACACCGGCGCGGGGTGAGAGCGATCATTGACTACAACCCCTGGGATCTCGAGACGCGGCGAGAACCTGTGGCTGACGCCCAGGCATTGGCCGAGCTGATCTCGACCGTAGGGCCTGATGGCATATTCCTTGATACCCTGGCTAACGCACCTGGTGACCTCCGTGGCGAGATCGACAAGGTTTCGCCTGCCAATGTCTTCCAGTCCGAAGGGGTCGTGGCACTAGCGGGCGTGCGCGACCATCTGATGTCCTGGGTGCAAGCTACCGAGCCCCTCAAAGAGCGGTTCCTCATGCGGAACCACTGGTTTGAGCAGCGGCACATGCAACACCTGGTACGGCGATGGCACGACAAGCACCGTGACGAGCTGCTGACCGCGTGGCTCAACGGCGCGGGCGTCGTCGTTTGGGAGAACGTGTTCGGCTCCTGGTACCCGTGGAACGATGGGGACAAGCTCTTGCTCAAGTCCATGCACGGGGTCCAAAGGACCTTTTCCGACTTGCTAAGCCTCGGTGATTGGACGCCCTTTGTCCCCATGCCTAGCCAGGGCTTGCGCGCGAGCCGATGGGAAAGCGGCGGGACAGTCCTGTGGGCGCTGGCTAATTGTTCCGAACGTGACGTCACCGAAACGGATGTTTCCTTTGCTCTCACGCCCGGGGCAGTGGCTGTCGACGTCCTCGCCGGCCGGAGGATCGACCCACGCGAGCCCATCGTGACGGTACCCGCTCGCGGTATCGCCAGCCTGGTCACCATGAGCGAAGAAACCGAGAGCGAGATCTGGTCGGCAATCGAGTATGCCCGCCCTGAGAGCCCCCGAGCCGGCACCGCCTTTCCCGAGACGACCACTTCGGTCGAGCCGCCGTTGCGACTCCCGTTCGAGAAATCGGCATCCCGTACCCTCTCGCCCAGCATGCGTGTTGTCGCTCCCGGGCCCCGTTCGTTTGGGTCA
>Ga0181520_10011820_pt1 | contig 11371 bp, 8 predicted proteins | sample PEATcosm2014_Bin_29_FD_132451 | JGI IMG/M metagenome (GOLD analysis project Ga0181520, IMG submission 132451) | Peatland microbial communities from MTU Mesocosm Facility, Houghton, MI, USA - PEATcosm2014_Bin02_30_metaG | ecosystem: Environmental > Terrestrial > Soil > Wetlands > Peat | place...
CGACTCGCTGCAGTGAGAATGACCTTGGCGCCGCGGAATTCCTGAGTGGCGTAGAAACCGAAGCTGACCTTTCCGGACGGTTCGACTTCGAGATTGACAGCGCCATTCAGGTTCGCATTCTTGGCGCCGCCGATGCCGCGAATGGGGAACCAGTAGGCCGTGGCCACCTTGGTTTCGGAAGGTTGAATCCAACTGTAATCGGGTTGGTTGTCGGAAAAGTTCCCCGACATCAGCTCGAGATAGTCGCCCTGGCTATCGAGAACCTTGTCCCACAATTTCCCTTCGGGGCCATTTCCCCACTCGAAGAATTTCGCCCCGGGCGAGACGTTGTGGTCCTGAACGGCGATGATTCCGGCATCCTTGCCGTGGTCGTAGCCGCCAAAGAAATCACCGTCGAAATTCCAAGCGAAGAAGGACATCGGCGCGGGATGGTTTTTCCACCAATCGAGGTCCACTCCCCGCGTATAATCGACGCCCTGAAAAACGTCATGCGAAAGCGGCCAATGGGCGAACTGAACCTTGGCGTGATAAACCGCGAACTGTGTGTCAGGCGGGAAAATCACCTGGTAGTTTTCATTGGCATGAACACTCGTGTTGGTGAAATCCAGAAACGAGTGGACAAAGGGGGTGCGGTTCACCAGCGTCGTCGTGACTTTCATATAAGACTTGTCGGGGTAAACCGTGATCGCGACCGCCCATTCCATACGATGACGAAGCTCCACTTCTCCAACCCAGATGGTGCTGCTGCCGTCGGGATTCGTCACCAGCCGATGGTCCACCGGAAGATAACTGGTGGCGCGATGATGGTGCGGGATGTTCCACTCCACCCCGCCCGAAATCCAGGCTCCGATCATGCCAATGAGGGCGGGCCTGATTTCGGTTTGCCGGTAAACGTAGTCATAGCCGTCGGTCTTGTCCGTCGCGGACAGAACGCGCCCGCCAAGCTCAGGAAGAACGCAGATCTTGACGTACTTGTTCTCCAGATAATCGGCTTGATAAGTTTTGTTGCCGCGGACATCCAGAAGATTGTCATACAGAGGATAGGGATAAATCGCGCCTTGGGCGCCCTGGTAATCGCGCCCTGCATAAAACATCGGCTCAAGGTCGGGCGGCCCGATTTCGTACGTTGGGAGCGCCAGCGGTTCCTCCCGAATGCTCACCGCTTGTCCCCAAGCCTGCGACGCCGATGCGAGCAGGAAAATGGAGATTATAAACAATTGCATACACCTATTATGATTTGTCATTCTTTAACTCCTAACGGCTAAGGTTCAATTCGACCAATCTCCTCCTAAAGCTCCGAGAAGGTCATGAGAACAGCGACTGCTCTGGCCGCTCATTTCGAAGTCGGCGCGAGCACGTAATATTGATAAGACTGCTCCCACGCGAATTCGCTGCCGGGCTCGATGGTCATGGAGATAAAAGGTTCCACAGAGAGGACGCTGCGAATCGACCACAGGTGCAAGTCGGATAGCGGCCGGTTTCCATGGATGACCATGCCCGCGCCGACGCGGTGGTTCTCGATGCGAATCTCGTTGTCTTGGGGGCCGTCGCTGAACCCCAGTAACGGGCAAAACGCTACATCTTGATTCGCCAGAGTTTTGAGGTAGACAAACTGGTTCCCGCGAATCTCCGCCAGATTTTTGTCGGGCGGGTGCGGGGAATGGATCTGGAAGGGAACCTTCACCGAGTAATCCGGGCCGGGGGCCTGGTGGTCGAGCACCAGAAAATTGTGGTTGTAAACGCTGCTTTGGATGGTCCGGCGTCCGGTGTTTTTCAAGCTGTGTTCCAGCACCATCTCGGGCTTTCCGGGGATTAGGCGTACCGTTTTGTGATAGATATAACCATAGCCCGTGGCGGGATCGCTCAACTCCTGCGTGAAATTGACGGAATCGCCGCGCGCTTCGACCGTCCATCGGCCTGGGTTCACAATCTCATACTGTTTGACATAGTCGTATTCCGCGCCGTCCTTGCGCAGCACGCCGACGCCGATCTTGATGAAGGTGCCGCCCACGGCGGCTTCGTCGAAACCCAGGGCGCTGTTATTGGTTGTGAACTCTTCCACCGGGCCGGAAATTCCCGAGCACGTTGAGGCGACGATCTCCGCGCCCTCATACTCGAAGTCGTGCACGCGTGGATCGACTCGCTGGTACCACGGACCGTAGTAGTTGTGCCCTTGATATTCGAACGCGGCGATGACCCCCGACCAGTCGAAGCGAGTCCCGCGATAGTAGCCACGGTGAACGTCAGGCAAGTAAAGCTTGGCGCGAAGTTGGCCGTTCGATATTTCGGCTTGCGGAACATCCGCGGCGGGCGTATCCCAATAAGCAGCCAATCCCAAGACCGCACTCAAAGCAATGATCGAAGTCATTCAGCACTCCCCTGTGGAATCTTCCCTTGTCGATTCCCTGTTTCGACTGCGACCGATAAGATATACCCGACGGTCTGCGAATACAATTGGCAGTCGTGACCTCTTCATGGATGCCGCTGCCGATTTTGACACGGCGGGCAGGATGCCCGCGCTCTCATCACCCCGACGCGCAGCACCCCGGGGAATAATCCCGGGTGTATAATTCCGGATGCTGGAATGCCCAAACGCGGGATCGGGTGGATATGTCCCCGTTAACTCAAGGATCTTGGCGCGATGCTGAATCTTAAGACAATCCTCTTGCCGGTTGATTTTCCAGTTTCCTCGCTGAACGTCATTCGCCAAGCCGCGATCTTGGCGCGCCATTTCACTTCGGAAATTGTGGTGCTGCATGTGGCGACGGAGCGCAGCTTTGCTGCAGGTGTGCCGGAGGACCCCCGCGAGATGGCAGATTGGGATTTGCTTGCGGCGATCATACGGCAGGCTCAGAATCAGCAGGATCCTTCTCTAGAGGCGGACATCGCCGGCCTGAACATTCGCTTTAAGCTGGTGAAGGACGACGTGGCCTTAGCCATCGTACAGACGGCGCAAGAGGAAAAAGCCGACCTCATCATGATGCCGTCCCATAGCTTCACGTTCTACCGGTTTCTCATGGGTTCTGTGACCGCCGAGGTAGTCCATGGGACCGAGTGCCCGGTTTGGACAGGTGCACACGTGGAAGGAGCCCCAGGACAGAAGTTTGCGATTCGCAGCGTCTTGTGCGCGGTCAAATTCGGGTCCCGTTCCGACTTGGCCGTATCGTGGGCCTCCCAATTGGCGGCAGACTTTGGCGCTCGCCTTACGCTGGTCAATGTTACCAGCGGGGTGGAGCTTTGGGGGCCCGGCGGCGATTATGTCGATGAAAAGTGGAAACAGGCGCTTGTCGGTGACGCTTCCCGGCAAATGACCAAACTTCAACAGGACAAAGGCATCAAGGCCGACGTCATCATCAGCAGCGGGGACGTGCCCAAGGCGCTGAGCCGGGCCGCGCAACAGACGAACGCGGATTTGCTGGTCACGGGGTGCTACCCTTATGAGGGTCACTTGCGCACCCATGGTTTCGATACCATTTGCGCGGTCCAGATTCCGGTCTTGAACGTGTGATGACGAAGCCTTTCGAGAGGAACTCATGAATACCGCGGAAGCCGAAATAGAGGGAAGGGTTGGCGCAACGGTTGCCGTCTCGACCGCGCCACCGCGCGTCGAAAGGCTCGTCTCGCTCGATGCGTTGCGCGGGTTCGACATGTTCTGGATTACGGGGGGCACCGCCATTCTTCTCGGCCTGGGCAAGGTCATCCAGCGCCCGGCCTTCGACACGTTCCTCGAGCAGTTCGAACATGTGCCGTGGCAGGGCCTGCATTTCTATGATCTCATCTGGCCGCTCTTTATGTTCATCATGGGCGCTGCGATCCCGCTGGGGGTGGTGAGACGAAGGGCCAGGGGCCAGACGGACCGCACGCTGCTGCTCCACGCCGTGTGGCGGGCCATCATTATGTTCTGCCTGGGGACGGTCACGCAGGGAAACCTCCTGTTGTTCGATTGGTCGAAATTCCGCCCGTGCTACAGCGTGCTGCACGGGCTGGCCGCGGGATATTTGATCGCGACCATCATCACTTTGAAAGTGAAGGCGCAATGGCATGCGGCCACCATCGCCGGCTTGCTGCTTGTTTATTGGGCCGTCGTAATGCTGATCCCCGTGCCGGGTGTGGGCGCCGGAGTGTTGACTCCGGAGGGCAATCTGCCGACATACGTAGACCAGCTCATTCTCGGCCATTTGCACTACGGGCCCAACACGTGGTTCGTGAGCTATATGGGTTTTGGCGCCTCGGTGATGCTGGGCGTGCTGGCCGGCCAGATGCTGATGTCTGACGCCACGCCGATGAATAAGTTCTTTCGCCTGCTGATCGCGGGAGTGGTGAGCCTGGCGGGCGGAATCGTCTGGAGCTTCTCCTTCCCTGTGATCAAGTTGATGTGGACGAGTTCGTATGTACTGATCGCCGGCGGCATTAGCTTTGTGGCTCTGGCGCTCTTCTACTGGATCATTGACGTACTCGGATACAAAAAGTGGGCTTTTGGATTTGCCGTTCTGGGCATGAATTCGATTGCCGTCTACGTGGCCACGCAGATTTTCGATTTCCGCCTCGTCGGCAATATCTTCGTGGGGAACTTGCTGCCGCTGGTCGGTCGTTGGGCGGATTTGGTCGAGGCCAGCGCGGCATTTGCCGTGGTCTGGTTGATCCTTTATTGGATGTATCGCAAGAAGGAATTCATCAGGATTTGATGGACCGGGCCGAGCCGCCCCATCTCCTCCCAGCAACAATGCGCGGGACCTAAACCGAACCCATGAACAGAGCTCAGATCAGAAGGTCCTGCCGCGTTCTGATCGTCATGGGACTCTTCCCTCTACTCCTCTATTTTGCCTTTTTCTGCATCCTCACCTACCCCGCCATCACCCAGTTCCGGACTCACTTCTTTTCAGACGAGGGAGACGGACTACAGTGCGCCTGGAACCTGTGGTGGGTAAGGAAAGCGGTCCTGGACCTCCACCAATCACCCTGGCACACGAGTTATTTGCACTGGCCCTACGGAATCTCGCTGCTGGGGCATACCCTCCACCCTTTTAACGGCTTTGCCACAATGTTCTTGCCAACGGGCATCTCCCTGATGGAGCGTTACAACCTCGTAGTGATTTTCTCGTTTATTGTGGGAGGGCTGACGGCGTTTCTCTTGGCGCACCACCTGACCAACTCGTATGCGGGCAGCGTCATCGCCGGTTACCTGTTTACGTTCTCGAGTTTCCACTTCGCTCACCTGGAAGGCCATCTGCAGATGGTTTCGTTGGAATGGATACCGCTCTTCATCTTGCTCTGGTATAAATTCGTTATGAAGCCCAGCATCGCTCGTAGTATTGCTGCCGCTCTGCTGCTGTTCCTCGTCATCCTCTGTGATTTCTATTTCTTCTTTTATTGCGTCATGGCGGGCCTCATCATCTTCTGCTGGAGGCTAAATCGCAAAGAGGGCATCCCGTTCTTCAAGGAGAAAGGATACCTGATCGCGACCGGCCTTTTCGGGCTTATCTCGCTGGCGACTTCCGGCATGTTGGCGGCGAGTTTTCTTCTCGCGAATTCTCGGGACGAGTTTCTTGGGGCACATCCGGAATCGGAGTTTTCGATGGATTTGCTCGCCCCCTTCATCTACGGGGGACATTGGCGGTTCGCCTCTCTGACCAAGCCCTACTGGTCCCAACTGCCGGGCTATATCCAGGAAAGCAGCGTGCACTTGGGTCTGGCAGTAGTTGTTCTTTTGATTTATGTATGGCGCAAAAGGAAGCACGCGGAGATGCCGGGGATTGGGCTGTGGTACATCCTCCTGTTTTTCTTTGCCGTCATGGCCTTAGGCCCTAACCTGCAGGTTTGGGGGGGGCAGACCGAATGGATGACTCTGCCCTACACTTGGCTGCAGGCGTTGTTTCCCCCATTGCGCGCCTCCGGTGTCCCGGTCCGAATGATCGTCATCGCGGTCCTTGCTGCCGCAGTCATCTCCGCGGAGGGGTTCAAACTTCTTTTCCGTGGGTCGTACCGAAACCGATTATCTGCGTCGGCTCTCCTTGGACTGGCCCTACTCGAGCACCTCCCCGGACCGGTCACAACCTCTGCACCGTCGATACCAGCTTATGTGCGTGTCCTAAGAGAGTTGCCTGGCGCGGGGGGAGTTTTAGATACGGTTAGCCGTCCGACCTTGGCCCTGTACTATCAGACGGTTCATCAAAAACCACTGGCTTTTGGATATGTTTCCCGCGCGCCGAGGAGCGTGGACGAGAAGGACCGGGAACTTGTCAAGACTCTTAAGGCAAATGACTTCCTTTCGCTATGGTCGACTTACCGGATCAGGTATTTGATAACTGCTCATGCGCCGGACCGATTGCGGGAATCGGATGGAGCGGTCTGGAGTGACGGCTCGATAGGGATATTCGATCTCACGGCTGTAACCACGCCGGGCATTAAAAGCACTGCCGGCAACAGCCATTGAAACCCTCGGCCGGAGCGCTATGACCAAGTTTTTTAGGCGATCCGCCTTCGATAGGCGCGTGCCATGAAATGCCCACATTGCCAACTCGAAAATCCCCCGAGCGCTTTACGGTGCGGATGCGGGCATGAGTTCCGATCCGCCACGGTAACGGGCTCCTCCGTGTCCCCCGAGGGAGCGGGGACCTCGCTGCTGACACCCTGGTACTGGCCCGAAGCGTCTCCGGCGACTTACAAAAGCGCCCTTGTGTTCGGATGGATGCTCGTCGCTTGCGCCGCCGTTTACGTAGGCATCGCGGTCTTCATCTACCTTCATACCTCCGAGGCCGATCTCGCCAAAGATGCGGCGCTGGAACCTTGGGGGCTGATGGTGGGGTGGGTTGCCTGGGGGCTCTTTACTCTAGCCACAGGACTCGCAATTCTGAGAAGGCGTATGATTGCGGTGAGGCTGGTCTGGTGGTGGATTATCGTCAGTGGGTTCGGGGTTGTTGGCAGGCTATCTCCGCTGGAGATATTAGGCCGGGTCGCGTTCCTGTGGGTTGCGAAGTGGTATTCAACCAAGAAACCACTTCTCACAGGCTAGCGCCCTCCTGGCCCGCCTGCGAATGCCTTAGACTTTCCTCCTCGTCGCTCGGGGTTCAATTCAGCGTCTCAAACCCTATTCTACCTGACGCGCACGCGCGGCAGGGTTGAGGTCTCCTACGACGAACCAGTAGGCGAACACACCGAGCACCAAAACCCCGGCCGCAAGCGCGAAGCCAGGAAGGTACGTGTGGGTGCGGGCAATCAGGAACCCCGTGGCAATCGGCGCCAGGACGCCGCCGATGTTTCCGGCAAAGTTTTCAAACCCTGTCCAGATGCCGAGTTCTTCACGCGGCGCGCAACACTGAATGATCGCGTAGAGGTTGCCCACGGCCAATCCGACCAAGGAGCTTCCGACCAGGAAGGCGAGCGCGGCATGGGGGCTTTCCGCGCGCGCGGCGGGAATCAGCAGAAGTCCGCAAAGGAACGCGACGGTGATCATGGACTTGCGCGTGCGGGTCTCGGGCCAGCCCCGGCGAATAAACTTGTCGGTGAGCCATCCCCCTAATGCCTGACACACGCCGAAAACCAAATAGGGTAAAGCCGCGTAAAAGCCCGCCCGCACGAGGGTCAAGTGTCGGACGGTGACGAGATAGTCGGGAAGCCAGGTGACGAGCAGGTACCAGTAGTAATCAAAGCAGAAAAATCCCAGACAAATGCCCAGAAGGTTGCGATTGATGTGGATCCGCTTCGGAGGCGAGGAGTCGCTCGCTACGGAAGTACGTTTAACCTGTAGATACTTGGGGGCGAGGAGAAGCCAGGGCACCACCCAAATGATGGCGGCGAACCCAACCAAGGCGAACATTTTGCGCCAGCCGCCGAAGATGATCAGAGTCGCGATCAGTGGAGCTCCCACGGCCAAGCCGAGGCGCGTGCCGCTATCGAAGAGTCCGGAAGGGAAGGCGCGCTCGGCGGAAAAGAAAAGCATGCTCACTATTTTGGTTCCGCCGGGAAGATAAATGGACTCGCCAATTCCCAGCACGATTCGCAACAAAATCAATACCATCAGGCTCCCGGCAAAGCCCGTCAATCCGCAGGCCAGCGACCAGAGAGCGAATAGTCCGGCATAAAGCCAGCGGAGATTCCATCGATCCGAGCACCAGCCGACCGGGATCTGCATGAGAGCGTAGGACCAGAAAAAGGCGGAAAGTACCAGGCCTTTGATTTCAGGGCCGAGATGAAGGTCAAGGGAAATGAGTGGCAATGCTACTGAGATGGTGGCGCGGTCGAGATAGTTAATGAAGGAGGCGACGAAGAGGAGACCGACAACCACCCAACGCCGGGAATTCGAAATCGACAAAAGGCCGGAGTCGGAATCAGTTCCGGCTGGAGAAGAATTGCCTGTATTGACCATCACCCTCCCTCTCGGTGCAAGGTTTCGGCAGCATATCGCAAACTGCCGATAGGTCAAGGAAAGAAAATTGTGACCTGACGAGGTGGAGTAATTGGCGACTGCTCATTCACGGCCGCGCGGACGTGCACGCAGCGCCATCGCTTAACCCGAGCACGGGTGCTCGTTTTTGCCCCTTACTGCAACGCAACTCCATTCTCACCGCGGCTTTCGCACCGTTGACCAGTTTCTTATAGTTAGATATTGATTCAGTATGTGATATACGCAATAGAATAATGAGGTGGAGCGAAATTCAAGTCAGGCAAGCATTGTTGAACGGGATGGTTTCCTGATCAAAGGTAAAACTGGAAACTGGCTTTGCCTAGTGTTTAAGCTTCCCACCCCAGTCTCTTTATTTTGTGTAAGTATATGTTAAATATAGTGCTTGATCTTAGGCATCTGTCCGCCGCATCGAGCCGTTATCAGTTATAAAGCTCCTTGACAACTAAGTATTCATCGATTACTCTTATGGTGTCATTTATGAACTATAGTTGTATCATCTTTAGGGAACTATTCATTATGCCCTCCACCGTCCTAGGCGGGACCGGGATGGATGTATAAACGAATGCTGAATAGAGTCCCCGGACCATCTTAAGGAGGGAAGCCCATATCGCGCAAGACCGTGCCTAGGCTTCCTCGGTTTGGAGAAGGGGTCGACGCATCCCATGCTGGAGAACTCCCATGTCAACCGACGTATTCACATACCGAAGACCCGAGTTTGCCGCCAGATCGATAAAGGTCCTTCTGGTCGATGAGGACCCAGGCGACCTGCGGATCCTCCGCCTGATTCTGCAAGGCCAAGGGATGGAGGTTTTCGCCTTTGGCACTTATGAAGCCGGTATCCAATGCCTGGAGACGGAGCCTATTGATTTTGTGGTGGTTAGCCAGGGCAGCCAAGCCTTCGAAGGGCGCCGGGTTCTGGACAAGGCGACGCAGTTGGACCGCCGCCGGCCCGTTTTAGTCGTGACGCGCCTTACCAATATGCAGTGTTATATCGAAGCCATGCAATTAGGTGCGGTCGACTACCTGGAGAAGCCCGTCCCTCCCGCAGATTTGTTACGCTTCGTGCGCGGGCACGTTCAATACTCCCGGTCCAGAATGAGTAGCAGGGCGGCGTAAAACTTGGGGCCGGGAGCGAAGGCGTAAAGCCGGGCTTTAGCCTGACATCTCTCGCCGTATTGGTTGCTGCGCGCCCGTCCCCGTGTGGCCACGCCGCATTAGTCAATCGCCGCCGGTTGGAGTCTTGGCGCGAGCAGTTGAATGAACCCCAGGGCGACCAGATACGCACAGCCGGCGATAATGAAGACCGGCAGGTACGATCCAGTGAGCTGAAGCAGCCAGCCGGTGAAGGTGGCGATGAACATTCCCCCTACGGCCCCCCCGCAACCGCCCATTCCCACAACGGAAGCCACCGCCCGGCGCGGGAACATATCCGAGGCAACCGTGAAGATGTTGGCGGAAAATCCCTGGTGAGCGGCGCAGGCTAGACTGATCATCGCGACGGCGGTCCACAAGCCGTGTACTCGGGTGATCGTCACAACTGGGATTACGCACAGGGAGCAGATCAGCATCGAAACCTTGCGGGCGCGATTGACCGTCCATCCCCAGTCCAGAAACCGCGCCGGCAGCCACCCTCCGACAATGCTTCCCACCGTTGCACAGTTATAAATCACCACGATGGGCAGCGCCACCCCAGTCAGTTTCAGATGGTGTTCGCTCACCAGAAATTTCGCTAGCCAAAACAGGTAGAACCACCAGATGGGATCGGTTAGCGATTTACCCATAACGAACGCCCACGTCTGCCGGTGAGGCAGTAGGTGGGACCAGGGGATCTTAGTGGTCGGTTCAGGCGGATCGCTCAAAATGTAAGCAAGCTCGGTCTTCGAAACGCTAGGGTGCTCTTGCGGCGGGCGGTAGACCACCAGCCAGATGACGAGCCAAATGGCGCTGAATGTGCCCGTCAGCAGGAAGGCGTAGCGCCAGCCGTAATGCACCGCCACCCACGGCACGGTGAGGGGCGCAAGCGTCGCTCCCACATTGGTGCCACAGTTCAGCAAGCCGGTAGCGAGCGCCCTTTCTTTCTTAGGGAACCATTCCGCTACGGTCTTGATGGCGGCCGGGAAGCTGCCGGATTCACCTAATCCCAGCGCAAAGCGCGCCACGCCGAAGCCGAACGCCGATCGAACGAGCGCGTGCCCCATGGCGGAAAGGCTCCAGATCGAAATGGCCAGCGCGTATCCCAGTTTCGTGCCGATGCGGTCGATGATCGGCCCCATCGCCAGCAATCCAAGGGCATAAGCCGCTTGAAATGCGGTGACGATGTAGCCGTATTGGACCTCATTGAACCCGATGTTGGATTGAAGCAGAGGCGCGAGCAGCCCCAGTACCTGGCGGTCGACGTAATTAATGGTGGTGGCAAAAAAAAGCAGGGCGCAGATTCGCCATCTAAAATTACCCATTCTTCACCCAAGCATGTTGTGGGTCCTCAGCCCAGGCGCCATATCTCCGCTCTTCACCTGCGAGCACCCAGGTGTATTGCAGTTCGTAGCCCGGCGCCCCCACAACGGGGTGATAGCCCTTTGGCAGCAGGACCGTGTCGCCATCCTCGACCACGAAAACATTGGAGAACCCCGCAGGGTCGCCGGGAGAGGTATAGGTCCAAATAAACCCGAATCCCTGCGCGGGCTTGACGCGAAAATAGTAGACCTCTTCCATCACGGCTTCTTGCGGCGGGTTAGAGTGGTCATGCTTGTGGGGCGGAAAACTTGACCAATTCCCCGGCGGGTTCAGGGTCTCGCCGGCCAACAGGCGTTCCGCCGGCACATTTTCGCCCAGTGCCGAATAGACTGTCCGCCGCCAATTGTCGCGGCCCACTTGGGCGCTGATCACCGTCGACCCCTCCAGCAGCGCTGCCGGTACATGGCTGTTGGATGGAGCGGAGAAGACCCCCAATTCCGCCGGTGTGTCCGC
>Ga0181520_10011821_pt1 | contig 11370 bp, 5 predicted proteins | sample PEATcosm2014_Bin_29_FD_132451 | JGI IMG/M metagenome (GOLD analysis project Ga0181520, IMG submission 132451) | Peatland microbial communities from MTU Mesocosm Facility, Houghton, MI, USA - PEATcosm2014_Bin02_30_metaG | ecosystem: Environmental > Terrestrial > Soil > Wetlands > Peat | place...
GCCACCGCGCGCCGCTTGTCTTCCGGCTTGCCAGTTTGCAGCAGGCACACCGCCAGGGGATAGAGGTTATCGACGGTGGGTTCGGCCTGGGCCACGCGGGTGAACGGCTGGACCGCGTCGGTGTATTCGCCCTTCTGATCGTAGGCGCTGGCCAGCACCCGGTTGGCGCGAAGATTTCCGGGATCGGATGCCAAAGCCTTTTGCGCGGACTCAATCGCCTTGTCGACCTGGTGCGCCTGCAGTTCGCCAAATGCCAAAACCGCATAGGTCGCGGGAGCATCTTCAAAACCGAGCGACTCGCGATAGAGTTGGGACGCCTTTACTGGATCGGATTCCAGCAGTTTGAGATCGGCAACTTCGCGAAGCGCAGAGGCGATTGTGAGACGATTTGCCGCTGCCGCCGCTTCAGGATTACCTGAATCGCGCGCAGCTTCGGCAGCCGCAATGCGCCTTTCCAATTCGCCTTGTACACTCGGCGGCTTCTGGGCATTCGAGGCATGCCGTCCCGTCGCTTGCGCGCCGGCAACGAAAAAAGCACAGGCCACCAGCACAAACCATGCGGCAGAGCGATTCAACTTGCAGTGGCGCGTTGCGCGGAGCGCGAATTCAAGACTTCGAAAAGTCATAGCCATGCGTTGGACAGATTCTATCCCAAAAAGCAAACTGCGGAGCCTGGTCCGGCTCCGCAGTTTGTCTTGCTGCTTGTTAGTTTGGTTGCCGGAAAGTTATCGCCGTTAGAACGTGAATTTCAGGCTGTACTGCAATTCGCGGTTCCCGCGGCTGGTTTGCAAAGTCGTCACTGCTCCGAAGCCGGTGACTGCGCTGTTGGAGCTGATTGTCGGGTTGGAGGCGCTGCACGGGGCCGTGGTTGTCTGGCCGGCCACGGTGATCGTTGGTCCGCACTGGATCGACGAGGGAGCAAATCCGGTGCCCTCCAGACCATTGGAGTTGAAGTTCGGGTGGTTGAGCATATCGAAGAAGTCCATGGCGAACTTTACACGATATTTCTCTTTGATTTGCCAGTTCTTGGCCAACTGGGCGTCCCAGTTTGTGGTGGGAGCGCCGTAGCAATAGCCGCGATGTTCGGCGCCGCTGGAAACCGTTCCCAGGGTATAACCCACCAGAGTGAAAGCGCTGGCATTCAGAATCTGGTTGGCCTTCTCACCAGAGTTGCAGCCCATCCCCGTGGTGAGCGGACGGTTGTTCCCGTTATAGCCGGTTCCGATGAGCTGGCTGATGGTTTGAGTCGAGGTCACCGGACTGCCACTGGCGTTGACTCCGGTGACAACCGTATTGCTGTAGCCGCCGTTGGCGAACACCGACAACGAACTCGCGTGCGCGGCGGTGAAGATGCTGTTCACCTGCCAGCCGCCGATGGTCTGCTGCACGAGCTGGTTCTGCTTGACGAACTTGGGCAGATAGTAAACTTCGTTGGCCACGAAGATGTTGGGGCGGTTGATGTTGGTGTTGCCCTTGTCCAGTGTGTCGTTGCCTTGCACCGTGGGCAATTCCTGATTGGCGGTGCCCGAGGAGTTGTCTTCTTCCACGTCGCCGATGGAGTGGGACCAGGTGTAGGCCGCCTGGAACGTGGAGGGCCCTACCTGGGAGCGGAAGAGGGTTTGGAGTGAGTTGTAGGAAGCGTGCCCTTCCCTCGCAAACCCATTGATCCCTCCGAAGTTGAACGCCGGACGGTAGGGGTTGGTCCCGGTGCCATTCGAATTCAGCACCGCATTGATCCAGTTGGACTGAGGAACGGGGTTAAAGGCCTCCATCGATGTCAAGTGAACACCGGTGTTGCCCACATATCCCACTTCGAGGGTAGTGTTTCTCGCCACCTCCTGCTCAACCGTGACGTTCCACTGCCAGGCGTTCGGAGTAACGGCACGCATCTCCTTGCCGTAGTTCGGCGAGACCCCCCCTCCAGACAACGGCACTGTGGAATCAAGAGGACGGCTCGAGGATGCGGTCAGTGAGAACGGAGCGCCCTTCTCCATGCCCTCTGCCAAACCCACCAATTCCCGCTCGTAGAACTGACCGCCGCCAAGTCTGAGCGCGGTCTTTCCATTCCCGAAGATGTCCCAGGAAATGCCTACGCGCGGCGCAATGTCATGGTTGTTCTGCGGGACAATCGCGGCGCTCGCCCCTTGGGTCCCGCCCGACAGGTTGAGGTTCACCCCCAGACTGTTCATCAATTTGTTGGCAGCGGCGCAGGGCTGGGTGCCTGCCGCAACAATCAGGCCGTTGCAAGCGTCGGTCGGATTAGCCTGCGCTTCTCCGGCGCTCCAGTCGGCCAGACTCCAGTTGGCCCACTGGTTGTCATTGGAGAAGGGTTCACGGTAGAAGGACCAGCGGAAACCGTAGTCGATGGACAGGTTTCTGCGGATCTTCCAGCTGTCTTGCACATAGAACTCGTAGTCGTGCCATTTAACCTGGGCGGTAATATCCTGGCTTCCTTCCGAGATGTTGGCGAAGGTCTGCGGCGAGGCGCCGGTTCCCGGAACCAGAACATTGGCCAGCGAGTTGTTGGTGTTTACGCAAGCCGGTGTGCCAGCGGTCGGCATAGCCGGAGGGGCGGTCTGTCCCGCAGCGCAGTACACGCTGCCGGGGAATCCCGGACGGTCGGCGCCGTCGCCGCTATCTTCGTCCTTGATGTTGTTGCTCCAGAAGACGCCGGCTTTCAACAGGTGATTGCCTTTGACCTTGGAGAGGTTGTCCTGAACGGTGTAAAGGTCCTCATGGTTGTGATACGGCGCAATGTTCCAGAACGAGGCTTCTCCCTCTGAAGAGCCGTAGGGGTTGAAGCCGCCCCAGTTGCCGAAGAAGCCGTCCACTTCTTTCAGCGAGGAGGGGAAGGTGGTCGGATAGGCCTTGTCGATGGCCGGAACAATGCTGGCTCGAGTGCCGGCAAGAGCGGTAATGATCGCGTTGTGGCCATACCCAAACTCCACGTCATTCACCATGCTGTTGGAGATGGTCGAACTCAATTTGGCCATCACGCTCTTTGAAGGCTGACTCCAGCTCGACTGCACGGTGGGAAAGTCCGACTCACCCCAGAAGGAGTCTCCTACATTCGGAGCCGGATTGGTCCAGGAATCCACCGTCATGCGGGCCGTGATGCGGTTCGACTTGTTGAGGTCCCAGTCCGGACGCACGTTCCACTCGCTCCAGTTCAGCGGATTGGCGATGGGTGAGGCCCAGTTGTATCCGTCGGAAGCCACCAAGGTCTGGTTTGAATTGAAGTTGGGCGAGGGGTAGAACTGAGCAATCAGCGCTCCGGCCGCGTCTGGGGTGCCAATCTTCTGCGGACTGCCCACCCAGGACGGGAAGCCGGGGTTCACCTGGGTACCCGAACTCGTGACCCGCGTTGTTCCCGGAATAGCGGCGCCGCATTGATCGTTGCCATTCCAGGAGTTCGTCCCTGTTCCGTAGAAGCTGAAGTCACCGACCGCTTCCGCGTCCGTGGGAACGCAAGAGCCAAACGAGGCGCCGCGGATTTCCCGGTTCCATTCCTGGTTCCACCAGAAGAAGAACCGGTCCTTGAGTGCCGGGCCGCTCACGTTGTATCCCCAGTCATTGCGGCGCAGCTTGGCCTTGCCGGTGTTCTGCTCGTTGTTGAACCAGTTGTTGGCATCCAGCGCGTCGTTGCGCCCGGCATAGAAGAACCCGCCATGGAACTGGTTCTGGCCCGACTTGGTGGTGATGCTGATGATGGCCCCCGAGGCCTGCCCGTATTCAGCGCCAAACGAATTGCGGATCATCTTGAACTCGGCGATCGTGTCGATGGCCGGGTAAACCAGGATGGTCCGGTTCGATCCGACGTCGTTGTTGTTGACGCCGTCAACCAGGAACAAATTGTTGGTGTAGGGATTGCCGTTGACTGAGAAGTTGACACCACCCTCCAATCCCTTGTCCTGGCCGTCATACGAAGCGGCGGCATTGACACCTGGGGAGAGCTGAGTCAGACCGACGAAGTTCTCGCCATTCAGCGGCAACTCGCGAACCTGGGCTCCAGTGACCACTTCGCCGGCTGCAGCCGAAGTCGTTTCAACCTGAACCGTATCAGCTTGGACCGTCACATTCTCGCTCACCGCGCCAGGCGTCAATGTGGCATTGACCGAGGTGTTTGTAGAAACGTGCACCTCAACGCCAGTGGTTGTGAATTCCTTGAATCGGGGCGCCGTGATCTGGACCGTATAGATTCCCACGGCCAGTTGAGCAAGCGAGAAGGCGCCAATACCGGAAGTTGTGGTTGTGAACTTGACGTTGGTGGCATTGGCCGTGGCTGTGACCTTTGCAACCACAATGGCCGCCCCGGTCGAATCGGTCACGTTTCCGACAATCGATCCGTAGTAGGCTTGCGAGTGCAAGACAGAGGGCGTCGCCCCCAGCAAGATGAGCAACAGGAAGATCGCGCGGAACCCGAAACGGGCCGCAGGGCTACTTCTGCCGATTCCATTTCGCATCATTTGGTCTCCTGACAAAAAACTACCGTGAGTTCTTTCCCTTGGAACCCTCGCATGTCTTTCGGGAGGTTGCGCCGTCTTGAGGTAAAACGTTTGAGCGCGTGTTGCGGAGTTTATCGTTGGCCCACCACCGGGCGGCGCAAGCGAGATTTCCGATCTGGCCGGAAATGTTAACGTGACCATGACTCGCTGTCAACAGAAATTGGAGCGATGCTCGATCTAACGCAAGAAAAAAGAGATACTGGATTGCACTCAGGACCAGAAGCATCCCCGAGGACAACGCGACACTTTCCAGTCCGCCCCAACTCGGTGCATCATGACAGTGAACCGTGTTGCCGTGTTGGCACGGCAATCAACCAGCCGTCGGTCCGAGACACGAAGTCGATGGCCGGCTTCGCCCCTGCTTTTCCGGTTTCGTCCCGAATAATCCGCCTATCGTGGGCTTTCTATGGTCTTGTTTCCAGGACGCGCCCCAGCATCGGCCCAGCCTGTCGCGCATCGGCGCCGGTTGGTCCTTTGCTTGGTATTCGTCTTTCTAGCAGCCAAAGCATTTGCCCAGCTTTCTACCCCGGACCACTTGGCTGAACCGGGCTTCTGGCCAACTCAAGACCGGCCCTCCCGCGCCGATTTTGCCGGACCCGATTCCTGTGCCCGATGCCATTCGATCAAGGCGGCTACCCAAACTGATACCCCCATGGCCCGGAACCTCATCCCGGCGGAGAACGCGGAGATCCTGCACTCCCACCCTTCGCTGACCTTTTCAGCAAACAACTTCAATTACCGGATGGATACCGTTGACGGCCGGACCGCCTATTCGATTTCCAAGGGAGACCAGCGGTTGTCGTTTCCGCTCGCATGGGCGTTCGGAACGGGCCGGGTCGCCCAGTCCTATCTATTCAAGAAAGAAGATGGCAGCTATTACGAGGCGCGTGCCAGCTACTTTACCAACCTGAAAACGCTGGACTTCACTCCGGCTCGCGCCCTCACCGCCCCGTCGAGCATTGAAGAGGCCATGTACCGGCCGGTTCCCCTGGCCGAGATCCAGCGGTGTTTCGCCTGCCATGCCACGGCGGCCAGCATTGCCGGACGTTTCGACGACAAGCAGATGATCTTGGGAGTCACCTGTGAGGCCTGCCATGGCCCTGGAGCTAGTCACATCAAGGCAATGGACTCGCACACGCGGAATCCATCGGCCGCCGCGCAGAACTCAACCTTCAATCCCGCTGATCTGCTTCCCGCCGACTCCGTGGATTTTTGCGGCGCGTGTCACAGCTCCTGGTGGGACGTAAAACTCTCCGGGGGCAAAGGCCCAGCCACAACCCGGTCGGCGCCCTACCGCCTGGTGACCAGCAAATGCTGGGGAATGGGAGACGACCGGTTAGTCTGCACCGCATGTCACGATCCGCACAAGCAGCTGGAAACCGATCCAGCAGCCTACGACTCAGTCTGCAAAAGCTGCCACGTGAGCGCTCTTCCAGAAAATGCGAAGGCGAATCATCCCGGCAAGGCCTGTCCCAAGGCGGGCAGGGCCTGCACAAGTTGTCACATGCAAAAGGTTTACGTTCCTGAAATGCACGCCGATTTCACCGATCACCGCATCCGCATTGCGCACCCTGGCGAGGCGTTTCCGGAGTAGATTACTTCCACTTTCCCGTTCCTTCCACGATGGTGATGTAGCGGTTCACAGGCAGGTCGGTAAAGCGCTCGACTGCGCCGCTCGGCAGCGGCCACTTCACTTCCAGGCTGTCGATCCTGGGCCGCTGGCCGATTCCCAACACCACCCGAGGATCGTGACTTGATAAAAAGCTGCCTCCGCCAACCTTCATCCTCGACCGCTTCAGATCCCCGGCTTGGTAACTGACTCGGGCTCCAATCGCGTCGCTGGTGCACTTGCGCCCAATCAGACGCAGTCCGAGCCAGTTGTTGAGCTTCCCCACGTTATTGCGTAACAGCAGCGGAGCTTCATTGTTGTTGCTGATCAGCACGTCGATTCCCCCGTCGTTGGTAAAGTCGCCAATGGCCAGACCGCGGGCGGGGAACTTCCGGGAAAACACCGGGCCGCTGTCCCCGCTCACATTGCGGAAGACCTTGCCTTCGTGATGAAACAGAAGCAAGGGCTGACGCCACTGAATGGAGGAAGATGCCTCGTCGAACAGATCGTCGGGAAACCCGCTGGCGGCGATCAGGTCGAGATTGCCATCGTTGTCGTAATCGAAAAACTTCAGCCCCCAGCCGCTCATCCAGCGTGTCGACATCCCGATACCCGCCGGAATTGCCACATCGTCAAAGGTGCCGTCGCCGTTGTTCCGATAAAGCGAGAAGAACTCCTCATCGATGTTGGCGACGAACAGGTCCATCAGACCGTCCTCGTTGTAGTCTGCCGAATCCACACCCATGCCGGACCGGGCCCGACCATCTCCGCTATAGGCGACCTCGGCCGCCAGACCAACCTCTTCAAAGACACCCCCCCGGTTCATATAAAGAAAGTTGGGCACGGTGTCGTTGGAAACAAACAGGTCCATCTTGCCGTCGTTGTTGACATCCGTAGCCACCGCGCTCCATGCCTTGCCCAGGTGCTCGGCGATCCCCGCGGACTTGCTCACGTCCGTAAAGGTGCCATCGCCGTTGTTGTGAAACAGCCAGCTGGGCATCGGATTGAAGATCTTGGGAATGCAATAATGGCGCAGGCCGGCGGAGTCCTTGCCGCACCCGTGCATCAGATCGAATTCGGCAAACTGGCACACGAAAAGGTCGAGCCGGCCATCGTTGTCATAGTCGAACCAGACCGCGCTCGAACTCCATCCGGCGGCCGCCACCCCGGCTTGGTCGGTCACATCGGTAAAGGTGCCGTCGCCATTGTTGCGATAGAGAATGTTGCGGCCGCATTGGGTCACATACATGTCGGGAAAGCCGTCGCCGTTGTAGTCTCCCACGGCCACGCCCATGCCATAGCCGCCCCCGGCCACTCCGGCCTTTGCTGTCACGTCGGTAAACGTCCCGTCGCGGTTGTTGCGATAGAGCGCGTTTTCGAGCGGCTGGGGCGGGTTATAGAAGTTCGACTTCCCACTGTTGACCAGATAAATATCCATCCAGCCGTCGTTGTCGTAATCCAGAAAGGCGCAACCTGCTCCGCTGCTCTCAGGCAGATACTTTTCGGCGGATCTTCCCGCGTTGTGGACCCAGCCAATGCCGCTCTTCGACGCCGGCACTTCCTCAAAAGCATTGGGCGTTGCCCCAACTCCGGCGCGGGCAAGCAGCGACCGGCTGAGTGGTGAGGCCGCCGCTACAGTTGCCAGGTTTCGCAGCAGCTCGCGGCGGGTGAGGCTTTCGCGCGCGGTACTCAAATCGTTCGGCGCGCCGATAGCGCGCCCGTCGCCTGCCTTCCAGACGTGGTCCGGAAGAGTCGGACAGGAGGCAGGATGGACCACCCCCGCCAATTCATCGCGTCTGAGATCCTCGGCGTCATCCCGATTCCTCTCCCCAAACCCTTCTCTTTCAACAGGCGAATCCCATTCTAGTATCGTGCCCGCAGGATTTGGTAATAACCGTAATGTAGCGCTGGCCTCCTGGCCGGCTGTAGCGCGGCCGCCCTCGTCCGCGCTTGTCCTTTATGAATGAACAAATGCGGTCTAACCGCTAGCAACCACCGCTCGTGGCGAATCGCACCAAAAGCAAGCAAAGGCAATCGCTGTGCGAAATTTCAACGCAATCTAGGATCCAACTGTCCTGCCGGTGTGGGATAAAGGGTCGCCGTCATATTCAGTTTCAAATCGCGAGCCAGTTTTTCAATCTCCGCCAGCTTTTTCAGTTGCGCCCGGGTGAGCGAGTCCGCATTTCCCGTGGCAATTTCCGCATTGAGTTCGCCGCTCAGCTTGACGATCTTGTTGGTATCGGAAACAACCCGTTTTTGCCGCTCGGCATTCAGGGCACGCAGCCGCCGCGCTTCCTCGCTCGGGTCACGGCTGGGAATGTCGTAGTCTTCCCGGCTGTTGGCCGGTACGCCGCTGGGTAAGGTGGGCAAGCTGGGCGATGCGGGGTGGCTCTGCGCGGCGCTCGGCGTCGCCATAAGCAATGCCAGGCAGAGCGCCTTGAATCCTGCCCGGAAATCCCAATGTCTCGGGGCAACTTGCGCCGAATCGAGGGGTTTCTTGTACATCGTGTTCCAACCTCAAAACAGAATTCGGAAGCCGGCTTTCGTCTGGGCCTGAGGTCTTTTCAGATTTGCGCCGCCGCGGGAGTGGCTTTGTTTCATCTGCCCTGGGCCTGCGCTTCCAGCTTGTTTGGCTTCCGGGTAGGCGAGCGGGGAGCAGTTTGTCGTTCCGCAAGCTGAAAAGAACACGCCCACGTCGAAAGCTATACTTGCTGGCGGATACAGTTTATGCCAATTTTGGCGTTGCGATCGATTCCCACGGGCCTTGCCGTCCTTCTGGCGGCCACCATCGTCTCGGCGTCCGGCGCCACATTTGCGATTGCCCAGCCAGATTCTGCCGAGACGGCTTCCCCGATCGATATCGAGGACTTGCAGGAACATGCACTTGCAGAAGCGCAGGACGGAAACACCCCCGACGCCCTCCGCGACTACCAGCGCGCTCTCGAGATTCGCCCGGATTGGAAAGAGGGCCGCTGGAACCTGGGCATGCTTCAGTACAGCAGCGACCGGTTCGCCGAGGCCAGGTCGACCTTTCAAAAGGTCGTCGTTTTTGCACCCAACCTGGGCATGGCGTGGGCCCTGCTCGGCTTGTCGGAGTACGAAACTGCGGACTACGACGACGCCCTCATTCATCTGGAGAAGGCGCAATCTCTCGGAATCCTGAACGATGACGAGATCGCCCGCGTCTCCGCCTATCACCTTGGCCTTCTCCGCATTCGCGCCTCTGAATTTCACCGCGCACAGGACCTGCTCATGGCGGCATTCGGCTTTGGGGCGGTGTCGCCACAGGTCAAAATCGCCCTGGGCCTTGCACTGCTGCGCGTCCCCTTGCTGCCCCAGCAGCTAGATCCCTCTCGGGAGGCTCTGCTGCAGTCCGCAGGAGAGGCAGCTGTCGCAGGGGATCGGAAGCTCGCTCGTTTGGCCGCTTTGTTGCGTGGCCATCCCGACGTTCCCTACTTGCATTATGCCTACGGACTCGCTCTTGCCGAAGCTGGCCTAGCCGACACTAGCAAAGCCAAATTGGCGATGGAGCAATTCGTTGAGGAAACCAGAATCTCGCCTGAAAGCCCGTTGCCCTGGATCGAACTGAGCCGCCTTCAGCTTGACCATGGAAATACGCGGGAGGCACTCAAGGCCGCACAGAAATCGGTTCGGCTCGCGCCCGGCAATCCTCAAGCCCATCTCACTCTGGCCCAGGCACTGGAAGCTGTTGGCGAAAAAGAACGAGCGGTGGCGGAAAGGAACTTCGGCGCGCCCGCCACCGCCGCCCGTCCTCTCGCGGAACAACGCATCCTCCTTTACTATGCCAATCCTCACGAGAAGCCCGCGCAAGAGCCAGGTCAACAGACGTGGAACCGCGCGCTCGCGCAATACTCGGCTGGCCAATACGCCGCGGCGATTGCCGATTTGAAGGCCTCGCTCACGGTAACTCCTGAAAACGGCACAGGATGGGCGCTTCTTGGACTCTCTGAATTTGCGCTGAAAGACTTCGACAGCGCGCTCATCCATCTGGATCGTGGCGCAAAACTGGGCCTGAGCGCCAGCGCGGAGTCCCTGGCCCAGGCGCGATACACCTTCGGTATCCTGCTGGTTCATGCGGGCCAGTTTGAGCGGGGAGCCGAGATTCTCGAACTGGCAAACGATCCGGCAGGGCCCCTCGGCGCAAAGGTGGAATACGCCCTGGGACTCGCGCTTTTACACAGAGCCGAATTCCCGAACTCCACCGAACTCAGCCACCAAGCCCTCGTCTCGGCCGCGGGGCACATCGAGTCCCTCTTGCTCGAGAGCAAATACGATGAGGCATTCCCGCAATTCAAGGTTCTTCTGAAGCGATATCCGAACATGCCGTTTCTTCACTACGCATACGGTACGGCCCTGATTGCGCTCTCGCAGTTCGATCAGGCTGTCGACCAGATGCAGGCGGAAAGAACCATCTCCCCCGGCAGCGAACTGCCCCTTGTTCGCCTGGCCTCCATCGCGCTGCGCCGGCACGACCCGTCCGCTGCCGTCACCTGGGCTCGGCAAGCTCTCAAGCTGGCGCCCGACTCTGTGGAAGCGCACTACCTGATGGGTCGAGCCAGCCTGGAGGTTGGCGACCTCGAGCCGGCCATCCGGGAACTGGAGACGGCCGCCAAGTTGAGTCCCGCAAGCCCCGAGACTCACTTCAACCTGGCCAAAGCCTACGCCCGGGCAAAGTTGCCACAGAAGGCTCAGCAGGAGCGGGACATCTTTTCCCGTTTGAGTGAAGCCGAGGAAGCTAGGCACGGCACACCGGCATCTCGGGCCTCAACCACTCCACGCGAACCAGGCACTGTCTCGGCGCCGTCCCCCTCCAACGCACCGCCCCCATAACCCTGTCCGGAGAACATTCATGTATCCATCCGGCCCTTCACCCCAAACCGCCACCCTCGCCGCCTTCTCCTGGGAAACTACAATAGACAAGAGCATCTCGGCGGTTCAGGAGCGGACATGAACGGTAAGCTGGCGGTAGTGATTATGGCGGCAGGCAAGGGCACACGGCTCAAGTCCCGGCGCCCCAAGGTGCTGCATGAGGTGGGAGGCAAGCCCCTGCTTGCTCATGTCATTGCCGCGGCCAGCCGAATCGTTGCTCCCGGCGACATTCATGTGGTGGTCGGCCACCAGGCCGAGCAGGTCAAGGCTGCCGTCGCCGCAACCGGAGTCGGCTTTGTCCTGCAAAACGAACAGCGCGGAACTGGCCACGCCATCCAATGCGCCCAGGCGGTCATCGCCGGCTAC
>Ga0181520_10011822_pt1 | contig 11369 bp, 10 predicted proteins | sample PEATcosm2014_Bin_29_FD_132451 | JGI IMG/M metagenome (GOLD analysis project Ga0181520, IMG submission 132451) | Peatland microbial communities from MTU Mesocosm Facility, Houghton, MI, USA - PEATcosm2014_Bin02_30_metaG | ecosystem: Environmental > Terrestrial > Soil > Wetlands > Peat | place...
CGGTTGCTGGCCGAGGCCTACACGCATGCACGCATCTTCCCCTTGCGCATCCCTGGCGCCAGTTTTGCCGAGGTAACTCCTCCGACCCATCTTCGCGGCAGTGGAAGCGGGCGTGAGGCCTCGAGTCTGCTGGATGCGCGCGCGCAGATTGAGCGGCACCTCGAGCACGAGCCGGACAGTCCGCATTGGCTTCAACTGGAGGCCCTGGCCGACCTGCTGCAAGAAAAATTCGACCCTGCCATCGATATTCTGGACCGCTTGGTAGCTACAGGGCCAGCCACCGCAGACCTGCTGACAGACGATGCCGCTGCATACTTCCAGCGTGGCTCGGCGACCGGAAGCGATAATGATCGCGCCACGGCGCTCGAGGATCTGCGCCGGCCCGAGACTCTGAATCCAGGCGACCCTGTGGTGCTGTTCAACGAAGCGGTGGTGATGGAAGACCGCGGCGAAGTGATGAATGCCGTCGAGACGTGGGGCCGGTATCTGCGCTTCGAGCGCGATCCACGCTGGCTGGCCGAAGGCCGGCATCGCCTGCAGGCATTGGAAGAGAAACTGAACCGGCTGAAGACCCACCAAAGCCGCATGGAGCAGTACCTGGCCACGCCGCAGTCCATGCGCGCGCTGGCCGCCGATGGCGCCGCGCTGGCAGCAGTGGATGAGGAATTATCCACTTCCCTGCTGCCCCGGCTGCTGATTGCCGCGTTTCCATTGCCCGTAGACCGCTCCCGTGGTTCGCCGTGCGATGCCAACTGCCTGAGCGCTCGTGAATTGTTGAGAGCGCTGGCAGCTTCACTTGAACGCAACCACCAGGACCCCTGGCTGACCAAGTTCCTTCCCTCCCCGGCAGCACCCCCCAGCGATCAATTCCTTGAGGCCGCACATACCCTGGGCCAAGCCATTGGCGCGGATGTGGCGGGCGACTACGCACACGGCAAGCAATGGGCGCTAATGGGGCGGAGTCTCTTTCACCGGCTGGGCAATGCGGCGGGAGAAGACCGGGCCACGGTTGAGCAGGCCTACGCACTGCAGATTCTCTCCGATGTTCCCGGCTGCTACCGGGCGGTTCATCCGCTTCTGGCCCGCAATCCGGAGTTTGCCTGGATTCAGATCCAGGGATTTACCGAGGATAGCGCCTGCGATCCCGCTCCAGGAACGAGCGGGGAGAACAACCCGGCGTTTGTGCGGGCCGTGAGCCTGGCACATGAGCGGCACTATACCCTTCTGGAGCTGCGCGCCCGAAACTGGCTTGGGGCGTCAGCGGTGGACAACGGGGATGTGGAGAACTCTTGGCATATCTATCTGGGCACAGTTCAGAGGTTCTGGAGCGGCGATTTTCCATCCTACCGGCTTTACAGTACCCTCTCGGGCCTGGAAGAGATCGAAGAGACCACACCGCGGGTGCAGAACACTCTGCTCTTACCGCGAGAGGCCCTCTCGGCGCTTGAGATGTCGCAAAATCGCGGCATGATTCCGGCCGAGCGAATGCACTTGGCAGCGGTAGCCATTCGGGCCGGGGACGTTCGCGAAGCGCAAGAGCTGATGGGCAAGGCGAGGACCGAGTTGGCGGCCAGCGGGGGCGGGAACTCGGTTCGGGCGTTTCTGGCGGAGGATGAAAGCGCCATGGCCAGCGTCTATCTGGATCGCGGCGACCTGGCCGGTGCGGACAAGATGCTGGAGGCAATGCAGGGCCACATGGCTGGCGAGAACAACTCGTTTCATCGCCGCGACTACGCGCTGAATCGCGGGCGGTTGGAATTGGCCCAGGGACATCCCGATACCGCCGAATCGCTGCTGCGCGCGGCGGTGATCGAGGAGGAGCGCCTGGGCGCAAAGGGTGGAACGGAGAGCATCACACTTGCCCAGCAGGACCGTGAAACATACGCTGTTTTGGCAGGCGTGTGGCTGGCCCAGGGGCGCCCCGGTGAGGACGTGCTCGCACTCTGGGAACGCTACCGGATGAGGATTCTGGGCAAGCGCGTTCTCGCCTGTGAAAACAAGGGGCTAGCCTGCCTGAGACCCGGGCTGGAAGCCGCCCTGCAGCACTTGGGCACCGGCCGGGTTCTGGGGCAGCTTGTCTTGTTTGACCGTGTGCTGCTCTTTCAGGCCGGTGGGAAAGGCGTTCGCTGGAGTTCAATCCCTGTGGGCAGGGCGGAATTGCTGGAGGATGTTGCGCCGTTGGAACGCGCGGCCAGCTCGCGGGCGACCTCGCAAGCGTCCGTGGATTGGGCGGCGCGGCGCGCCGGAAAGCTGCTTTTGGACGGCCTGGGCGAGCAGCCGCAAGATGGCGGCACATTGTTGATTGAGCCCGATCCTCTGCTCGGCAATCTGCCTTGGCCAGCAGTGGAGGCGGATGGCGGGCCGATCGGACTGCGCTTCAATCTGGAGGAAATGCCGTCGCTCTTACTGGCTCCCCGGCTGGCTGTACCGGTGGCGCCGGGAAGCGGGCCGTTGATTGTGGGGGCTTCAGTTGCCGCGGGGCCGGAAGATGCTTCTGCTGGGCCGGGACAGCACGCGACCAGCCAGGAGAGCCTGCTGCCTGAGGTTCTGGACGAGGCGCGCGCAGTGGCCCGCTTTGGGCGGAATCCCAGCCTGCTGCTTGCCGGGCAGGCAACGGAGGCCCAGGTTACGCAGCGCCTGGCCACCGCGCCGGCCATCCACTTTGCGGGTCATGCGGCGCAACAGGAAGGCGCAACCAGGCTCCTGCTAGCCGCTGCAAGCGATGGCAAGCCCTATCTGGACGGTGACTTGTTGCGCAAGCACCCGCCGCGCGCTGCCCGGCTGGCGGTTTTCTCCGCCTGCTCCAGCGGCAAGCGCGAGGAGGGCTGGAATCACGGTATGGGCGATATTGTGAACACCCTGGCAGCGCTGGGTGTGCCCGACGTGGTGGCTACTCGCTGGCAAATCGATTCGGCCGCCGCGGTTCCGATGATGGATGCCTTCTATAGCGGCCTGGCGCAGGGACTAACCGTGCCGCAGGCTCTCACTGCCGCACGTCAATCCCTGATCCGCGATGGGCGCTATCGCCACCCCTACTACTGGGCGGCGTATTATGCGTCCGGCTCGGGAAACACCACGCTGAGCCAGGTCTTTCATCCCGCGAAGTAGCCGGAGGATCGAGAATCCTTCAGGCAAACTGGCCGAGACTCATGCCTAACTCGTAGGTTTCGCCGTGGGCCAGCAAATCATCCCACGTAACCTCATGGCGCGTGTAACCGGCCATGCGGCCCAGCATGCAACTGAGCGCGGTCTCCACGCCGGCGGCAATCTGGTTGTGGGCATTGCCTGAGGTAATGCTGTCGATGAATGTGCGCTCCTTCTCGCGGTCGGCAAAGGCCAGGTTGTCACTGAAAGCGCCATTGGCCGCGAAAGCGCCGGAGCCTGGAGCGGTGTTCATGGATTCCTGCCATGCCCAGGCAGAGGAACCGGTGATTTCGACGGGCCCGGCATAGGGGACCGTGGCGTAACCATTGGCGCCAAACAACCGCAGGCCGGCGTCGAAGACCTTGTAGTCGCCAAACTGGGTGGACGAGAACGAGAGGTGGATGTCGCCCGGATAGGTGAAGTCGACCTGATAGTTGTCCCAGCAGTCGCCTGCGTGGGTAAGCACATTGCGCCCGCCGGATGCCGTCGCTTTGAGCGGGTGTGCGGCGAGAAGCCAGTTGCAGAGATCGATGATGTGGATGTTCTGCTCCACAAGGATGTCGCCGGAGAGGGCACGGTCCCAGAGCCAGTTGCGCAGGCGGGCTTCGTCGGCGGAGGGGCCGGCGCTTTTCTTCTCATTGGATGCGGAAGCATAGTAATAGCCGGTAACCGCGGCAATCTTGCCCAGCGCGCCAGCTCTGATGCGTTCGGCAATGGCGGCAATCGGAGGTGCATTGCGGCATTGGAAGCCGACATCGACGCTCTGGTTGGAGCGCACATGCTGGGCGATTCCAAGTGCCGCCTTTGCTTGTTTAACGTCGATGCCCACGGGCTTTTCGCAGTAGACATGCTTTCCGGAGGCAACGGCGGCCGCCAAATGTTCGACGTGGAAGAACGGCGGCGTGGAGATTTGCATCAGGTCGATCTCCCGAGACGCGGCGAGCTGTTCAAAGGCGTGCGGACCGCGGAAGAGGAGCTTGTCGGCGATGGGTGTCTGGCCCAGACTGGCATTGATCTGGTTGAAGGTCTCGCGGCCAGCCGCCAGCTGGTCGGGAAAAAGATCGGCGAGGGCCACTACCTGGGCGGAGGTGTTTTTAGCAAAGGAGGTGGCTACGGTGGTGCCGCGGCCTCCGCAGCCGAGAAGGCCAAGGCGCACGGTGGAGTTGGCCTGGTAGCCGAATGCAGCGCGCGGCTTGAGGATGAGCAGGCCGGCAGCGGCTGCTCCGGTGTGAAGAAAATGGCGACGGTTCATGGGAGCCTCGATTTCTTGCAGTTGTCTGGATATTGTGGCAAAGCTTCAAAGACCGACGAGTGACCGATACCGCCGATGAAAGAAAACTCGGCTTACTCTTGTGGACTTCGTTTCCGGCTGAATGCACCACAGTTTACCGCCTGGAAAGAGCCGGGTGCGACGTTGTCAATGGCGAGGATAATCTTGGGCAGATTCTCTCTGATGATGGGCAACTGAATGGCAGAGAGTGCCACAACGGCCAAGTGTCTGCCAGCGAGGTTCTGCTCCAGGTTGAGCGTTTGGTCTCCGGTAAGAAGGACATCCATTCCACTGTCCTCGGCTGCCTGTAACAGCTCGCCGTTCTGAAGCCCTGTCCAGCCCATAAAAGTGACCGTGACAACCTCGTGATGCCCAAGGAGTTTACGCAATGCGTGGTCGAGATTCTCATCGAGCAATACCTTCACGGGTTGGCCTGCCCTCGCTGTTCACGGGCAAACTCGATCAGACGCTCGATTTGAGAGATAGACAGGGAGGGAAAGCCCTCGCGCAGTTCATCGATGGTCTCGCCAAGTTCGTAACTGCCAACGATGGCGTCAGGTATAATGCGCGTTCCGCGCACGATGGGCCTTCCCGACACCTTGCCGGGGACTTTTTCTATCAGCTCGCAAGCTGTCCAATCGATCTCCAGGCCTGTGTTTTCGTTTGCCATCTTCACCCTCTCCCTATCATCGTAATCCTCTTCTTCTACGATCAGGTCACACCGTTTCGCGGGAAAAATCATCTCACTCAGCCCAGAACTTCACGCAGTATCCGCTCCAGGTAGAGCTTCTCTTGGCGGACGTCTTCAATCTGTTGTGGGCCGCTGGTTTCGCGCTCGATGGTGATGGCGCCGGTGTAGCCGACCTGGTGCAGCTTGGTGAAGACCTGGCGGAAGTCAACCAGGCCTTTGCCGATCAGGACTTCTTCACCCAGTTCGCTGGGGTTGGTTGGCCATCGGCCGTCCTTGGCGTGGACGCTGCGGACGTGCGGTCCCAGAATGTCTACCGCGTCTACGGGGTTAGCCTTGCCGTAGAGGATGAGGTTGGCCGTATCGAGTCCGACGCCGAGGTTGGGCAGAGCCACGTCGCGGATCATGCGAGAGACGGTGGTCGGGGTCTCCTGGCCGGTCTCCATCAGGAACGCCTGCCCGTTTCCCTGGCAATGCAGACCGACCGTGCGGATGGCTTCAACCGTTCCTGCGTAAAGCGCGTCGCCGGGATTCTCTGGAATGAAACCGCAATGGGTTTGGACCTGGGAGACACCGAGCAGTTTGGCGAAGTCCGAAGCCTGGCGAAGAGCGTCGATGCGGGCGGCGCGCGTTTCTGGAGGAACCAGGCCGATGGTAGCGGGTCCGCGCAGGAAGTCCCACACCAGCGGGCCGGGGCCAACCACCTCCACTGTCGTTGCGGTCACTTCGTATTTTGCCAGTAGACCCTTCAACTCGGATGCCCGTTCCGGCGTGAAGCCGTTGATGTATCCGTCGAGGGAAAGAAAGCAGTTGGTAAGGCCCAGATCGTGAACCCGGCGGATGGTGGCCTCAGGGGCGCCGAAGGGGCTGACGATCAGTCCCAACGCCATGGGCTTGAGGAGCGCGGGGACGGCCTCACCCCGACTTGTCGCGGACCACAGCCCTTCCGCCAGAATGGCACCTGACGCAGCGCCGATGAAGCTTCTCCGGTCCATCATGTTTCCTTTCTTTGCAGGGCGATTGGATGGCACAAATCCATCGCCCCAAATATATACTGCCGATGCTCCTTGCCGAACGCGATCCCTCAGACTCCAAGCTGCGTCGTCAGTCGAGCAAAGGAGCCTTGCGAGCAAGTCTTGTAGAGCAATTCGGCACAAATGGCGCTAAAAGGCTTCATACTCCATCTCCAGCAGCACCATTACCTTTTTCCCTACACCGGAAATTCTTACCCGCACCGAACCACGCATATTCAGCTAACTCGCATCCTTTCAATCCCTGGAAATTGGCATTCGAGTTGCCTCTCACACCCGGTACAAGCGCCGCGGCTTTCCGTTGGCTTAAGCCCAAAATCAGCACTGTTCAGCAGCCCCTCAAGTTAACGGGAAGAAGCTAAGTACGGTGCCGAAGGCGGCATTTCTCCTGCGGAGTTGTGGCAGATCCCCCCACGGAGGCCCATGGAGTGAATACCATCAAACGCTTCCTGTTTCACGCCTTCTCTCTGTGCATGCTTGTTATCACGGGCGTATGGGCATGGGGATCGCCATTCGACCGGATTCCCGCTGCCCTGGCGATTTTTTGGGGGCACCCGCAGGCTAGGGCGAAGCAGGAACAGGCAGAGGTCCTCACCTTTAGAGGAAACGTAGTCAGGGACGGCGAGCAATACACATTGCACGATTCGTCTGGCATTGTCTACTTGCTTGACGACTCGGCGCGCGTGGAACCGTTTGACGGCAAACCGGTCAAGGTCATCGGGCAACTGGCCAGGGAAGCCAGGATCATCCATGTGGAGAGCATCGAGATCGTTCCAGCTTGATGCTCGAGAGTCAACTCGCCTCGGCTTGCACGACCACGATGCGATGGTCGATGCGGGCGGCTGAAGTTTGGCGTCTTAACGGAGGATTCTCTTGACGGAGTCTCAAGTGCCTGCTAATCCAGCAACTGGATTACAGTTTCCTTGGGAATATCGAACTGGAACTGGTCGTCTTTTAGCTCCATGTTTTCCGTCACTTTCTCCACGGTGAGAACAATCTGAAACTCCTCAAGGGGGCGGCGAATGGTTACCGTAGAGGGATACCGGCTGGTTCCGAAATCCGCATATTCGGAGTAGAAGACCTGGGTTTCAAGGTTGCCATCTTTGTCGTAAAGATCCTGACGATACGGCAGCAGATCGTCGCGGTGGAAGGTGACGATGCGGACGGGCGTCAGTTCCTGGCTGCCGGGCTTGCGGCGCATGATGCTGAGGATGTATTCCGGCACTGAATAAAAATGCTTTCTTTCCGGGTCTTCCACGGTCACCGTGTCCGCGGTGACCGCGTAGAGGTCGTCCGGTTCCAGACCGCGAACCAGCAAGGCATCCAAGAAGAAGCCTGGACGCATGTTCTCAATCTGGCTGGCGGACTTTTTCCTCAGTGTGTTCGAGCCTTTAACAGCCTTGTTTCGCGACGGAATCCAGAGGGTGAACTTCTTGCCGTCACTGACCAGGTCGAACATGCGCGTGCCGATAACCGGAACCTGCCCATACACCCGAAGCATCTCCGGTTTGCGCATCAGGATATGTCCGCGGAATGTGGTGTAGTCCTTGGCCAATCCCTCCTTTGTCTTCAGGACGCTTGCCTGAATCTCGACGGTGGCCACAATGGTATCGAGCGCAGCCCAGCGCTGGTTGAGTTGGGCAACCAGCATATCTGGCGCAACTGTCTCCACAACGGAAGGCGCCTTGGGCACCGGCAATCTGCGCGTGGTGGAGAGAATGAAACAGCCGGAGAGCGTCAGCGGCAAGAGCAGCGCCGCGGCCGCGGCCAGAGAGCGCATGCCTCTCATTGTCCACCCGCTTTTTTGATGGCATGACGGTATCCGGCCACGTTGTGATTATGTTCTTCGATGGAAGAGGAAAACATCGAATGCCCCTGCGCATTGGCCCCGGCAGCCACAAAGTAAAGGTAATCGGTCTTGGCCGGCTCCATAGCCGCGCGCAATGAACGCAGGCCGGGATTGGCAACGGGGCCCGGAGGCAGCCCGGCATGGAGATAGGTATTGTACGGGGTGTTCTCTTCGAGGTCGCTGTGATAGATGGCGCCGCGCCACCGGCCCTCGAGCTGCAAGCCGTAAATGACGGCCGGGTCGGTCATGAGAGGCATTCTCCTGGCGAGCCGGTTCTCAAAGACGCTGGCCACCAAGGGACGCTCGGAGTCGATCGCCGTTTCCCGCTCGACCAATGAGGCCATGGTGACCACGCGATGCACATTCTCCTTTAGACCGAGTTGCCCGGCAATCGTCCGGAAGCGTCTCACCATCATTGCGCAAATCTGTGCGCCTGTGGCCTTGCGGGCGAAGTAATAGGTGTCGGGGAACAGGTAACCCTCCAGGCTCTTTGCGCCGGGGTCAATGTCGGCCACCAGACTTACTGCATTGGCCTGTGTGGCGAGAAAGCTCCGCCTTGAACCAAACCCTGCCTGCTCCAGCCGTGCAGCAATATCGAAGATACTCGCGCCTTCCGGGATAGTAACGGTCTTTGTGTATACATCTCCATGGATGATGCGGTCATAAACCTCGGTGAGTGTAGCTGGATGATCGAAGCGGTATTCTCCGGCACGGAGCGTTCCCCGCTTCATTAAGCGCATCAAGTCGAAGGCGAAGCGGCTTCGTACCACGCCAGCCGACTCCAGTTGCTGCCCGATGCGCATTGCGGATGAGCCGGGCGCCAATTCGACGAAGGTCTCGGACTCCGGGCCGAAGGGCGTGGCGGCAAACCATGCTGCCGCGGCAGCCCCGATCAGCAAAAGAAGAAAAGCCGCCAGGAAGGTCCCCGCCGCGCCAGAACCCCTCTTTTTTCTGTTTGTTGCTCTGCGGCGTACCATCGCTTAATTGTCGACCTTTCTGCGTTTTTGACGCTATGAATACCCCGATGGATTCGTTTCCTTCGATTGTAGCGGGCAGGGAGCTGGAAACTCGGCAATTTCCCCGGAGCCAAGGCTTTAATCTGAATGCAAGGAAGCTGAAAACCTGGAAACTGCCCGCCATCCCCGCTATCTCGGCCTCGACATTGGGAACCGCCGCATCGGCGTAGCGGTGAGTGACGAGCTGGGTCTGACAGCGCAGCCAGTGTTGACTCTGGAACGGCGCCGCAGCGAGAGGGAAGACTTGCGTTCGCTGGCGCGGCTTTGCCGCCGGTTCGGTGTGGTGGGCATCGTGGTGGGCAATCCGGTGCATCTCTCCGGGGAGTTGAGCCCGCAGGCGGCTAAGACTCAGGCCTTTGCCGCCCAACTTGGAGAATTGGCAGCCTTGCCGATCCACCTGTGGGACGAGCGGCTCACCACGCGCGAGGCCCACCGAATTCTCTACGAGGCCGGTCACGCGCGGCAGGAGCATCGCCGGGTGGTTGACCAGGTGGCGGCGACGTTGATTCTGCAGTCGTTTCTGGATGAAAGGCAAGGATCAGGGAACAGGGAACACTGAACAGATGTCGTGAATGGAATTCGTTTGCCGTCCGCTCCAGAGAGGCACCGATCCGGACGGAAATCCACCATCATCTGGCCCCAAAAATCTCCGCCTTCTTCCTCGAGACGGCTTTCAAAGTGGCAAGCGCCGTTCCCTGACCCCTGACCCCTGACCGCTGATCTCTGACCCCTGTCCCGCCTCCCGCGTATAATGGGACGTCTAGTTCTTTCAAATCTCGCGGATTGAGCAACCCCGCTCGCCGCTTTGGATTATGGATGCCTGAGCACATTAAGAAACAGCTTCTCAAAGAGATCGCGATCCTTGAGCACGAGCTTCAGCACGAGCTGCCCGCGGAGATCAAGAAGGCCGTGGCCATGGGAGATCTCTCGGAAAACGCCGAATACCACATGGCCAAGCAGCGCCAGGAGTTTGTCAATGCGCGGCTGGGCCAGTTGAAGCGGCGAATGGCGGAGCTTTCTCTGGTGAATCTGGCCAACATTCCCAAAGACAAGGCGGGATTTGGCTCAACGGTGGTGGTGTTTGACACCACCAAGGACGAAGAGATTGTCTACCGACTGGTGACCAGCGAGGAGTCCGATGTCAGCAAGGGGCTGATTTCAACCACTTCGCCGATTGGCCGCGGGATTGTGGGCAAGCGAGTAGGCGATGTTGCCACGATCGTCACGCCCAACGGCAAGCGGGAGCTGGAAATCCTGAAGCTGACCACGATTCACGACGAGGCCGCCTTGGCCGAGGCCGCGCAAGAGCAAAGCCCAGAAGAGAACCTGGAGCAGAAGTAGGAACGATGGCAACGACCTGGACCAGTGCTTTTGGCCGCGCCTGCGGCTGGCTTCTCGACAAACTCGTGCATGGAATGGCGCTGACCCGGATCTCTCCCAATGCGCTGACCTTCATCGGCTTGGTGATCAACATTATCGCGGCGATTCTGTTTGGCCACGCCAACGCCAAAGACGCCGACTGGATGTTTCTCTATGCGGGCATGGTGATCTTCACCGCGGGCGCCTTCGATATGCTGGACGGCCGCGTGGCGCGGCGCAACAACCAGGTCACCGTATTCGGATCGTTCTTTGACTCGGTAATCGACCGCTACTCCGATGTGGTGTTGTTTTTTGGATTGCTGGTCTACTACGGGCGCATCAACCGCTTCCGCTACGTAGTGCTGGTGGCGTTTGTCATGGTGACGTCGCTGATGGTGAGCTATACGCGCGCCCGCGCCGAAGCGCTCATCGGGCAGTGCAAGGTTGGCTTCATGGAGCGGCCCGAGCGGATTGTGCTGGTGATTATCGGCGCAGTGTTTAACCACTGGGGAGCGATGGGTCCGGTGCTTTGGGTTCTGGCCGTACTTTCAACCATTACGGTGGCCCACCGCATTGTGTACACCTACCAGAACACCAAGCATCTGGCGCCGCTGACCTGAGGCACGCGCCGATTCTCCAAGCTGTTATTGACCTTCAGGGCACAGCGTCCTGCCCAAAACTCCTATATTCGCTTGCGGTTGAGGTAAAGTGATACCGTACTCGCATTTCCCGAAAAGGAGGAGGCGCAGCCATGGCCCAGCACCCGTTTCTCAAGTCCATCCGTCCGGTTAACCTGCTCTCCTTTGGGCCGGATACCGAAGAAATCGAGCTGCGGCCGCTGAATATCTTGATTGGGCCGAACGGGTGCGGAAAATCGAACTTCATTGAGATATTGGGTTTACTCAGTAAACTGTCCGACAAAGAACCATGGTCCACGGTAATTCAAACAGGGGGCGCGCGCGAGTGGATTTGGAAGGGCCCGGATGCCAAGAACAAGCTGACCTCCCTGTCA
>Ga0181520_10011823_pt1 | contig 11368 bp, 9 predicted proteins | sample PEATcosm2014_Bin_29_FD_132451 | JGI IMG/M metagenome (GOLD analysis project Ga0181520, IMG submission 132451) | Peatland microbial communities from MTU Mesocosm Facility, Houghton, MI, USA - PEATcosm2014_Bin02_30_metaG | ecosystem: Environmental > Terrestrial > Soil > Wetlands > Peat | place...
GGACCGACAGTCGGCGTCGCCGCACACACCGTTGGCTTGGCCTCGGGATTGGCACACTGGTGAGCGGGAGCGAAGGGCTCGGCGGCAGCTGGAACTTGCTGAAGCCGCCAGGGCTGGGCGTTGCAGTCGAAAAGGCAGTATGAGATCAGGCTTGGAGCCAGGTGCGGCTCGGCAACTGATTAGAAGATTCGCTGAAACTGCCCGTGATTCGCAGATTTATGAAACGTTTATCTTATTAACCTATGGTATATAAATCATGCGATATACAAACTTGCAATTAGTTTACTAATTTGCTATTTTATATACTATGAGTACACTAAAACAAGGTAAATTGAATTTATTGCAGCGCTCTCTCCCTGACGGTCTGATCGCGGACGCCGCGTGGCTCCAAAGACACGGCTATTCGGGAGCACTGCGGAAGAAGTATGTCGCCCGTGGCTGGCTGGACTTAGTCGCGCGGGGTGTGTACCGTCGACCTGCTCCACAACTTCCGGAAGTGAGGACAGGTAAGGGACTCCCATGGGAAAGCGTGGCTATATCTCTCCAGACGCTGCTCCATGCGAACTTCGTGGTGGGCGGTCGAACAGCGCTCGAACTCCAAGGGTTCACACATTATCTTTCATTCGGACCTCAACGGGAGGTCCATCTTTACGGCGTGGGTAAGCGGCCGGGCTGGGTTTTGAAGCTGAACATCGAGAGCAGGTTCGTGTTTCACAATGCGAAGAAGCTGTTCTCGAATGACGTCGTTATGGACGTAAGCAGCGAAGAAACCGATCCGCTTCTGCGCAGCAGCTACGTCCGCCAGAAATGGGGAAAGTGGGACTGGCCGCTCGTGCTGTCCTCTTCCGAGCGCGCGATTCTCGAACTACTCGACGAGGTGCCGGAACGCGAGACATTCCACCAAGCGGACATGCTCTTTGAGGGGTTGCGCAACCTGAGTCCGCGCAAGTTGCAGCCGCTCCTGCAGGCCTGCCGCAGTGTCAAAGTGAAGCGGCTGTTCCTCTGGTTCGCGGAACGGCATCGGCTTCCGTGGCTCAATTCGCTCGAACGCAGCGCAATCGATCTTGGGAAGGGCAGACGGATGCTGATCAAAGGTGGCAAACTCGACCGAAAGTTCAATATCACTGTGCCGGGGTCGCTCAATGGCCATCGCTGAACGTTATCGCAATCAGGCCGCCTTGCTGATCAGGGCCGTGCCTTTCGTCGCGGCAGAGAAAGAATTCGCGCTCAAAGGCGGGACGGCGATCAACCTATTCCTCCGTGACATGCCCAGGCTCTCTGTCGACATCGATCTGACATATTTGCCGGTCGCAGATCGCGCAACATCTCTGAAGGAAATCGACGCCGGCATGAAGCGGATCGCAGACGCGATCGCGAGGGGCATGCCCGCCACGCAGGTAAATGCAAGCCAGCCCAAGGGAGAGAACAGCACGACCAAGCTGCTTCTGCAGGCTGATAACGCGCAGATCAAGATTGAGGTGACACCGGTGCTGCGCGGCTGTGTCTACGCACCGGAGTTCAGGCGTGTGTCGCCAAAGGTCGAAGAGGAATTAGGTTTCGCTGAAATGCAGGTCGTCAGCTTTCCGGACCTTTATGCCGGCAAAATCATGGCCGCCCTCGACCGGCAGCATCCGCGGGATCTGTTCGACGTGCGCGACTTGCTCGCCAATGAAGGTATCGACAATGCGTTACGCCAGGCCTTCATCGTGTATCTGCTCAGCCATAACCGGCCGATGGCGGAGGTCCTGGCGCCACCGCGACTCGACATCAGCGCCGAATACAAGCGCGGCTTTCAAGGCATGGTGGATCAGCCGGTAAGCCTCAACGACCTTCTCAAGGCACGAGAGGATCTCATTGCCGAGATCCTCGGCAGGATGCCGGAGCAACACAAGAGGTTCCTGGTTTCAGTGAAAAAAGGCGAGCCAGAATGGGCTCTTCTCGGCTTGCCCAACGCAAAGGATTTGCCGGCCGTGCGATGGAAACTAGAAAACCTCGCGAAACTCGCCGCCGATAAGCGTGCGCGATTACTGAAAGGTCTGAACGAAGCACTGGGAATGGAGGAAGAACAGTGACGCGAGCGACTTGCGGCGGAAAACCTCGTCAGGTTCTATTCGATTCTTGACGAACTCGAAGCCAAGGTCGGCGATACGCGAAAATGGTTCTGCGAATCAATTGAAGTTGTGGCGGGCTACCCGGGCCTCTAGCGCATGAACGAGAGCCGCCCATCCGACGAGCCGGGTACCGGCAGGCTGGATTCTTTCCTGGAAGATCAGCATTGAGGGCAATTTGAGCTTCACCGTCGAGAATCACCTCGATCTTGTCGAAAAGCGATTCAAAGATAGATGTAGCGTCGAATTATGCTTTTCGCTTGTCAAGTCGAAATCCAATCATTCAAGTCGAAAAACACCGGGAAAAAGCCGAGGCTGTCGCGTTTCGTTTCGAATGCCATATGGAGGCATAAAACTGAACATCTGGACGAGCTTGAGCAGGTAGGGATCGTCTTCGAAACTGCTGCACCATTCGATGCACCGCAACTCATGAAACTGCCTCTTCGCACGCTCTAATCATCCTGAGCGCGCGGCGGGCGGATCACCGTATTGAGAGGTTGGCAACCATAGTCGAATAATTATTAGAGTTTGGCTGATTTGCAAAACGCCTATGTTCGTTGCCGGGAAGTGCTGCTTGATCGGCTGAAAGAAGCAGCGCCGGGGTGCATCCAGTTTCTCACCGGACCGCGCCAAGTGAACAAGACTACGCTACTTCTGGAAATCGCTGCACAGTTCGGGGACCGAGCTGTCTACGCAGCCGGCGATGAGCCGGATGCGGCGCTTCCAGGATTCTCGGAGCGATGTTGGGCAGACGCGGAGAGGTGTACGCAGCACGCAACGGCAGTTCTACTGCTGGACGAGGTGCATCATCTTTCCGACTGGGCAGCGCGGCTCAAGGGCAAGTGAGATCGTGCCCACCGCAAGCGGCTTCCCAGTGAAAATCCAGCCTTCCTTGCCGTAGACAGAATACTTTTCGTCCACTGGTGGAATAATCGCACCTTGGAGGGAGATATTGCCAAGAGTTGCATACGCATAAACCTCTGAATCTTTAAGGTTTATAATTACTTCATGCAAATCTGGAGACGCACTACATAACTGCATATGTGATACTTCGCCGCCTTTGGCCAAGACTTAGCTTTTTACTGAATCGCATTCCAGCTGCGGCCCTTCCCCTTCTCCAGCCGGTTTCAATTGGCAGCAAACGAGAACCGGCAAAGACAGCATGATTCCCGTCAAACTGCGCGGTTCCGATCATCGCATCGGAGGTCTCTTCTGGCGGGGAGCCAAAGTTCTTGTGCGGAAATTGCCCGCTCACTTGACTCTGGCGGCAACGCCAAGAATCTGCCTGCCGATTGAGTCCTTGAGCTCTTTAGGCAGAACGTCCGCCTGTTCGAGCGTCTTCCAGGACTCGGCGGTGCACTCGGCCGTCTCGACCGCGATCTTCCACAGCGGGCTTGCCGGAATACGCGCCGTATCGGCAAATCGGTGCATCTGGTCGGGCGTGATTTCGGAAAGACTACGACTGCCGCCGAAACTCAAGGCCAGCTTGTCGCCGGGAATATAAGGGAGCGTCGCTACGAAGTCGTAACCCGGCGAGAGCACGGACGTGCGCCGGTCGGGATAGAGGAGAGACCAGTTCTTGAGGTGCATGTCGCCATTGCCGATGACGACGGAGAATACGAGACGGCGGACGAATTCGATCACGGCATCTTCGCCGATTTCCGCCCAAAGCACGGCAGCTATGTTTGCACAGCTGTGGAACTTGTATTTGTTGTTGGGAGATTCCCCGAAGACTTGCGCGAAATCTTCCATGTGGACGGGCTCGCCGTCCGGCAGGCGGTCGAATCGCTTCACGGCGAGGGCCTTGCTTTCCATCGTCTGGGCCTGCTCGGGCAATCCTTTGATGCTGGCGACATCGACGAGCTTGTTTTCAGGGACTGAGATGCCTGCGCGTCTGGCCAGTTCCAGCATCGCGAATTCATTCTCGGGAACCGCTTTGTACCGAGCGGAAGGAAGCTTGACAATCCAAGAGCCGCCCAAACCGCCAGCGGGAATGGTCAGGCCGCCGGAGGCTTCCATGACGGCGGAGAATTTCAACTGCACGCCGGCGAGCGAAAAGCGCAGCGGTTCTTCGCCGCCCTGGCCTTCGCCGCGGTCATCTTCATGATCGCGGCGTAGTTCGGATGGCTGCCCGCCGGCGTCAAGGGGCGCAACCACAACCGCGCCGGGCAAGTCGGCGCCGAGGACGGCGAGGAGGAAGAATTCGCGCTCGGGATCCACGTCCGCGCGCTTGGCAAGATAGTCGCGCAGGTGGCCTTCAGGCAGAAGGTTGGAGAAGAAAACCGGAACGCGGCGTCCCACGGGGCGGAAGTTGGTCACGAGCCCGCCAGTGCTGCCTTTGAAAGAGAGGCTCAAGGTGGGGCGTTGTTGATCGTCGATATAGTCCTGCTCGAACGCAAAAAGCTGCCGGTCGCCCGCGAGACGGGTGATGACGCCGATCTGCTTTCCGTAGAGGCGCACCGATAGCGCGTTGAGCTTCTTAGGGTCAAACTTCATCCTGCGGCTCCTGCGAGTTGTCTTCGTCGCGATCGGCGGCATAGAGGGACCGTTCCTCTCCTTCGCCCGGCTCGTCCTTGAGGTGGTCGCGCACAAGCGACTGTACGATAGGCACCAGGGCGCGGGGCACCATGATGAGATCGTGGTCGAGCATGCGGACGATTTCAAGGAGTGTGTCGTAACGGGGCACGGTTTTGCCCGACTCGATGCCGGAAACGTGCCTCTGGCCGATGCCGAGGCGGCTCGCCAGATCCCTCTGGCTCCAGCCGTGCTCTTTACGCGCTTCTATCAGGGCGTGGCGCAGCTCAGTGGGCAGCGCCTTCTGCCGTAACGGTTTGATGCCATTATTTGCATCACTTTCCATGCTTGATACACTATACTACATCACGACAAAGATCAAGTGATACCCCAATATGCATTAGTCATAAACTTTGATTGATTAAGGGGTATCAACTGGACTGGCTACCTAGTCACGTGAGTGGATTGCCACTATAGATAGATTGACCACCTCATGCGCGTGACAACATCGGAACACAGGCATCACGGACAACGACAACTACACGGCCTTAAAAGAGGCGACCACTCCGGGCTTTACCGACTTTGTGAATCTGCTCCGCGCGCATGGTGCGCAATGAGCTTCGAGGTGCGCGACGCAACAATCCGCGGTAGAGCCAGGCGGCTCGCGGTTCGCCGCGAACTGGCCGCAACCTAATTAACATTGCAATCGCTACAAAATGACTGAACCCCCCAAAAGGGCTCCAAACCAATGCGGGCACCACACTCGCGCCTTTGTTGCCCCCGCCGGCCGTCTGCTATCTCCAAAGCGCAATCTGTGATACAAAGGTCGTACTTTCATTTCCTCCCCTGAAGCTTCTTTTGACGCGCACGATCGCGCGAAGGAGGCCCACGTTGTCGAGAGTTCAAATCACGGCTCTTGCCTTTTGCCTCTGCGTTATTGTTCCCCCTGCGGCAACTCAGCAATCCCATTCCGAATTGACAGTCGTGGTCGTCAATGCCCACGTTGACCCGGCACAGCCGGTAGAGGGCGCGCGCGTCACATTGAGTTTTGTTTCCGGCTCGGAAAAGGTCGTCACTGCACGCGACGCCACCAATCGTGCCGGTCAGGCGCTGCTTCTCGTCTCCCAGGAAGCCACACAGCGCGGTGATCTGCGCATTGAGATCACCGGCGTCAGCGATCTTGTCATCTACGAACCGGCCGACGGTCAGTTGGCCGGAGTTCCAGCCACCGTGACCATCAAGCTGCTGCCCAAAGGCTCTCCCGCCCTGCTGGGGCCGCCGCAAATGGAGGCGTTGCTGCGTCGTCTCTCGCTCCGCAACAAACATCTGGAACAGGAGAATCGCGAAGTCACGGAAAAACTGGCCGCGGCGCAGAACCCAAAGCAGGACGATCTAACAGCCGCCATGATGGACTGGGCCGGCGAAAACGGCTTCGGAATCGCGGATGTGGATAAGAAAGTTCAGGAATGGGCTGAAGAAATTCAGCAGCGCAAACAACAGGCTACAGATGAGCAAAGAGCCCTCGCGGAACTGGCGCTCAAGCACTACGGCGCAGCCGCTCAGATGTTCAACCAGGCTGCCGACGACATTGGCCAGTCCATGGACGAGGAGGAGAAGCGATTTCTGGAGGAGCGGCGAAAACAGTTGCGTGAGTTCGCGGACAAGAAATTCCAAAGTTCGAATACTTACCAGTTAAATAATCAGTATCATCAGGCGACCCAAATTCTCGAACAAACCTGTACGCGGGCCGCAGCGGAGCATGGCCGCTATCCGGAAGACTCGGCGCTGCGCGGCATCTGGCAAGAGGCGGTGCTGCGTTTGGCCAATGGGCGCCGCGAGGAAGGCGCTAACGGCGAAGCCAGCGAAAGCTACGCATTACTGACGCAATCGATCAAGGATTATCAGGGATTGCTGCAGGCGTACACCGTGCCGCAGGAGCGGGAGGACTGGGCCCGGACACAGAACGATCTGGGCTACGCTCTCACGGACCTGGGAGAACGGAGCAACGGCGCGCAGGCAACCGAATTGTTGGGCAAGGCAGTCGAAGCCTTTCGGGCAGCGCTGGAAGTTGAGACCAGGGCAGCCCTTCCCCAGGACTGGGCCCGAACGCAAGGCAATCTGGGCAACGCACTTCGGAGACTGGGCGAGCGGAGCGAAGGCGCGCAGGCTATGGATTTGTTTGCTCAGGCAGCCCAGGCTTTCAGGGCGGTGCTGGAAGTGATGACCAAGGCCGATATGCCCCAGGATTGGGCAAAGACACAGACCGATCTGGCCAACGCTCTGTGGGCGCAAGGCGAGCGGAGCAGCGGCGTGCAGGCGAAGGATTTGTTTTCGCTGGCAGTGGAAGGTTACCGCAAAGCGCTGGAAGTGATCACTAAGGCTGACCTGCCCCAGGAATGGGCAAGGACACAGGGCGATCTGGCAAACGTTCTGGACGACGAGGGAGAACGGAGCAGTGGGGCGCAGGCTGCGGACTTGTTTGCCCAATCAGTCGCAGCTGACCGGGCGGTATTGGAGGTTTATACCAGGGCGAACCTTCCCCAGGACTGGGCCAGGACACAGAACAATCTGGGTCTCGCTCTCACGGATCAGGCGGATCGGAGCAGCGGGGCGCAAGCTACGGAATTGATTGCGCAGGCAGTCGAAGCCTACCATGCGGCGCTGGAGGTATATACCAAGGCGGACCTGCCGCAGGACTGGGCCGAGTCACAGTCCAATCTGGCCACTGCTCTATGGGAGAGGGGCGAGCGGACCAGCGGTGCGCAAGCGAAGGATTCGTTCGCCCAGGCGGTCGGAGCCTGCCGGGCAGCGCTTGAGGTGCAAACCAAAGCGGGTCTGCCCTGGCTCTGGGCGATCACCCAGTACAATCTCGGGATCGACCTGACAGGTCAGGGGGAACAGAGCAGCGGAGCGCAGGCTGCGGAATTATTGGCGCAGGCCGTCGATGCGTTCCGGGCAGCGCTCGAGGTCTTTACCAAAGCCGATATGCCCGAGCAATGGGCAACAACACAGAATGATCTGGGCAACGTTTTACTGGATCAGGCAGAGCGAAGCAGCGGTGCGCCGGGAACGAAACTGTTGGCCCAGGCAATCGATGCCTACCGGGCAGCGCTGGAAGTGATGACCAAGGACGATATGCCCCAGGATTGGGGAAGGACCCAGAACGGTCTGGGGAGGGCGCTCGCGGATCAGGGCGACGTTTCTGGCGCGGCCCGTTCCCTCGACGCAAGCCTCGAAGTCTTGTCGACTGAGGACAGGTTCCTCAAACGCACGGTATCTATATATAGGAACAAGCTCGACCGTTACGACCGGGCGTATGAGTTGACCCAACGCTGGCTCAAGCTGGATGCTTCGCCCGACGCCCAACTCAACATGGTGGAAGCGGACCTGACCACCAGCCGCTTTGAGGACTGCGAAAAACAGGTGGCGTTGATCGACGATGCGGCCATCCCTGCCCCGGCCACGCCCACGCTCCTGCTCCGCGACGCCATGAAGCTCGCCTGCCAGTGGGGTGCGGGACAAAAGGCCACCGCGCAACAGACCGGCAACGCGCTCCTGCCCGAAACCACGCAGTTGAAGAACGCGGGCTGGGAATTTGGAGGTACGCTCCATTTTCTGGCCACTTCCCCAGCTTTCGTCACCGACCGCGCCGTGTGGATCGCCTTGTTTCAAAGCCTTCAGGACGGCAACGGCGTCGCCATGGCTGCGGCATTGAATCAGCTCGAGGAGGTCATGAAGCACTGATATGCTCTGGCCACGCTACGACGTCTTTCTCAGCTACTCCCGCGCCGACAGTGAGCGTGTCCGGCCGCTGTGCGACGAGTTGCGCCGCCACGGCTACCGGGTCTTTCTCGACGTGCAATCCATCGACCCCGGCGAAAAATGGAAGGATCGTCTCGACCGCTCCATCCGCGCCTCGCGCACGCTGGTTTTGTGCTGGTCTGAAAATGCTCGCGGCCGCGAGTACATCACTTTTGAATATTCGCGCGCCGAGGCTCTTCACAAACGCGTCTTTCCCTGGTTGCTGGACGGTTCACCGTTGCCAGCGATGCTCGAACTTCAAGGCATTACGGAAACCGACGCCGCGAAGGTTGCGGCCGCGCTCGGACGGAGCCTCGGCTGGACTCTGAAGCGCAGGCGTTCACTGCAGGGACTGGTCGCGGTTGTGATGGCAATCGTTCTGGCTTTTGGAATCTGGCGCAGCGTGCAGCCCCCGCCGCCCTGGTCGTTTCAGGGCGAGGTCACCGACCTTAAGACTCACCTGCCCATTGCTGGCGTCGAGGTGGACCTGAAATTGGCCGACGGCAAGACTTACACCGATCTAACCGACAGCCGCGGCGCGTACACCTTGCAAAACCTTCCGCAGCCTCGGCCCGCGCACATTCATCTTCAATTCCGCAAGCAGGGTTACATTGGCGACAGCCCGATCGTCGAATCGACCCAGAATGGATTTGACCCCTTGCTCGAACCCTTGCCCGTAAAGCAGCCCTGAAACATGATCCGCGATCACGGCCACTCGGATTGAAGTGTTTCATTCCTGCTAAATGGTTTGGTCAAGCCGATACAAGTGCGCCGTGTCAAAAGGTGTAGGTTGCGGGACGGCAAGAAAGGCTATTCCAGAGCGACCTGAGAGGCATAATGGGTGAAATCGGGTTGAATTGCGGGTTGAAATATTGGGCGTAATTGGGTGTACTCTTGGGTGTCATGATCCAAGTGGCTGCCCTTCAGATCACGCCAGAAATCCTTGGCCCGATCGCCGAGCTTGATGAATTCAAAGGTGCGTGGCGGGCATCGAGAGCCTTGGCACCCGAACGCCTCTCTGGACTGCGGCGCCTTGCAACGATCGAGAGTATCGGATCATCAACACGGATTGAGGGCAGCAAACTCTCTGACCGGGAGGTTGAGCTGCTTCTGGCCAACCTCGAAATCCGAACCTTCGCAACACCAGATGAGCAAGAGGTGGCCGGATACGCCGAAACCATGGAGCTGGTCTTCCAGTCGTGGCAGGAGATCGCTCTTACGGAAAATCATGTCAAGCAGCTGCACCGCGACCTTCTTCGATACAGTGCGAAGGATGCGCACCACCGCGGACAGTACAAGACCCAGCCAAACAGTGTTGCAGCATTCGACGATACGGGTAGGCAGGTAGGGATTGTCTTCGAAACTGCTACACCATTCGATACACCGCAACTCATGAAAGAGGCGGTTGACTGGGCAAGAGATGCACTGGAGATTCGGCAGCTTCATCCCCTGATCATCATCGCCATTTTCATCGTCGTTTTCCTTGAGATCCATCCATTTCAAGACGGTAACGGCCGGCTGAGCCGCGTTCTCACAACGCTTCTGCTCTTGCGCGCCGGGTACGCATACGTTCCCTACAGCTCCTTGGAAAGCGTGATTGAACAAAGCAAGGAAGGCTATTACTTAGCTCTCCGTCAAACCCAAGGAACCATAAGAGCCGATAAGCCTGACTGGCAGCCTTGGGTCTTGTTCTTCCTTCGTGCTCTCAAGCAGCAAATGTATCGGCTGGCCAGGAAAGTCGAGAGGGAGAAGATCGTCCTATCAGCTATGCCGGAGCTTTCTCTGCGAATTGTCGAATATGCACGGGAACACGGCCGCGTAACCATCGGCGATATAGCTAAGCTAAGTGGCACGAGTCGGAATACCTTGAAGGTGCATTTTCGCCAACTGCTGAGGAAGGGGCACCTCGCCATGCACGGCCGCGGCCGCGGTACCTGGTACGCGCCGCCATAGTCGAGTTTCTCACTCCGCCCTTCCTCCATCTCCGTGCTAAAAGGGACCGTGAAGCCTCCATGGGCCGCAAGGATCGTGCGCAGCTCCGCCGACGATGCCTCCGCGTCCGTGACCAATTGTGTGGCGTACGTGTCGAGCCAGGTCTCCGTCATGCTGGCCGTAATCTTCCTGGCCAGAAGATATCCGACCAGAATTCCGGCAAAAGCGCCTAAAGGGGAATGTTTCGGAGAGCACGGCGAACGAAACCACCTCCCGTTCCAATACGCCGCACAACGTGACGGCGCCAGCTTCGCCAGCCGGTCGTCTCCGCCGCCGCAGCAGGCTCGTGTCGTATTTGCGCGCCTCCCACTCCCTCGCCCGCACCAGCAGCCGGGTATGCTCGTGCACCCAGTCAAGGTCGGTATCGATGGCCTTCACAAGGCTGAGGTCGGGCTGACGATGAAGAGGAAGTTGTGCGCGGCAGCGATGCTCGCAAAGATTTCCGTGTGCCATTCCGCGGTCGGCGGAATGTCCTGCCAGTCAATCCAGATGTCGCGGTTAATCTCTTCCAGGCCCTGATGCAGTTTGCGGACAAAATCCTTGTCGGCGCGGGCGTACGAAATGAACACGTCATACATAGGCTTTCTTGCGACCAGAAGTATAGCACTGGAATGAGAAAGCGACGGCCCGCCGGTGCTGGCTTCAACCGGTGCGCCCATTCGGCCGTCGAGCACACACACTTTCGTGGCCGCGGCAGTATGGTCGGCGATACTTCCGTAAAGTAATGCAGCTCACGTCACTACCAGGTGGGCGGTTAACCAGGAGTTGTCTGCGATCAGTTGCCCCGGTTCTGGGCCGCCGCTTGAGGTGCTACACGAAGAATGGTCGCGCCAGAACGCCTCTTCGCGAATTGGAGTATGCTGTTCGGTCCAAGGAAAACAACCTGGGATGGGAGCGAACATGAACGGCTCTGAGTGCGAACAGAATCTTGAACGGTGGATAGCGAGCAGTGA
>Ga0181520_10011824_pt1 | contig 11367 bp, 7 predicted proteins | sample PEATcosm2014_Bin_29_FD_132451 | JGI IMG/M metagenome (GOLD analysis project Ga0181520, IMG submission 132451) | Peatland microbial communities from MTU Mesocosm Facility, Houghton, MI, USA - PEATcosm2014_Bin02_30_metaG | ecosystem: Environmental > Terrestrial > Soil > Wetlands > Peat | place...
CCGCACTGCGATGCGCTGAAGCCACCACGATCAACACACTGGTCTCGCCGATCTCCAGACGGCCCAGCCGGTGCAGCATCGTCACCTGTCTGATGGCGAACCGCTCGCATGCCTTCAACCCCAGCTCCCGCATCTGCCTCAGGGCCATCTCTTCGTAGGCCTCGTAGTCCAGATGCAGGGTCTGGCGTCCGCGCGTGTGGTTCCGCACAATGCCGTCGAAAACCACCACCGCGCCATCCTCGCCGCTCTTGGCTGCGGCAACGATTGTTTCCGCGTCGATGCGCTCGCGGATCAGCGCGACGCTGATGTTGGCGCCGCCGCTACTCTCCTCCAAAGCGTTCGCCGTGCGCGTAGCACCGCCGGAGACTGGGGGCAACAGGCCCACTTCGTCGCCGTCGTGCAAAATGTGCGGGGCCTGGGCGTATTCGGCGTTCACGCTCACCGCGATACTGCCCAGGATCTCTGCGGCGGCGCCCGCGGGCAATGTGGTGCGCAGACGCTCCAGCAGCATGGCCACTGAGGCGCCATCCGGCAGCTCCAATGTCTTCGCGGAGGAGCCCAGCCAATCCTTCAATACCCCGAATGGGATTACTTGCACACGCATCACTCGAAAAAGAATACCGCCTATCGATTAGACGTGGCAGCGAGAAATCCGGAACTTGCGTGGCCCTAGGCCAGCTTGTAGAGAAACCCGGTGGGTGTTCCCCACAGGTTGCGGGCGCGGTCCTCGTAAAAGATGCTGAACTCGATCCCGGAGATATCGAAGTCGAAGAGTGGCACCCGGTCGAAGGTGTAATCGGCTCGCGGAGAGTACTCATCGCCTCCGCAGTCAATCATCAGAGATTCGCCGACGGAGAGGCGCTCGGGGTGCGTGAGCAGAATGCTCGCAATGGCAAAAACGCCCAGGCAAAATTCATTACCGGCGAGGGAGGCGCGCGTGCGCCGGGCCGAAGAGCCGCGATGCAGCATACCGGCCTGCGCGGCCACCACCAGGATGTCGTTTCCCTGCTGCTGGTCGGCGAGGATGGTCTCCGCAAGCCGGGTGCGCTCGGTCTCGCGCATATACTCCTTCCCCAGGCGTCCGACGATGCGGTTCGAAAAACGGCGCTTTTTGCTCAGGACCTCGATAATCTTTTCCACTGCCTCGTTGTACGTGGGCGCTACGACTTCCCAGCGGGGAATGGCAAACCAGGATTCGGCTTCGTCGGGGAGCGGAAGCCGGCCCAGCTTCTCATGGCAAGCGCCGAGCACCGGGAAAAGCTTCCTGAGTTCCGTTACCTGTGCCTCCACGGGCCGCGGTCGGTAGGTCGGCGGATAGCTGCGGTCCGAACCCACCTCCTCGTCCTCGAACTTATGGCTCACCGTGTACTTCTGGACGATCTCAATCACGGTCTTCGTGATCTCCGATTTGAGTTTGCCCCCCTGCTCAAACACGGCTTGCGCGCTTTGCCGGTCGAGCTGCTCGATCGCCGTCAAGTATGCATTGCGTACGGCGTCGCTCAGGCAACTCTGCAGTTGCTGGTTCTGCACTTCGGTCGTGTTGCCTGAAAGATGCAGCGGAACGATCGTGTGTGTGGCTGCCATGATCCTGCTCCCTCTGCCTGAATCTGCAACGCCGCAGCGGTTTCCTCGAGCACACGCTGCGGCGATTCAAAAGAAAATGCCACTCCGCACAGGCATTTTCGAGCAGCACGGCGCTTGTGGAACCACGGTGGCGTTATGGAACACCAGGTTCTTTCCGGCCTATCGGCAAGGTTCTGGCTTTCTCCACTTCGCAGGTCCAATTTTCCGAGGGCAAAACCGTAGGGCGGGCCGTTCCAACGACGCGCCCAATTCGGGAATCCGGCAGCAAAGGTTTCTCGGATAAGGAAGCGCACAGAAAAAGAAGGGCCGGCAGATTCGCCAGCCCTTTTCCGAAAGGAAGCAACTGTTATGCCGCCGCGCCCACCGGCAGCTCGGTCACGGCCGGCTGCAGCTGCGGCCGCATAGCCAGTCGTGGCAGAGCCACGGCCAGCACATCTTCAATCTGGCTGGCGTAGTGCACATCCACGCCCGCCATCATCTCCGGCGCCAGGTCCTCTTCCACGTTCAGGCGGTTTTCCGCGGGCAGAATGATGGTGTCTACCCCGGCTCGCCGCGCGGCCAGAAACTTCTCCTTGATCCCGCCCACCGGAAGCACGTTGCCGCTGAGTGTGATCTCGCCGGTCATGGCCGTCAGCGGCCGCACCGGCGTATCGGTCAGCAATGACACCAGCACCGTGGCCATGGTCACGCCCGCCGAAGGGCCGTCCTTGGGAATGGCGCCCGCGGGTACGTGGATGTGGATGTCGAGCTCCTTGGTGAAGTCCTCGGCAAGCCCCAGCCGCGTGGCATTCGAGCGCACCCAGGTGAGCGCCGCCTGCATTGACTCCTGCATCACCTCGCCGATCTGGCCGGTCATCGTGAAGCCGCCCTTGCCCTTCATCTTGTTGGCCTCGATGAAGAGAATGTCGCCGCCGGCCGGCGTCCACGCCAGGCCCACGGCCACGCCCGGCCGCTTCACGCGTTCCGCAACCTCGGTCTCCACGCGCACCTGGATGCCGCCCAGAAATTCCTTCAGCATCTCGCGCGTCACCACCAGCTTCTCCGTGTGCCCTTCCACTACGCGCCGCGCTTCTTTTCTGCATACAGTCCCGATGGTCTGTTCCAGCTTCCTTACCCCGGCCTCCCGCGTGTAGTGGCGGATGATGTGCCGCACCGCTTCCTCGGGAAACTCAATCTGCTCCACCGTGATCCCGTTTTCCTTGATCTGGCGCGGAATCAGGTAGCGATTGGCGATGTGCACCTTCTCCTCTTCGCTGTAACCCTGCAGGGGGATGATCTCCATGCGGTCGATCAGCGGCGCCGGCACCGTGTCCAGCATGTTCGCCGTGCAGATGAACAGGACCTTGGAAAGATCGAACGGCACGTCCAGGTAGTTATCGCGGAACGTGTTGTTCTGCTCCGGATCCAATGTCTCCAGCAGCGCCGAAGCCGGATCGCCGCGGAAGTCGCGCCCCAGCTTGTCCACCTCGTCCAGCATGATTACCGGGTCGTTGGTTTCCGCCCGGCGAATGCTCTGGATGATCTGCCCCGGCAGGGCGCCGATGTAGGTCCGGCGATGCCCGCGGATCTCCGCTTCGTCGTGCATGCCGCCCAGCGAGACGCGTTGGAACTTGCGCCCCAGCGCCCGCGCAATCGACCGGCCCAGACTGGTTTTGCCCACTCCCGGCGGGCCCACAAAGCAAAGAATGGGACCCTTCATATCCGGCTTCAGCTCCAACACGCTCAGGTAGTCGAGGACGCGGTCCTTCACCTTCTTCAGTTCGTAGTGATCCTCATCCAGAATCTCCCGCGCCTTGACGATATCGACCTTCGAGCCCGAGCTCTTGTTCCAGGGCAGCACCGCCAGCCACTCGATGTAGTTGCGCGTGAGCCCGTAGTCGGCGGCCATGGGCGACATGCGCTGCAGCCGCGCCAGCTCCTTCAGGGCTTCCTTCTTCACATCCTCGGGCATGCCCGCGGCTTCAATTTTCTGGCGCAGGTCCTCCACGTCGCGCTGGCCTTCGTCCTGCTCGCCCAGCTCCTTCTGGATGGCCTTGAGCTGCTCGCGCAGGTAGTAGTCGCGCTGCGACTGCTGCACCTGGTCCTGCACCTCGGTCTGGATCTTGGCGCGCAACTGCTGCACCTCGATCTCCTTTACCAGAAGCTTGTTCAGCAGTTCCAGGCGGTCCACCACACTCGACGATTCCAGCAGCAGTTGCTTGTCGTCCGTGGTCAGGAAGGGCAGGGAAGACGCCACAAAATCCACCAGGCGCGAGGGTTCTTCAATGTTCGCCGCGATGGTCCGCAGCTCGTCAGAGAGCGTGGGCGATTCGGCCACGATCTGCTGGAACTGGCCGATCACGTTGCGCACCAGCGCCTCGAATTCAGCAGAGGTTGCCGGCGTCACGTCCTCCAGCGTCTCCACCTCGGCCACCATAAACGGTTCGGATTGGATAAAACGCACCAGCCGGACGCGGCTCACGCCTTCAGTGAACACAAAACGGCTCTGGTTGGGCATGCGCACAACCTTGTGCACCGTGGCCAGGGTGCCGACGTTGTGCAGATCGGCGGGCTTGGGCGTATCCTGGCGCGCATCCAATTGCGCCGCGACCACAATCGACCGCTCCTCGCCCAGCGATTCGATCAACTGGATCGAGCTTTCCCGGCCTACCGTCAAGGGCAGGACCGCGTGAGGAAACAAAACCGTATCGCGAACCGGCAAAACCGGAATAATGCGCGTGCCGGGTGCGTTTTTCGGTGTGGGTTCGTTCGAGGGTGAAGCTGGATGGTTTGACATTGAGTGTCCCCGTATCAACTTTTCTATCATTAGATAGGTCAGAAAGGGAAAAGTTGCAAATTCAACCCTCCCGCGCTTCTCCTTTGCTGTACCTCTACCTGTGCTACGTTGCCGTCCATTCCGGGGTTCCATGTCCTGTTAACTGGCTTTAATGTGAATAGTTTAGCCAATCAAAAAACAACGCCGGAACTCTTTCAACGGACCGGTACAATGCTCCCGCTCCGGGTCAGTGCAGCCACCCCGTGGGCAGCCATCCCAACGATCTATCGGCTGAAAACCCGTGAAAGTGAGAAGCGGGGTCGCTTGCCGGAAAGCCACGGCATGCGCGCGGGTTAAGTTTGGGTTTGGGAACTGGATGGGCGGCTGCTCAACCGGCGTAGCAAATGCCAAAGCATCCCAATAACGATGCTCCGCCAGCCGCGTTCGATGCCGCCTTCATTTTTCCCGTTTGATGGCCGACTCAATGTGTTCCCACACTGCGTCCGGCGGTTCCACGCTGGGGAGCAAGCGGCGTGCTGTGTCGGCGATGGTCTGCAAATCGGCCAGCAGGGCTCGGCAGTTCTTGCAGTCCTTCAGATGAGGATGCGTAGTGAGATCCTCTCCCGAACCGATCAACTCGGCCATTTGATCCTGAAATTCGGCGCAGCTCATTTTGCTGAAATTATCGTTCATGGCCGCGCCTCCTGGCGGTTCTGGGCGCGCAGGGCGTCGCGCAGCTTCAAACGCGCCTTGTGCAACTGCGACTTGCTGTTGCCAATCGAACAGTCCAGCATCGATGCAATCTCATTATGCTCAAAACCCTCCACATCGTGAAGGATAAAGATGAGCCGGTAGCCGGCCGGGAGTTCGGCAATCGCATGCTCCAAAACCAGGCGGTCGATGGTTCCCGTGAGCGTCGGATCGGGAGCGCCAAAGCTGCGGCCGGGACCCTCCTCCGGATTCGGCTCCATGGCTTCGTCCAAAGAGATCAGCGACAGGCCCTTCTTGCGCAGTTGCATCAGAACCACATTGACTGCCAGGCGGTGCAGCCAGGTGGAAAAGGCCGAGTCGCCGCGGAACGTGGCAATTTTGCGATGCAACTGCAGGAAAGCTTCCTGCGTCAAATCCTCGGCTTCGGCCACGTTGCCAACCATGCGCAGGCAAAGCGAGTAGATGCGCCGCTTGTGCAAGTTGTAGAGCTGGGCAAAGGCCTGATGATCGCCCGCCTGCGCCCGCGCCAGCACCTCAGTATCGGCCGGCTGGGCGGGCCTCGCCCCCGTGGACTTGCCGCTCGCCGCGCCCTCGACAGCTGCCTCGCCGCCGTTTTCGCGGCTGCGCTGGGGCGATTGCGTCGGGGTGGGGGCGTCGGCCATACGCTTCCTTGGGGCTGCTGCTGGAAGTTTGGATGCACGATCGTGACGTGGAGGATACCTGTAATCCCCAAACCGCGTCCGTCATCCCGGGACGGCGACCTTTGGAGGAATCTGCGCCTGATCTAGCCGCCCAGGTTTTGCCCAAGCTTATTTACTCGTTAGTATAAGGGGAAGTGACTGGGATTGACTGGCCATGGACAACAATCGAATGCAGCCGATACCCAGCAACATCGCGTGGTGATCCCATTGGCCCTGATTTGGCAATCGGTTGCCATGCACATTTTCTAATCTATGGTCTTGCGGACAAAGCCGGTAGAAAGATGCGGTGCTTGCCCGGCCCCCCGATGCAGGCTCTGTCCCATTCCCCCCGGTCCAAATCCCCATCCCCATCCCCATCCCCATCCCCATCTCCTTGACCGGCGAGGTCAGCTCATTCGCGCGTCACGCGCCTGCGTTCTGCTCACCGCCGTGCTTTTGATTGCAGGTAGTTTGCCTAGTGGTTGGTGCCAGGCGCCCGCAGACGCCACGGCGTCTTCAGTGCCCTCGAACCCTCCCGTTCAAACGCCCAACTCCGTTCTCCAGTGGGAGGGCCTGCCCGTGCGCAGCATCGCATTCGAGGGCGTTCCCGCCGATCAACTCCAGCCGCTTGCCGGTCATTTGCCCCAGGCCGAAGGAGCGCCGCTGACCGAGGAGAACCTGAAGCGCAGCTTGCGCCAACTCTACGCCACCGGCCTCTACGACACCATCGAGGCCCGCGGCACGCGCCTGGTCGGCGGCGTGGCTCTGGTTTTCGCCGGAACCCCGCGCACCTTCATCGGAACGGTGGGCGTGGACGGAGCCGCCGGCGCCACCATGAACATGCAACTCGAGCGGGCCAGCCAGCTCGATGCCGGAACCCGCCTGACCCAGGAAAAGATGGTCCGTGCCGCCCAGCAGATGCGCGCCACGCTCGAGCAGAACGGCTACTACGAATCGGTCATTACGCAAAACCTCACCCCGCGTCCCGGGCAACAGCTCGCCGACATTGCGTTTCGCGTGGTTTCGGGGCCGCGTGCGCGCGTGGGTAAGGTCACGGTCACAGGCGAATCCGGCATGACCGTCGACGAATTTCGCACCCACGCCCACCTTTGGAAGATCGCCCACGTCGATCACGACACCGTAAATCGCGCGCTCGATGGCGTGCTCCGCAACTATCAGAAACAAGATCGCCTCGAGGCCGAGGTCAAGCTCGAATCCGCGGCCTACGACCACGCCACGAAGGCGGTCAACTATCAGTTCTCGGCCAATCGCGGGCCGGTGGTGCGCGTCGAGGTGCACGGCGTCAGTATCGATGCCGAGCGCATCAAACGGCTCATCCCCATCTATCAGGAGGGCAGCGTCGACGAAGACCTGCTCAACGAAGGCAATCGCCGCCTGCGCGACTACTATCAGCGCCTGGGTTACTTCGATGCGCGCGTCGATCACGAGCGCCAATCTGCCGGCGCCGACGAAGTAACCATTCTCTACACCGTGCAGTTGGGACAGCGGCGGCACGTGGAACAGGTTTCCGTCACCGGGAACCATTATTTTTCCACGGCCACGCTCATGGATCTGCTCAGCGTTCATGCCGCGGACGTTCTTGACCGTCACGGCCTCTACAGCCAGGCGCTGGTCTCCGCCGACGTCAGCGCGCTCGAGACCGTGTATCGCAACAACGGTTTTTCTCAGGTGAAGGTCACGCCCGAAACCAGCACTCCTGAGACCACGGACGACGCCCAGAACGGCGCCAGCGCGCCGCTGCAACAGGCCGGCGAACACACCGCGCCCCTCAAGGTCGTCTACCGCATCGCGGAGGGCCGGCAGCTTCACGTCGGCGCCCTCGCGTTGCAGGGCAACGACCACATCACCACGGCAACTTTGACCACGTTGCTCAACACCACGCCGGGCCAGATGCTTTCGCCTCGCAACCTGGCAGGCGACCACGATGCCATCGTCACGGCGTATTTGAGCCGCGGCTTTGAGCAGGTGGTTGTGAACATCGCGCAGCAACCCGAGCCCGCCGACCCCGGCCAGGTCGATGTGGTCTTCCACATCGACGAAGGACCGCAGACCTTTATTCGCAACGTGCTGTTGACGGGCCTTGAAAACACGCGCCCTGAAACGGTGGCGCGGGCCATCACAGTGCATGCCGGCGATGCGCTCAACCAGAACGCGCTCGCCACAACGCAAAGCAACCTCTACGCCTTCGCGCTCTTCAATGAAGTCGACACCGCGGTCGTGAATCCCGCCGGCGACGCGCCCCAGAAAACCGTACTGATAGAGGCCACTGAAGCGCGGCGCTGGACGCTGACCTACGGCTTCGGCTTTGAGGCGCAAACCGGACAGCCACAGAACAACTGTTCGGGTGCATTCGCCGCCGGAGTCGCTTGCAATCCCAACGGAAAGACCGGCGTGAGCCCGCGCGTGCTGGCCGCTATCACACGCAACGGGCTCTTCGGCCGCGATCAATCGGCCTCGCTCCGCGGCACTTACGGCTTGCTCGAGCAAAGCCTCGGCCTGCTCTATCAGGTCCCGCACATCGAGGGCAATCCGAACTTCGGCCTCGCCTTCTCCGGCGGCTACGCCAACAGCGAAGACGTATCGACGTACGTTGCCTCGCGCCTCGAAGGCGCATTCCGCGGCACAGAAAACTTCAACCATCCCGGCTCCTGGCTTTCCCGCGCCAACACCTTCATCTACGAAATCGATTTCCGCAGAGTGAAAGTGGCTGCCAGCAGTTTGCAGGTGTATCCCGGTGAAATCTCCGAGCTCTCCACGGCCACGCGCGTAGGAGGGCCCGCATTTACCTGGATCCGCGACACGCGCGACGTAGCCCTGGATGCGCACCGCGGCACCTACACCAGCTTTCAGGAGTTCCTTTCTGACCGGCTCTTCGGCGCGCAGGCCGAATTCAATCGCATCGACACTTCGAATTCCAGCTACTACAGCTTCGACAAGAACCGCTTCGTGGTGGCGCGCAATACGCGCTACGGGCAAATTCGTGCCTTCGGCAACGGTTCGAGCAGTCTGATTCCGCTGCCTGAGCGGCTCTATGCGGGCGGTCCGGTTTCACTGCGCGGTTTCCCGCAGAACGCCGCGGGGCCGCGCGATCCTGAAACCGGCTACCAGATCGGTGGCGCGGGAGCCTTGATCAACAGCACGGAATTGCGCCTGCCACCGCCCACTCTGCCTTGGTTCGCCAATACCATCAGCTTCGTCATCTTTCACGACATGGGCAACGTATTCACCAATGCCGGCGACGCATGGCGCAGCATTTTTCGCACTCGCCAGCCCGACAGCGCCGCCTGCAGAACATCCGTGGCCGACCCGTCTCAATATTCCAACCCCGGCTACAACGGCTACACACCCGGCGGTTCAACCACCTCAACCGGAGTGCAAGGACTGTGCAGCTTCAACGATTTCTCGCACGCGCTGGGCGCGGGTTTGCGCTACCACACGCCGGTCGGCCCCATTCGCTTCGATTTCAGCTATAACCTCAACCCGCCCATCTACCCTGTGAATATCAATTACTCGATCCCCACCGCAGCAGGCAGCAAGATTCCCGGCTACGTAACGGATCCGTACCTCGGTCAGTCCCCGCACATCAACTTCTTTTTCAGTCTCGGGCAGGCCTTCTGATGACCACGCGCGCCCCAATCCGAATCAGCTTCGCTCGCCACATGGATGTCATCCCATGCGACCAAGAATCGGCTCTCATCCTGAGCGATCAAAATTGGAATGTCATCCTGAGCGAAGTGGGCCACGCGAAGCGCGGACCACGAGTCGAAGGACCTGCATTCGCTCTTCTGGCGGGTTGCAGAGAAACTCTTCATGGACCGCAAGAAGTGTCAGGGCACGACTTCAGTCGTGCCATATATGCCGCAAAACCAAGACGGGCTTCAGCCCCTGCGAGAATCTTCCCTCGCGAAGACGCCCTTTTTCGCAGCCTGCCGTGGAGCGGAGCGGCAAAATCTCTCCTCCTCGCACTGCTCCTTTCCGCACCGCCAACATTCCTGGCCCAGCAACCGGACTCACCCGGCCCCGTCGTCCTCGATCGCGCAGTCGCCGTCGTCAACAAGCACGTCATCCTGGCCAGCGACCTCGAGGACGAGATCCGTCTCTCCGTTCTCGATCCCAACACGGTCCCCCGGGTCGAGCTCACCAGGCAGCAGGCGCTCGATCAGTTGATCAGCCGGACCTTGATCGAGCAGCAGATCCGCCAGCAGGACATCGAAGCCATCGAGCCTTCGCCAGAAGAAGTCAATGCGCGCCTGCATGAGATCCGCACTGAAGTTCCCACCTGCGTCCGCCAGAACTGCGCCTCCGATGCGGGATGGAAGGCATTTCTCGCCGCGCATGGGCTCACGGCAGAGCGCGTCGAGGCCTATCTCCGCTACCGCCTGGAGATTCTGCGCTTCATTGAGCAGCGTTTCCGGCAGGGCATTCAAATCTCCCCGCAGCAAATTGACACCTACTACCACGACACGTTGCTGCCGCAGTACGCGTCCGGCGAAACCGTTCCAGCGCTGGATCAGGTCGCGCCGCGCATTCAGGAAATCCTGCTGCAGCAACAGGTCAACATGCTGTTCGACAACTGGCTCACCAACTTGCGCCAGCAGGGCGACGTGGAAGTACTCGATCCCGATCTGGTCCCGCAACCTGCGCCGGCAGCGCAAACGCCAGCCGGCCCGAATGGCGCGGAAAGGGGGAGCCGATGAGCGAGCAGGACGACAGCCCCATTGCCGGCGAAGAGTCTTCCCAGCCGCAGCGCCCGCAGCGCAGTATCCGCAGCCGTCTGCGCCGCTTCTTCCTGCGCCATCTTCCGCTCGCCGTTGCATTCACGGCTCTCTTCCTGGTGGTCCTGGCCGTCGGCCTCTATTTCGTGGCCAGTTCTTCTGCGTTTGAAAACGCGGTGCGCAGGCGTCTCACCACGTCTCTCGAAGAAATCACGGGCGGCCGGACGGAGATTGCGTCCTTCCACTGGCACTTGCTGCATTTCGAAGCCGAAGCCAACGGGGTCGTCATTCACGGTCTTGAAGATCCCGGCGACGCTCCCTACGCAAAAATCGATCGCCTGCGCGTGGTTTTCAGTCTGCGCAATCTTTTCAGTCCCAGCGTTCGCCTGCGCAGCCTTGAGATTGACCGGCCCAGCCTGCACTTCATCGTCTATCCCAACGGATCCACGAATGTGCCGCATCCCCGCCGGCCGCGCACCTCGTCGACGCCCGCCATCGACACCCTGTTCGAGATGCACGCCGGCCGTATTGCGGTCGAACAGGGCAACATCGACTACGACTGCCGAAACGCCAGTTTCGATTATCAGAACCGCGACGCGCCACTCGACTTTTCTGCCAACGATGCCTCGCTCGTCATGCATTATGTGTCCGCGACCTTCCGTACGCCCGCGTCCTATCGCATCGAAGTCGGCGTCAGCGATCTTAATCTCGCCCGCACCGTGCCGCGCAACCCGCTGCCGGTGCACGGAACCCTGCAGGCCACGCTCGACCTGGAGCGCGCGCATGTTTTTCTGCGCTCCCTGCGCATCACTGCCGAAAGGCGCGGCGTCCCGAGTCACTCCCTTGAAGTCACGGGAGACCTCGAGGACTTCACGCATCCCCGCTGGCACGCGCACGTGCA
>Ga0181520_10011825_pt1 | contig 11366 bp, 7 predicted proteins | sample PEATcosm2014_Bin_29_FD_132451 | JGI IMG/M metagenome (GOLD analysis project Ga0181520, IMG submission 132451) | Peatland microbial communities from MTU Mesocosm Facility, Houghton, MI, USA - PEATcosm2014_Bin02_30_metaG | ecosystem: Environmental > Terrestrial > Soil > Wetlands > Peat | place...
GCAATTGCGATGGGAACAGCGCCGGTCGAGCAGGACGGATCGTTCTTCGTCAAGGTGCCGGCCGACAGACCGATCCGGTTTGAGCTGCTCGACTTCAGAGGCACGGTTCTCAGGCAGGAGCACGGATGGTTCTGGGCTCGCGGCGGCGAGCAGCGCATTTGCGTGGGCTGCCACGCAGGGCCGGAACGAGCCTCGGAGAATCGCGTGCCGGCCGTGCTGATGCGAACGACCGTTCCGGTGGATTTGACCGGCGTCAAGGCTGCTGCGGCAGCGCGGGGAGGCAACTGACATGAAATTTGCTGTTTTTGTTGCACTTTTCGGCGCGGTCTCGATCACGGGGTTTTCTTCCGCCGCGCAAACAGCGCCAGCCGCGCCGCAATCGCTCGCACAAACGGCGACTGCCAGTGCGCCGGCGCCAGCCCAATCCGCCATCCGCTTTGAAGACGCCACAGAAAAATCGGGGATTGATTTTACCCACAGTTTTGGGTCGGCCAAGTTGGGATCGTTGCTGGAGGGCACGGGAGCGGGCTGCGTCTGGTTCGACTACAACAACTCGGGGCGGCCATCGCTTTACGTGCTGAGCGGCAGACCGCTGGACGATTCGATGCACCCCTATCCGCTAAAGGAGAAGCCGACCCCCCCTGCGCACAATCATCTTTATCGCAATGACGGCAACGGCCATTTCACCGACGTGACCGAGCAATCGGGCCTCGACCCGGATATGTATTCGATCGCGGTGACGGCAGCGGACTACGACAACGACGGTTACGAAGACCTGCTGGTCACCGGATACGGAAAGGTCGTCCTCTATCACAACGACGGCAACGGCCACTTCACCGACGTGACCGAGAAGGCGGGCATCAAGGTCAACGGCTGGGCAATCAGCTCCACATGGCTCGACTACGACAAGGACGGCTGCGCTGATCTGTTTATTGGGCGCTACGTCAAGTTCGATCCCAAGTACCGCAACTTTTATGCGGCGGACAACTATCCGGGGCCGCTCGACTATGCGGGCCAGACCAACATGCTGTTCCACAACAACTGCGACGGAACTTTTACCGATGTGACGGACAAGTCGGGCATTGGGGCGTACGTCGGACGCACGATGGGAGTGACGGCAGCGGACTTCGACAACGATGGATGGGACGACATTTATGTGGCCAACGATCGCACGGAAAACTTCCTCTTCCACAACAAGCACGATGGAACGTTTGAGGAGACTGCCAACGAAACCGGGACGGCGTTCGGGCAGAATGGCGAGGCCACTTCGTCGATGGGGCCGGTAGCTGCCGACTTTGAGGGCCGGGGAGTGCTTGATCTTTGGGTGACCGACGGGAGCTATAACCGTTTTCTGCGGAACGACGGAGCGGTGGAGAATGGCTTGCCTGCCGCGCAGCCGGAGTCCGCAAAGGCCGGCTTTGAAGATGAGGGCGCGGCCAACGGCATCTCGCAGACGGACGCGCAATATGTGAGTTGGGGCAGCGGCGTCTACGACTTTGACAACGACGGCCAGCTCGACATCCTCGTCTTCCATGGCGGGCTCATTCATTTGATTCCGCAGGAACACACACTGTTTCGCGGGCTGGGCAATGGCCAATTCAAAGACGTCTCGCGCGAAACCGGCCCGGCGTTGAGCGAGCGAACCGTGGCGCGGGGAGCCTGCTTTGCCGACTACGAAAACAACGGCAAGATCGGTGCATACGTGGTGAATCTTGGCGCTGAGGGAAAGCTACTGCACAACGTCTCCACGGGCACAGGCCACTGGATTGACGTAAAGCTCGTGGGTACAAAAAGCAATCGCGACGGAATTGGCGCGCGGGTGGAAGTGATGGCCGGAGGCAGGAGATGGACGGCCGAGCGCGTGGCAAGCTCGGGCTATCTTTCCGAGAACGACGGCCGCTTGCACTTCGGGCTAGGCGCGGCTGCCTCGGTTGACAAACTGATTGTTCACTGGCCAAGCGGGCGTGAGCAGACACTCGGCAACGTCACTGCGGACCGCGTGCTCACCGTTGAAGAACCGAAATGAAGAAGCAAAGGGAAGCAATGCAAGAGGCGGGAGAAGGCATCAGAGCGAGCAGCCGGAGCAGGGTAAGGCTCGGAGTGGCTGCACTCGCCGCGGGAGCCGCGTCTCTGCTTTTCCTCGCGTTATTGCCGGGTCCGGAGCGGCGAGTGTACGCCGGGTCGACGCCGGTCGCCTCGCAATCCCCGAACGACGAACAAGAATACGCGTCTCCGCTGGAGATTTTGCTTTCGCCCGATGGCGCGCGGCTTTACGTGCTCTGCCAACAGAGTGAAGATGTGCGCGTTCTCGACGCGGGCAGCTACAAGGTGATTGGAACCGTCGCTGTCGGCCGCGTTCCGCGTGGGATGGCGCTCTCGCGCGCGGGCGACCGGCTCTTTGTTACGAACTCCTGGGATGACACGGTCTCAGTGATCGATACGCGCACGCTGTCCGTCTCCGCGACCTGGCCTGTGGGCTTAGAGCCGTCCGGAGTCGTCGAGGACGCGGCGGGCAAGTACGTTCTTGTTGCCAACCGAATCTCCAGCGACATTGCCGTTCTGGATGCGCAGACGGGCGTTGAGGAAAAGCGTCTGCTGGCTGGGCGCGGCGCAAGTTATCTAACGCTCTCGCCCGATGGCGCGCGGATTTATGCGACACACGTCTATCCCAATCTTCCTCCTCTGCGCACAGGCCTTGAAAACCGTACTCCGCCCGAGTCGGAGATCACGGTGATCGACGCACGAAGCGCGGAGGTTGTCGATCGCATTCCGCTGCACTCGATCGCGGGCGTCTTTCACCTGGCCATTTCCGCCGACGGCCGCCTTGGCGCCGTGGCTGAATTCCACCCCAAGAACCTAATACCGCTGGCGCATCTGGAGCACGGCGGGGCGTTCGCCTACACTCTCACGCTGTTCGGCGCGGACGTAGGCCGGCCGGTGGAGATTCCGCTCGACGAACTGGACCGCTACGCTTCGCAGCCATTCGGCGTGGCCATCGCGCCAGACGGATCGCGACTTTACGTCACTCTTGGCGGCTCGGAGAGCGTGCTGGCTATCGATGTGCCGCGCCTGTTGCGCTTCATCCATACACGCCAACGGCCCGCGTCCGGATCGTTCGCGCAGGATCTCTCGGCCAGCGGCAATTATGTGGCCGCGCGCATTCCCGTGGGTCAAAATCCGCGCGGGCTTGCGCTGAGCGAAGATGGCCGCAAGCTGTTTGTGGCCAACCGGCTCGACGACACCATCAGCGTGATCGACACAAGCACCCTGCGCGTGGCCACAACCATTGCTCTGGCGGGACCGAAGACCGCGAGCGCGCTACGCCGGGGCGAGCAGACATTTTATTCGGCGCACTATTCCTTCCAGGGCCAGATCAGTTGCTCAAGCTGCCACATCGATTCAACATTCGACGGGCTGCAATGGAATCTGGAGCCAAACGGTTTCGGTAGAGACATTGTGGACAATAAGATGCTCGAGGACCTGCGAGGGACGGAGCCGTACAAGTGGAATGGGGGAAACCCGAACATCCCCACCGAGTGCGGCCCGCGTACGGAAAAGTACTTCTGGCGGTCGGAGAACTACGATGACCTCCAACTCGCCGATCTGGCTCTCTACATTAGAAGCTTGCCGGCCCGACCGAATCGCTGGCGGCAGCCAGACGGTGAACTGACGGCAGCGCAAGAGCGCGGAAAGGCGCTCTTCGAACGGACGGCGGATAAATTCGGCAATCCCATTTCGCTGGAGAACCGCTGCAACTATTGCCACAGCGGGCCCAAGGGCACCAATCAAAAGCTATTCGATGTAGGGACGAAAAAGGCGACGGACAACCCGGGACTGCTGAAGTCGGCGCCGTTGACGAATATCGCGCTCACGGCGCCTTATCTGCACGATGGCTCGGCGCGCACCCTCGAAGAGATCTGGACCATTTACAACCCGGAGGACAAGCACGGGCGCACCAACGACCTGACAAAAGACGAGCTGAACGATCTGATCGAATACCTGAGGACACGATGAAAAGAATTGCCGACGAAAGATGGTTTGCGATTGCGCTGCTGGCGGTCGCGTTTCTTGCGGCTGAGGTGCGGTCCGGATTCGCTCAGGCAACCCAACATCATCCTCACGGCGCGTCAACGGCGGCAACCGCTCCACTCATGCCGCGCTTTCGTTTTGAAAACTACACGACAGCCAACGGGCTTCCCGACAATCACGTTTACTCGGTGCTGGTAGATGGCGCCAGGATTTGGGCGGGCACGGACAACGGCCTGGGCCTATTCGAAGACGGAAAGTGGAAGACCTATTCGACGAAGGACGGTCTGGCGCATCGTGCCGTACTTTCGCTGGCCCTGGACAAACGCACGGGCGATGTATGGGCCGGCACCATGGGCGGGCTGAGCAGGATCTCTGGCGGACGCATCGTCAGCTACACGCAGTTGAACTCGGGGCTGAGCAACGACGTGGTGTACGGAGTTTCAGTGGAAGGCGAGAACGTGTGGGTGGCCACAGCAGCCGGCGCTTGCCGGCTCAACCTCGTCACCGGCGAGTGGTCGCTCTACAACGAGCGCAACACGCCCATGCGCGAGATTTGGGTCTACGGAGTTTCGGCTACCGCGACCAAGGTTTACTTCGCCATTTGGGGCAGCGGGCTGCTCGAGTTCAATCAGAAGACCGAGCGATGGGACTTATACGACGACCCCGACGGCGAAACCGAACTGGTGCTCTTCAAAGACCAGGGCCTGATTCACGACATCGTTTCTTCGGTAAGCTACGTTGACGGCATCGTGTGGGCATCGACATACTTCGGCGACAGCCGGTACGACGGCCGTTACTGGCACAATTTTCTGACGAAAGATAGCGGACTGCCCTCGAACTTCACCAACTTCGTGAAGGGTGTTGACGCCAATCATGCCTGGTTCTGCACCGACAAAGGACTGGCTTATTACGATGGCGCAAACTGGGCCGTCTACACGCGCTCGCTCATCTCGCACAAGCCGGCGATGACGGTGCGCGACGCGAAGGGGAACGTCACGGAGATTCCCGTGACCAGCGGGCCGGCGCACAACTACATTCTTGGCATCGACTTTCAAGGCGGCGATATATGGGTTGCTACCGCCGATGGGTTGAGCCATGGAGTTCTTCAACCGTAAAGAAAGAGGGGCTAACGCCATGATCGCACTTGCTGAAATTCTGGAAACAATCGGACGCGCACCAGTGAGGAAGCGCGCCATCACCAATCGCGAAGTTCTTAACGAAGCCCACGCCTACGCCAAGCCAAGCTCGTTCTCGCGCGGGATGAGGATCGATCTGAACGGCTTGACGATTCTGCTTATCTCGGGCACAGCGTCGATTGACGAGAACGGCGAGAGCGTGCACACCGGCGACTTTCGCGCGCAGATGCGGCGCACGCTCGAAAACATCACCGGGCTGCTGGCCAGCGAAGGCTGCACTTGGCACGATATTGTCCGCACTACGTGCTATCTGCGCGACATCGAGCGAGACTACGAGGCATTCAATGAAGAGCGGACGGAATTCTTCAATGAGCAGGGGCTCGACCCACTGCCCGCCTCGACCGGCATCCAGGCCATTCTCTGCCGGCCGGAGCTGCTCGTGGAGATCGAGGCGATTGCCATGTTTCGGACGGAAAAGGCCGACAGCGGCAAGGAGTAGGCATCATGCGTCATGGAATGTTACCGATTGCGCTCTGCGCGCTGGCAGCCTGCGCCGCATTGCCTCTTTTGGCGCAGAGTGGCGGCGTGTGCGAGTGCGGCAAGCATCCGCCGGGACCGCCGCGCGACCGGACTGTGGCGCCATACGCAGGTGAGCCGCAGGATTTGAGGCCGTTCGCCAAGTTTGAAAAACCGTACTACGAAAACTATCTCGAACCGAATATCTACACCGGCGCCGGCCGCGACATTCCTGATCCCAAAGACATCACCGAAGTGAAGATTGGTTTTTTCGGCCCCGTCGACCCCAGCCCGGATCAAGTGGACGGTTTGCGCATGCTGCACGGGGCGCAATTGGCCGTGGATGAGGCGAACGCGCGCGGCGGTTACGGTGGCAAGCCCTTCAAGCTCATGGTGCATAACGACTACAACAACTGGCAGGCCAAAGCAGTTTATGGCGCCGACCGCCCGACTGACTCGACGATCTGGGGTTCGGCAGCGGACGAAGCCGTGAAAATGATTTACGAAGACCAGGACTGGGCGATTTTCGGGTCGATCAGTTCCGAGTCGACCCACATTATTCTTCGAGTTGCTCTGAAAGCCGAGATTCCGATCGTCAATTCCGCCTCGACCGATCCCACCATTCCTGAGACGTATATTCCCTGGTACTTCACGGATCTGCAGGACGATCGCGTGCAAGGCTATACCCTGGCTCGTCACATCTACACGGAGCTTGGCCTGAAACGGATTGCGCTGCTCAGGCTGAACAACCGCTATGGCCGGCTGGGCGTTCCAAAGTTCCGGAGTGCGTCAGTCCGGTTGGGACACCCGGTGGTGATTGAGCAGAAATTCCTGCCGGGCGACACGGACTTCTCGCGCGAACTCGATATCATCCGTGATTCACGCGTCGACGGCATTGTGGTTTGGGCGGATGAAAGCGAGACGGCGGGTATCCTGAAGCAAATGCGCGCGATGGGAATGAAACAGCGCGTCTTCGGTTCCTACCGCACGCTGGGGCCCGATCTGCTGGCTCAAGCCGGCGCCGACGCCGAGGGCTTCGAAGCCGTTTTTCCATACAACCCGACTCGCAAAGACCCGCGTTGGCTCGACTTCAATCGCCGCTTCGATGCTCGCTTCCATGAGCAGCCGGAGCAATTCGCTTCGCTGGCCTATGACGCCATGAACGCATTGCTCGACTCCATCTGCAAGGCCGGGTTGAATCGTGCGCGCATTCACGACGCACTCGCGGATATCGAAGCGTATGACGGTGTGACTGGGCACATGGTCTTCGATCCCCTCGAGAAGAATGTCGCGCCGATGTACCTGGGCACCGTTCACAATGGCGCAATTACGTACCGGCTCGCGACGATGGAGAAGCTGCCGGCGGGGCAACAGGCTGCTGACGTGCAAGGACCGCCTGATGCGCCGGCGAAACCGTATGCTCGCGTGGGCGAAGATGGGGTGAGCTTCGCGGGGCCGCGATCTGCCGATCTCCCGCCAGGACCGGTGCGCGTGGTTCTTTTTGGACCGAATGCCGCGGAGATTGCGCAGTCGCCAGAGGTTCTGGCAGCACTGCGCACTGAAGTACCGGCTGGCCGCGAGTGGGTGGTGATGCCGGTGGAGAGCAAGCAGAATTGGGGCACAGCCTCAACTCAATTGGTTCACGCCTTGATTGACGAACATGCCCTGGCGATCGTGGCGCTGGATCGGGACGCAGGCCACCTTGCGGAACAGCTGGCGCTGAAGTGCTTTGTCCCAGTGGTGGCTTTGAGTGCCGACAAGTCGCTCACTTCAGCCAATGTTCCCTGGATTTTCCGGCTGCCGCCCGAGGCCAAACCGGCTGAGGCACTTCGCCTGTTGCGTCAGGCTGCCGCGCGAGCCGGCGTCAACCCGGCGAGAGTCAGGGATGAACTGGCGTCAGGAGATGCGATTGAAGGAATGGCTTTTCTGCCGACAGGAGAGCCACGCGAGCAGTAACCTGAGCTCATTTCCAACCTGAAGGATGGGTCAGGAGTTGACGGTCCTCACGATTCGCTGGAGCGGATCGCTGGAGCGGATCGCTGACGTCAGGCCCGTGGAATCCGACGCGCGGAACGGCACGCCGGCATTGATCTTTCAAATCGCCATTCACCAATTTGTAATTGTCGTTTAACGAACGATTTGCTGTTCTATCTTGTCAGCGGATTGTCAGCCTGCAACAACGCGAAGAACACTTCGCCATCGTGCGTGGCTTCTGTTCCCGCCGGCTCGACATTCAATCTCAGTGTCACCGCCAATCCAACGACGGCCGGTCAATTTCCATCGCTGACACTGACCACGCCTGACGTTATCAACGTGACGCAATGAGCAAGACCACCGTTTCTAAAGCGGTGCGATCATGGCGCTTTTGCGGGGATAACATTCAGGTAGGAACGCATATTCGGCTTCTGCTCACGATTCGCTGGTGCGGATCGCTGGCGCGGATTCGCTGGAGCGGATTCGCTGCCGCGAATCGCTAGACGCCATCCTCCACGGCCCCGCTCGGAAAACATCTTCAGCTCGGTAACTAAATGCGCTCGTACGATGGTAATCGCGGGCAGCATAAAAGCGATTACTGACGGGGGATAAATGCCCGTATCGCGCAGAAAATGAGGCGCTTCTGGCGATTTCGATGGCTGGAAAGTGTTATTGTTTAGGCGGCCTCAACAACACTACGATCACCACTAAAGATTCATCCGTAATCCGGGTTCGCCTTCCCGGAGTTTCGTATCTTGACGATCTACTCTCTTTTCTGGGAGACTTGGGTTCCATCCCCCGCTTTGCTGCATATAAACGACAGGCTCAAACGGTCGGACGATCAGGCTTGCTTATCTCCGGCCTCAAATAGACTAAAGGAGAATTCCAATGCCCTCACTGAAATCCACTAGACGCCATGGTTGTATCTCGGGTCTCGTACTCGCCATCCTCAGCCTCGCGGCGTGGAGTGTGGCCTCAACCGGCGCTGCGTCAGCGCAAGTCCTCACGACTTTGACCAACTTCAACAATGCAAACGGCCAGAGCCCATACGGGGGCCTTATCATTGACGCCAACGGAGACCTCTTCGGCACAACGTTAGCTGGCGGGACATCCAATACCGGCACAGTGTTCGAGATCGCCAACAGCGCGAGCGGCTACTCCAGCACACCAACCAGCCTGGTCAACCTCATCGGTTACATAAACGGCGAGGAACCGCTTGGCGGCCTCATCACCGATGCCAACGGAGACCTGTTCGGCACAACTTACGCCGGCGGGGCATTCGATGGCGGCACGGTCTTCGAGATTGTCAAGACCACGAGCGGCTACGCCAGCACACCGATTACCCTGGTTAACTTCAACGGCAATGGTGCGATCGGCCCGTATCCACACGGGGACCTTATCGCGGACGCCAACGGAGACCTCTTCGGTACAACGGTATATGGCGGAACATCCGGTGACGGCATGGTGTTCGAGGTCGTCAAGACCACGAGCGGGTATGCCAGCGTACCCACCACCCTGGTCAGCTTTAACGGCACGAATGGCGCGAATCCGCATTGTGGCCTCATGGCCGACGCCAACGGAAACCTCTTCGGCACAACGCAAAATGGCGGGACATCCGGTAACGGCACGGTGTTCGAGATCGTCAAGACCACGAGCGGCTTTGCCAGCACACCCACCACTCTGGTCAACTTCACCTATTCGAGTGGAGCGAATTCGTACGCTGGCCTCATTGCCGATGCCAACGGAAACCTCTTCGGCACAACGTACGATGGCGGGGCATTCGGTGCCGGTACAGCATTCGAAATCGCCAAGACCGCGAGCGGCTATTCCAGCACACCCACCATCCTGGTCAACTTCAATGTGACGGATGGCCAAGGTCCACAGAGCCCCCTGATCGCCGACGCCTCAGGAAATTTTTTCGGCACAACCGAATATGGTGGGGCATCCGGCGACGGCGCGGTGTTCAAAATCGTCAAGACCACGAGCGGCTATGCCAGCACACCAATCACATTGGTGAGCTTCAACGGTACGAATGGCGAGGGCCCGAGGGGCGTCCTTCTCCCCGACGCCAACGGTGATCTCTTCGGCACAACCGAATATGGTGGGTTGTACAGCGACGGCACGCTGTTCGAGCTCACCGGCAGCGGTTTCGTTACGTCCATACCCTTCGCCTCATTCCAGGCGGATGTGGCGGTCTCGACCGCGAAGCCCTACGCTTACGCGCTCGTCGCGGGATTCACGACGTCCGCGGCCAATACAGCGATCAATCCGGCGACCGAGGTGGTCACACTTGCGATCGCTAACTACACTGTAACCATCCCGGCGGGGTCCTTCAAAACGATAGGGAACGCATATTTGTATCAAGGGACAATCAACGGAGTGACGATTTCCGCAGGCCTCACACCCCTTGGCAAGAACGCGTATGCGTTTGCGGTGATCGGCTCGCCGGAGAACTTGAGCAGTGCGACGAATCCGGTGATGGTGAATCTGACAATCGGAGCCAATGCAGGCAGTTCTCAAGTCAACGCGGTTCGGGTGCCGTGAGAGATGCTGGCGGAAGACTGGGAGGCGCTTCCTTGAGGCGCCTCTCTTTTTTGGTTGAGAGAATGAACCGCGATTGTGCACCAAACGGGCACAGATCAAACCACGCGGGCCGAAAGTTCAACCTCACACGATGGGGAATTCCTGGAAGATTATTCTGGGAGGAACCGTCACCTCCAGTGAACAAATGTAGAGATGCGGCTCAGAGGAAGTTTTGCACGCCACTCCCCAAAGATCACATGCGGAAATTCGGCAAGGCACGGACCGTCTCAAAATCGACTACAGCAATGCAGCGGTAAAAGCAGATGCGTAGCCGGAATCGGCTATCTCGCATGAACTATCAATAATTTATGTTGGTCGGGGCGGAGGGATTCGAACCCCCGACCCTCTGCTCCCAAAGCAGATGCGCTACCAGACTGCGCTACGCCCCGATAACCTCTTTCGATTGTAACCCGCTTTTTATTGGTTCTGGGCCAGCTCCGTCATGAGTGCAGCAGCCACATAACCAGCCACAATACCAGCACCACCGGAATGGCAAAAACCAAGCCGAGAATGGCGGCCAGGACCAGAAGGAAAGCCCAATCGCGCCAAGTGTGCTGCCGAGGTTCGCCGAGGTGACGAGTGAGCAGGCGATAATTGCGGCGGTTCGCCTTCCAAGCAATGTCAAAGGCGTCGCCCAGGATCGGAATTGACCCGACGGTCACGCCGATGGCGAGGTTCGCTGCCATGCGGGCCAGCGTCACATAGGGCACGCCGCGAATCCACCCTGCGAGCGGTATCACCAAAGAGGCCAGACCCGCCAGCACGTCGCCGATGCCCGGAACCAGGCCGATGATTGCATCCACGCCGAAGCGGATGTGGGTTCCGGGAATGCGGAAAGCCTCGTCGAGCAGAATTTCGAGCTTGCGAAGCGTCTCGTCACGAAAAATCCACGCGCCACGATTCCACCGGTCTGAAGAGGCTGCATTGGCCCGCAAATCGGCGCCTGCAGAGGTAGCATCAGGTTCGCGCTGCGGCACTTTCGCTCCTCTCCGGCCGGTCTTTTTCAGATCTGCTTCGATGCTACAATCGAAAGGGTAGACGGCGGCTATAGTTCAGCGGCAGAACGCCTGACTGTGGCTCAGGATGTCGTGGGTTCGATCCCCACTAGCCGCCCCAAAGTCCCCCCGA
>Ga0181520_10011826_pt1 | contig 11365 bp, 7 predicted proteins | sample PEATcosm2014_Bin_29_FD_132451 | JGI IMG/M metagenome (GOLD analysis project Ga0181520, IMG submission 132451) | Peatland microbial communities from MTU Mesocosm Facility, Houghton, MI, USA - PEATcosm2014_Bin02_30_metaG | ecosystem: Environmental > Terrestrial > Soil > Wetlands > Peat | place...
GCTCAAGGGCACGCCGTAGTAGTTATTGAAGTTTTGTGGGCTGGCGGTACCCTGGAGCCGCGATTGCAGCACGGTGTGGATCATCTGCCGTGTGGTGGTCTTGCCGGCGCTGCCGGTCACGGCGATTACAGGACCGGATAGGCGACGGCGTTTCCATTGCGCCCATGCCCAGAGCGCCTGCTGCGTATCGTCGACGCGGACGGTCCAATGGTGGTCGGGCACAGCAACGTCTCGGGCGACCACGGCGCCCACGGCGCCGCGTTGAAAAGCCTCGGCGATGAAATCTTCGCCCTCGTGGTTCGGGCCGCGTAAGGCCCAAAACACGTCGCCCGGCTCGATCTTCCGGCTGTCGCTCTCGACGCGTCCCAGCGGCGCCGCAGATCGGTCGCCGGGCTTGTCACCCAGCCACAGACGGCCGCCGAGCACCTGATGCAGTTCGCCGAGTGTCGACATGGAGGAAACCCTAATCCCTAATCTCTAGTCCCTAGCCCCTGCTTCATACAGCCACTCCCGCGCCACTCCCCCATCGTCGAGCGGCACCTGTTCGTTGCCGATGATCTGGTATTTTTCGTGACCTTTGCCGGCAATGAGTACGCAGTCGCCGGGGCCGGCTAAAGCCAGCGCCCGATGAATCGCCTCGACCCGATCGGGAATTACTTCCACGACGGCCGGGTTGCGGAAACCTTCCAGCACGTCGTGAAAGATGCTGAGCGGATCTTCGTGGCGCGGATTATCATTGGTCAAGATGGCCAGTTGCGCGCCTTGTTCCACGGCCCGACCCATCGGCGGGCGTTTTTGGCGGTCGCGCTGTCCGCCGGCGCCGAACACGCAGATAACTCGGCCTGCGCTCACCTGGCCGAGCGTCTTCAGGACGCCGGTCAAGGCAGCCGGGGTGTGGGCAAAATCGACGAACACGCCGAACGGTTGCCCGCATTCGATGCGTTCCAGCCGGCCCGGCACGTGGCCGACCGATTCAAGGCCGCGTACGACCGTGGTCAGCTCGATGCCATAAGCCAGTCCCACCGCGGCGGCGGTGAGGCAATTGTAGATGTGATGCGTGCCGATCATTTGCGTGCGGACCGGAACGGTTTCGCTCCCCGCGGTGAGCAGGAAGGTTTGTTCGCTGCGGAATTGTTCGACGGGCGTGGCCATGATCTCGGCCGCCTCGTGGATGCCCACGGTGAGCGCCGGGCCATCGAGCCGCCGTACAAACTCGGCCGAGCCGGGATCATCCGCGTTGAGGACCGCAAAGCCTTCCTCGGCCAGATGATCGAACAGTTTTCCTTTTGCCGACTGGTAGGCACGTAAATTGGCGTGATAGTCGAGGTGATCGTGGGTGACGTTGGTCACGCAGGCAGCGTCGAAGCAGGCCCCGGCCACGCGCGACTGATCCAGGGCGTGGCTGGAAACTTCCATCACGGCATGGGTACACTCGTTGGCCACCATGCGGGCCAGCAGTCTTGCCAGCCGCTCGGGCGGCGGAGTGGTATGGCTGGCCGGCTCGACGATCCGGCCATCGAGATATCCCAAGGTTCCCAACACGCCGACTCGATAACCGGCCGCCTTCAGTATTCCGGCGATCAAGCAACTCGTGGTCGTTTTGCCGTTTGTGCCCGTTACGCCGATCAACTTCAGTTGCCGGCCGGGATTGCCGGCCAGGGTTTGGCACAGCCCGGCGTAGGCCGCCCGCGCGTTGGGCACCTTGCACCAGGGCACGGCCAGATCGGTCGTGGGCCGGTCGCTAAGTACGCCCGCACAGCCGCGAGCGACGGCCTCGGCGATGAAATCGTGGCCGTCGTGCTGGCTGCCGACCAAGGCGGCGAACAACTCGCCCTCGCGGACCTGCCGCGAGTCGCAAGCGCAACCGCTGATGGCGATGTCGTCGGCGCCGAGAATCTCGGCTGCTGGCAACAAGCGACGCAGGCGAACGAATTGTCCCAGATCGGGACAGACTTGCATGACCTACGGCCTCCGTGCCTGAAAGGTGCTCGTTTATCTTGTGCGGTCGGCTGCCTTGCCCACCGGTTCGCATTCCATTTTTCGAAGCGGCCGGATTGTCTCCATTTCGGTGCGCCTGTCAAGGGAGAAATTCAAGGGAGAACGGCGGATCGATGGGCCATGTGGGGGGGCGTCGGGGGTATCGTAGCGGAGACCAGGGAGTGCGAGTTACAATCCACCACATAAGACGTTTGCCAGCGGGCTTGCCCGCCGTGCTATGTGCCGACAAACGGCGTACGCCGACACGGCGCGCAAGCCCGCCGCCTAAACTACTTACACTATCACTTTTCCCGCCCGAGGTTCGTCATGAGAATCACCCTGTTGCGTGGTGTGCTGGCATTTTGCATCCTGGCGCCGGCCACGGCGCAAATCTCGCTCGCCGATCCGGCGGACCCCGTCGCCCAGCCCGCGGCCAAGCCCGGCAAAGCGGCGAAACTCTATGACGAGCAGTTCCGCCCGCAGTTCCATTTCAGTCCCCGGAAAAACTGGATGAACGATCCGAATGGATTGGTGTTCTACGGGGGCGAGTATCACCTGTTCTTTCAGCACAATCCGCTGGGGCTTGCGTGGGGAAACATGACTTGGGGGCACGCCGTCGGTCCGGACCTGGTGCATTGGAAGCAACTGGAACACGCCATCCTGCCCGACCGCCTCGGCGCGATCTTCTCCGGCTCGGCCGTGGTCGACTGGAAGAACACGGCTGGCTTTCAGACCGGCCCAGAGAAGCCGATGGTCTGTATCTACACTTCGGCCGGCCAGCCTTTCACGCAATCGATTGCCTACAGCAACGATCGGGGGCGGACCTGGACGAAATATGCCCAAAACCCCGTGCTAAAACACGTCGCCGGCGACAATCGCGATCCGAAGGTCTTTTGGCACGAGCCGACGCGAAAGTGGATCATGGCGTTGTTCCTCGACGGCAACGTCTACGCCCTGTTTGGTTCGCCCAACCTGAAGGCCTGGACGAAGCTGTGCGACGTGCCCGTGCCCGGCGGCGGCGAGTGTCCGGACTGCTTCCCGCTGCCGGTCGACGGTGATGGGAAGAACGTAAAATGGGTGTTTTGGGCCGCCAACAACAGCTACCTGCTAGGCAGTTTCGACGGCACCACGTTCAAAAAAGAAGCCGGGCCGCTATCGAGTCACTGGGGCAAGAATCGCTATGCGGCCCAAACCTATAGCGACATTCCCGCCCACGACGGCCGCCGAATTCAAATCGCCTGGATGAACGGTGGCGCCTATCCGGGAATGCCCTTCAACCAGCAGATGTCCTTTCCCGTGACGCTCACGTTGCGAACCTTCGCCGACGGCGTGCGGCTGTGTATGCTGCCCGTCCAGGAAATCGAAAACATCCACGGCGTTTGTCATTCGTTAAGCGGCATTGCGCTCAAGCCCGGCGACAATCCCCTGGCCGACGTCCAGGGTGAGTTGTTCGATATTCGTGTGGAAATGGCCGTGGATAGCGCGACCGCAGTTGGGCTATCGGTCCGCGGCATACCCATCCAGTACGACTGTAGGAGGAAACAACTCACCTGTCTCGGCGCCTCGGCGCCGCTTGAACCGGTGGCGGGCAAGATCAAGCTGCAAGTGCTGGTGGATCGATCGTCGCTGGAGATTTTCAGTGGCGATGGACGGATCAACATGACCTACTGCATCTCGCCGTTGGCGCAGAATAAGCGACTGGCCGTTTTTGCCCAAGGCGGCGAGGCGACGGTGCGGTCGCTGGAGGTGTGGGAACTGAAGTCGGCCTGGCCAAAATGACGGCCCTGGCGGCCGCGGCGGTTTTTCCTGGTCGCGGAACACTTTTGTCCGACGCCTCCGGGTTTTGTTCCCAAGGAGAACGCCCTCATGCAAACGCTTTTCCGCTGCTGTGCGATTGTGTTGGCAGGCCTGCCGGCCGCTGCCAGCACTTTGGCGGCCGAGTGCGATCGGCTCGATCAACTCAGCTTTCGCAACTCGGACGTGGTGCGGCGCGACATGCAGTTCGAGACCAAGATCAAGGACTGCTTCTACGTGGAAGCTCCCGCGGCATGGAGCGTATCCGCCCACTACCCGTATCTGTCGTCCGTTTGGGGAGTTGAAACGCGGACGCAGCTAGTATTGGCAAATTGGGGTGCTTTGTAATAGGCTTCCGCCATGCCGGGACGAGCGCGAGTGACTCTTGGCGGACTGGTTTACCACGTCTTGAATCGGACGGTGGCCGGCCTTCCGTTGTTCCGCAAGGAGGCCGACTTCGAGGCGTTCGAGCGGATTATGATCGAGGCGCAGCAGCGGCACCCAACGGGAATTGTCGCGTGGTGCTTGATGCGGAATCATTGGCACTTTCTGCTTTGGCCGCGGGAAGAAGGGGAAGTGACGGCTTTCCTGCGCTGGTTGGCGCACACGCACGCCATGCGGTGGCATGTGGCGCACGGGACGGTGGGGCGAGGGCATTTGTATCAGGGGCGTTTCAAGAGTTTTCCCATCCAGGAGGACGGCAACGATCCCTTACAAGCCATTTTGAGCGACTGGCCGATGGAACGGCCGTCGCATTGGGTACGATTGGTGAACGAGCCGATGACGGAAAAGTAAGTGGAAGGCCTTCGCACGTGCCCGGCAAGGAATCGACCGTATGGAAACGAGGCCTGGCAAAACAAGCAAGCCAAACGGCTGGGGCTTTCGCATACGCTGCGTTCCGAAGGTCGGCCGAAGGCATTGCAACCCCGGTTGCTTCCCATAGAAGTTACGTCCCCTCCCCGTTTCGACTCTCGACTCCTTTCCCCTCCTTCGACCACCACCTTTGGGCCATTTTTTCGCCATTGTTCCCCCTTTGCAGCTAACATTTTTGGCATGCTTGCGGATTACCACGCCAAATGTTTGGAGATTTTTCCAAGCGTTAGTATATTAGGCAATAGGTTTTTCCGTTCAAACTCATCGAGGCAGTGCACTGGGATTGGCCGATTCGTGATTGGCAAGGAGACGATTGCGTTGAGCCACTGCAAAGTCGCTTTGACCGTGTTGGTTTGGGTGTGCTCTGGCGTGGGATTCGTCTGTGCAGGACCATCTTATTCGGTGACTGCACTTGGGTATCTTCCCGGTGACTACGGTGGCGGGGCCGCCGGTATCAACGCCAGCGGGCAGGTGGTGGGCGACAACTTTACCCTGAACAGCCATGACGCTGGGTACTTTTATTGCAACGCGAGCATGACCAACTTGGGGCTCCTCCCTGGCGGCTCTACGTGCATGCCGACGGGCACCAACGCTAGTGCGCAAATTGTTGGAAATGCGGACGACGCGAGCGGTGGGTCCAAGGCATTTCTCTACCAAAACGGCACGATGACCAGCTTGGGCACTCTGCCGGGCGATATCGACAGTGCTGCGTGGGGCATTAACGCAAGCGGACAGGTGGTGGGCGTCTCCAGCTATTTCACGCACCGCGCCTTTCTGTACAGCAATGGGACGATGACCGACTTAACCGCCCTTACCGGCGTTTCCGGCGTCGCGATGGCCATCAACGATAACGGGCAGGTGGTCGGCTTGGCTGAGTTGGCCGGCGGTGTTACCCACGCTTTCAATTTCACGAAAGATACCGACATGGGAACACTCGGTGGGCGTAGCAGTCTTGTCAACGGCATCAATGCTAGCGGGCAAGTCGTGGGATATGCGGACGTTGCCAGCGGCGCTTGGCACCCGTTTCTGTACAGCAACGGGCACATGACCGATTTGGGCACCCTCGGCGGCGCCTGGCCGGACGGCCAAGCATCGGGCATCAATACGGCTGGGCAGATCGTCGGCAACGTGGAAGACCCTACCACCGGCGCCGAGCACGCCTTTCTTTATAGCAACGGGCAGATGACCGACTTGAACAGTCTGATTAATCCAACGTCCGGATATAGTCTCATTGACGCAGAGGGCATTAACGACAACGGGCAGATCGTTTGCAACGGTACCACTCCTGGCGGGCAGATCGAGGCTTTTCTGCTCACTCCCGTGCCCGAATCCTCCACCCCGGCCTCCTCGGCATGGCCGGCTTAAGCCTGCTCGTTTGGCGGCGGCGGACGCTCGCGGCGTAGGGCAACCGAATCGGAACCCGAAGCAGAAGCACTTCTCCCGCGTTCGAGCAGATCCCGCCCAGGTCGGGAGCCGCCATCCGACCGTGGCAGCCCACGATTTGTCAGTCGAGCCGAGTTGGCAGCCGTAGTGCTGAGCGACTGGCGGTGAGTCAACAGCCTCGATACCATGTAGCCGAATCGGCGTTTCGACCGACCGGCTGCTCACCTGAAAATTCGCTTGACAGGGTCTGACAAGATTTCCTGGCGGCAAAGGGGACTGGCACCTCACGACGACCGTTTTTCGCGGTGATTACGGCCGTCGGTTCGGAGCCAGTCCCCTTTTTCAACAGGCTGTTAGCCGGCCGGTTTGGCAGACGGGGTGGCGGTCGGCTTGGCGGGAGGTGTAGCCGGTGGTGGCGACGAGGCTTTGGCGAACGCCGCCAAGTCGGCGGCAGCCCTTTGCACTGCTTTCTCCGCGGCGAGCCGAGCAGCCTCAGCCTGGCCGGCCGTCGCTTTGGCCGCCTCGGCCTTCTGGGCAGCGGCGGTGGCTTCGGCTGCTGCCTGGGCCGCGGCCAGCTTCTTCTGATCCCATGCCTTCTGGGCGGCGGCCGCGTCGGTGGCCGCTCGCTCGGCGGCGGTTCGAGTTGCGGCAGCCTTGTCCCGTGCGGCACGAAGGGCCAGTTCCAGCGTAGGCGGGTTCGAGACCAACTTCTCCACGAGTTTGCCGTCTGCGGCAGCCGAGAGGCGGATTTCGCCCGACCAATCGCCGGCCAATACGCGCGCACCGTCGTGGGCGAAGGCCACTTTCATAATCAACTCCGGGAAGGGCTCCAGTGCGCGGACCAGCTTGCCCTCCGGGTCCCATAGCTTGGCCAGGTGGTCGCGGCCGCCCGAGAGCAGGCGGCCATCATGGGCGAAATGGAGCGACGTGACGCCCTCGGCGTGCGCGGCGATGCTCCGCAGTTGCTTTCCCTGCTCCATGCCCCAGAGCCGCATCGTGCCGTCCTCGCTGCCGCTGGCCAGCACGTTGGAGTCGTCGCGCCAACTCAGGCTCGTGACCGGCCCTCTGTGCCCTTCGAGGTTATAGAACTCGCGGTCGGTGCCGGCTTCCCATACCCAAAGGCCGCCACCGCGATCGGCCGTCGCCAGGAGCACTCCATCCGGGCTAAACTCCACGGCATAGATCCAATCGGTGTGCTTGCGGATTTCGGCCACCTGCGAGCCGTCGGCCGTACTGAAGATGCGAACGATTTTTTGCGGTCCGCCCAGGGCGATGAGCGTCTGCTTGGCGTTGATATCCGCGGCCAGGACGGCGTCCAGTTCGTCGCCGACTTGAAACAGCCGTTTGCCACTCTGCACGTCGTAGACGGCCGCCAAGCCACGGCTGGCCGACTTGCCCCCGCCCGCCAGCAGAAGCTTGCCCGAGCGGCTGAAACGCAGCACATAGGCAATCCCGTCCGGGAAGGGCAGTACGCCGAGGAGTTCCCCCGAGTCGGTGTTGTAGAGTGAGATCTGTTGCTCGCCGGCGATGGCGGCCAGCGGTGCCCAGGGGCTCGCGGCCAGCGCTGTCACCGCGCCCGCTCGGGGCGTGTAGACGACAGGTTGGCGGCAGAGACCTTCCGGCATGATCGGCGGTCCCGCGGGCCGGGCCGCGCCGGATGACATGGCCAGATTCATCGCCGGCTTGGCCACCTCCGCCTTGGCCCCGGAGTCTTTCAGCGCCCCGTCCAGAATCCACTGTTTGATCACCGCCAGCTTGGCCTGGGGGAGCTTGTCGGTCTTCGGCGGCATGTGCGGTTGGTCCTTGAAGGTGACCAGCGCATAAAGGTAGGAATTGTCCAGGTCACCGGGCGTGATCGCCGGGCCACTCGCCCCGCCTTTGCGCAGCCGTTCGTAGCTGTCCAGCGCGAGATCGTTCGTGGCCTTGTTCTGATTATGACAGTTGAAGCAGTGCTCGCGGAAGATGGGCCGCACGTGGTCGGCATAGTTGAGCTTCGCCGCGCCGGCCGCGCAGATCGAGGTGATTCCCAGGAAGAAAGCCGTGGCGGTCAGCCCGCGGGTGAGGTTAAGCATGGCAGAGGCTCCTGTTAAGCACACTCAAATGGATCTCAATGTTGGAAGCAGAACTCGCGGGAGTTCAGCAATGCCCAGAAGACGTCCTCCAGAGCATCTTTCTGGTTCGCTTGCCCCGTCAACGTCTTCTTGATCTGGGCAAGTTCCTCCGGCGTCGGCTCCCGTGTGAGGCAGCGAAGGTACAGCGTTTTGATGACTTCGTCCGGCAACTTCTTTCCCTCCAGCAGCCGCTTCACGACGTCACCGGCGCGGATCTTGTTTTGGATCGTCTCGCCATTGAGCAAGTGCAGCGCTTGCGAAAGAGTGGGCTCGGTGCGCACGTCACAGGCGCAGACGGTCTCACGCGGGGAGCGGCCGAAAGTCGTGAGAAAGTAATCGGTCGTGGCCCCGTCGGCGATCTGCACGGCCCGGGCGCCCAACGGCAGTCCCGGGAACTTATCTTTGGTTTCGGTCACCTGCGAGACGCAATCCAATAGCACTTCGGCCGGGATCCGCCGGACCCGAGCGTGGGCGAAGTTCCTTTGGTCGGCCTCGTTGCTCGGGTTGGTCTGCGTTACGCGCTGGTAGGTCTGCGAGAGACAAATGTCGCGGACGAGCTTTTTGAAGTCGTAATGGTACTCGACGAGCTTTTTGGCCAGAGTTTCCAGCAATTCGGGATTGCTGGGCGGGTTGCTCACGCGCACGTCGTCGACCGGCTCAACGATGCCCAGGCCATAGAAATGGGCCCAGATGCGGTTGCTCACGCTGGCGGCGAAGAAGGGATTCTCCGCCGCGGTGAGCCATTGGGCCATCACTTGGCGGCGGTCGCGGCCGGCGCAATCGGCCAGGGGGCCGCCGAGGAATTTCGGCGACATCACCCGACCGCCTACCGGGTGGTTCACCTCGCCGCTGCCACGGTTGAAGACGATCGTCTCGCGGTAGTCTTCGCCCTCCTTGCGACCGATCTGGCTGAAGAAGGCGGCAAAGCTGTAATAGTCGTCCATGGTCCAGCGGTCGAAGGGGTGGTTGTGGCAATGACTGCATTGGATCTGCGCCCCCATGAACACCTGGGCCACGTTCTCGGCCGTCTTTAGCGTGTCGGTTTCGATCTGGTAGAAGTTCGTGGCCGGACTGGAAAACGTGCCGCCGCTGGCAGCCACCAGTTCGCGGACGATTCTATCGAGCGGCACGTTCTTGGCGATCTGCTCCGTGAGCCAGGTCGAGTAGAGGTAGGTCGACTTGTAGCTCACCGCGGGCGTCGACTTGATCATCAGCAGTTGGGCCCACTCCAGGGCCCAGATTTCGGCGAACTCCTTCCGTGCCAAAAGGCGATCGACGAGCTTTGCGCGCTTGTCGGCAGAAGAATCGGCCAGGAACGCCCGGTGCTCCGCTTCGGTCGGCAATTGCCCGACAATGTCGACCATCACCCGACGGAGAAAAACGGAATCGGAGCAGATTCCGCTGGGCAGGATGCGAACTTTCTGTAGCTTGGCGCTGACGTGCTGGTCAATGTAGTTCGCCGGCGGATCGCTAGGGGGAGTATAACGCAGGCCGGCAGGAAGCACGATCGCCTGGCTGCCCACCGTCTTGGTGTCGAACCGGGCCAGGACGAAAGCCTCGCCGCGACTGGCGGCCGTGACGACACCCTCGGGCGTGACGGGGGCCGAGTTGTCATTGTTGGTGTAGAACGTGGCCAGGCTGGTGGCATCGCGCTCGCTGCCATCGGAGTACTTCGCCCGGACGATCATCTGCTGTCTCGCCCCGGTCCCTTCGAGAACGAGCTGGTGGGGAAAGAGTTCGATGGTCTCGACCGTGGGCACGGGACCGACGTCGTTCGCTGCCCCAGCCTGAATCCATGCCAAGAGCGTCTTGTAGTGCTCGCCGGACGGATCGAACCGTTTTCCACCGCTGTGCGGCACGGCCCCGATCGGCTTCTGCAATACCAGACTCTCTTGAGGCACCGCCAAATCGAGGCGGCGGAAGCCGATCTCGCGGGTCAAGCGGTAATAGTCGCCCTGTGGGTCGAATCCGAAGAGCGAAAGGCGAAAGCCGTCCTTACCGCGGGCCGAGCCGTGACACGCGCCCGTGTTGCACCCGGCCCGCATGAAGATCGGCATCACGTCCAGCTTGAAGCTTATCGGGCGGACACTCGTCACCGCCTTGACCGAAACCGTGGCGGCGGCCGTCTGCCCATCGTACGCGGCCCGCAATGCAGTTTGCCCGTCGGCGACGGGGTAGAGCGTGGAACCTTGCATACGGACCAACTTCACGTCGGGCGGGGTAATCGTGGCCCTTGCCGTGACCTCCTCGGTAACTCCATTCGGACGCGTCGCCACGACGATGACCTGCTGTCGAGCCAGCCCGGTTTGCAGACGGATCTCGGAAGGGAAAACGTCAAGCCGGGCGGTAGCGGCCGGCGCGGAGGCAGGCAGCCAGCACAGGCCCAAGAAAGCCACAGCGGCTGATAGACATTTCATGTCGGTGGGCATGTTCTGATCCCTTCAGAAACGTCGAAAGGCAGCCAGGGAACACTGATTCACGCTGATCGACGCTGATTTGTTTCTTATAAGTGTCGATTAGCGAAGATTAGTGTTCCCATAAAACGTAGTCGTGTTCGGCTTGACTGGCAGTCTTATTTCTTCGGTTGCTGTGCGTCGGCCTTCTGCTCCAGGCGGAGTTGCTCCAGCCGGCTCAGAGTTTTCTGGGCCGGCGGTTGAGGCTGCGGTTGCGGCGGCGGAATCGGCACGGGGCTCGCCGGCGCGGCAGCTTTTGGGGGTGGCGGCTTCTGAATCCGAAGTTCCCCGCCGGCCAGCAAGTGCGTAATCGGCTCGCCTTGCGACTTCACTACCGCCCGGCAAAGCAGTGTCTTGTGCAGGCCCGGCGGCGAATTGGCCGTGGTCGCAATCGGGAACACGACCTCCGTCGAATCTTTGGTGATTTCCTTGAGTTGGCTGGCCACTTCGTTGGGCAGGCCCAACAGTTCCACGACGGCCGGCCCATCAAATGGTCTATTCTTCTCGATCTTCGCCACCAGATTGGTCCGCTGCCCCTGGTCCACGAAGGCAGCCTGGAACGTGAAGCGGAACAGGGGCTCGGCAACTTCCAGGTCGGCCAGTTGCGAGGAAACGATCAGTGGCCCGTCGCCCACCGTGGATTCACCAAGGACGCCAATCTTCCATCGGCGAATCACGGCCCCGCCGTCGGCCGTCAGCGGGATCACCGCTGCGTTCTGGCCTTCGGGGATAGTCACTGCGTCGGGCAGGGAAACACCTGGCGGCGAGTAGAGC
>Ga0181520_10011827_pt1 | contig 11363 bp, 10 predicted proteins | sample PEATcosm2014_Bin_29_FD_132451 | JGI IMG/M metagenome (GOLD analysis project Ga0181520, IMG submission 132451) | Peatland microbial communities from MTU Mesocosm Facility, Houghton, MI, USA - PEATcosm2014_Bin02_30_metaG | ecosystem: Environmental > Terrestrial > Soil > Wetlands > Peat | place...
ACCACCAAACGCGAAAGGGCAAAACCGTGACTTGACCAAACCTCTCACCAGGGGGGTAATGCCCCTCAAGGCGGGTCACTTCTCAGTGGAAAACCCGGGTCAGGTCTCAGCGGAAATCAACAGACCCCGCCTTGCTGCGGCAAATGCTGCGCGAGTTGCACGCCGAGAACGACAAGCTTCGCCTGCTGATCCAGTGGCTGACACGCCACCAGTTTGGTCGTCGCTCCGAGCCACTGAGTGCGGAGCAGTTGCAACTCGGTCTTGAGGACCTGGAGCAGACGGTCGCCGAGAACCAGACCGGGCAGGACGCCGCCGAGTCAACTGGCCCTCGGAGGTCCCAATCCCATACCGATCGCCCCGCCCGCAACCACGGGGCACTGCCCGCACACCTGCCGCGCTATGAGGTGGTGATCGACGCCGAACACGAGGCGTGCCCCTGCTGCGGCGGCGCCATGCACAGCATCGGCGAACTGCGCACTGAACAGCTCGACATGGTGCCCGCGCAACTGCGTGTGCGCGTCACACGCCGCCCACGCTATGCCTGCCGCGCCTGTGAGAGCATCGTCGTGGCGGCAGAAGCCCCGGCACGGCCGATCGACGGCGGCATGCCGACCGAAGCGCTGATCAGTCATGTGCTGGTCGCCAAGTATTGCGATTCCCTGCCGCTCTACCGGCAGTTGCAAATGCTGGCGCGCCAGGGCATCACGCTGGACCGTTCGACGCTGAGCAACTGGGTGGGCAGCGCCTGCTGGTGGCTGACGCCGCTCTACGATCTGGTGCTCGGCACGGTGCTGTCCTCGACCAAGATATTTGCCGATGACACCACGCTGCCGGTGCTCGACCCCGGCCGCGGCAGGACCAAGACGGGCCGACTGTGGTGGTACGCGGTCGATGACCGGCCATGGTGTGGCCCGTCCTGGCCTTGCGTTGCCTATGTCTACTCCGAGGATCGCAAAGGCGCCCGCCCCGCCGAACACCTGGCCCGCTTCGATGGCGTGCTGCAGGTCGACGGCTATGCGGGGTTCACGGGCATTGGAAGACCACCACCTTCACCGGCGCCCTGCGCCTGTCGGGCATGACCGCACCCATGGTGCTCGACGGGCCAATGAACCGGGCGGCGTTCCGCGCCTATGTCGAGCAGGTGCTGGTGCCGACGCTGCGGCCCGGCGACATCGTCGTGATGGACAACTCACCCACGCACTACGGCCAGGACATCCGCACACTCATCGAAGCCGCAGGTGCCAGTTTGCTCTACCTGCCGCCCTACTCGCCCGACTTCAACCCGATCGAAAACGCCTTCGCCAAGCTCAAGGCGCTGCTCCGCAAGGCCGCCGCCCGCACCATCGACGCGCTCTGGAACGCCATCCGCGACGCACTCCCCGCCTTCACCGCAGACGAATGCACCAACTACTTGACCGCCTCCGGATACGAGCCAGAATGAACGGATTCCGCTCTAGTGCGGCCGTCGCCGGTGCAATTGAGGATAGATCGGCTATGCTCACACGCCACACGGGGGGACCGCCATGAGCGAAGACATCGAACAAGCCCAGCAGGGCCTGGAGCACGCGCACGAGGACGACGAGATGCATCCGGCGCACAACGACCGCGGTGCGCGGCAGGTGGCGATCCTGATCTCCGTGCTCGCGGCGGCGCTGGCGCTGGCGGAGATGAGCGAAAAGGGAGCGCAGAACGAGTATCTGACGCATCACATCGCTGCCAGCGATGCCTGGGCGTTCTATCAGGCCAAGGTCGTCCGTGCCGATCTGCACCGGGGTCAGGCCGACCTGCTCGACAGCCTTCCCAACGCCGCTGACCCGGAGGTCCGCAAGCGCGCTGAAGCCGCTCTCGCGACCGCGACCCGGCTGGCCGATGACGAGAAAACCCAAGGCAGCAAGCAACTCCGCGCGCAGGCGGAGCGGACGGAACGCCTGCGCGACGAAGCCTTTGAGCACTACCACAAGTTTGAGTGGGTGGTCGGCGCGCTGCAGATTACCATCGTGCTTGCGTCGGTGTCGGTGGTGACGCGGATGCGGATGCTGGCGCTGGCCGCCGGGGTGATCGGCGGTCTGGCGGCGCTGTATGGCGTCGGGGTCGCTGACGCCGGGCTTTGAGGCGGCCGTAAGCGTGCTTGGCGCGCCGACGGGACCCCGGCGCTAATGTAGCACCAGGCCTTGAATTCGCTCGATAGACTGAGGCCCTTGTGGGGTCCCGATCGGCGCTGATCGGGTCCCCACCTGTTTGCCGACTCCGGCTGCAAATTCAGCTTTGTGTTGCCGTTTTGGGGTGGGGTCCTGGTTCGATGCGTATTCACAATCTGAACGCGGTTCGCTCGCGACACCCCGAGAAACAACGGGCCGACGTCGGGTGCTCGGAATCCCGCGGGGCCTTGGTCAAAGATCAGTAATCGTTGCCAGGACGTGCCAGGAAAGGAGGTAGCCGAAGTTTGCCCTGACCGGCGCGGCTAGCCACGACGGTCTCCAGTACGTTGACAAAACTTTGGGCCAGGCGTGAGAGAGGACGCAGTCGCGCGTGCAACAGTCGGGCGATGACCGGAACGGGCGGCGTGAACCGGCACGTCGCTAGACCGGGCCACGACGGTCCGATCATGCTGAATCCATCCACCACGGCTACACCAGCTCCCGCGTGCACCAGCGCGCAGGCCGTCCAAGTCTGCATTACCTCGATGGCAATACGCCGGCGCAGCTTGGCACGCCGATAGGCGTCCTCGACGAGAGCGCCGATCGGTTGATGCCGGCTGAAAGAAATCAGCGGCCAGGGACGCAGATCGGCCGCTCCAATCGCTTCGCGCGACGCCAGCGGGTGGTCCGGGCGCATCACGCAAACAAGCTCCGCGGCGCAGAGATCGACCGCCTCCGTAGTCAGATCATCCGCCGGCGCCAACAGCACGCCCAGATCGACCGAGTGGTCCGCGACAACATCGGCCACCTCGTGGTTCAGTAGGTGCTGCAAGGTGACCTGGACCTCGGGGCGTGCCGCGCGGAACCGGGTGATCGCCTCCGCGAGTAACGTATTGCCGAGGGCGGGCGGCGCCGCGAGCTTCAGCAATCCGGTGCGTTGTTCTTGCAGATCCTCGGCCAGGCGCTGCACCGATTCGGCCGCGGCGGTGGCGCGGATGATCTCCGGCAGTAGCACGCGTGCTTCCGTGGTCGCCACCAGACGGCCGCGTTCGCGCAGGAACAGGGGGAAGCCAAGCTGCGCTTCCGCCATGGACAGCAGCTTGGATATGGCGGGCTGGGAGACATGCAGCCGCTCGGCCGCGTCGGTGACGCTGCCGGTCTCGATGACCGCGCGCAGCACCTCGAGCTGGCGCAGCTTCAGATGCATAACCATTCGTTATGTCCGAATGCGATTTTGCCATTTGACATTAAGACCCCCCACGATTTCAACTGAAATACAAACTGGGCCCGGCCTACCGCGGCCCAGGTGCGGCAAGGGAGATAGAAATGCCATCCCAGATCACGGCCCATTCTCCACCCACTCGCGCCGGTTCGGGTTCATCAGGCACGGCCGTAGTCAAGGCCAGGGCACAATCAGGATGGTATTTGACACCATCTTGTTGAGTCCGTAACATCAGGACAACGATAGAGAGGGAACGAGAATGAGCAAGGCATTGTTGCGTGGCACGGCAATACTGATCGGTGCCGCCATCTTCGGCGCCGTCGCCGGGCAGTCGGCCATGGCCGATAATCTGAAGCTCGCGCATCAATTCGCTCCGACCAGCCTGCCCGGCCTGAGTGCCGTGCATTTCGCCGAGCTGGTGAAGGAAAAGACGGCGGGGGCGACCACCATCACCGTCATTCCCGGCGGCGCGCTCGGGGACGAGGGCGCCAATCTGCAGCAGTTGCAGAACGGATCGATCGACTTGGCCCTGACCGGCGATCTGGTCATCAGCTCCTACGGCAAGCCCTATCTGCTGATGACGCTGCCGTTCCTCTATCGCAGCCCCGAGCAGGCGCTGCACGTCTACAACGGCGCGCTGGGGCAGGAACTGGCCGCCTACCTCTACGACCACGAAAAGCTGCGGCTGGTCGCCTGGCAGTACGCCGGCACGCGGGTGCTGACCTCGAGCAAGCCGGTGCATTCGCTCGCCGATCTGAAGGGTCTGAAAATGCGTCTGCCCTCGAACATCCCCTGGGTTGCCGCCTGGCAGAAGACCGGCGTCGCCATCACCCCGGTTGCCTTCACCGAACTGCAGCTCGCCTTGCAGACCGGCACCGTCACCGCTCAGGAAAACCCGCCCAACTTCATCATCGCGGCTAAGTTCTACGAGGTTCAGAAGTACCTGATGCCGACGAACCACTACCCGCAGATGCAGTCCTACCTCATCGCCGATTCCGTCTACGCCACACTGCCTCCGGCCGAGCGCACGGCGATCGAGGATGCGATGCGCGAGTCCGCTGCCTGGACCTCAGAGCGTGCCATGGCGGCGCAGCAGGCGGACGTCGACTGGCTGACCACCAAGGGCGGCATGGTGCTGACGCCGATCGACCTGACAGGCCTGGCGGAGCTGGAGCGCAGCGTGCCGACGGAGCTGATGGGCCCCGCCGGGCAGGTCCTCTATGACCGTATCCAGGCGGTGCAGTGAACCATGGAGAGTGAGCCGGCCGGCCGGCCGGCTGAGCGGCTGGGGTTGCTGGAGGTCGTCGCGCTGGTGCTGATGACCATCCTGTTCGTCACCCTAATGACCCAGGTCGTGCTGCGTTTCTTTTCACTCTCCCTGCCGTGGACGGACACGCTGGCGGTGCCGGTTTTCGTCTGGCTGGTGTTCGTCGGCGCGGCGATCGCCTGCCGGCGCAACGAGCATCCGTTCGTCGAGATCGGCTACATGCAGGCCGAACGGCACCTCTCTCAGCGCCGCATGCGGCAATTCGACGCGCTGCTCATCGGCGTCGGCCTCGTCTTCCTTGTGGTTCTGCTCTACGGCCTGGTGCAGATGACGCGCCAGACCTGGTACCAGACCACCGGGCTGCTAGCCGGCTTCCGGCTCGGCTACGTCTATCTGGGCGCCCTGCTCGGCGTGCTGGCCTGCATCGCCGGCCTGGGTGCGCGACTGCGCCTGCTGTGGCGCGGTCAGCGGGTGCCCACGACGACGCCGATCGACGCCGCCTGATACCGGCCGGCCATGTTGTTCCTGATCCCCGTTGTGCTGCTGGTGGCGTTGGCGGCGGTCGGGTTACCGATCGTGTTCGGTGTCGGCGGCATCGCGATGGTGTCCGGGCTGACATCGCTCGGCGCGCGGTTTCCGCTGGTCGCGGCGCAGACCATGGTCGACAGCCTGAACAGCTTCGTCCTGATCTCGGCGCCGTTTTTCATGCTCGCCGGGCAGATCATGAACGCGGGCGGCATGACCCGGCGGATCTTCCGCTTCGCCACCGTTCTGGTCGGTCGCCTGCCCGGCGGACTGGCGCAGGTCGTCGTGCTGGCCAGCATCCTGTTCGCCGGCATGACCGGCTCCGCGCTGGCCGAGGCGGTGGCGCTCGGCAGCATGGCGATCCCGGAAATGCGCCGGCGCGGCTACCACGACGTCTCCAGCGCGGCGCTGGTGGGGGCCGCTTCGACGATCGGGCCGATCTTTCCGCCCAGCGTGCCGATGGTGATCTATGCCGCCCTGGCCGAGGCCTCGGTCGGACGGCTGTTCCTGGCCGGTATCGCGCCCGGCCTGCTGATCGGCCTGATGCTGATGGGGGCCGCTTATCTCTATGCCCGGATCGGCCGCTTCCCGAGCCAGCCCGGCGGCCCGCGACCGCCCATGCTGCGGGCAACGTGGGAGGCGCTGCCGTCCCTGGTCGCGCCGGTGCTGGTGATCGGCGGCATCTATTCCGGACTGTTCACCCCGACCGAGGCGGCGATGGTCGCGGTGGCCTATTGCTTGGTTCTGTCGCTGCTCTATCGGGAAATGACCCTGCGCCGGCTCGCGCGCATCATGATCGATGTCGCCGCAGTCGCCGGTTCGTTGCTGTTGCTGATCGCCGCCACGTCCTTCCTCGGCTGGATCGTGGCCCGCACCGGCGTGATGATCGAGGTCGCGCTGTGGCTCAGCTCCTCGGTCTCCAGCCCGGCGGCGCTGATGCTGATCATCACCGCCTTGTATCTCCTGGTAGGGCTGGTGATGGAGCCGGTGCCGGCGATGGTACTGCTGGTACCGATTCTGCTGCCGGCGGTGCGTATCCTGCAAATCGATGTCGTGCATTTCGGCGTCGTCACCGTGCTGGCGTTGGTCGTTGGCCTGATCCATCCGCCGGTCGGGCTGGTGATGTATGCCATGGCGCGCGTGGCCGAGGTGCGCGTCGATCGTCTGGCGGTGGCGCTGCTGCCGTTCCTGATCCCCGTGCTTATCGTGCTGGTGTTAAGCGCGGTGTTCCCGGGTTTTGTGCTGTTCCTGCCTCGGCTGCTGTACGGTTGACCCCTTATGGTCGCCCGTTCCGATGAAGATCGTCCGCATGACCACCAGGGCCTGAAGATGATGAAAATCGCGTCTCTCGAAACCATCCTGCTGAAAATTCCCTTCGGTACCAGTGGCGGTCCGGCGACGATCGCCGGCGCGCCGGCTACCGGGCTGACCATCCTGCTGGTCCGCGTGGAAACCGACAACGGCCTGGTCGGCTGGGGTGAAGCCTTCGGCCACGGCGTGGCGCCGGCCACAAAGGTGGTTCTGGATACGCTGGTCGGCCCGTTCTTCATCGGCCGCGACCCTACCGACGTCGCGGCCCTGATGAAGGAGGCGCAGCAGGCGCTGCACCTTTACGGACGCAACGGGCCGGTGATGTATGCCTTCTCCGGCATCGACATCGCGCTCTGGGATATCGCCGGCAAGCGCGCCGGTCTGCCGCTGCACCAGCTTCTGGGCGGAAGCCGGCGGACGGAAATCCCCGCCTATGCAAGCCTGACGCGCTATGGCGAGGAGGCGGCGCTCATCGCCAACTGCCGGCGCGCCCTCGATCTGGGCTACCGCATCGTCAAGGTGCACGAAGTCGACCCGGCCCTGGTCGCCGCCGCCAGGGCGACAGTGGGGCCGGACATTCCCCTGATGATGGACACCAACTGTCCGTGGACGGTCGACGAAGCCCGCGCGATGGCGCGCATTTTGCGGCCTCTCGATCTCTATTGGCTGGAGGAGCCGGTGTGGCCGCCGGAGGATCATCGCGGGATTGCCGCCGTGCGCGCCGAGGGTGTGCCGCTCGCCGCCGGAGAAAATGCCTGCGGCGGCCTGCAAGACTTCCGGCGTCTGTTCGAGGTCGGGGCGATCGACTTTGCCCAGCCCAGCGTGACCAAGATCGGCGGCATCACCGAGGTACGCAAGATAATAGCGCTCGCCGAGGCGTTCGGCGTGCGGCTGGTACCGCATTGTGCCTATTTCGGCCCGGGGTATCTCGCCTCGGTGCACATTGCGGCGACGCTGGCCGAGGCGGTGCCGCTGGAGCGCCTGTTCATGGATCTGGAGATCGGTCCGTTCAGCCCGTACACAGATGCGGCGGGTGGTAAGGTTCCGGTGCCACAATCCCCCGGCCTGGGTTGCGACCCGTCCCCGGAGATGATCCGACGCTACCGGACCCATCCCTCAACCGTGGCTAAATAGGCGAAATTCTTTCGGCCACGGCCGCTTCTCCCGATCTGCCCCCCGGCACCAGTGACACCCACGAAATTGATATGATTCTCGATTTGGGGCTCTCGGCGCCTTGCCCCACGGCGCATGTGGTGCACCGATCAAGACCTCAGCATTCCACAGCCCGATCAGCGGGTTACGTTTGCCTCTCGGTTCTGACTGCACCGAAAGTGCACCAGAGCCCCAATTGTGCTCTGACGCACATTAAGCGCATCAAGATAGGCTGATGGCCAGGAGCGCCAACACCTGGAGGAGGGGTAAATGAACTTGTCGCTTCATGACAAAATCGCGCTCGTCACGGGCGGCGGCCGTGGGCTTGGGCGCTCGATCGTCCGCGGACTAACGTAGGCGGGCGCACAAGTCGTCGTCACCGCGGCCCGTGAGAGCGAAGAAATCGAGCGCGTAGCATCCGAAGCGCCGAACGGTGCGGTCGTGCCGTTCCTGGCGGATGTAACCAAGGAGGAGGATTGCGCTCGCGTTGTCCGGGAGACTTTGAAGCGCTTTGGCAAGCTCGACGTGCTGATCAACAATGCCGGACGCGGCATGAAATATGTCAATGAAAGCTTCCTAACCCAGCCGACGCGGTTCTGGGAAACCGATCCTGAAACCTGGCGCATGGTGATCGACACCAACGTCAATGGCCCGTTTCTGATGGCGCGGGCAACCGCGCCGCACATGCTGAAGTCTGGATGGGGCCGCATCATCAACATGTCGATGTCTTACGCGACCATGCGGAGAAGAGGTTTTTCTCCGTACGGCCCGTCGAAAGCGGCGTTGGAATCCGAAACTCAGATCTGGGCGCAGGAACTAGACGGCACTGGTGTCACCGTCAATGCCGTCTTGCCCGGCGGAGCGACGCTCACCGGTATGATCCCTGAGTCCTTTCCCGAGGCGGAGCGCCGCCGCCTGCTCAATCCCGACATCATCATCCCGGTGGTTGTGTGGCTAGCAAGCGAGTCCTCCGTGGGCGTGACGGGCAAACGTTTTGATGCATCAAAATGGCGCTCGGATCTCCCGCCCGATGAAGCGGCCACGCTTTGCGCCAGGGGCGCCGGCGTCTATGAGGTTGGGTCATAAATGCGGGTCGTCGAGCCGTGATCCGGCCTTTCATGGATCCGGAACGCGCCCTGCGTCGCGAAACCCAACGTTGGTAGGGCAGGCCGTGAGTCTTCGTCAGGCGGATAGTTCAGGCCGACCTTGAAAATAGCGTGCGAGACCGATGACGTCAGTTCGCAAGTGGCAGTTCAAGACGAAGTTTCGCACCAATGCCTATGGCTGGCGCGGGTCGAGCCTTGCCATCGGCCGGCTCAAGGAAGCCGTGGCCGAGATCAAATCCGTGGCAAAATCCGATCCTGTCGCGGCAGGAGACGGCGTCGTGTCGCTGATGGAGCGCATTTGGCCAGCGTTCCAGGGCATTGACAGCTCATCAGGCGCCCTTGGCGCCGCGGTCTTTCGCTCACTCACCGAGCTAATCCCGATCCTGACCCGCGCGCCGGCGGACCACACAACCAGAAGCAAGTGGCTCGAGAGGTTGTTCGAGGCGGTGCAAAATGACGGCGTCGAATATCTGGCGCCACTCGAAGATCGCTGGGGCGAAATCGCCCAATACCCTGACCTGGTCCAAGAATATTCAAACCGATTGATCGAAATGGTGCGGCGCGCCTGGGCCGACCACCAAACCTTCCAGCATGTAATTGGAACATCCATCTGCTTGTCGTGTCTGCTGGAAGGCGGCCGTTACGCCGAACTTCAAGAACTGCTGGCAACGCGACGGGTGAAGTTTTGGTCCTGGCACAGGTTCGGCGCCGAAGCTCTGGTTCGCCAGGGCTTGTGGGAAGCCGCGATCGCGTACGCCGAAGCCGCCCGCAGCGGCACGAATCCCGGCTTCTCCGAGATGTCCATCGACCGGTTTTGTGAGAAGCTATTGATCGACCACGGTCGTTCCGATGAGGCCTATCGACGTTATGGCCTGCGCGCGGCCAGCGGCACGACGAACCTATCGGTCTACCGCTCTCTGGTCCGCACATATCCGGACCGAGACCACCGCCGGATGCTCCTGGATCTGATCGAAACCCGCGGCGACAAAGGCAAATGGTTTGCGGCCGCGAAAGATTCCGGGTTTTTCGACATCGCTGTCGAGTGTGCCGCCGCGCACGGCGCAGACCCATCGACGCTGGTGCGAGCAGCCCGGGATTTCTGCGGCAAGGAGCCGAAATTCGCCGCCACCGTCGCGCTGCTTGCTCTCTCGAGCCTGCTCGCTGGCGGGGGCTATGACCCGAGCGTGTCGGAAGTCCACGACGCCGTTAAGCATCTTCTCGCGGCTTCGCGCCAGATTGGATCGATCGAATGGGCCTTGCGAGAACTCGGCAAGCTGACGGAGCGACAATGCGCGCCAGGCCGGGAACCGTTTCAGCATGCCATCCAGCCCGCGCTCTCGCGCTGGCATCCTGGTGAGCCCAGCGTTTAGTTAGCAACTGTAGGCGACGCGGCTTCAGCCCAGCCGATCTCTGCTCGGTCGCACTGGATTAAACGCTTCACGACCTTGGCATCGCTGCGCTGACGCGAGTTCTCGCTGCCTTTGTGACTGTTGCCCACTCCAAAGGTCACTTGCGACTCGGTCGTGTTCTCTATACGTTCTTCGGGTTCCCCACCCGGCTAGAGTCCCCTGAACGAGAGCTACATGGCGGATCAGATCGTCATCACCGAGAAGACCAGCCAGGCAAAAGACGTTCGCGCCGCCGTGGGTTCTCGCTACGGGCACATCCTCCCGGCTGAGGGACATCTGCTGGATCTTCTGGAACCAGAGGATGTCGTGCCGGCCTGGAAGCGCTGGTCGCCGATCCTGCTTCGTCCCGAAGGCCTTTATGGCACCCGCCCTGCTGAAGGCGGCAACAAAGCCGCGAAGCTCAAAGCCATCCGTGAGGCGCTGCGCACCGCAAAGCGGGTCTGGCTTGCCACCGATTGCGATCGCGAGGGGCAGCTCATCGGACAGGAAATTCTCGAGCATTACAATTACCGCGGGCAGGTCATGCGGGTGCTATTTACGGCGCAGGATCCTCAGACGATCCGCGACGCATTCGGCCGGGCGAAGCCAAACGCCGAATACGCTCATCCTTACGCCGCCGCCGTTGCGCGCCGACAAGCCGACCAGATCTACAACCTGTCGCTGACGCGAACCGCGACCGTCATTCTTGGTCGAGGTGCGCGGGGCGTTATTGGAGTTGGCCGGGTCAAAACGCCAACTTTGGCGATCGTCTGCGAGCGCGAGCTCGAAATCCGGAACTTTGTGCCGCAGGCGTATTTTGAAGTTGTCGCCACCGCGAACGTAGCTGGCGGTCAATTCCAGATGCGGCACGCGCCGCAGGAGCGAATTGTCCGGCGCGAAAGTGCCCAGGAAGTCGTCGAAGCGGCTCAGGGCTTCGAGGGTGCACTTGGCGTGCGCGTCGAAGACAAGCGGCAAGGGCCGCCGAAGCTCCACGATCTGCCTTCGCTCCAGAAATTGTGCAGCTCACGCTTCGGCTGGCCGCGTCTTTCGATCGATGAGAAGAAACTGTTCAACGTGATCTCGCGGGCTTATCTGGCCGCCATCATGCCCGACTTCCGTTACCGTCAGACGACCGCATCGCTCGACGTGCGGGGATTCCCTTTTCGCGCCGCCGGTCGCCAGCCCATTGATTTTGGCTGGCGCGCAGCATTCCCGGAGTGGCAGCCCGCCGATGAAAAAGGCGATGAAGCGCAG
>Ga0181520_10011828_pt1 | contig 11362 bp, 20 predicted proteins | sample PEATcosm2014_Bin_29_FD_132451 | JGI IMG/M metagenome (GOLD analysis project Ga0181520, IMG submission 132451) | Peatland microbial communities from MTU Mesocosm Facility, Houghton, MI, USA - PEATcosm2014_Bin02_30_metaG | ecosystem: Environmental > Terrestrial > Soil > Wetlands > Peat | place...
GATCCCGATAAAGCAAGAAAAGATCCCAACAAGGAAGATGGTTTTTATGAAGATGCTTGCCCGACTAGTTTGCTTTTTCCGGAAGTTGTGGAGGACGATTGTTTTGAAAAGCATTATGAAAATTATGTCAATGAAATTTTTAACCGGTGTGTTCCGTGGTAAAAATGAAAATTTGCACATCCTGCGATATCAATAAAGAGCTAACGGAATTTCATAGGCAGAAAAATTCTAAAGATGGCAGGCGTGCTAGGTGTAAGCAATGCATAAGTGCTGATGGAAAAACATATCGAGAAAAGAATTGGGAACAGATAGCGATCAAAAAGAAGGCTGCTTATGATGCGAATCCTGACAAATACATAGCTAAATCAAAAGCGGTATATGATGCTGACCCAGCAAAGCATGTTGCTAAAACTAGAGTTCGATATTTTTCTAAACTGGAAGAGAGCCGTGCTAAGAAAAGAGCTGCTTACCATGCCGATCCAGAAAAGCACAAAATTGCCCTAAATATTTTACACAAATCCGATCCAGAAAAATACAGATTGATGAGAAATGCGTCTTGCAGAAAAAATAGCAAAAATTTTCCAGATAAAAAGAATGCTTTAACAGCCAAACGTAGGGCTAATAAGCTTAACGCTACGCCCAAATGGTTAAGTAAGGAGCAGCACGCGGAAATGAGAACTTTTTACACAATCGCTAAAGAACTTCAATGGCTTAGCGAAGAAAGATTGGAAGTAGACCACATCGTTCCTCTTCAGGGAGAAAATGTAAGCGGGTTACATGTACCTTGGAATTTGCAGATACTTCCCAAATCGATGAATGTCAAAAAAGGAAATAAGATCAAAATATGATGACCGAAGAAGAAGCTAAAATCGTCAGAATTGTCTACAGTCGTTTCATGGAAAATGAAGACAATACGTGGACTGGAATCGACGATAATTTAGAACTATTCGAATATTTGAATAACGAGGAAATAATTGCAGAAACTCGAATTAGAATTGACGATCACTCCAGAGGCGTTATTCGCTGTAAATCGAGTCACGATCAATCTTTGTGTTTTGCCCCTAAAGTTTTAGAGGCCGCTCAGAATATTGTAAGGTTGTATGACGAAACGGGAAAGCTTCATCCAAAAAACAAATATGTTTTGACCTATTACAATGTGATGGCCGTCATGAAACTGATTTATGTTAATGAAGTCTCATCGGCTGTATGAGAAGTCCGGGAATCAACGAAATAGCGTACTGTTTATCTTTTTCATCCCCATCTTCAATTATCTTTAATAGATTCTCAAGCGTGTCTTCGTAGAGCTTGGAAATTTCACGCTCAGTAAAAAGATAAAACTTGTCTTGCAAAACAAAATCACCGCCTAAAACCAAACAGTAGTACCCATTTTCCATTCGCCTTACTTCTTTTTCAGTGTATCCACGAAATGGAAGGTTCTTTTTCCCCATATTAGGAAATAGTGCCAGGTGAGTTTGTCGTTCCAATGGTGGCTCCTGTGACTGTAAACGATCCCGCAAAAAGTCCTTCTCCTGGATTAATCGGATTTGTGCCGGGAACTGTCACGGTTTGCCCCACATTGACTTCTATATTTGATACCAAAAATGGTATAATGGCGTTTGCTATACCGGTGGCCAAGGCAAACACATATTGTGGGGGCGCTATAACTCCTCCAAATTGAGCTTCTATTGCCTGCGTAATAGTCGCGGTTAGTTGTGCCGCTAAAGCTAATTGTTGTCCTGAGATTGCCATATTTACTCCGTAAAGGTGTGGGTTGAAAGAGATGGATCCATGGGTTCTAAGGGCGGTGATGTTGGAACTCCGAGATTCCCAATATGGATATGATTATCGTAGAGCTTGCTAAAAGTATTTCCCTTGATAACCGCTTCTGCCGCGCCTACGCCCAAATTAATATTTGATCCATCTATGGTCGTTAATCCTTGTGCTATAATATTTGCTGGTCCCGTACAGGTAATGTTTACGGTTCCACTTTTTTGTAGTTGTACTGTAGCGCCAGCATTTTGTACAGAAAAACTTCCATCGGTGGCGATTTGTACTGTGGTTGGGCCTTGAGATGGATCGGTTGGAACTCCATAGTTGTCGGTGGCACCTTTGAATGTGAGCGAAGTCGATCCATCTGGATTCACAGCAACGGCAACGCCATTATACTCTCCAGAAAGTCTAGGTTGTGAATCCACCAGAGTCGTTGGGCGATCGGGGTGATTAAGGCCGCCTAGGACAATTCCCTTGCCTGTGAATGCGTCCAGGCAGAGAACTAATACTGTGGCTCCATTTTGACCTTTTGTGAGAGGTAATTGCCAATTATCAGATTCTGTTTGAACCCTGCAGTTTTTTTCAAAGAAATCGGCTATACTGCCTAGTGAATCTACGGATAAGCAATTTTTATACGTTACTGGTGCGATCCCCCTATTCATGTCTTGTTCGATCACATCTACGTCGTATTCCGTAGAGAGTCCGCTTATATTATGCGGATCATTTATGGCGTAGATTTGTTTGATTACACCGAATCTAAGTGCGGTATTGTTATATGACTTATTGAATCCTCTTAGAAAGTCTTCGGGCTTACAAGACAACAGACCGTGAGGCATTACGGTTCCATTAGGCAGAAAATTACTCATAGTTATTGTCCAGTCCCATTATCGCCGGATCCATTCCCGGTGTTTTTGGTGTATCCATGCGCAAAAGATTTTGTTTGCGCGGGTTGAGGTAGAGGAGTGTTAGGCTGATCTAGTGGTGGGTTAACGTCGTCTACATTTGGCAATCTATATGGAACTGCTTGGCTTTCAGCAACACCCGGAAGAATTTGAGATCTACTATAATCCCATTCTCTTTCAAAGTAAGCATTTGGATAAGACATTTCTGGATAAGACGTTCCATTAGTTGCATTGCTGCCAGCTGAAATTCCTTGAGATACGCTAATGATAGTCCTAAAAGACTTAATGCCGTTAGCGGGATTGATGGAACATGTATGGACTACTTGTTCTATATGGTAGACAACGTCTTCAAATTCTAAGTTATCTCCAATTGCTATTGGTGCTTGGATGCCAACACATACAAAGGTCCCGTTCATTTTAAGGTGACCGCCAATGAGAGCATCGGCTTCGATTTTAGCCCAATTGGGACTATTGAATCCTCCTGTTTCGGAGTCTGTATCAAAAAGATCGAACATGCTAGATGTTATTTTTGGACATAATCCGCTTCTTTGAATATCATTTATCTCATATTGATAATTGTGCCGAGCACTTTCCATGGTAAAATCTGAGCCGCCTTCTGAGCCTTGAAGTATTTTCGCAAACACTTGAACGTAGTTAACCCTTAAGACTTCATCTCTGCCGATATCTTGGGAGATAACCATTGTTGGATGAATTTTCCATCTGGGAACTGTGAGAAACATAGTAACGGGAATGCTGTTGGGTGCAATATTGTTGTTTGAATAAAAATCTTCATTAGTAAAAGGAATCTGTCTCAAAATGACAGTAGGCATTATATTGCCATAAGGCGATACCCTGAAACAAGTAAAGAATTCATTTAGCGGCGCATTCGTATACTGATTCAGTATATCCCATGCTTTTACTTGATTCCAATATTCTGGGGATAGGATTGCCCTACCCGCACATGGAGTTCGGGTATAGAAAAAACCATCTGTGATAGTCGCATGTGAAGCGTCGGAAAAGGTCGCAGCTGGAAGATCTGGACAGAATCCCATTGCGGGAGTAACGTGGGTGCCCGTATTTATATAATTCTGTATCCCGAAAGTATAATTAAAAATATCCGCCGCAGTACGTACAGGCCAGCTAGTACCTAGAAGTTTACCGATTACGCCTGGCATAAAATACGAATCATTGGGGCTTTGGAATTGAGCCCCAGTTATTGTATTTTCTGAACGAGGAACCCCGTCTCCTATAAAACTACTTATTAATGTCTTTATCAAATCTTGCAAACTCTGATTTTTATTGGCATTTACCAATGATTTCCATTTCTTACTTATTTGACCAGCAAAAATGGCTATATCTGGATTCTGAATTACGACCGAGGGATCGAAATACAGAAGATTGTTGAATTCGGTGAAAGCAAAACCTGTAATTTTAAAAATAACGCCCTTTTTACCGGTCTGCTGATCTATTACTGCGGTAGTTCTACGAACCGACTGTACTTTAAAGATGCCCTTAAATCCATCATTAAAACCATTTATGGCACCAGGGGTGGTAGAATGGGCTCTATTGTAAATATCGGTTGCCTGAGATTCCCAATTGACCATATTAACCAACACGAAATCTCCTGGGGCTACAGCTGTAAGATAGTTGACGTCGGTCTGAAGCAAAGTTGCTTCCATGTTTGGGGTAAAAGCGTTTTTATTACAAGTTACGGATACATTGATGCAGTCGTTAATAACAACAAGTGGGTCCAGAGTGGCTTTCAATGCATTTATTGCATCAACGTTTTGATTTGGATTGTTATTAATGTCTTCATCTACCCTAAACGTATCCCTATACTTCCAACGAACAAAAGTGAGGACCCAAGAAGAATTGGTTTGATGGACCTGCTGATGTTCACCCGCTCCGGAACCTACTGGATCGACGTAATAAGTATAAGCTTGAGGATTAGCCATATTTATTTCTCAATTACTGGCCTTTGTGCTGTAGATTAAGGGTCCGCGACCGTGGATTACTTGGATTCAAAAGGGGGTTTGATTGTGTAACGAGGTCGGCTGCGTCTTGTGCTTCTTTTGCTCTACCTGTAGGAGCTTCTGCTCCCAATTTCTGAGCAGCTTTCATGGCATCATCGGCAAATTTATTGATACTTACTGCGAGCGTATCCAAAGAAACCTGAGCATTCTGAGCACTTGCTTGAATGGCAGTATCTCCGGCCTTACCTGTGGTGGTATTTGCCATTGCAGCAGCGGCTTGATCGCCAGTCATAGTGGCCCCATATGGGCTTTCTCCTCCACCGTCAATCATATTGAGATAGCCTTGTTGTGCTTGAACGTCTGATATTCCGGCTGTCATTTTTGCCATGTATCTTCTGGCTGCTACTGGAGCATTTTTACCTCTATTTAGAGCTGTATTAGCATTACCCGATTTTAATTTTCTAAGCTTCTCCGCTAAAGCTTTAGGGCTCATATTTTGCATACGTGAGGCAGAATCTATGATCGCCGCATCATCTTCAGAAATAGCATCGATAGGCATTCCTATTAAACCGGCCAATTCTGCTGGGTCCTTGATATTTTTCAAATCGGGGTCCTTCATAGCGGATGTCATATTTATGCCCCCCATATATCCTGAAAGGGATGAGGTAGACGCCTTATATGCTTCAAATGCTGTCTTACCCGCTTCTATATTTCTAGTTGTTGGGGCCGCATTTCCAATAGAAGCTTTTATTAAATCCGCTATACTGTCCACAGCGTCTGTTCCGGTAGCCCCCCCTTTAAAAACTTGTTCGGTGACGGCCTGCATGTATTTTCTATTTTCTTCAGCGTATCTGGAAGAATCAAAACCACGGGCGAAAATTTCAATTAAGGAGCTTTTGGCCGTTGAGGGTATGCTTTGCGTTCCACTCAATTGGCCTAAAAGTTGATTTGCGTTTGTTAAACCAAGTCCTCGTTCGGCCTGCAATGAGATTCCGGATTGTCTCGCCATAGCTGAAGAACCGCCAGCACCTAAAATGCCCTGAGATGCGCCGGTTACCATTTCATCTGTAAAGCCTAATCCCATTTGACTTTTTAGATAGCCGCCTGCGCCGTAATAACCGCCCATTCCTGCGCCGCGACGGGTTTTCCAATCAAAATCGTTCAAGCCCAAAGTCCTCTGCATTCCTATGTCTCTAGCGGCAGTAGCTTGAAATCTGTCGATAGCGTCTTTTCTATATGGACTGGATTCTTGTGAAGCCGCCAATAGCGTGGTAAAATCTTGAGCTTGTCGCTGCGCTTGAAATGCAGAATATTTAGAAGGATCGCCTAATCCTTTATCTAGAAGGCCAGATTTTAATCCGGCAAGACCTGCGCCTCCAAGAGCCAACGCGGGTAAGCTCAACCCTCCAGTGGTTATAACCGACGCACCGGCTCCGAGCACAAGAGCTGCGCTTGCAACCGCTTCGAGTATATCTCCGCCCGTTTTCCATTTATTGGATGTAGCTGCTTGTTCGGTAGCTCTTTGTCTGTCATTACCATACATGCTCTGGTAAGTATACTCTCCACTTCGAGCTTCTCTTAACTGACGACCTACCATCATGGAAATGGCGGATCCCTGCATTTGAGCTATATCTATAGGACGTTGTCCTATGTAATTTGCGCCGAGTCCGGCAGCGCCGATAATGGATGCGACTGAACTTATCCCAGGGCGCCAACCACCGCCACCGCCACCAGACGTCTTATCCAGAATAGCGCCCGCTTTTTTCTCGTTATTGATAGCTCTTTCTGTCTCAAGCCTTTTATTTGCCCAAAACGACGCATCTTTACCGGATTTGGCTATTTCCGATTCTTGTCTTGCTATTTTTACTAGAAGCGCTTCTTTTTGAATTAAAGAATTTCGTGATACTTCTGCCGCTATTTGATCATTTCTTATTTGTTGAACTTTTGTATGAGCTTGCTGGTATTCTTTTACGCCGGGAGCTACGCCAGGTGCGCCGCCAGCATATCCGCCCATGCCTGGCGATAGCTTAAGCTTCTTCGCTTCTTGCTCAATCTGAGCCATGGCGGTCTTGACGGCTGCTAGGAGGCCACTGGCATCACCATTGATCTTAAGTTTGACATCACCGGCCATTATAAAGCTCCATAGAGTAAGATTGATGTTAAAACCGCAATCCCATACCCTCTATATCATCCTAAATTAGTTCTTGACCTTTGGTTTCGGTTGGGTTATTCTAAATCATGGCTAGTAAGAGTAGTAAAAAGAAGGCGAAACCAATGGATCCAGAAAAACTCAGGAAGATCGGACAGTTAGAGCGAAACCTAGCTGCAACCCTACGCTACATTAAGGGTGATTCTGAGGAATTGGACAATTTTTTCACAAATCAGGCCGGTAGATTGAGAAACCAAATCAAAATTCTTAAGGAAAAACAATGAGTTATCTTTGGGCATACCTCGTAGCTTTTGCCAGACTGTTTGCAATCATGGGTGTTGCTTACTACATAGCTTCTATTGTCTTGGATATGGACATGCAGTCTTGGATCGGTCCTTTTTGGTACATCGGAGTTATGGCGTCATTAGCTGGTCCCATTGGACTTTGGATAAATAGGATGGAAAGTGAAAAATAAGCTCCTGACCTTATATTTGGTGTTTATAGGCTCTGGGGCTTATATTTCTCAGGCTTATGCCCATGACGACCAATATGTTATCGATGCTGGGCTCGGTTCTTTTAGTACGGAAGGAAGTAGTCTATCTCAGGTCAAATTTTTAAAGATGGGCATACAGGAAGATCTTTGGATGGGACTGAAACAACGTTTCAATGGAGGTACTTGGCTTGATAGTCGTGGAGATGGCAGAACCAATAGTTTGTTTGGAAGCTATCAGCTTGGATTTGAGGTAAGTAACGACATTTTTCAAGCCAGCGTTTTCAGTGGACCTGCTTTAATAAGCTCGCCCGATTCTGACCTGGGTTCGGTTTTCCAATTCAATGAGACTATTTTCTTTGGCATTGTAGATAAGAACTATGATAGTATAGGTGTAGCTTGGAATCATTTTTCAGACGCGGGTTTATCGCAGCCTAACGAGGGCAAGGATTTTCTGTGTTTGGAGATAAAATTTCCGTTTTATTGAGGTAGTATGGACGACCGTGAATTTAAAAATTTTGTAAAAAGCTCTCTGGATTTGCTAGAACCTAGGGCTATCGCTGCTGAGTTTGATATCGGTTACCCTACAGTGCTTCGTTGGGCCAGCGGAGTCGCCCGACCGCACCCAAAAATTAGGGAAATTATCGTTAAGAAAATTACAGAAATGCTTGAACAAAAGAGAAAATAATATGAAAAATAAAAGAGCTTTGGAATTAGCAGAATCCTTAATCGTAAATTATTCGCTTTTTACTTCTAAAAGATACAATAAGCTCAAGGAAACTACATACGAATCCATCTACGGCCAATGGGACAGTCAAACCTACGTCGATCTAAGGAATTTGTTTTTCGCTCTAGTCACTGGAGAGGACGACTTCGATCATTTTTATGATAGATTTGACGCTCCCGCGACTCACAAGGGAAAGAGGCCGGTGGCTTGGGGGGCCAGATTTCTTCCAGATATGATTAGCGATGATATTTTTAGTACTCAGAAGACGTTGGAGCATAAGACGAAGAGCGTTGAAAAGGTGTATCGGAAGTGTGCGAAACTAGAAAAAGAGTTTAAGAAGGGGAAGTAATATGTCAAACATGTCCAATCTGAAATTCAAGAAAATGCATCCAAAAGCACAAACACCATCAAGGAGTTATCCTCATGATGCCGGATTGGATCTAGTCGCTGTTACCGCAGAATACAACAATGAATATGGTTATTATGAATATGATACGGCCATAGCTGTTGAAATTCCGCCGGGTCATGTCGGCCTATTATCTGCAAGGTCTAGCGTGAGTAAAACAGGCCTATCATTGGCAAATGGCGTAGGAATCATTGACAGTACGTACAGAGGCTCCATCAAGGCTAGATTTTATAAAGAAACATTGGCTGGCATTCGATCCACTCCCTATGTTGTTGGCGATAAAGTGGTTCAACTCTTAATCGTCCCAATCCGTCTTCCTTTGATGGTTGAATGTCAGGAATTGTCTGAGACCGATCGTGGCGATGGCGCTTGGGGGAGCACTGGAAAATAATGTCAACGCTTTTAAATTGCCCTTATTGCGATAAACAAATAACTATCAGTGATAGTAGGGCAAGGAGAACCCCAAATGTCTGCTGCAGTAAAGATTGCGCCGATAAGCTGAAAACTAAACAAAAAACAATTCATTGTTTGCAGTGCAATTCGCCCTTCCTAAGAAAAATAAGCGAAATAGGTCCTAAAAACTTTTGTTCTGTCGAATGTGGTTACGCATACAGGAAGGATCAGGATGTAGAGCAAAAAGAGATTAACAAATTTGTGAAACAGGCGTGGACCAATTTAAACATAAGAGCTGGCAAATACCGGCATCTGAGCAATAAGAATAAAAATAAATGTTATGAGAGCTGCATTGTAGAATTTAGTAGGAGTGAATTTAGGGAATGGTGTGTTACCAATTTTACCCTAATTAAGTCTTCAATTCGTCCCTCTATAGATCGAATAGATAGTAATGGAAATTATTCACTAGCCAATATCCAAATAATCGAGCTTGTCAAAAACGTTCAAAACAAGCGAATGGGGAATAGATATTTTAATGGTCCTCTTAGTGGCATAGAGCGCGGTGTTACGGAAACTGATAGCGGAAGATTTAAAGCAAGAATATCTATCAATAGGAAGGAAATACATCTCGGAACCTTTGACTTTAAGGAAGATGCCTTAAAAGCTTTTGCTAAAAAATACAGAGAACGTTATGGGAAGGAGCCATTTTGATATGAATAGGGGTTTTATTTTACTATTACTGCTCTTTACCGGCTGCTCAACTATCTCCGAATACAACCAAGGCTGTCGAGATGGGATCTGGGCTGTTAGAATAAATGGCGTTGGCCCACTTGGTTCTGAAAAGCACAGAGACGAATTTTGTAATGGACTAGACATCCAGCATAGAACTAAACTTGCTCTTGAACGGGGCGAGAAATAGATGGCCTATCAATGCGATCGTTGTCTTCATTGGACCGCAAATAATAACAAACACGAATGTATTAATGACGAAGTTGAAAAATTGAGGGCGGAAAATATAAAATTTCGTATCGTTCTCGAAGAAATAGCCTCTCCAAATCCCAATCCTGGAAATTGGTCGGACATTGCCTTACTAGATCATTGGGCCGACCTTGCTCAAGCAGCTCTAAGAGGGGACAAATGAGACGCCATAGAACACCATGGCAGCCGGGAGATGGCGCAATGGCCGCGTTGGCTGTCGGATTGTTAGTAATAGTTTTTATTCTGGGATATGCTTTAATTGTAAAAGCGCTTGATTTTTTTATTGGGTCATAGATGACACTTCCCTACATCCTTGCAGGCATCTTCGCCGTTATAGGTCAGCTATCAGACTGCGTCACCACCCAAATCGCTCTTGGTCTTGGCGCACATGAAGGTAATCCATTCATGGTTTGGATCGTCGCACATCCATTCATCAGCTTTCCACTAAAAACGGGATTTGCTCTGGGTTGTCTCGCTTATTGCCAAAAGAAATTTGCTCCCGACAAAGGTGGCATAACTCTAGTTTTACTGGTTGGATTATTTGGATTTAGCGCGGCGTTTTGGAACGTGTGGAATATGCTTAGTGCTTAGATCGTGATGATCGTAACCGGATTAATTGGCTTATAGTGCTCATCGCATATAGATGCATTTATAAACTGAATGCCATCCTGCTCATGGATTCCGAAACCTTCATGAATGTGGCCGCAAATATGAAATTTAGGCTTAACTTCCAATATCTTATCTAGAAGCTGTTTATCTCCGCAATGTTCTAATTCGTACTCACATATCTTTGTATTATATTTCACAACTCCATCTAGAATGCCATAACATGGACCGTGTGTAACTACAATGTCTATAGAGCCATCATTGGGGATTTTATCCCAATGCTTCTGTAGTTCTTCTCCTGGATATCGATTCCAGGCCCAATTACAGAACCAACTGGAGATGGCGGAACACCAAATCTTAACGCCGTCGATTTCAACCAAACCTTCATCGATAAAATGGACTCCAGGACACGCCTGTTCTGCGATTTCTTTTGCTAGTTGAAAATTGGATTCTACCCATTTCTCATGATTGCCTTGGACTGAAATGATATGCTTTGCCGGTTGTTTATTGAGCCATTTATGAAAGTCTTTGACTACCCACGATTCACCCTTGAACGAATAATCTCCTGCACTGATCAATAGGTCACATTCTGGAATGACAAGGTTTTTCCATTTACAGTGAGTATCGCTGATTACACAAATTTTCATCTTATTTCTCTTCTGGACTTTCAAAATATCCTGGCGCTCCATCTGCGGCATAATCCATATCTAGATCTGATGGGAAATGCTTTAATGCCCAATACGCACGCTTCCTGATCTCTTTGGGGATCCTTGGTGTCTTTTTAGGATCAAGTAGATCTCTTAGAAATTCTCTAGCTTTTTGAACAGCTCTATAACGCTCATCAGGTAAGGTCATTGTATACTCCTAACCATTTATACCATCTTTCTTCCCGAGTGTCAAGTAGGGAGAATCCTCAGATTGACCTAAAATCTCTTTGTAACCGTAATAGGCTATAAACATGTCGATAA
>Ga0181520_10011829_pt1 | contig 11362 bp, 5 predicted proteins | sample PEATcosm2014_Bin_29_FD_132451 | JGI IMG/M metagenome (GOLD analysis project Ga0181520, IMG submission 132451) | Peatland microbial communities from MTU Mesocosm Facility, Houghton, MI, USA - PEATcosm2014_Bin02_30_metaG | ecosystem: Environmental > Terrestrial > Soil > Wetlands > Peat | place...
GGCTGAATGCATACGTGCTGCACAAGGCGGTGCCCCGCCCCCTTCGTCTGCGGCTGGAGGTTTCCGCGGGGCAATTGAGGGGATCGTATCGGCCCCAATTGATCTGGAGGAATCCCAGCGGCGATGTGGTTCGCCCCATCGTGTGGATCGATGGTGAAGCGCTCCGGGAAGGTTTCGGGGCGACGCGACTGGTTGAAGTTGGTCGGAGCGCCAATCTACATTTCACAGTCCCGCAGAACACTGCGGGCGGCACACACGAGGCAACGTTGCTGTTGACGCGAGTTTCTGGTGACGAGGCACTGCCGGCGACAGTCTCGGCGCCGGTCACCATTGGTGTCACTAGTGGGTTCCTGAAAAACTGGTTCATTTTAAGGGACTGGGCTGTCTTTGCGCTGGCCGCCGCAGCGGGCTTCTACGTGTTCTGCACTGTGGCGTACTATCCGCCGGTTGGGTCGCTCCGGGTGGTACGACTGGGGCAGGCCATCCCGTATGAGAAAACCATCTGCCTCCGCATGCTTCCGGTTGCATGGCTGCTCCCGTGGAGACGTAGCGTCGTTCCGTTGCGCTGGATCTGGAAGCGGGCAGGAATGAAGAATAGATCGCTAGCGGGACAGATCAACTTTGTGTTTTCTACACAACCGATGCTGGAACTCCCGAGCGTGCGGCGCGGAAAGGTGTTAAAACGGTTGTCCAACGCTCCGCCGGCAGCCACGGAGCATTTCGGTCCGGCAATACGGATGGCAGACAACATTTTTACGTGTGAATTCGACGCGTTCCATCGCGTGGAAATGCAATATTTGCGCCCAGGCTCGATGCCCGCCGGGCGCGCATCCTGGAGGTCATAACCGAGTATGCCACTGAACGCCGCATTGAACCTGCTGACGGAGACTATAGCGCCGCAACGTGATTACGTGAGGATGCTGGGGACGTTTCCTTTCCGTCCCACCCTGTTTCTTGGCTTGGGCGGAACGGGAGGTCAGGCCGTAAGCAAGATCAAGCAACTCTATGCGGAGTTGGTTGCTCCCCAACAGCGGGCCGGATTGGCCGCCGCAGCCGGCGGTATGGACCCGCTGTACTCGTTCCTAGCCTTCGACACGAATCAGAACGAGCGCCCCGGAAACCTGACGGCCAACAAGGAGTGGTTCCACCTCGGCGTGGGCAATATGGGCGATTTCTACGAAAACCACGCCCGCGACGAGCTCTACGAGCCGTGGGTCGTGAAGGGGTTCCCGGAAGGCGCGATCATGGCGGGGTGCAGCGGATTCCGCAACCTGGGGCGGCTGGTGCTGATGCAGAACATCGATACCGTCAACGAAAAGATCAGCAATGCCAGCACGCAGATTCTCACCGCCGCGGCCGGACTGGAGACCGTGATGACCGTGCCGGTGGTGCACGTTTTCTGTTCTCTGGCGGGCGGCACGGGAAGCGGAATGGTGTTGGACGTCTGTTTTCTGCTGCGGCAGATCTTCCCCACCGGGCGGATTATCGGGCACATCGCGGTGGTGGACGGTCTGCCTAACGTTCCGCAGTCGATCCGGTCCACGATTCGGGTGAACGCACTTTGTGCATTGAAGGAGCTGAATGCGTTCATGTCCGGCGCTGACGTGGTACCCAAAGGCCGCATCGAGTATCCTCTAGGCGCCAGCGGCATGGCCCGCACGCCCTTCGACGAATGCTACCTGGTCAGTTCCAGCCGGATGGACGGATCACTCAGCCTGCCGCGCCAGGAACACCTTGCGTCGTTCCTGGCGCGAATGGCGTTCATGATGTCGGCTTATAGCTTTCAGCCAGGTGGGGAAGCCCGCTCGCCGGACTACGAAGGTGTGATGGTGAACCATACGCACCGGCTCACCAACACTGTGGGCGGCGCGTACACCTGCTATATGGTGCCGGGGTTCGCACAGGTCCACTTTCCAGTGAATGAGACGGCCGACCTCCTGACGCTGGATGCCGCCCGTCGACTCCTTGAGTACCAGCGCGGCGGAATTGCACGCGATGGCGACGATGAAGCGCGCTCCTTTGCGCTGCAAAACTGCCTCAGTTTCGCTGCGCTACGGACCCGAATCGCCGTGGACCCCGCCGACAAACAAGGCAGGCCATTGTCGGCCACCCGCTATGACGACATGCTGGAGGATCTTTTCAACCAGTGGGAAGAGAATCGCGACGCCATCCTCGGCTTCGCCGCACGCCTCCCAGCGCAGTGCCTGAGCGACTACCAGGCGAAGCTTCAGCCCAACGTGAAGGGAATCCTGACTGCGGTCGTATCCTCCCTGCGCGACACCGCCTCCCGCTATTTCCAGCGCGACGGCTACCTGACTCTGGGCGCCCTGGATTTCGTTCGCGATCTCAAACAGATCCTTGAAACTGAGCGGCGAAAGCTGGAGAGCGAAGCCGATCTGCATACGAACCCAGCCTATGCCGGCATCGAAAAGGGCTGGGGCGATATTCGCTCGGAAGTCGAGAACGTGTTGACCAGCGACGGCATTATGGACGGCCTGCGTGACCGCATCCACCGGCCGAAGATCCGCGGCATGTACACAAGCTTCCTCAATGACGCCGATCAAATCGTTCTCGATAAGGCGCGCAATCAGTTAACGAGCTCCCTGCTCGGAAGCTTGATCGAGGAGACCGACGCCTTGGAAGCCGCGATCGCGGGCTTCCGCCTCAACACCGAGGAAGCAATAAAGTTGATCCGAGCCCGCGAAGTGAAGCTCGCCGCGGAGCTTTTCGGTCAGCGAAACGCGCAGGATCCGTCGGCGCTAAACATTCGTTCCTTTAATGCCATGGACGACGAATGGAGACGCACCTACATCGAGAATTCCGGCCTATCGACCGCGACCATGTTGGGCACGCTGGTTGCCGGAGGCTGGCGGACGGTCGAACTGCTGGACGCCAAACCGGCACCCGGCATCACGGTTGATCAGGCAGCCGCAAACACGGTTATTGAGCGTTGCGTTCCCTTTTTCGAGGAGGTGCGCAAATGGACGCCGGCACAGGTACTGGAGAAGACCGAACAGGTGTGCCGCATCCGACCCGAGCAGGTCCTGGCAAAGGTCTACTTTACCCTCCAGCAGGCCCAGATGGAGATCGGCGCCATGCGAACGCGCATGAATACGCCGGTTGACAAGCTGATCTTTTTCGGGGGCATCACCGCGGAGATCCGCGATAGGTTGGCAGCCTCCGAAGAGTTTGCCGGCGTCGACTTCAACCTGGCGGACAATCAGGAGTCGAACCGCATCAACTTTATCAGCGTGAATCTGCCGGTGGCCCTGGCTGGCTGCGATCTGGTGGTTAATCGCCTGACGCCGGATTACGAACACTGGATTGAGGAGAAGAAACGCAACAAGAAGACCTACGAATATGAGGTCGCCAAGCATCACTGCTTCCCAAACAGCCTGAATTGGCCTAATCCGATCCGGTACTCCACTCAGCACGATGCCGCACGGGAGGCGTTTGCTCGCGCGCTGGCGGTATCGGAGATGTTGCAGGTCAGCAACGAGGATATGAAGCGCATGACGGATTGCGCCAAGACACCGAAAGACCAGCGGTATGGGGTGTTCCAGGTGGGCGCCTCGCAGTTCTGGATGTGGCCGTTCTTCGTGCCCTACGATGCCGGATCGCCCATCAAGCAGATCCCGCAGAATCTGGGCAGCAACGTAGCGGAGGCGCTCGATCGTGTCACCAAGACCGCAGAGTTTCAGAACCAGGCGCAGCGGTGGGCCGATTGGTTCCAGGAAAACTGGAGCGGCATCTTTCGGGCGCCCGAGGCGCTCGACACGCGCGGCAAGGCGGTTGGTTCCTTCTACCTGCGCAAGGGGAAGACCCGTGATCCGCACTATACCGAGTTGTGGGACGAGATTATCGAAATCGTGCAGGATTGGGAATTTGGAGCCTAGCCGGGCGCGGCAATGAAATTTTTCGTGCATCTGGTCCTGGATGAGTTCGGGGCGGAGGCGGCTGGCAAAGTCCATCGTGAATTGGCCTCGATCGCCTCTAGAGGAGGAGAGCACCACATTTACGTTTGGTGCGGGGCCGCCGCGCCACCGGTCGAGCCGGACTACTGGTCGGAACGTTTCCCGACATGGGACGACGCCGTCAAGTGGCCGGCCGAAGTGGTACTGCAGACCGCGAACTGGGAACTAGACCGGAGCGCCGCCGCACTCGCGATCGCGAGCTGGCAGGGACTTCGCGATAAACTCCGCCGGTGGATCGAGGAGCGGCCGAGAGAATTGCTGGGCGCTCACCAGGAATTCCAGGCGGTAACAGTGTTAGCCGGATCCCTAGCGTCGCCTGCGAGCGGCGCGATTCTGCTGGGTCTGCTGGCAGCCTTCGCTCGAGGGCGCCGCCGAGGGCACATGTTGAGGGTGCCGGCCCATGCCGTGCTCGGCATCGGACTGGCCAGCGGCCCACCCATTACGGACGAGGATAAGGCGTACGCGCTCATCGCAAGAACTCTGCTGGATCTCAGCGAGTTCTTCCAATCGCAACCGGCGCATGAAGCCGCCACGCCGGTCTACCTGGTGGGAGAAGCCGACTTGGATGGCGGAGCCCCAGGGCGTGCCGAGCAGGTGGCCACCGCGGCTTTTGCCATCCTGGGACTGAGCCGGAGCGCGGCTGTGCCTCTCAACCTCCCACCCAGCGCCGTTGACCCGTTTGCCTTCGAGGTTGACGAAGTTCAAAGGGTCCAGTGGGGGGGCCGTCCATACGATCCCGCGCATCCCTTCTCGGTTGCGGGCGGGTACGGTGTGTCTTGTCCGGCGGAACCGCTGGCGCGGCTGCTCGCCGCTCGTGTTGCCGCCCTATGTATGGAGTTGCTGGCGCAGCAGCACGGGTACACCAGCCTCGAGGAGGCGGCTAAGCTGAAGCCCGGCGATTCGCTGGGCGAGTTTCTGGAGGACGTAGAGCATCGCGCCGCCGCGGCTCTTTGGGAGCAAGTCGCCGAGAAGACCCAGATTCCGTGGCCCCAGGAACAGCCTGACCGCCAGCCGCAATGGTACGACCTCGACCGCCTGCGCCTGCTTTACGGAAGGCTCTTCGCACAGAAGGACTGGCAGCACGTCCTGGACTGTTACGGTGACGCGTGGGTGCTTGCTTTGCCGTTGGATGCCTGGCCCGGTGCGCTCGATGAAATGGTGGTGCTGATCGAACAGGGCGTCCTGGTTCGCCGGCGCCAGCAACTGGCTATCTTGAAACGCCGCGTGCTCTCCGCCTTTTTGGACACGATTGAGCACGGCGTGGAGGAAGTCTTCGCCCGCACATTCCAGGAGCCGGTTTGCGCAATGCCTCACGTTGCGGCACAGGCTCTGCTCGGCAGGATCCGCAACCACCTGGAGGAGGCCCGAGGCCGGTTGGAGGAGGTCGAGGCCCGTGAGCGGCCGTTGCTTCCAGACCCAGCCGAGCTGCGGGCGCACGCGAAGTCGGCCCAACAAGAATTCGAGAAGGAACTGGCCGCGGTGCCGAGTCCGGCCGCAGTCATCTTGCGGCTCGCGCCGCTGTTCGCGGTCTGTTTGGGCGTCGTTCTCGCCCTACCCTTCGATCTGGGCCTGATCAATCCCGCGTCTCTGCGGCTCGCTGTCGGGGCGCTGGCCGGCTCTTGCGGCGCCGGCTATCTCTATTTGCGGCACCTGGAGGGAGTCAGGCGCCGCATCTGGGGTCTGGTACGCGTCTGGATGGAACAGTACAAGGCGGTCCTCGAATTCGACGACCGCCTTGCCCGCGACCTTGCCTACCGTGATTTAGTGACTTCCTTGATCGCTTGCCTGGAGTGGTTCTTCAATGGAGAGACAGACGACCCTCCGATTCCCATCCCGGTGCGGCCGCGACTCAAGCAAGATTCGGCCAGCGCAGTGCCGAATCCCGATCTGCTCAAGCCACAGACCACGCTGGTCCATTTCCACCAGTATCTGCAGGACGCCGCAAAGAGCTTCCGTGCGGCGGAAGCCGGATTCTTGAACGGGTTCCAGGTCTCTAGGCGCGAAACGATCCTTCCCGAGATCTCTGTGTCGGACCCCGGCGGCGCTGACAGGGAACTGGCACACATCGGCGCTTCAGGTGCCCGGGTCCCGCCCGATTGGATGCCGCTGCTCTATACCGGTCGCATCGGTGCCGCAATCAATAACTGGATCCTTCCGTTCGCTGCCGGTCCGGGAGGTGTCTTCCATCACCTGTGGAGGGCTTCGTTCTGCCTCCCACGTGCGAAGGATCTGCTGGATGAGAAGACCCGCGAGAGGAGTTCAGGTTTCCGCTTCTTGGATACGCTCCGCGTTCAGATGCGCACGTACTTTGCCGGCGTCTTTGCAGTTTCCACACGGATCTCCGAATACCTCCAGTCCTTCCCCGGCAGCGTGATCGCATCCACACCACTGTGCGAGCGATACTGCTCGCTGGCGGTGCCCAGTGTTGTTACGACGTCTCCGCAAGTTTCGATTGTTGTATTGGGGGCAAATGCGGAAGATCCGCTGGCGGCGTGCCTGAACTGGTCGAACGAGGCAGGCGTCGACCACCTGTCCCTTCATCTGCAGGTGGGCACCTTCGTGTCCGCGGCCGACGTGATCTACTATCCAAATGAAGCTTCGCCGACCCGGGCAATGGGGTTGGCGTGGAAGGTCTATTTGCAGGCTCCGTGGAGTGGCCAGTCGTTCCTGCCTGTGAAGCTTCCCAAGGAGATTGCCTGATGGCCGCGAATGCCGGTTGGTGGGGATTCCGCCTGAGGGTGCCGCCTGGCTACGTGCCGAAACCAATTTCGCTTGTGGAACGGCTGGCGGTTGGGTTCGTGTTGGCCGCGATTTTGGCGACGGCCTGCCTGGCGGCTCTGGTGGTCTGGCCGGGAAATCCAGAGATCTCCTACCGTATTTGGGCCCCGCTCTGGTTGACCGTTCTGCCCGTGCTGCTATGTCTGGCGACGCCGAGGATCCTTCTGGAGCAGTCGGGAGTGGCCGCCTGGATGGTCCTCGCGCGGGAGAAGGGCGACGTTTCCAGGGCGGACGCTTGGCTGGCGTTACTATGCGTCATTGCATTGATTCTCGCATGGTTCCGCTCGCTCGGCTCAATCCAGTTCGCTCTCGACGTGGCGCTGGCGGACAGTGCGGCCGCATTGCTCTTCCTGATCCTGCAGGAGCGCATCACGATCCACTGGAAGCGATGGGGCGTTCCGATCCCAGACTGGCTCCGTCGCAATCTGGAGGACGAGGAACGCAAGAACGTGCGGGAGCAGGATCGCGGGGATACCCCCGCGCCTAGCGATGCGGTCATTCCACCCGATTCGGGCGCCAAACCGATCTACACTCTCAACGTTTCTGCCGGCACCAGCTATCCAGTCGGCATCCAGATTCCCGACGACGTGCTTGAATGTCTGCGGAAACTCAACACAGACGCGCACGGAACGCTCTACCAGAGCGAACCACAGGCCGTCGTGCTGATGGACCGCCCCCCGGTGGAACATGCCGGGCGGCAGGAGATCTTGCGGTTGTGCGCACAGATTCTCTCCGTCGCTCGAAAGCACCAGTTGCCGCCTACCGCCTGCGCGAACATGGTGCTGGCCTTTGTGCAGGAGGCGATCAGCTACAAGTTCGACAAGGAGTCGACCGGTGACCTTCAGGGCGGACCTTATCCGGAGTACGGCCGTTTCGCGGTGGAGACGCTTCACGACCAGGTAGGAGATTGCGAATGCACTAGTCTCTTGTGCGCCAGCTTGCTGTCGTACCTGGGCTTCCGGGTGGCGTTGCTATGGGTGGCCGTCGACTCTACGACGGCCAATCACGTTGCCGTTGGCCTGGAAGCCACACCGGACATGCCCATGGAAGGGCTGGACTTCGTGTCGGCAAAGGACGATTCCGGCAAACTCTATCTGTACGGCGAGACGGCACTGGATGGGTCGACCAGCCCTTTTGGCTGCTTCACCGATTGGGATTCGATCAAAGTGGAGAAAATCACGGCGCTTGATTCGCCAAGAGCGGCTATGTAAGTCGTGGGCGGATCATTTCTGACAAGGATACAACCGCCCCGACTTATCCGGAGTATTTCGATCTTTCGATCCCAAGGCTAGCCTGTTCGCATTCACGAAGCCTCGGCAGCGTTCAGTGTCACGCTTCGCAGGTGATTCCGTGATTCACATCGGCATCTCGCATCTCGCGAAGGCCCGAAGGCCGCTGGTGCATCAGTCTGTCGCGCCAAGAACCGGCCTTTGAACTGCGGCACATTGATCTGCGCTGCTAGAATTGAGAATTGGAGACCGGTTTTGAGTGTTCTGACGACGCACCCCAAGGGCACAAACGCCCGAATCCTTTTTTCGTCCGTGTTTGGACCCTACGCGCAGGACGACGAGTTTGGAAGCCGCGCGATCAATCCGATGGAGCTATATCATAATCAGGTCACTCGGGCGCAGGGCGCATTCTCGTTGCGGATCTTCCACCGTTCGTGGGGCATCATGCTCATTCAGCAGAACATCTCGGCGCCGTCCACGGTGCTGGATTTCCCCGCGCGCGAAGATTTCGAACGGGAACTGATCACGAATCACTACGATGTCGTGGGCATTTCCTCTATCGTCGTCAACGTGGGCAAGGTCCGAGAGATGGCGAAGATGGTTCGGCGTCTGTCGCCTCAATCTCAGATTCTCGTCGGGGGGCACGTCGCCGCGATTCCGGGCTTGGAGCAGATGATCGATGCGGACCACATCGTGCATGGAGAGGGGGTGTCTTGGATGCGGCGTTATCTCGGCGAGGACGAGCGAGATCCCATCCGCCATCCCATGATCGCGTCCGGCTTCGGACACCGCATGATGGGGCTCAAGCTCCCTAGTTCAATCGGATCCACCGCGGCGACGGTCATTCCGTCAGTAGGCTGTCCCCTGGGCTGCAATTTCTGCACGACGTCGGCCTTCTTCGGTGGTAAAGGGAATTTCCACAACTTCTTCGAGACCGGAGAGGAACTCTTTCAGGTGATGAGCGAGATGGAATCGACGCTGCACCTCCACTCGTTCTTTGTGATGGACGAGAACTTTCTCCTCAACCGGAAGCGGGCAATGCAGTTACTGGAACAGATGAAGGAGCACGGCAAGAGTTGGGATCTGTACGTCTTCTCGTCGGCCAACGCCATTCGCAAATATCAGATGGAAGAGCTCGTCGATTTGGGTGTCACCTGGATATGGATGGGTTTGGAGTCTCATCAGTCTGGCTATGCCAAGCTCGACGGTTCCGACACACTGCAACTGACTCGCGAGTTGCGCCAGCATGGGATCCGGGTCCTTGGTTCCACCATTGTGGGAATGGAGCACCACACGCCGGAGAACATCGGCACGGAGATCAACCATGCAATCTCACACGACACCGACTTTCATCAATTCATGCTCTATACTCCGTTGCCGGGGACGCCACTGTACGCACGGATGGGGAAAGAAGGGCGGCTAATCGATGTCGATTTGGCCGACGTTCATGGTCAGTACAAGTTCAATTGGATTCATCCGGCGATCTCGCGCGACGAATCGAAGCAGTTCCTCGACTGGGCGTTCTTGAAGGATTACGAAGACAATGGGCCAAGTCTGTACCGCATCTGCCGGACGATGCTTCTGGGCTGGCGTCGGTACAAGACACATCCGGAGGCACGCGTCCGCAAGCGATTTGAAAGAGATGCGCGAGCCTTACGCATGGTCTATAGCGGCCTTCTTTGGGCGATGGAGCGAAGCCTGACGCCGACAAACGCGGCCGTGAGCCTACGGATACACGCGCTGCGCAAAGAGATTCGCTACGAATGTGGTCCGTGGTCCACGGTCGCCTCTGCCGTCGTTGGGCCACTTCTTCTCTGGACTACCCGGCGCGAGGAACGCCGGCTGGCTCTTGGTCAAAAGTACGAACCTCGGACGATTATCGAGCGGAGGAACTGGGCGCGGGTATAGACGGGCCGAGTTCACGGTGACCAAGTCGTTCTCCTGGTGCGCGGAGTGGAGACCACTCCGGCGCGGCGCGTTGCGGTTTGTTTGGCTTCTGGACTGGGTAGAGTTCCCCCGACGTAATTGCACCGACGTCCTCCGACGAGCCGCATGCGGTAGCGAATGCACTCGCGCGTGTCGTCAAAGATGGAGCACGCCACATCGAAGACACGAAGTTTACAACCTTCATTTAGGACTATCAGTTCCCAGCGTCTCCCCAAACTCGTTCCAGCGCGTAGACATGTAGACATCGGTCTCGGGTTGCGAGGTCGGCATTGGCGGCGACGATGCCGCCCAGAGGCCAGTAGAAGCTGCTAGCGCTTCTTCCCGAAGCTGAAACATCGCAGAGACGATCGTAGGCCGTGCGCGACGACAGCAGGAAGGACCTCGATTGGCAGTAATTCCCTGCGCAGGCCTGGAATACTCTCCTCTCAGCGGGCGAATGCAATGCAAACCGGCACCTTCGCATCTGAAAGGAGTTTACAATGGATTGTTCTATCGACGGGTTCGTCAAGGAGGAAATTGTGGAGTCTGCCGCGTTACTGCAGAATCGGATCGTCCTGCTCTCGGAGCCAGTAACCGCTGAAACCGCAAGCCGCTTGATCGCGGAGTTGCTGCTGCTCGATGCAGCGGACCACTCCAGCCGGATCGACCTTTACATAAACAGCCCAGGCGGAACCGTAAGTGATGGCCTCGCCATCATCGACGCGATGCGTTGTGTCCAGGCTCCTGTTAGCACGGTTTGCATCGGACAGGCTGCGTCGATGGCAGCTTGGATTCTAGCGGCAGGTGCGCGTGGACAGCGATATGCATCGCCCAACGCCGAGGTTATGATTCACCAAGTGGCAACCGGGTTCTCGGGTCCAGCCGCTCACATAAAGGTGATGGCTGAACGGACGATGCGATTGCAGCGGCGCCTCATTGACCTCCTTGCCGAGTTCACCGGCCAACCCGCCGCCCGCATTGAGGAGGATTTGGAACGTGACTGTTTTCTTACAGCGGAGCTAGCCGCTGCCTACGGCTTGGTTGACGCCGTTCTCGAACCTTATCCGCGAGGCGCAAAATGACTGAGCAGGCAAATCGCCGCGCCCTGCCCTGGATCTCGACCTTCACCAATGCCGCTGCTGCTGACGATGCGCGGGGACAGGCAGTCTTTGCTTGGCGACTGGACTCCTGCCCCGTTGATCGGCCGAGCGAGTTGCGTCCGTTACAGGAACCACGATTGGTTTCCGTCGACTTATTGAATGCCTTGTTCGCCGAATCGCCGGCTCCAGCCTATGCGCTGCGATATATCGCCGTGCCAGGCGCAGACGGCTACGGGCGTGGCGAGATCGCCGTCATTTTCTTTGCCAAGGCGACAGCCCGGACCGAATCGGAAGCAAATGCGCGGGCCGCTGCGCTCACGCGAGAGATCCCCGCGTTGCTCGGCGCGTTCCTCCC
>Ga0181520_10011834_pt1 | contig 11359 bp, 7 predicted proteins | sample PEATcosm2014_Bin_29_FD_132451 | JGI IMG/M metagenome (GOLD analysis project Ga0181520, IMG submission 132451) | Peatland microbial communities from MTU Mesocosm Facility, Houghton, MI, USA - PEATcosm2014_Bin02_30_metaG | ecosystem: Environmental > Terrestrial > Soil > Wetlands > Peat | place...
ATCAGCCCCCGCAGCCGCAGCTCGCGCCCCCCGCGAACGAGCGATTCCGGTGGTACATCATCCACGCCTATTCGGGCTTTGAGCGCAAGGTGCGCGAGTCCATCGAGACCCGCGTCCAGGCCTTCGGACTCCAGAACCGCATCGGCCGCGTCATGATCCCGACCGAGGCCGTCACCGAAATCACTAACGGCAAGAAGCGTACCGTCGAACGTGTCTTTCTTCCCGGCTACGTCCTCGTCGAAATGGATCTCGATAACGACCTCTGGCACGTCATCAAGAACACGCCGCGCGTTACAGGCTTCCTCGGCACCGGCGACAAGCCGGTCGCGCTCACCGATGACGAAGTCGGCTCGATCCTGTTCCGCAGCGACACGTCGAAAGACAAGCCGCGCCTCAAGGTCAAGTTCCAGAAAGCCGAATCGGTCCGCATCACCGAAGGCCCCTTCGCCAACTTCAACGGCGTCGTCGACGAGGTCAACGAAGATCGCGAAACCCTCAAAGTCATGGTCACCATCTTCGGCCGCTCCACACCGGTAGAACTCGACTTCGGCAAAGTGGAGAAGATCGCCTAGAAGCAGCCATCAGCTATTAGCCTTTAGCTCTTAGCTGTTCCCTGCCAGGGCAAGCAACTTGTAGTCACCGAAAATTTAGCTAACAGCTAACGGCTAAAAGCTGGCAGCTGGTTGAAAGGTTTCAGGAAAATGGCAGCGCCAACAAAAAAAATAACCGCCCAGGTCAAACTCCAGATTGAAGCCGCCAAGGCCACGCCCGCGCCCCCCGTCGGCCCCGCCCTCGGCCAGGCCCAGGTCAACATCATGGAGTTCTGCAAACAGTTCAACGCCCGCACCCAAAACAAGGAGATGGCCGGACTCATCATCCCCGTCGTCATCACCGTCTACGCGGACCGCACCTTCACCTTCATCACTAAGACGCCACCGGCGTCCGTGCTGCTGAAGAAGGCCGCGAACCTGGCCAAAGGCTCCGGCACGCCCAACAAAGATAAGGTAGGCAAGGTTTCAGAAGCGCAGGTCCTCGAGATCGCAAAGCAGAAGATGCCCGACCTCAACGCAGCCAGCGTAGAAGCCGCCGTCAAAAGCATCAAAGGCACCGCCCGCTCCATGGGCATCGACGTCGTCGCCTAAAGTAAAATTGCTGGCAGGGAGGGACCCATGTCCGCCGCCCCGGCGTTCCACGCAGATCAGAGAACCGAAGATTATGAGTCTTCAGGTTCGATCCTGCGCGAAGTCCCCCTGCCTGTTACGCTTCAGGTGACGACTCCGCTCTCCGACGAAGAATTGCTGGCCTTCTGCGAAGCCAATAGTGGTCTTGAAATCGAGAGCGACGCGGATGGGAGCATCAGAATCATGACTCCTGCTGGCCCGGAAAGCAGCGAACTCAATCAGCTCCTGGCAACGGAGCTGAAGATATGGGCGCGCCAGAATCGGAACGGCACCGTCTTTGGTCCGGACTTGGGCATCCGATTCCCCGACAAAGTTATGCGCGGTCCGGATGTAGCTTGGCTTTCTGCCGATCGGTGGAACGCTTACAAGCAAACCAACAAAGATCGACTCGGCTTTCTCCCATTCTGTCCGGAGTTCGTTGCTGAACTTCGCTCACGATCTGATCGAGCTTCGAAAATCGAAGCGAAGATGGAATTCTGGATGAGCCGAGGCGCTCAACTCGGCTGGCTCATCGATCCTCTTCGCAAGCTGGCAATGATCTATCGCCCCGAACGCGAACCCGAAATCCTCTCTCAGCCTGACACCCTGGTCGGAGACGGACCCATCGCAGGATTCCAGATCGAGATGCACGAATTCTGGAAGTAGCCTCCTTTTGCGCTCTGGAACGCGACCTATGGCTTGTGTTTATGTTCTGAGGCACGGCAGCGAAGACTTATTCAAAGTTGGCCGGACTAAGGGAACGATCGCCAAGACAATTGACCAGCTTTCTCGCGGCAATCCATATCGCTTGACCGAGTTTGCGCGGATCGAAACCGAAGAGGAAATTGCGTGCGAGACGCATCTCCACCATGCTCTTCGATCAAAGAGAGTCGTCGACGGCGGCGGTACCGAATTCTTCAGAATTGATCCCGGAGAGTTGCGGGAAGCCATTCGCAATGCGGAAGAATATGTCACAGAATTTTTGTCCGTTAAAAGACAGGCGGAAAAGCTGTCACTGGTCGAAGATCTAGCCGTTGAGTCGGTCAAGCCAACACCGGTTGAGATGGAACTCTACTCGCAGTTACTCAAAGTACGAGAGGACCAGGATCGCCTAAAGGCACAAAGGAACTATTTTGAGTCGAAGTTAAAGTTGAGCATGGGTGTCTCAAGCGCCCTTGAAGGAATTGCAACGTGGAAAGGAGAGTGGAAACACACCCTCGATGTGCCGACCTTCCGAGCCGCAGAACCGGGACTATACGAAGAACTCTATCGCCGTTTTGGCAGCGAGTCGTACAGAAGAAAGTTCCTCCTCCAGAGGCTCTCAAAAAACAGGTGATTGTTGCGGTCAAAGCCATTTTCATAGATAATCAGTACCTGCGCCCTCCGGGGCGCAGTGTCACCAGCACCACGGCCGGCAAGCAGCAACGCCCAAGCGGTGGGAGACGAGGAAACATGGCCAAGCCCGGCAAGAGTATTGAGAAGGCGCGCGCCCAGGTAGAAAGCCGACCTTACCCCCTGCAGGAAGCCGTCCCGCTTCTGCAGAAAGTGAAATTCGCAAAGTTTGATGAGACCGTCGACTTGACCCTGCGTCTGGGTGTCGACCCGCGCCACGCCGACCAGATGGTTCGCGGCACCGTCGTTCTCCCGCACGGCTTGGGCAAGACCAAGAAAGTTGCCGTCATCACCTCGGGCGACAAGCAGCGCGAAGCTGAAGCTGCCGGAGCCGACATCGTGGGCGGCGACGAGCTCGTCGAGAAAATTCAGAAGGAATCCTGGACCGACTTCGACGCTCTCATCGCCACGCCCGACATGATGAAATCCGTCGGCCGTCTCGGCAAAGTTCTCGGCCCCCGCGGCCTGATGCCGAACCCGAAGACCGGCACCGTCACCAACGATGTCGCCGCCGCCATCAAAGAAATCAAGGCCGGCAAAGTTGAGTTCCGCACAGACAAGACCGCGCTTATTCACGTCCCCGTCGGCAAAATCTCCTTCCCCGCGCAAAAGCTGGTAGAAAACGCGATCACCGTAATTACCAGCGTGGTGAAGGCCAAGCCATCGGCGGCAAAGGGAAAATACATCAAGGGCATCACTATCAGTTCAACGATGGGCCCCGGCATCGCGCTCGATTCCGCAGTCGCGGACGGCGCCGCCAAGGCATCGGCTTCGGCCTAGAAACAGCTATTAGCTTCTAGCCCCTGGCCGCTAGCAAGCTTGATCGGGTCGCAACCCGTAGCAGAAACGCACGGGGTTCGGCTAAAGGCTAGAAGCTAAAAGCTAGAGGCTTATTGATATGGCACTGAGCAGACAAAAAAAGGCGGAGAAGGTCGGCGAGCTCGCCAAAGAGCTCGAAGGTTCGACCAGCGCCATCATCGGCACGTTTTCGAAGCTCACCGTCGCGCAGGACTTCGAGCTGCGCAAGACCGTGCGCAATGCGGGCGGCCGCTATCGCGTTCTCAAAAATAAACTCGCCGCGCGCGCCGCGCAGGGCACCAAAATTGAAGCCGCGCTTCAGGGGCTCAAGGGTGTCTCCTCGGTCGCCTACACCTCGGGCGACCCGGTGGCCCTCGCGAAAGCGCTCTCCACCTGGGTGTCCGACAACGCGGAGTTCACCTTCAAGCTCGGCATCGTCGACGGCAAAGTCATCAACGTCGAAGAAGTCAAAGCCCTCGCGACCATGCCCGGCAAGGAAGAGATCTTCGCGAAGCTCCTCTTCCTCATCAACTCGCCGGCGCAGCGCCTCGTCACCGTGCTCAACGCCGCGGGCCGCGACCTCGCAGTCGTCATCAATCGGGGCGTCGAGAAACAAAAGTTTGATGGCGGCCCTGCACCCGCAGTTCAGGAACCCGCAGTTCAGGAACCCGCAGTTGTCCAACCGGCCGTAGCTGAAGTTACGGAAAAGGCCCCGGCAGTTACGGATCAGGCCTCGGCCTCAAGTCAGGATTCGGCTTCAACCACCGAGCTCGTGGTTGAACCACCCGTTAGCTAAAGCTAATGGCTAAAAGCTAGTCGCTGTTCTTCCCTCCTCAAGGGGTGCCAGGTCTGGGGCACATCGGAAACCTCGAGGCAGCGAGAACGGCAACCACCGGGCGCAAACTCGGCGGCGCAACACAAAATTTAGTTCTACGTGGAGAACAAAAATGGCAGATCTGCAGCAGTTGGAAGAACAGATTGTCGGGCTTAGCCTCCTGGACGCGGCGGCCCTCGTCAAGAAGCTCGAAGAGCGCCTGGGCGTTTCGGCCGCGGCAGCCGCTCCGGTCGCCGTCGCCGGCGGCGGAGCAGCCGCAGCAGCCCCGGCCGCCGTCGAACAAACCGAGTTCACCGTCATCCTCAAAGATGCCGGCGCGAATAAGATCAACACCATCAAGGCTGTACGCGAGGTCACCTCGCTCGGCCTGAAGGAAGCCAAGGACCTCGTCGACGGCGCCCCCAAGCCCCTCAAGGAGAACATCGGCAAGGAAGACGTCGAGGCGATTAAGAAGAAGTTCGAAGGCGTCGCCACAATCGAAGTCAAGTAGCTCCGGGCTTCGGCAAGCAACTTGCATGCCAAAGCGGAACGCGCTATTATTGTTTTTGTGCGTTCCGCTCGGCTGTATTCCAGTTTGCCGCTCTCGGAGCGTATTTCCGTCTTCCTGATCAGCCACAAACCGTAATCTCGCCCGTCATCGACGGGCACGGCAGTTTGCGCGCAGAACCAGGAAGATCAACAAAATTCTCCGGCTGCTTTTTGCCGGCGTAATCGCAGGCCAGGCGGCGGACCTGCTCTTACGAGTACCACGAGTTGTCAGGCGGCGCGGGCGAAGGTTTTATAAGCGGCGGGAATCGGACATTCTGTCACTGTACAGTGCACAATTCGGTTGTGGCGCTCGTGGGACTTGCTGTCTCCGCGGGCGTTTTCGGCTTTTCCCGGCGCTTTCCTCTCGTCTCGCCTCCTTCGCTCCGCCCCGTGATCGATGCCCCGGTTAGCAATTTAACCGGCAGGCCAACCGGCAGTCTCGCGGGTCCTCAAAAAACCTGCGATTCTGCCCAGGCAAAACCGGGGTCCCCAGCGAAGTTTTTCGCTGAATGGAAACCGGTCCCCAGCAAGCTTCTTCGCTGGGGTGGAAAGCGGAAGCGTAACCCCCCTGCGGCCTTCCGCGCAAGTGAAAAACGGCGCTGCACTCCACTTTTTGTGCGGCCGTAACGAACAACGTACGACGCGTTCCGAACGAGGCGGGATGCATTGTGCGCAGCAACATCAACGATCCGAGAGCGTGCAGCATGACCCGGACTGTTTGCTCATCCTTCCTCGCGTTACGGGTCCTGAGGAGTAAAGAATGTCTAACGAGAACCGCGCGGTTCGCAGCCGTCTCGACTTTTCAAAGATCCCAACCGCCATCCGCATCCCGAATCTTATCGAAGTTCAGCGCCGCTCCTACGAGCGTTTCCTCCAGATGGATAAGCTCCCGTCCGAGCGCGACGACTCTGGCCTGCAGTCCGTTTTTACTTCAGTCTTCCCCATCACCGATTTTCGCAACATCTCCCAGCTCGACTTCGTCGACTTCGCCATCGGCAACTGGGAATGCAAGTGCGGACACCTCAAAGGTCTCCATCACCTGCGCACCACCTGCGTCCATTGCGGCGCCATGGTCATCACCGATCCGTTCCACCCCGGCGATGTCCTCTGTCAGAAGTGCGGCACCTATAACAAGAACACGCCCGACTTCTGCAACAAGTGCGGCGACCCCGTCGGCCTGCAGCTGAAGTACGACCAGGCAGAGTGCGAAGAGCGCGGCATGACTTACTCCGCCCCGCTCAAGGTCACCGTCCGCCTCACCATCTACGACAAAGATCCCGAGACCGGCGCCAAGTCCATCCGCGACATCAAGGAGCAGGAAGTCTTCTTCGGCGACATCCCGCTGATGACGCAGAACGGCACCTTCATCGTCAACGGCACCGAGCGCGTCATCGTCTCGCAGCTCCACCGTTCGCCCGGCGTCTTCTTTGAGACCGCCAACAACCGCACCTACTTCCTCGGCAAAATCATTCCCTACCGCGGCTCGTGGGTCGAGTTCGAATACGACCAGAAAAATACCCTCTACGTCCGCATCGACCGCAAGCGCAAATTCCTCGGCACCATCTTCCTCCGCGCTCTCGGCCTCAAATCCGACGAAGAAATTCTCCGCACCTTCTACACCGTCGACAAGATTGCAGTAAAGGACGGCAAACTTTTCTGGACCCTCGATCCGGCTGGCGACAAGCCGACGCACCTCCTCGGCGCAAAGCCCGCGCACGCCATTGTCGCCAAAGGCGAAGAGATCGCGCACTCCGGCCGCAAGATCACGCCCTCGATCATGAAGGCTCTGCGCACCGCGAAAATCGCTCAGGTCGAAGTCGAAGCCGCCGAACTCGACGGCGCCATGACCGCTGCCGACGTGGTCGATACCTCCACTGGCGAAGTCTTCATGGAAGCCAATCAGGAGCTCACCTCCGACAAGCTGCACAAGCTCATCGAGGGCGGCGTCACCTCCATCGATCTCTTCTTCCCCGAGCGCGACGACATGGGCAACGTCATCACCAACACCTTGCGCCGCGACTCCGTCCGCAAGCCGGAAGAAGCCCTCATCGAGATCTACCGCAAGCTGCGCCCCGGCGATCCGCCGACTCTGGACACCGCCACCGCGCTCTTCGAAGGCATGTTCTTCGACCCGCGCAAGTATGACTTCTCCCGCGTCGGCCGCCTCAAGTTCAACATCAAGCTCTACGAGAATCAGGACGCCACCTCGCTCGATCACCGCACCCTGACTCCGGAAGACTTCTACGCCACCATCCGCTACCTGCTCAAGCTGCGCCGCAACATCGGCGTCGTGGACGACATCGATCACCTCGGCAACCGCCGCGTCCGCGCCGTCGGCGAATTGATGGAGAACCAGTTCCGCATCGGCCTCGTCCGCATGGAACGCGCCATCAAGGAAAAAATGTCCGTGTATCAGGAAATGTCCACGGCCATGCCCCATGACCTCATCAACGCCAAGCCCGTCATGGCCGCAATTCGTGAGTTCTTCGGCTCCTCGCAGCTCTCGCAGTTCATGGATCAGACCAACCCGCTGTCCGAGATCACGCACAAGCGCCGTCTCTCCGCGCTTGGGCCGGGCGGTCTCTCCCGTGAGCGCGCCGGATTCGAAGTCCGCGACGTACACCCGACTCATTACGGCCGCATTTGCCCGATTGAAACGCCGGAAGGCCCGAACATCGGCCTCATCAGCTCGCTGTCATGCTTCGCGCGCATCAACGAGTACGGCTTCATCGAGTCGCCCTATCGCAAAGTCCGCGACAGCCGCATGCTCGACTTCGTCCAGGTCACCAACGCAGGCGAAAGCGGCATGCGCGTCGGCGATCATCTCGAGAAGTCCGAGGCCATCAAGCTCAACGACAAGCTGCGCAAAGAAAAGCAGCGCCAGATTGAGTTCGAGCCCTACTCCTTCTATCTCTCCGCGTGGGAAGAGGACAAGCACACCATCGCCCAGGCCAACGTCGAGCTCGACGAGAACGGCAACATCGTCGAAGAGCTCGTCAACGCCCGCAAGATGGGCAACTTCGTCCTCGTCAACCGCGGCGAAGTCGACTACATCGATGTCAGCCCCAAGCAACTCGTTTCCGTCGCCGCCTCGCTCGTGCCTTTCCTCGAGCACGACGACGCCAACCGCGCGCTCATGGGCGCCAACATGCAGCGCCAGTCCGTGCCTCTGCTCGTCTCTGAGGCTCCGCTGGTCGGCACCGGCATGGAAGGTGTCACCGCCCGCGACTCCGGCGCCGTCATCCTCGCCAAGCGCAATGGCCTCGTCGACTCGGTTGACTCCGAGCGCATCATCGTCCGCGTCGAAGGTGAGCATCACCCCACGCAGCTCTCGCGTGAGGTCGGCTCCGACATTTATCAGCTCATCAAATTCAAGCGCTCCAACCAGAACACCTGCATCAATCAGAAGCCCATCGTCCGTCAGGGCGACCGCGTCCTGAAGGGTCAGGTCATCGCCGACGGTCCCTGCACGGAACAGGGCGAGCTCGGCCTCGGCCGCAACGTGCTCGTGGCCTTCATGCCGTGGCGCGGTTACAACTTCGAAGACGCGATCCTCATCTCCGAAAAACTCGTGCGCGACGACTACTACACGTCGGTCCACATCGAGGAGTTCGAGATCGAAGCCCGCGACACCAAGCTCGGTCCGGAAGAAATCACCCGCGACATCCCCAACGTCAGCGAGCACTCGCTGCGCGATCTGGATGAAAGCGGCATCATCCGCATCGGCGCCAAGGTCCACCACAACGACATCCTCGTCGGCAAGGTCACGCCGAAGGGCGAAACGCAGCTCACGCCGGAAGAGAAACTCCTCCGTGCCATCTTCGGCGAAAAGGCCGGCGATGTTCGCGACGCTTCCCTCACCTGCCCTCCCGGCATCGAGGGCACCGTCGTCGACGTCCGCATCTTCTCCCGCAAGGGTCAGGAGAAGGACGAGCGCGCCCGTCAGATCGAAGCCGAGCAGGTCGCTCAGCTTGAGAAGAACCTCTCCGACGAAATCCGTATTCTCACCGACGAGCGCCTCAAGCGCCTCGAGGGCATTCTCGGCGCGAAGGAAGTTCTCGCCGACCTGCACGACGAGCGCACCAATAAGCGTCTCCTCGCCAAGGGCGCGATCCTCGACCGCGATGCCATCGAGCGCATCTCCACCCGCAACCTCAAGCGCATCCGCTATAACGACAAGGATCCGCGCGTGAACGAGCAGATCGACGAAATCGAGGAAATGACCTCGCGTCAGATCGATGTGCTGCGCAAGATCACCAACGAGAAAATCGGCAAGCTGCAGAAGGGCGATGAGCTGGCCCCCGGCGTCATCAAGCTGGTCAAGGTCTACATCGCCATGAAGCGCAAGCTCTCCGTCGGCGACAAGATGGCCGGCCGTCACGGCAACAAGGGCGTCATCGCCCGGATTCTTCCGGAAGAAGACATGCCCTACCTGCCCAACGGCACTCCGGTCGAAATCGTTCTCAATCCGCTCGGCGTCCCGTCTCGTATGAACGTCGGTCAGATTCTCGAAACCCACCTCGGCTGGGCCGCGCATGATCTCGGCCAGCAGATCGCCGAGCTGGTCAAAAAGAATCAGGACGCCAACGAAGTGCGCAAGGTCATCGTGGAGAAGTTCGCTAACACGGCGGCTCTCCGCCAGTTGAAGGAGCTCGACGACACGCAGCTGTTGCGCGTCGCCGCCGGTATGAAGAATGGCATCTGGTTCGGCACCGCGGTCTTCGATGGCGCTCGCGAGGGCGAAATCAAGGCGCTGCTGGCCGCCGCTGGCCTTCCCACCTCCGGCAAAACCGAGCTCTTCGACGGCATGACCGGCGAAGCCTTCGAACAGCCGGCCACTGTGGGCTACATATATATGTTGAAGCTTTCCCACCTGGTCGACGACAAAATCCACGCGCGCTCCATCGGCCCCTACTCGCTCATCACCCAGCAGCCGCTGGGCGGCAAAGCGCAGTTCGGCGGGCAGCGCTTCGGAGAAATGGAAGTCTGGGCGCTCGAAGCTTACGGCGCTGCTTACATCCTCCAGGAGCTGCTCACTGCCAAGTCCGACGACGTCTTCGGCCGTACTCGTATCTACGAAGCCATCGTCAAGGGCGAAGCAGCCATCGAGCCCGGCGTGCCTGAATCCTTCAACGTTTTGATCCGTGAACTGCAGTCCCTGTGCCTCGACGTCGAGCTCATCAAGCTCAATACCGGCGACGGACCCAAGGACCAAAAGAAACAGCCAGTCCCAGAGCTGGCCGCGGCCGATTAAGAACCAGCCTTGAGCCGTCAGCTCTTAGCTTTTAGCTAAGGGCCGCGGCCCAGGGCAAAAGTTTGGAAGTTCAGAGCGTCGCGTACCATGGCGCCGCGCAACGGAACCGAAGCCACAAGGCCGAAGCGAAAGGCTGAAGCTAACGGCTAAAAGCTATTAGCTAACAGCTCGCGCCAGCCAAGGAGGAACACCTTGTACCGTTCCAGCCCGTTCGAAATGACCAGCCCCATCACTGACTTCGACGCGATCCGCATCTCGCTCGCCTCGCCCGAGAAGATTCGCAGCTGGTCCCACGGCGAAGTCACCAAGCCGGAAACCATCAATTACCGCACCTTCAAACCGGAGCGCGACGGGCTCTTCTGCGCCCGCATCTTCGGCCCCGTCACCGACTGGGAGTGCCTCTGCGGCAAGTACAAGCGCATGAAGCACCGCGGCGTCATCTGCGATAAGTGCGGCGTCGAAGTCACCGTCTCCAAGGTCCGCCGTGAGCGCCTCGGCCACATCGAGCTCGCCTCGCCCTGCTCCCACGTCTGGTTCTTCAAGGGCCTCCCGTCGCGCATCGGCCACCTCCTCGACATCTCCCTCCGCGACCTCGAGTCCGTTCTCTACTTCGAGAGCTATGTCGTCGTCGATCCCGGCGACGCGCCCGTCCGCGAGCGCGAGATCATCAAGGACGAAACCAAATTCCGCGAAGTCGACCAGCAGTATCGCCCCACCGGCTTCAAAGGCATGATGGGCGCAGAGGCCATCAAGGAACTCCTCAAGCGCGTCAACGTCGACGAGCTCTCCATCGAGCTCCGCGAGCGCATGAAGGCCGAAACCTCACTCCAGAAGCGCCTCAAGTTCGCCAAGCGCCTCAAGGTTGTCGAAGCCTTCCGCAAGTCAGGCAACAAGCCGCAGTGGATGATCCTCGACGTGATCCCTGTGATCCCGCCCGAGCTCCGTCCCCTCGTGCCGTTGGACGGCGGCCGCTTCGCCACCTCGGACCTCAACGACCTCTACCGCCGCGTCATCAACCGCAACAACCGGTTGAAGAAGCTCATGGACCTGCACGCGCCCGAAGTCATCGTGCGCAACGAAAAGCGCATGCTCCAGGAAGCTGTCGACGCCCTCTTCGATAACGGCCGTCGCGGTCGCGTCCTGCGCGGCGCTAACAACCGTCCGCTCAAGTCCCTCTCCGACACCCTCAAAGGCAAGCAGGGCCGCTTCCGTCAGAACCTCCTCGGCAAGCGTGTCGATTACTCCGGCCGCTCCGTCATCGTCGTCGGCCCCGAGCTCAAGCTCCACCAGTGCGGCCTTCCCAAAAAGATGGCCCTCGAGCTCTTCAAGCCCTTCATCTATCACCGCCTCGAGCAGACCGGCCACTGCACCACCATCAAGCAGGCCAAAGAG
>Ga0181520_10011835_pt1 | contig 11359 bp, 6 predicted proteins | sample PEATcosm2014_Bin_29_FD_132451 | JGI IMG/M metagenome (GOLD analysis project Ga0181520, IMG submission 132451) | Peatland microbial communities from MTU Mesocosm Facility, Houghton, MI, USA - PEATcosm2014_Bin02_30_metaG | ecosystem: Environmental > Terrestrial > Soil > Wetlands > Peat | place...
ATCTCACTGCCGCCGTTCACTGCCATTCAGGACGCTACCAGCTCAATCTACTTACCGGATGTCGACCCGCATACTCCCATCAAGCTTGGAGACTTCGTTGAGGCGCGTGGCACGTTGATCTCAAAGAGCTTCCGCAGTACTCTTCAAGACGCCAAACTTCGCGTTCTTTGGTCTGACTTGCCGATTCCGCCGTTGGCTGTCACGGCAGTGCAGTTGACAGGCGGCACCTATCGCGGCCGGCTTATTGAGCTCGAAGGTACGCTTGTTTCAGTGCTTGCGCGGGCTAACGGCTGCGAGCTTATTCTCAAAGATGGGGATCAGAAATTCAGTGCCTTCGTCCAAGCCGGTATTCACATCCAGCCGACGGTATTTGAACCCGGGAGCCGGCTACGAATGAGAGGCAATGCTACTTCGCTCGATCAATTCACTGGCGGGGTCTACCCATTCACGGTAATCGCCGATCGAGTTGATCTAGTAAGCGCGCCCCCATGGTGGTCGCCGATTCATGTGCTGTGGCTTGCGCTTGCGTGCTTCGCTCTAATTGCTTGTGTACAGTGGGTGCTCCACAGGATTCAGGCATGGCACGTGCGATCGCTGCTCAAAGAGCGCGAGGAGTTGGCATTCGAAATGCATGATACGCTTGCTCAGAGTTTCACCGGCATTGCTTATCAGCTTCAAGCGGCGTCGTTGGAATACCGTGGCCTTAGCGAGGTGCAGGCACACATTCAAAACGCGTTGAAGATGGTCGATATCAGCCACAGAGAGGCAAGCCGCACAGTTGCAGCTTTGCGCCCACAATACTGTGAGGCCTCCTGCATTGTTGCAGCACTCGCAGCGTTGGCCGAACGGCTGAGCGATGGCGGAGATTTGGTTGTTAGGACCCACGTCGCAGGCAAGGTCCCGGAATTACCGCTCGCTGTCACCGATGCCCTGTTCCGCATCGGGCAGGAAGCAGTAACAAACGCCGTTCAGCACGCAGGTTGCAGGAACCTCGAAATCCTCTTGGAACTAACGTCGTGTGAGGCTCGATTGACCGTCCGCGACGATGGGCGCGGATTCTCCAACCAAGCAGAAACCATTGGTCTCGGGATTCCGGGCATGAGGAATCGCGCCGCAAAGATCAAGGCCCTCTTCGATTTCGCCACCGAGCCAACAGGCGGCACTTGCGTTACAGTCGTGGCTCCTTTGCCGCGCGCGCGAGGATTCCTTTCGAGAGCACAAGCGTTCTTGCGGGCCTCCTTTGCACGTTGATTCTCCCATTAGCGAGGAAATGTATGGACCAACACTCAATGGAGATGCACGAAGCGGCAATGCTGTATGAGGCAAGTTCAACCTCGAAATCCGGCAGCAAGATTCGGCTTTTGATTGTCGACGATCATCCAATCGTGCGATTTGGTCTCTCCACGGTCCTCGGATTGCAGGAGGATATGGTAGTCGCCGGGATGGCAGAGTCCGGTGCCGCCGCCTTGGCTCTACTGCAAGGCACACCGATCGACGTGATCTTGCTCGACCTGCGAATGCCCAACCTCTCCGGCATCGATACACTCAAACTAATCAAGGATATCGCACCTAAGGCCCGGTCGATTGTCTTGTCCAGTTTCGAGTACGATGAGGAAATCAATTCAGCCGTGAAAGCCGGAGCCCAGGGATATATCCATAAGCAAGCGTCCGCCGACGAAATTGCACACGCCATTCGAAGAGTTCATCAAGGAAAGCAAGCATTCCCGAAGCGGATTTCGCAGCAACTCGCAAACAATAGCCTCACGGCGGGATTAAGCGCGCGTGAATTGGGAATTCTCGAACTAGTCGCCAAAGGGCTCACGAATAAGGAAGTTGCCAAAGCACTTGCAATAAGTCAGTTCACCGTGAGAAACCACTTGAAGAATGTCTGCATGAAGCTCGATGTCCGCGACCGGACTGAAGCGATTATGGAGGCAATTCACTCGGGCATCATCACGGTGACTTAGTCATCTCCGCGCGAGGCCCACTGCTTTGTTTCAGTTACCGGGTCTTGAATCAAACTGAATTCAGCGAGTGGCAAATCCCATTTCTCCGGCACGTAGGCTCTTCTTGTCGGCCACGGATACGCTTGAGAAGAATCTACGATCGGTTTCACTCCCTTCGTTCAATGTTTTGCCGATGTTTCGGGCACTGGACCGTAGGCATCGTGAGCGCCGGTGAATGCGATCTCAAATCGATCCAGCGTCACGCCTGGATCGAGGCCGTATACCGTCAGTGTGTGCAGACCGGGTCGCAATCGCAAATTCGGAATAGTCTCAATAGCTTCGTTCGTCATGGCATGTTCGCGCCAAGCCGCACTGAACTCCCGGGCGTTGAAGTCGACAATCTCAGGGGGGCCGCTATCGATTGAGACTGCCAGGCGAACACCATTCTCGCTGGTAATGGGAAACGTAGGCAGGGCAACGAGGGTCAACGCCGCCTTGTCATCCGCTGTGGCAGTCGCGAACCGATATGTCGCGCTCGGCGCTTTCAAGATCGCCGACTTATCTCCCGCATCGACGGACTTCATGTCCAGTACGATCCGGAGGTCGGCTCCCGTGTGCCCCAGTCCCTCCAGAATCTCCCACCCTGCGCTGCGGGAACTAGTGTGGGTCGCATAAATCGACACAATGCGATTTGCCTCGATAAACGAAGCCTCATTTGCTGTTTCGCGCGTGGCCACATGAACATGAATGCCGATGGGCTGCTGGGCCTTGCTGCATGAGATCGTGACCAGCCCTTCGCCAGTTTCCGGCGCTGTGTCCCAGTCAAGTGATACTTCGATGCGATCCTCGAAGCGCCCGCTTCCGGTCGAGAAGCTTCCCGCATAGCGGCTCACTTTGATCCATGGCTCACTGGGAGCCGCCGTCCAGGTGGCATCTGTCTCGCCCTCAACGAAGACATCCACATAGCTGCTGTTTCTCAGTTCGGGATGGAATGCCGGAAGATCTGGCGTCCACCATCCTGCGCCGTCGAAGTATCCTCCTCCCTCAACCTGCACGCCGCACCCGCGATCACCGCTGGTGCTCCATTTTGGGAGGTGTGGTGCCTCGTAGAGAGGTAGATCGTGCGGTGTCGTAGTGACCATGTAGTGCCATTTGCCGTCTTCCATCTCCTCGTTGTAGTACCGTGTCTGTGCGGCCATGTCCTCCTGCGCCTTCTCGGCTTCCTGCGCGTAGTTGTTGGCGCTGGCGCGACGCTGAAGTCCATAGGCGATAGCCTTATCCAAGTCGAGTTGGCGCAGGTTCAAGTCCCGTGCAATATCGATGGGATATTGAACGAGTTGGAAGAACGCTGCCTTACGGTCTGGCGGCAACTGCAAGATAATTGTGGCGGCCCGATCCGCAATGTGCTTGTAGCTTCCAGCACGGCGGGCATTTTCATCGCCGAAATCGAGCATATTGAACTTGGTCTGTTGTATGGAAGACTCGGGAAATACCTCTGTCCAGGCCATGAACTCGGGATTGCGGTCGAAGTAGAGCTTGTAATAACTCCACAGGATCTCGGAGATATCGGGGGCTTGGTCGGCGCCGAAGTTGTCCAGGACCCATTTGTCCAGATATGCGCGCACTGTCGTGGCTCGATCGAAGGCCGGCGCGTCGAATGCCATATCGAGAAAGAATTGAACCGCGAATTCGCCGGGTTTAAGTGAGCCGACATTCAGCATCCACAGGCGGCGAGCATCGAATCGATAGGCCTTGGTCATCTCTTCCCACATCAGCGACGGGTCGGGGGAATCGAGCCACAGGTACGACATGGGCGGGCCCCAGAAATTGTCGTGGTAGTAAATACCAGATCCGCCCGAGCGCTGTCGCTCCTGAGTATTGCTCAGCCGCCGGATATACCCGAAGTCGTCTTCAGCCCAGTTGATGGTCACGTCGTCGGGGAGCTTCAGCAGCCCCGTATCGTAGGCGGGAAGAATTTCCTTGTAAGCTGTGAAGATCTGCGGAGCTTGGTCGGCAGGCTTGTGCAGCGTATCGCTCAGGATCTTTCGCTGCGCGGCGATGACGTCGGTGAGGATTCCAGCCATCTGTTGGGGTGTGCTGGCGCCCTGCATTGGAAAATCGTCCATGTTACGAAGGCCGACGGTATACATGTTTTCGTGCCGGCCAAACTGCTGAACCGCACCAGTCCAATAGCGAATCATCCGATCGCGGTTGGTGGTCCAGTTGTAAGATCCCATCGTCTTGGCATCCCACTCTCTGGGGTTGGTTCGCAGAAGCATTTCGACATGCGAACTGCCCCGAACAATCGCGTAATCTGCGGCGACCTGCGCGTTCTCAGGAGTCTGGTTGAACGGAGCATCGTCATTGGTCATCGCCGGCCAGATCGTATTTGCTTTCAGCCGCCACATCAACTCGAAGATGCGCGCGTAGGTGCGCGGCCCAATATTGCCAAATGCAGGGTCGTAGGTCTTCCCGGCCCACGGATTCAGTCCATGAGCCCCGGCATTCAGAAAGATGCCGCGGTACTTCACCGAGGGAGGCTTGGAGTAGTAGAGCGCGGATTTGACCGGAGTGTGGTCCCGATGACGTATCTTTACATCTGCCCACCATTCGTAGGCGGATACACCCATCTCCCGAGTCAGGTCGATGACGCCCCAGATCGTCCCGCGTGTATCCGAGCCAAAGATGATCAGAGCCTTCTCTTGATGGTTCCACGGAGCCGGCACCACGGCCCGGCCATAGGTTTCCCACTTTCCGTCTAACGAGGTTGTACTCACTTTGTTGGCGGTGAGAATCGCCGCTATTTGCGGCGAGGCGGCCAGCCCAATGATCACTCCCGGTCCCTTGGCTCGATCAAAGGACGCTGTCACGGCTGGTGGTCTGCCACTGAGTGCCGATAAATCGTGTTTCAGGAGTTCGGCCGCTTTGCCAATCGGGGTGCCTCCCGAGTCGTCAAACACCACTGTTTGCACCGTGGACGCCTCGAATGACTGCCCCGCTGCGGGGGGTACAGCATCTCCGAATCCCACCAGCAGAATGACAAATAGTGCACTGACCCGCGTCAATTGCACGCAGGGCGCCAAAGCGAACCTAGATTCCATGAGTAATATCCTTGCTTCCGATTTCGCATAAAACTAGCAATCGCGACCCATTGCGCGAAGCCGAAAGGCAAGCGTGGCCGAGAGATTGGCTGGTTCATCTCATCCTGTCAGCTCTCTTGGAGGCTGAATGCACCCCCGCCTGAAGCTGGCAGTTCACACTGTGAACCGAACAGGCTTGCTGCCGCTGGTATCTCAGCTTACCGCCATTTTATGGTTTTCGACTAGTACATATGCACCATGGCAGGCTCCATTCGCCTGGATATACTTCGGGTCGCGTACATACTCGATGTGCGAACGCCGGGAAGGGGCTGGCGTGTAGGCAGGCTCAGGTGAGAGGGTTGCGCAACCGAGGCGCGGCGAGGATATTCAGAATCCACGAAATCACGGAGGAACCAGCTATGGGAGGACCAGAGATGTCGATCAAACGCTTTTCACAATTAGTTGGCTGCTGGAGAAAATATTCCTGCAGCCTAACAAAACGGGGCGGGGTGCGTCGTGCAGCGTTGCTGCTCGTTCTGGTTGGGGCAGTGCTGCTCAGCCCCCAATTCATCAATGCGCAGGTGTTGTATGGCTCCATTAGGGGAGTTGTGACCGACCCAAGCAACGCAGCTATCGTTGGGGCCAAGGTCTCTGCGCTCGAAATCAATAAGGGTATTCGTCAGGAAGCGATCACCGAGAGCACTGGCCTTTACCGCTTTACTGAAATGTTGCCAGGCGTCTGGAAGGTCACCGTCTCCGCGCAGGGCTTCAATTCGGCAGAGACCAACGACATTCAGGTTACCGCGAATTCTGCTGTTCGCATTGACGAGAAACTGGAGATCGCTAAAGCCAATGTGACGGTCACCGTGAGCACCGCGCCGCCGGAGATGCAGACCGACAGCGCCGATGTGCATACCGACATCTCAAAGGAAGAATTGCAGCAGTTGCCTTCGCTCGGTTCGGAGGGAAAGAACTTCCAGCAACTCCTCAGGATCATCCCCGGAGCAACGCTGCCCGCGGAAAACAACTCCGCGGCCGGCAATCCTTCGCGCGCCATGACCAGCAACGTCAATGGCCAGTCCTCTCAAGGTAACAACACCCGCATCGACGGCATTCTGGATGCCTATCCTTGGCTGCCGAATAACGTGGCATATGTTCCTCCATCGGATTCCGTCGACACGGTCAATGTTGCCACGAACTCATACGACGCCGAACAGGGCATGGTCAACGGCGCGGCAGTCAACGTCCAGACCAAATCCGGAACAAACAAGTTCCACGGCGATGTTCACGAGTTCCACACCGACGACCAATTGAAAAACTTGACCTACTTCACCAATCCGGCGACCTTCCACCGAGCGCTCAATATCTTCAACCAGTACGGCGGCGCGGTTGGCGGTCCAATCAAAAAGGATAAGCTGTTCTTCTTCGGTGACTGGGAAGCGACGCGTCAGGTGCAGGCGCCTGCGGGCGGAAACCCGCAGACTGTGCCCAACTTGGGGCTGGTGGCCGCCACAGCGCAATCTGCTGGATTCTTCGATTTCCGCCCATTCCAGAACTCGACATATAACCTCATTGATAGCGCCGGTTTGCCTGTTCATATTTACGATCCGCGCACGGGAAACGCGGATGGCACCGGCCGCACTCCGATCTCTTGCAATGGAGTCGTGGACACAATCTGCCTGGTCGATGTTGACCCCGCCGCCTTGACTTTGGCAAAGCTGGTTCCTGCCCCGACTTCGGGCTATGCAACGCTTGCCACCAACAACTACCTAGATACCGCCAAGGGATTCTTCAATCGCGACAACTACGACGCAAAGGTAAACTACATCCCCTCGCAGAAGACATCGCTTTTCGGACGTTTCAGCTTCTCGAATGGCGACATCTTTGATCCTCCTTCGCTCGGTCCGGCGGAAGGTAACGCAACCAACGGCGGTCAGTTGGGCAATGCCTTCACTCACCTCTACGTCATTGGCGTTGGAGCCACCCACACCTTCACTCCCAACCTCTTGCTGGACGGCAATTTGGGCTTCACGCGGCAGCGCCTTGCAGCGGAGTCGACTGACATCGCGGCAAATAAGGACTATGGACTCAAAACCCTGAACATCCCCGGAACCAACAATGCTGCCAGCCCGAACGATCCGCTCTATTGGGGTATCCCGGCCTTCCAGTTTGCGACGTTCACCAATCTGGGCAACCCGAACACCGGCAACCCGTTCCTCTTTCGTGACAACCAATTTGTCGCCAGCGGAAACCTCACCTGGATCAAGGGGCACCACGAGTTTCGTGCCGGAGGCGAGTGGGATCACACGCAGATGAACCACTTCCAACCGCAGGGCGGCTCGTTCCAGACCGCGCGCGGTTCGTTCAAAATGACGGGCGCAGCTACCGAGCAACTAAGCCTCAACAGCAGTGGAAAGGTTGTGGCTACCGACGCGCCTAAAACCCTTCAGTACAACTCCTACGCCGATTTCCTTCTGGGGCTTCCGGATGAGACCGGCCACGCCATTCAGAACAACAACCCCATCGCGCTGCGCTGGACACAATCTGCAATATTCGTGCGCGATAAGTGGCAAGCAAATCCGAAGTTGAGCGTTAACATGGGATTCCGCTGGGAGTACTACCCCATGGCGTATAGCGATCACGAAAAAGGCGCTCGCGTACTGAATCCGGCTACCATGCAAGTCCTCATCGGCGGATATGGCACCACGCCTAAGAACGATGGCGTGCAGGTCGGGGCCGGGATGTTCCTGCCCAGGATCGGAGTTGCTTACAAGGCCACCAACTCAACCGTTGTGCGCCTGGGCGGCGGAATCGGAGCGGACAGCAACAACTGGCGCTTCTTGCGGAACGACTACCCGGCGGTGACCATCTCCGACTTCACGGGACAGGCCACGGGCGGGACAACCAACTACAACCAGTACGCTCCCGCTGCCAGCTTCACCGGACTGAACGCCAAAGGCCCGTACACGTCTCTGCCCACCGGCATTGTTACCATCGCGCTGCCAAATGTCAGCACGGGATCAATCTTGCTGCCCGCTGGGGTCGGCACCACAACCATCCAGAACCCCAAGTTCCGCCGCGGGTACATCTACTCCTTCAATGCCACCGTGGAGCAGGAGTACAAAGGCTTCGTAATCGATGCCGCATATGTCGGCTCGCGTGGAATCCGCCCCCTGACCAACATGAACATCAATGCCGCGGGCCCGGGCGGAGGCGCTGCGGGACGTGCGCTGAACGCGAAGTTCAATACCTTATGGTCAGATGTCAACCAGTTGACTCCGATCGGGCACAGCTACTACGACTCACTGCAGTCAAAGGTCTCCCGGCGCATTGCCCAGGCATCGACTGTAGGTGTGGTCTACACCTGGGCGAAAACCATCGACTACGAAGACAACGAAGATCTGAGTTCACTTACCTTCCCAGCCGCCGGATATTTCGGCAAGAACAAGGCCCTCGCCGGATTCGATCGCAAGTACAATTTTGAGGCCTACTGGCTCTATGACCTTCCCTTTGGAAAGGGGCAGCGCCTGGCAACTCACGGAATTCCCGCAGCCTTGTTGGGCGGCTGGACCTTCAGCGGCGTGTTGAGCAGGCTTAGCGGAACGCCGATCACCATTACAGACTCCGGCGCAGGCGCCTCGAATCTGAATGCACCGGGCAACACGCAAACCGTCAACATCGTCGGCCCGCTCAAGACCACAAAGAGCAAGCCGAACCTGAACCCGAGCAATTGTAACCTCGGCGATCTCTCTTGCAGCTACTTCGATCCGTCGGCGTTTGCACGCGTGTCAGCAACCGCAACCTTCGGCAACGCCGGCCGCAGCATCCTGCGTGGGCCGGGCTACTTCGACCTCGATAGCTCTGTCTACCGCAACTTTAAGATCAGAGAGTATCTAACCTTCCAGTTTGAAGCAGATGCATTTGGCGTCACCAACACGCCTCACTTCGGTAACCCAACTACCGATTTCAACAGCTCGAACTTCGGCAAGGTTACCGGCCTCTCGTCAACCGCAAACGCCTCACTGGGTGGCAGCGGCGGCGAGCGTCAGTGGTGGTTCGGCGGCAAGTTCATTTTCTAGGAACTTACCGAAACAGAAAGGGCGCGCCCATTCAGGGCGCGCCCTTCTCCCGAATACAGTACAAGAATGCCTCTTGGACGCCTGGTGTCGGGAGCGTTTCGCCATTGTTCCCGATACTCAAGAGTTGTAAATACCAAGTGCTGTTGCGTTGTCCGCCAAGATTGCGACAAGGCGGACATGAAACGAGCCGTCCTGTTTGTAACCTATCGATGTTTGTCAATTCCCTCCCCCCCATTGATTGGGAAGCGAGCGACTCTGTTGATTACCGTCAAACAGCCTCATGCTCAGGGTCAAACAGAAGGAGAAGCAATTCGTGACACAGGCTCAGCCCAGACGATCCAGGCCACCAAACGGCGGTATGAGGCGAATCGATCTCAAAGACGTCCAGCTGGGCTCGAATAACATTGGGCGTATGATCAACCGCGACATAGTCCTGCAACTGATCCGGACCGTTCAGCCTGTTTCCCGCGCGGATCTTTCGCGCTTCTCAGGTCTACAACCTAGCACAGTGTCGCAAATCGCAGATCAGTTGCTCAAGGAAGGTTGGATATGTGAAGGACCCAACCGGCGTACCGCGCGTGGCCGGCATCCGCAAATGCTCACGCTGAACGATGCGGTGGCAATACTGGCTGTCGATATACATCCAGTGCAAGCGGTTGTCGCAATGGTAGATCTGAATGGCCGTATCATCTCGTCTTCCGCCATACCGATAGGAACAAATCCTGCGAGAGCAGTCAAGTCCATCGTAAAGTGTTTGAAGCGGCTCCGCGATTCTTACCCAAACAGATCTCTGGAAGGCGTAGGTGTCAGCATACCTGGACGGGTTAGCGCAAAGTCACAGCGACTCGTTTTTGCGCCGAACCTGGGGTGGGGCGACTTTGACTTGAAACGGGGCATCGAAGAAGAGATTGGATTGACTGTGGAAATCGAGAATGCGGCCAATTCGTCTTTGATATCGGAGCTTTGGTTTGGCCGGATGGAAGGAGTGCGGAATGCAGCGCTCATCACTGTTTCTGAAGGTATAGGTGCAGGAATCCTGGCTGACGGCATGGTTGTAAGAGGCCATGACGGCACGGCCGGAGAATTCGGGCATATTCCACTCGCATCCTCGGACCTGCTTTGCGGATGCGGGCAGGCCGGATGCTGGGAGACCCTTGCATCAAACACCGCAGCTGTCCGCTACTACGGGGAGTTGGTTCCAGCATCGCGTGTGCTCACATTTCATGACTTACTGAACCTCGCGGTCGAGGGGGACCCAAACGCAGCAAAGGCATTGGAAAAGCAGGCAGCCTTTCTAGGTAAGGGATTGCGAATGCTTGCATACGCCTTTTCGCCGGAAGTCATAATGTTGGCAGGTGCCCTGGTTTCGATTTGGGATAGAATTGCGCCCATCATCGAGAGAGAGCTGGCCAACCCACCTCTCCCCGGCACTACTCCGCGCCTGCAGGCAACCTACGAAGGCGGCTTGGCACGATTGCGTGGCGCTGCAGCTACACTTCTTCAGCGACATTCGGACGTGCACGCTCAAGGACATGTCCCTGGAATCACTAAAAACGGGGGGGCGGAAGAAACTGCTTTCTGAATGACTAAACAAGCTGTTACTTGTGGCGTCATGAGCCAATCAGATCAACAAGTTAACGCATATCAGCTTCACATCGTGTTGCGCCGGGCTAGCCCGCATATCTGACGACGCATTGTCGTGCCAGCGCATGCAGATCGCGAGTGAACGTGGGGAAACTGCGGACGGGGTGTGGATCCCGATCGGCGCTGACAGCGACAAACAACTCACTTGCACCCACATCGATTCCAGCGGCATCCGGATGCAGGATCGGCAGTGTGTTACATCTTCTATTGCTCTTCCAGGCCATTTGCTCCTCCGATCTTGCCGGTCGGATGCCCGGGGCGCGGACTCAGAGCAAACTCCCAATCGAGATCGTCGCTAGAAACCGACAAACTTCATCACACACCTGTACGCAACCCCAGACCCACGCTTTTCGATCAGGCTCCAAATCGAGCACCAGTGTCGCCGCGGGCTGTAGCTCTCATCCGACCGGCTTCACCATCATCGCTCGACTCGCGTTCCTTTACATCCTGTCTGGCCAATGGCGGCCAGTTGCACGCTTTCGAGGACCTATCTGTCCTCGCTGAGCGCATTGGCGGAAAAGGCACCATTTGACCTCGCGAATGCCGTGCTTCAGAATGCAGATTGCTGAGCAAAAGCGATCGTATCGTGGCCTAACGCACATCTATTTCA
>Ga0181520_10011836_pt1 | contig 11358 bp, 7 predicted proteins | sample PEATcosm2014_Bin_29_FD_132451 | JGI IMG/M metagenome (GOLD analysis project Ga0181520, IMG submission 132451) | Peatland microbial communities from MTU Mesocosm Facility, Houghton, MI, USA - PEATcosm2014_Bin02_30_metaG | ecosystem: Environmental > Terrestrial > Soil > Wetlands > Peat | place...
CCTAGAAGCGTATGCCGAACTTTACAGGGATAAAGGTGGTGCGGTTGCTGTTCTGCGGGTAGTCGTTCGCGCCTGTGTAGGTGGCGCCGAACGACGTGCTGACGTTTTGGGCGGTAAGCCCATAGCGTTGCGAGTTGGGGATGAAGACGTAGCGCGCTTCCATGTAGAACCGCTCGTTGGAGAACTTGGAGAATTTGTAGGTGAGGCCGAAACCGCCATTGAATCCGGCAGCGTTGGAGGTGTAGTGGTCGATCACCTGGTTCGCTTGGTACTCATAGCAGCCATAGTAATAGTCGCAGTACTCACCAACCGAGGGCACCGTGAAGTTGGTGACCTTGTGATAGAAGCCGGCACCGATGACGAAGTAGGCGCCGGCCGAACCTTCCGTCGGAAGAGTAAAGGTGGGGTTCAGGCTAAACGACCAGACGTGGTTGTTGCCATCCAGTTGGCCCGGAGTAACATTAGGAAGATTCCCTGGGCCCACTGGTGAGCAAAGACCTGCATTCATATCAGCCTGTGTGCAGTAGTTGTAGACATAAGTCTGGTTGCTCAGCGTGGCGCCCTGCAGGCCAAAGTGGTCGTAGTCGAACTGTAGCAGCACGCCGTAGACCTTGTTGAAGTTGCGTCCGCCGCCAAACTGGTATCCGTAGCTGGGCGTCTCGTACTTATGAGTGTTGCCGATTGGATCGGAGAGTCCCATCCCCGCCAGGAAGGTGTACTTCTCCGAGCCGTCCGCGTTGCTGTTGCCTCCGGCGTAGTTGGGCCGGCCATAGCGGCGGCGTGGCGGCGGCTGCGAACCGGCCAGCGCGGCAGACCCCAGATTGAAGCTGTCCTCTGCCGCGGCGGCGTCCAAAGAGGACGAGCTGCTGGTGGAAGCGTAGGCAAGGCTGGCCGATGATTCCGATGCCAACATCAGCGGCGCCTTCATAGTCGACGCCGCGGTAGGTGCCTGCTGGGCATGCGCCAGCGCGACCGTTCCCGCCATCAGGAAGCTGAGTGCCATGGTGCGGCACGCGATACCGAAGAGACTACGGTGGATATTCATTGTTTAATGACTCCCTCTCGAGTGCAAAGTCCTTCGGGGTTACTAACCTGAATCGTCTGAGTTTGTTGTGCCGGTCTCTCTCCGGCCCAACTCAATCCACTTATTGCTAGTGTAAGACGCGCAATTGAGCATTTTGGATCACTTTTCGCGGAGAGATTCCTTAGTGTATGTCGAACTGCTCGGGGTGCAGGGCGGGGTCGCTCTTGACCAGAATCGTCTTACCCACCATCTCCTCCATCTCCAGCAGCCACTTCGCGCCCGACGACTTGAGTTGTTTGACCACCTCCGGGTGTACGCGCAGCATAATGTCGCCGCGGTCCAGCGTCTTGTGCATCTTGCGCATCTCGATGAAGATGTCGTTGCAGACGGTGACCGGTGACTTGACCATTCCTGTGCCCTCGCATACCGCGCATGTGGTGGAAAGCGTGCGTTCCAGCGACTGCTTGACCCGTTTGCGGGTGATGGCGACAAGGCCAACGTCGTTGAACTGGAGCACCTTGGATGGCGCGCGGTCGGACTTCAACTCATCTTCCAGCGCAGCCATGACGCGGTTGCGGTTCTTGCGCTCGTCCATGTCGATGAAGTCGATGATGATGATGCCGCCCAGGTCGCGCAGGCGGATCTGGCGCACAATCTCCGGAATCGCATCCAGGTTGGTCTTGACGATGGTGTCTTCCAGCCGCGCCGTCTTGCCCACATACTTGCCGGTGTTGATGTCGATGGCCACCAGCGCCTCGGTCTGATTGATCACGATCGACCCACCGGACTTCAACCACACCTTCGAGCGCAGCGCCTTGTTGATCTCCTCTGTGATGCCGAACTGCTCGAAGAGCGGCGTGTCCTTGAGATACAGCTTGACGCGGCGGATCAACGAGGGCTGGAAGCGCTGCAGGAAGCGCAGCACACGCTCGTACTCACTCTCGGTGTCGACCCAGATGGCGGAGAAGTTGTCTGTCACCTGGTCGCGCAGGATGCGCTCGATCAGGTTGAGGTCGTGGTAGATCAGCGCCGGCGACTTGGACGATTCCGAGCGCGCCTTGATGTCTGCCCACAGGTTCAGCAGGAAGCGCAGGTCGCTACGCAACTCCTCCTCGGTGGCTCCCTCGGCTGCGGTGCGCACAATGAATCCACCGCTAGCATCGCCCTTCTCGCTCAGTAGAATCTCCTTCAGCCGGCGGCGTTCCGCATCGGATTCGATCTTGCGCGATACGCCGGTGTGATTGACCGTGGGCATGAAGACCAGGAATCGCCCGGGAAGAGCGATGTGGCTGGTGATGCGCGCGCCCTTCTTGGCGATCGGCTCTTTGGCGATCTGCACCAGAATCTCCTGCCCGGGCTTCAGCAGGTCGCTGATGGCCGGCAGGTTGGTGGACTGCATGGTAGCGCGTCCACGGCCACCGCTGTGTCCGAAGCGGCTGCGTTCGCCCGATCCACCGGTGCTGCGCGGACGGTCCCCGCGCCCTCGACGGCCATCGCGACGGCCGTCGCGCCGTCCTGGGCGGCGATCTGCATCGCGTCCTCGATCTGTACGAGGCGCTCCTTGCTGCACTTCGCCGCGATTCGCGTTCGTTCCTGTAGCCTCTTCCAAATCGTTGCTGGTGCGCGTAGCCGCCTCGTCCAGATTGTCCCCAGATTCTTCCGCCCGCTCAGTGTCGTCGCTGCCATCCTGCTCCTGGTCCTCGTCGTCCTCGTCTTCTTCCTCGAGGTCTTCTTCGTCCAAGTCGTCTTCCTCAAAGTCTTCGTCCTCGTCGAGGTCATCCTCTTCTTCCAGTTCAGGTCCGGTGCGGGTGATCTGGTCGATGGACATCTCGCGCAGCATGGTGCCCAGATCGGTTGCTCCTTCCACCGTCTCTTCGTCTAGGTCATCTATCTCCTCGATGGAGCTGGCGTGGATGCTCGGGGGCGGAGCATCTTCCTCTTCAAACGGCTCTTCGGCCAGCACTCCTTGCCCCGGCGCGAAGCCGGATGCGCCTTGTACGAGTGATTCAGCAGCGGCCTGGGCCTCGACCGGAAGAATTTCTTGCGGCTCGGAGATCATCTCGCCCGCGGGAGTGATGGAAGTAATGTCATGGGGCACTGTGAGAGGCTCGGCAGCGACTTCGATTACTGTCTCGACCTGCGCTTCCGGTATTGGTTCCAGAATCGGAGCGCTCTGGCGAAATTCACTGGGAGCCGAGGGATCGACGCGATAGGATGCCGAGGCATTTTCCGGTTCGTACTCCACTTCAACCTTTGGAGTTGGCTGCGGTGCGTCAACAGCGACTGGCTCCGGCGCGGCCTGCACGGCGGGTTCTGGAGTCTCCGCGATCTCCGTGATGTGGGTCTCAGCTTCTCTCTGTTGATTGAATTCCTGGACCGTCTCCGCGATGGGCGCGGGCTCTGAATGCCTGAATTCTTGCTCAAAGATGGCAGCAGCGGCTGCGGCGCCGGCAACGGGTGCGTCGTTGCGCTGGTTGCGTCGGCCCTCCTCGCGTTCATTGCGGTCGGAGCGGCCATCGCGTCTCGGCTCACGCTCAAAGTCGCGCGAAGTACGGTTGCGCCCAGCGCGCGAGTCGTGTCGTGAATCCGACGCGCTGCGCCGTGAGAGCGTCTCGCCGGGCAAAACGGAACCACCGTCCCAGCCGGCTGCAAGCGTGTACAGATTGGCTGGCGGAGCCAGATTTACCGGAGTCGCCTGCGTTGGCTTGGGCGCGGTCTGCTCTTCGCCGCCCTTATGGTACTTGGAGAGCGATTCGCCGGGTAGAATGATCGGCTCGGAGCCAGCTTCGATCTCGTCGGGATAGGCATTGGCAATGGGGCCAGTACCGCTGGGCTCCCCACTGTCCACGCCGTAGAGGTTGCGTGTGGGCTCGAATCCGCGAGGGAAACGCTGAGGTCGCTGGTCTTGCCGTTGTCCGTCGCGTCGCTGTCCGTCTCGGTTGCGTTGATTATCGCGTCTTTCGCGGTCACTGCGCGGGCCAGACTCGCCGCGGCCGGCAACCGGAGTGGAGGACTGCGCGCTGGCTTCGCCGTCGAACTCAAGACCTGACTCAGGCTGCGACGATGAATCGTCGTCGCCGGAACCCGGAACTTCGGAGTAGCCCTGCGACGTTTCGCCACCCGCAACGGACGTATCGCCTGCGAGGCGTTCTCCTCCGCGCCCGCGACGGCGTCCGCGCCGTCCGCGCCAGCGACGCCCTGCCTCGGCGCCAGGAGCGCCTTCGCCAATCTCGGAAGCGTCACTGAACTCTCTGGGCGCCGTACTATCTGCTTCGCTGGTTCCCGCATCGCCGCGCGCTCCGTCCTGCTGTTGCGCTGCCGCGTCGGAGCCAGCCTGACGATCACCATTGCGATCACGGTCTCGACCGCCTCGACGTCCTCTGCCACGCTCCCCGTTTCTTCCACTTGATTCGTTGCGCCCACCGGATTCGCCGCGTCCGCCCGATTCACCGGACAGCTCGCCATTGCCAAGGCGTGGCGCACGCGCTGCGGCAGGAGAGGTATCGAACTCCTCCGAATCCGGAGCTTCTTCCATAAAATCAGTTATATAGAGGAAGGCGTCGCGCTCCAGGCCAATCTCAACAAAGCTCGACTGCATGCCAGGCAGAACGCGCGTCACGCGTCCGTTGTAGATCGATCCGGCGAGTGTGTACTCGTTCTCGCGCTCGTAATAAATTTCGGTGAGTGCTTCGTCTTCCACGATGGCCAGACGCGTCTCGTGAGGCGTGCTGGAGATAAATATTTCCTTCGACATGTTCCTGCTCTTTCTGCCCGCTCCGGGTTTTATGACCGGATGTGCGAGCGGCAGGCGCAGGCGAGAGGATCGGAGGAGCGCTAGCTTGTTGCTAGGCGCCGCTCACCGAGTGGTGCGGACAGGGTGGGAGAATGGGAAACTGTGGTGACCGGCGGGTGCAGACGGGGGTCATGACCCACCTCAGACTGCGCCCGGATTGCACCTACGATGGGTGCCATCTGGTTAAACCCGAAAGCGATGGGGAACCACTGGGACGCTTCGAGCAAACACTGGCATGCGGAGTTTGTGACCGAATCAACCTCATAACCAACTTGAGGCGGGGCCGTTCGAGCAGAATCAGGGTAGCTCCATCCTGGGCTGCGGAAGCTAAGTGGTTTTTTCGTCATGAAAAAGCCATCTTGTACGTCCTTGCCTAAGGTACGGTAACCCTGAGATTGCTCTCGCCATCCGGATGCAATCATTTCCCTTCAAACCTGTCCGGCCATCGGACTTGATCTCTGCCTGGCCGGCCTATTCTAAAATCTAAAATCTTCAAAATTCTTGCGCCGCGTACCCAGCGCCATGCGCCAACGGGAGCGGGGGTTGCACCGGCCTTGGTGAAACTGCCGGGTAACTCCAGTATGCACCAAAATCGTCCCGCGCGTATTATGGCCCGGCATTCCACCCCGATACTGATCCAGGTTCATCCCACAAACGTCAGTTCACAAAGCGCCTCATGCGGACGTTCATCACAATGCCCAGCGCCAGAAATGTGAACAGAATCGACGATCCCCCATAGCTCATCAGGGGCAGCGGGATTCCCGTCACCGGCATCAGGCCCACCACCATCCCGATATTCACCACAATCTGAAACAGCAGCACAGCGACCACCCCGATCACAAGGAAGGCGCCCGGCAGGTCGGAGGCCTGTTGCGCGTTCTCGATCAAACGCATCAGTATCAGGAAGTAGAGCAGCAGGACGCCTACCCCTCCCACGAAGCCATGTTCCTCGCAGAAGGCGGCGAAGATGAAGTCGGTGTATGGAATGGGCAGGAAATCGCCCTGGGTCTGCGTTCCCTGGTTGGTGCCTTTGCCCCACAGGCCGCCCGAGCCCACCGCGATCTTCGATTGCAGAATCTGGTAGCCGGCGCCGCGCGGGTCACTGCCGGGATCGATGAAACTGGTCAGCCGCGCCATTTGGTAGGGCTTCAAACGCTTTCCGCTCATCCATGCGCCGCCGACCAGAAGGATGAGTCCCAACAACAGGACGATCACCTGCCTGAGCCGTATCCCGCCCAGAAACAGCCCGGCCACAAGGATTGGGAAGTAGGTGAGCGCCGTCCCCAGGTCAGGTTGGATCAACACCAGCGCCATCGGCACGCCAATCAGAGTAAACACCTTGGCAATATCCATCCAGCCCGGTTGTCGTCCGGCAAGCCCCCAGAAGAACCGTGCCATTACCAGGATCAGCGCCAGCTTTACCCACTCCGACGGCTGAAAGTGGATGCCGCCGCCGAGATTGATCCAGCGCCGGCCGCCCGACACTTTCGTCCCGACCAGCCTTACGGCCACCAGCAACAACAGTCCAATGGCATACACCCAGGGCGCAATGTCCAGCAGCCGGTGGTAGTCGATCTGCGCAATCAGAAGCATCAGCAGAAGCCCGGCCAGCAGGAAGGCGATCTGCTTGTGGTCGAAGTCGTGGAACCGCGTATGCAGCGTCGCCGACTTGATCTCCAGCACGCTGAGGACGGACATCAGCGATACCAGGCCCATCAGCATCCAGTCGAAGTCGCGGAATGAGGAGAAGCGCTGCATGGGTGTGGTCTCTAGGTTAGGGGATGGACCATTAGGGCTGCTTGACCGCCGGCGCGCTCGCTGCCCCGGGGCGCGCCGCTGGCGTGGCCGATGCAGTGGGAACGCCGCTCGGGCCAGGGACAGGACTGACTGCCGGTTTGGACGCTTCTATTACGCGCAGAAGATTGCCCTCGCGCTGACGCTGCTTGGTGACAAATGCGTTGATGACCTGCGCAGCGAGCGGTGCGGCGGCTTCGGCTCCCCAGCCTCCATGCTCCGTCAGCACGGCCACCACGATATCCGGATTTCGCCGCGGGGCCATGCCGACGAACCAGGCATTGGCGCGCGCGTTTCCAGTCAATAGGTTGTTGCCGCCGATGCTATGGCTTACAAGTTGAGCGGTACCAGTCTTGCCAGCGAAGTCGATGCCCTCCAGATGCGATGCCGCGGCGGTTCCCGTGACAGTGACCGCTGCCATGGCATCGGTAATGGTCTCCCAGTTCTCCGGCGTGATGGGGATGACGCGGTCGCCGCTGCCGGGAAAGGTAGATTGGATCGCCGGCAACATATCCGGAGGCAGTTCGTCGGGGAATACCACATGCGGCCGCTTGAGCACGCCACCAGAGGCGATGCCGCCAAGCGCGCGGGCCAGTTGCAGCGGCGTCACCTGCACCGATCCCTGTCCAATGCCCACCGAGATGGTCTCGCCCGCGTACCACTTCTCGTGCTGCGTCTTCAGCTTCCATGCGGTGGAGGGCATGGTGCCGGTTGCTTCGTCGGGAAGATCGATGCCGGTCTTCTGCGATAGGCCAACCGCGGTAGCGTACTTGGCGATGGTATCGATGCCAAGCTTCTCTGCCAGGGTGTAGTAGAACGTATCGCACGACCACTCGATCCCGTGTTCAATGTCCACCATGCCATGGTGCTTGTCGCATGCGAAGAAGCGGCCATAGAAGGTGCCTCCGCCGTTGCACATCACACGCATGTCCTGGGCAACGCCCTCTTGCAGTCCGGCCAACGACATAATGATCTTGAAGGTCGATCCGGGAGCGTCCTGCGCTTGTATTGCCTTGTTCATCATCGGATGGTCGGGATCGTTGACGATCTGCGACCAGTAGTCCTTGGTCAGGCGCACGGAGAACTGGTTGGGGTCGTAGGTTGGGCGCGAAACCATGGCCAGTATCTCTCCAGTGTGCGGGTCCATCGCCACCAGCGCGCCGTTATGGCCCTGCATGGCCAGCTCGGCCGCGCGCTGCACATCCAGGTCGATCGTCAGCCGCAGGTCCTTGCCAGGAACGGCAAGCTGCTGGCCAAGTTGCCCAACCTCCTTGCCATGGCTATCGACGACCACGTCGCGCGATCCGTCCGTGCCGCGAAGCACTTCGTCGTAGGTCTCCTCCACGCCCGATTTGCCCACCACGTCGCCTGGCTGGTAAAAGTCGTACTTCGAGCTGTTCAAGTCCTCTGCCGAAAGCTCGCCCACATAGCCGATCAGGTGCGCCGCAAATCCGTCGCGCGGATACAGACGGCGCTGCTCGTCGAAGGTCTCCAGTTCAGGAAGCTCATTGCGGTGCGCCTCGATGAATGCCTGCTCATCCTGGGTGATGTCCAGCTTCAAAGGGATCGACACGTACTTCGGCGAGCTGGCATAGCGGCGCAACGTGGCCTCGATCTGCTCCACCGGCAGATCGAGTCCGCGCGCAATCAAAGGAATGTCTGCCTGCAGGTCCTTGCTCTGTTCGCGCAGCAGATAGCATGAGACCGACGGGTAATTGTCCACCAGAATGCGTCCGTCGCGGTCGAAGATCTTTCCCCGCGGCGCGCGCACCGGCTCCTTGCGCACACGGTTGGCCTCGGCCAGCACGCGGTAGCTGTCCACGCCCAGAATCTGTAGCCGCCACATCCCCGCGGCCAGCACCGCAAGCACCAGCACGACGATGTACTGTGTCGCGTGCAGCTTATTCGCCGATACCTTCTCGTCGCGGTCGCTGGGCCGATCGGACTTAGACATAAACGCCATGTTGCTTGTCCTGCTCTCCGGAAGGGCGCGGCTTCAGCCGTGCCATAGCTTATTGTAAGGCTCTGCCAGTGCCCCATTCATCGCGCCTCTTGCGATGAATGTGAATTCGCACGTCTACTCCGTGTGCTTGGTGCGGTCCAGCAACAGAAAGACCGGTAGCGCCAGCGCGGTGTTCGCCGCCGCGCGCAGCAACTCGTGCAGCCACAGCAGGTGAAAGGCGCGGATGCCCAGCAGGCGGCGCTCGATGAGGTAAAGAAGAACGCTCTGCGCCAGGGAAAACCCAAAGGCCAGCATGGCGCGCGTGGTTGTGTTCTCCACATCGATCCGGCTTCCCAGGCTTGCCCCCGCGTAACCGATCAACGACTTTGCCATGCCGTTGACGCCGATGGGCTGGCCGGTCAACACATCCTGTAGCAGCCCGATGGCCGCGCCGGTCAGCGTCCCCGCGATGGGGCTGCGCCGGCTGATGGCAAAGAATAGCGTCACCACATAGGGCAGATCGAGGATCGCCAGCCCGGCAAACACTCTGGGCAGGAGCACCTGCAGCAGGACCGCGCCCACCGGCACAAGCACCGTCACAGGGATGGAGAATCGCTGCTGCTCGACCTCGCGGCGCGACATGTAGCTGCGTGTGACCATCATTTCGTCGCCTCTGGCTGCTGCTGCGATGGCGGCGATGGAGGCTGCTGTCCGCTCGGCGCGGAGTTCGCCCCACCCGGCGTCAACGCAGATGCAGGCGGAGTCGATCCGCTGGTGTATCGGTCTGGATGCACAATGGGCAACGGGTGCGGAGTCAGCGGCGCAGCACTGGCCGCGGACGGTGTCGTAGGCGGCGCCGTCCCTGTAGCTCCACTCGTGCCCCCGGAGGTCCCTGGGGTCTGATCGTCGTAGATACCGGGTAACCGCTCTGCGCTCAGGTCCGCCGCATGTTGCGCTGCCGCGGCCGCCAGGTCCTGCTGCGCGCCCGGCGTCAAGTCCTGCTGCGTCCCGGTAATCACCAGCACCTCTTCCACCCTGTCAAGGTCCACCGCCGGCTTCACCCGAATGGCGGTATAGGGCTGGTGATCCGGGTCGGGCGCGATGCTCTCCACTACGCCCACCGGCAGACCCCGCGGATATACCTGGTCGCCGCCTGATGTCAGCACCTGCTCGCCCGGCTGAATGCGCGAGTCCGCCAGCAGGTTGCCGATCTGCACCCGCCCGGTGAGTGTTCCGCGCAGGATCGCTCGAATGCGCGTGCTGGCCAGCACCACCCCCGCGCCCGAGCTCTGGTCGTTGATCTCCAGCACCTGCGCAGTGGTTGGGAAGACGTCGCGCAGCTTGCCCACCACACCGTTCTGGGTGATCACCGCCATGTCAGGCCGCAGTCCGTCGTGCGATCCCTTGTCGATGGTCAGCATGTGCGACTGCTCGCTTCCGCTGGCCCCGATCACCTGCGCAGCCACGGTCGATCCGGCGTAGCTCTCACGGAACCCCAGCATCGCCTGTAGCCGGCGGCCCTGTAGCGCATCCTCCGCAATCGCGGCTTCATCCATGCGCACTTGCGCCAGTTGCTGCTGTAGATCTTTGTTCTGCTGGCGCACGTGGCGCAGGTCGATGTAATCCGACCACGCATGACCTGCACCGTAGCCGATTGCATGCGTCACCCGCTCCACCGGCGTCACCGCAGTCATGGCCCACATGCGGATCAGGCGCACGCTGGGGCCGTCCGGCTGCGCGGGATCGAGCGGCCTGCGCACCTGCACCGCCAGCGCAATCGCCTGCGCCAGCAGTACCGCAATCAGAAACAGCGCGTTCTTGTACTGCGTCAGAAAATCCATGGCCTAGGAACATTATCCGCGAGATGCTGTCCCTTGGTCTGCACTTTCTGCGCACCCGACTCAAGGCAGTGTCAATTCGATCGCGTCCTTAAAGCCAGTGGCCACTCCTGCGCCGCGTGGCGTATGCGGATGATCAGAACGTCCTGCTCTAGAACTTGATAAACAATGATGTAGGGCAATCGGGCAAGAATTTACTCTCGCTTACCCTCTACCAAGCCGACACGGCCACGACGCGGCATCCTGCTCAGCGACGCAGCCGCCGAGTACAGCTTCCGTCCCACACGCTGCGCGACTCCGGCGTTATCGTTTCTTATGAAGTTGACAATCGATTCAAGGTCGGCTGCCGCGGAGTTCGTCCACCGAACACGCATCAGGAGGCCAGCAATCGCTCAATGCGCTCGACGACTTCCCCGTGTTCCAGCAATTCGCCACGGTCCGCCTCGGCAAGACCAACCTTGACGACGGCAACAAAATCCTTGTGCCATAGGAGATACTGCTCCACGGCTCGCTGAGCATGCTCATCCACAGACAAACAACCCTGTGCCGCAATCGCGTTGAGTTCCTGCTCCTGCTCGGGCTTGAGCTGCACCGCCATAACTGAACTGTAAGTCCCTTAGGATCGCGGGTCATATGAACCATGGAATGATTGGGCCGGGTGCTCCGTGCATTCGACGGCTAGCGACCAGTCCTCGAGCCGCGGGCAATGGCAGGAAGCAACGGCCCTGGAGTTCCCGTCGTGCGCAGGTACGCCGCCGCCGCGGTCAGCCGCACCGGATACTTCTTGTCCGCAAACAGCGGGTAGATGGCCACCGACGTAGCTTTGTCGTGGTAGTCGCCCAGCGCTTTGGCCGCCGCCGCACGCACTGCCGGGTCCTTGTCCCCCAGCGCGGCCAGCAACTCCTTGTGGATCGGGTCTGTCTTCTCCTGCGAAATCTGTTCGATCGCCGCGACCCGCGTCAGGTCG
>Ga0181520_10011837_pt1 | contig 11358 bp, 5 predicted proteins | sample PEATcosm2014_Bin_29_FD_132451 | JGI IMG/M metagenome (GOLD analysis project Ga0181520, IMG submission 132451) | Peatland microbial communities from MTU Mesocosm Facility, Houghton, MI, USA - PEATcosm2014_Bin02_30_metaG | ecosystem: Environmental > Terrestrial > Soil > Wetlands > Peat | place...
ACTCCATACTCATAACTCCTAACTCAACACACTATCATTCCCCTACTTTCACTCTTATTCCTTCAGAGTGCGCACTAAATTCGGGAGCATACATGCATTGTATGGTGGTAATGCCATTGGAGAAATCACCGTTAAGCGAAACCACCAGCGGGTATTCAAACACATAGGTTCCTTTCGGCAGATGCGAGAAGAAGAAATTAGTGGATGCATCGCGTGTGCTTTCATAATATCCCAAACCATCCTGGTATTTGTATTGCGAGAAGACATTGGTAGGTTCAAAACCCGAAGCACGCATATCTTTCATGTGCACATATTCCATATCCCTGTCAACACGAAGCTCAATGCGCACCTTTATCTTATCGCCCACCTTAAGTTTGGTTGTTTCGGTGATAGGTTCAATAACAGGACCTGTATCGGAAGTTTTTTGCAGGAAGAGTTTCTTTTCAAGTTTCAAAGGAGTTTCGGCAGGCGTTATTTTATCCAACTGCTCAAAGTATTGCCAATACAAAGCTCCCCACGAAACACCATCATCGCTCTTGGTAACGGTTACCTTGCCCATTTCGGGGGTAATTTCATTTCCACTCCATGATGTTTTGAAATAACCTGTGCCTGCTTCTACTTTTACATTATCCATTTTCTTCGGGTCGATATCCATATCACCCACTTTAATTTTAACCAATTGGTCGCTTGCAAGCCAGTTGGCTCCTCGTAATAATAAAGCATAACAGGCTTCGGCAGTAGCCGTGGTGGTTTTCCAGTCCTGAGTTTGCTTTTGTTTCAGCAGCCATACCTTAAGATTGTTAACAGAAACCGTATCATTAGACACTTCATCGAATGCTTCAATCAGCAAAGCCTGTGTTTCAATAGGAGCCTGGTACCAGTAATACCCTTCCGACATATCCCTCCAGTACATTCCCATTTCGTCGCTGTTAAGGGAGTTTTCCTTTAGCGATTTCATGATGTCGGCAGGAGTGGCTTTGTCGCCTATCCTGTTCAGTGCAAGGGCAATCATCCCTTGCAGGTAACGATTATTCTCCAGCCAATATTTCTTCGCCTGACCAACATAATAATCATACGCTTCTTTATTTCTGTTTTCCACCCTGATATCATTCAGGAAATAACTGCGCGCATACAGGTATTGTATCTCCAGTCCGCCGAGATTATCCAAACCCAGGTCGCCATATTTCTTCAGCCATTCATAATCTTCGCGCATCCTGTCGTCAAGATATAACACTCCGTCTTTTATCATTTTCCAGCATTTTGCATCATCGCGTATGCTCTTTACTCCTAATTTGTCAAGGTGCCCGAAGCCTGTTACAATGTACTGCGTAATGTACCTGTCGTCTTCCACGCCTCCAAACCAGGGCCAGCCGCCATTAGGAAGCTGCATTTTCTCAAGCTTTGCCAAAGCCTTGTCAAGGTCATAGCTCATTTTGTTCAGGTCGAAAAGCAGGGCTATCCTTTGTTTTCTTTCCGATTCATCTTGTCCCTGCAATACCCATGGTGTTTCTTCAAGCATAAGGGATTTAAGTTCCTGGTTCTTTTCAAGATTGGAAAGAAGGGCGTTAGGTGTTAATGTTCTCCAGCTGTCGAACACTGCTTTTATCTTAGGATGTGCATTGGCAATATGCGCAGCGATACTGTTGGCATAAAACCTTGCGAATACCTGCTCGGCGCATTCATAAGGATATTCCATCATGTACGGAAGTGCTTGTATGGCATACCATGCAGGATTGGAGGTGTATTCCAAAGTTAGTTTGTAATTCTTCAGCGTGGTTGATGATTTTGAATTAACAAGCTTCTCGAAAGTGAAATCCTTGGTTTGCTTTCCGCGAATCGGCAAAGGCAATGTTTCGGTAACCAGCATCCTGTTGTTAAGAACCGGGATTGCCATTTCTTCCCCATCGGTAAATTTGCCTGACTTTGCAACCACCTTGTATTTGATAGCGCCTATGCCTTCAGGTATCTCAATGTTCCAGTTCACCACAGCGCTTTGACCTTTGTTAACAGTGAATGATTTCATTCCTCCTGCATTCTTGCAAAGCTCATCAATAGGTTTATCTGTTGTTGCGTCAAAGAGGAACAGTTGGGCGTCGCCCTGCATTTCTTTGTCTGTAAGGTTGGAAACTTTTGCAGTGAAAGTTAATTTATCATCTTCCCTGAAGAATCTTGGGGCATTGGGAACTATCATCAGGTCTTTCTGTGTAACCAGTTCTTTTTCTATCTGCCCAATCTTAAGGTCTTTGGTGGTGGCAAGTCCCATCATTTTCCATTTCGTCAGAGCTTCCGGAATAGTGAAGGAAATGATCACTTCGCCGTTTTCATTGGTTTGAAGCTGTGGATAAAAGAAAGCTGTTTCGTTGAAATTTGAACGTGCCTGCACTCCGGCAAGCTCGGCAGAAGTATTACCCCTGCCATCTTTACCTGCTTTCTCTCCCGCAATAAGTCCCTGATCCTTGGTTTTGCTGACTGTCTGATCCACGGGTGTTGAAGCAGGAAGCAAATCAGCCTTTTTATTATCTGAATAATGGGATTCATTTTTATCCAATTCTTTTTCCTCTGTAACCTGAGCGACTGCGTTGGAAGTATTAACGGCTCTCATTTTTGCCTTTCCTGCCGGAGCACTCCCTGTTGCAGTAACCTCATCGGCCAAACTAACACCACCATCAAGGTCGTAGTTGTATCCGTAATATCCTCCATAATCAAAGCCAAACCAATTCAGCCTGTCATATTGCCTGTATAAAGGATACAGATAAGGGTCTCCATAGAAAGAATAATAAGTAGAATTATGAGAGGTAAAACAATAATAACCATCCCAGTAAAGTGAAGAATAAAGAGAATTATAAATGTTGAAATTCCAGTAATTCGGCCTGTATGCATCAAGAGAAGCATCGTACATGGTAGCCAGCATTTCGGCAGCTACCTTGTCGCCTTTCTTGCTTTTTATTTTAATTTTCCATTCTTCTTTCTGCCCCGGCTGCAGCTTATCCCTGAAAGTTTCAAATTCAAGGTCAAGTTCTTTGTTCGTAAAAGGTACCGTAACAGACTGTTCGTTGATAAAATACCTGTTATGTTTTATGGTGAAAAGGTGAATGCCTATTCCTCCGCGATACTCTTCTTTAATGGGAATCTTAATCAGTTTCTGCTCATTATTTAACTTCATCCATTGCCTGTTAATTATTTTTCCATCGTATTCAACTTCATAAAGGAAAGAAGTGTTAGCGTCTTTTGTACCAAGTATGAAAGAAGCGCTGTCGCCGGGTTCGCATACATCTTTTACCATTGAAAAATAGTTAATGGCATTATCGGGCGTTTGTTTTTCTTTCATTCCGAAAACAGTAAAATAGCTGTAATAGTCAACATCTTCGCCATACTTGTCTTTCGATTTCGCTTCAACCACATAAGCGCCCTGCTTCCATTCGGCGAGATCCTTTATAATTATAGCAGTATCCATGGGAGTCTGGAAATTCATTTCAAGTACTTCTTCGCCTTTGTCCCATTTGTACATATTGTTTTCATCATCATACAAATCATTAGGGAAGGCGGCATAATATTCTTCTTTCGACATGACATATTTATCCGGTTTGCCCCATTGTCTTTCGCGGAAAACCTTATCAGGTTGCTTAAGCTTATATATCTTTATTGTTCCTGCAGCCGGTTCTTTATCACCGTTAAGGTTAGTAGTAGATAAATAGAAATAATCTTTCCCTTCCTTATCTACCTGAGCTGGAATATTGACAGAAAGGTTAAGCGCTTTATAACCTACTTCAACATTCTTTTGAGCAGAGTGAGTTTCGCCGTTTATATCTGTAATATCAGCATAAACAGTGTAGGTAAACGTAGGTGTATATTTCCTGGCAACACTTAAGTCAGGAATGGCTTTAAAACTCACAGAGAATTCACCCTTATCGTCAGTGGTTGTTGTGCCATTGATGATCTCCATTTCGGGAGAAGAAGGATAGTAGCCCCACCACCAGTAAAACCAGTAAGGAAATGTTGCTGTGCGGACAACGCGGTATTTCACATCGGCGTTATCAATAACATTACCTGCATAAGCTTTGGCAAGCCCCTTAACTGTAACCATATCATTTAGTTTGTATGTTCCCTTCACAGTGTCAATGTTTACTTCGAATTTAGGACGCTTATACTCTTCTATAGAAAAATATTGTGAACCGCTGCCATTGGTAATATACACCTGCCCTGTTATGGAAGCAGGAGCAGTGAATGTTCCTGAAAATGTTCCGTAATCATTGGAGGTTAGATTCAGTTCAGAAACTTTCTGATAATTCACATCATAAAATGTAACCGTGGTATTCAGATGAGGAGCAATATCGTATTTCTTTCCTGTTTTATCTGTCTTCAGCAGTATGCCTTTAAAATAGATAGTTTGTCCGGGGCGATAAATAGCCCTGTCGGTGAAGAAGAAGGTTTTCAGGTTATTGGTATAATCATTATCGTAATACTTGTACTGGTAAAAGTTCCCGTCATTCACAAACCTGTCCTTTCCATAATTGAAATCTATCCAGAAGTATCGGTAATCATCAGCAGCAGGAACTTCAAAGTATCCGTTTGCATCAGTAGTAAGTGTTTTAAATCTCTCCTGTTCATAATCGCGTGTAAAATAATTGTATTTGCTTGTGTATGCAATGGCAGTAACATTACTCAAAGGAACGCCTGTTTCCCTGTCGGTGACATAAAAATCCATGGTGCCTTTGTCCTTAGCCCGGTCAATGAATCCTATATTGGTGATCCAGAAATGTGAATAAGCCACTATTTCTTCTTTTGCTGAAAAATCCTTGCCGTCGGTAGAGAGAACAACATAATAACCAAGCGGAAGCTCCGGCATTTTTATTTCGGCAGAATGGGGCTGATAATCGCCATCATCAGGAAAAGAAGCAGTCCATTCCTTTATGACCGAATGTTTCAGGTATTGCTTAATAAGGTCTTCGCCATAGTACTTGCTTATATATTTTTTATCCTGCTCATAGGAGATATTTATGATGCGAAATTTAAGATCCTTTGCATTTTTGTAAGTAACCAATGACCTGAAAGGCTTACCGGGAGCATTGCCCTCTTCAATGGCCATCGCAATTGATTTAAAGCGGATAACATATTCAAGATATTTGCAGTTGGATGCGCCATAGGTGTTAGGAAACGCTTTAACAGCTTCTTCGCATTTATCTATGGCTTTTTTCATAGCCCATTTATTAGGGTCATCAGGTTTGGCGGCATTGTAAGTGGAGCCTTTGATGTAATATTCATTGGCTATGGCATACGTGATGTCAGTTGAAGAAGAGAACTTCTGGAATTTTGATTCAAGGTTTAATAATGATTGAAGATAAAGGCTGTCTTTTGTTTCAAAAACTGCATTTGCTTTAACAAATTTCAAACGTTTGATATCTACATCAATCAAAGCAGCCGGATCGGCATCATTGGCATGAAAAGCAAGAAGGTCCTGGAATATTTTAGCAGCATAATATTTCAGCGATAGCGAATCTTTTGAAGTAATAGAAAGTTTTGCAAAATCTGTATAAGGCCTAAAGAAATTTTCACTGCTAATCTCGAACTTATATGTTGGTTTAGTTAATTCCGACTCATCGTTCATGAAAAAATCAATAGCACGATTGGCAAGAAAATCATAAAGGGTAGGTCTTAAATTGCGGGTGGAAGTGTCTTTAACAAGGATATTATCATAAATGCCAAGATTGGTCTTTTTAAGATTATCCACATCTTTCAGCGACATCACATAATTGTAAATGACTTCTTTCACCAGCTTTTTCAAATCCCAGGTTTGCATATCATCTTCCTTAAAGTTAACGGTTTCGGTACGCTGCGACCATTTCCACCTGTTGATGCTGTAATAACGCCAGTACATTTCAGCAAGCACAGAATGCAGAATGGGCTTAATGGGAAAAGCAGCAGTGGTAATTTCCGATTTCAGGTCTTTGATGCTGTTCTCGTACGAATCTTCTTGGTAATTGTTTTGCAGCTTCATTTTATACATGATGGCTTTAACAAACTGCGGGGCATTGTTTTCGGCCTTTGCGGCAATATAGATTTTCATCACTTCTGCCAGAGCTGATTGACTGAGGCCCACGCCTATCATGGAATCTATTTTAATCCATGCATTTTCATAGTTGATACTATGATCGGCAGAAGCAGTTTTGACCCCCGCCCCTTTTTGAATAAAATGCTGACGGGAAACATAATTACCGGCAAACACAATAATAGCAAGGATGCTGATAAGCAGAACAAGTTTTGTTTTCATTGGTAAATGGTTTTAAGTTATGCAATATAGATAATTTGTTTGGGTGAAACTGCATTAAAGATGAAAAAAAATAAAGATTCCATAAATTCGCTAAGGATATTTATTATTCTATGTACAAATTTGAGACAGAGAAATAACATTGACCTATTATAAATTTGTTGTTTTGATAAACCTAAGATTAATAAAAGGTGTATTTTTGTAATTGAATACATTATAAAACCAAATGTTTTGAAAAAGATATTTATAACTTTAGTTTTACTCTCCATTTATGGCATCAGTGCAAATGCACAATGGCAGAAAACATCCTGTCCTTCCGGGGGTGAAACATTATGTCTGGCTGTTAACGATAGTAACATTTTTGCAGGAACCCAGGATAGCGGTATATATCGGTCGTCAAATTATGGTAAGACATGGGTAAAGATTGATACCGGCTTAAAGCATTCAGCTATTTCGTCGTTAGCTATTAAGGATAGTATTGTTTTCGCGGGTACTCAGGATAGCGGAATGTTTATGTCGTCAAATTATGGAAATACCTGGGCTTTGTTAAATAATGGATTGCCTACTACTAATAATTTTACTGCTATTGCTATTAACGATACTAACATTTTTGCTGCAATTTATGGCAAGGGAATATATATGTCTTCAAACAATGGGCAGAATTGGGCAGCTATCAATAATGGTTTGGGGAACAAATTAGTTATGTCGTTATTTGCTTACGGAGATACTCTTTTTACGGGGACAGAATTGGGACCTACTTTCTGGTCTTTGAACAATGGAATTAATTGGGATACTATGAATACGGGTATTCCTACATCCTATACAGTCGTGTCGTTTGCTGTGAGTGGAAATAATATTTATGCAGGAACAAGTTATGGTATGGTGTATAGGTCATCAAATTTTGGAAACAGTTGGGATACTACAGGTTTATTAAGTCATAATATACTAAATGCAATAGTTCCTTTTGGAGATACTATTTATGCCGGAACCTGGAATGACGGTGTGCTTGTATCGGACAGCCTGGGGGTTACATGGACATCATATAATATCGGTTTAACAGATACTACAATCAAGGCATTGGCAAGAAGCGGAAAATATATGTTTGCGGGTACTGATAGCGGTGGTGTTTGGGAAATGTCTATTCCTATATTAGGAATAAATGAACTAAAGAATAATGAAAACCACATTTTGATTTATCCTAATCCGGTAACAAGCATCATTACTATAGATGTGGGTAATTTACAAAGTAAGATTAATGATTTGAAAATATATGATGTGGTTGGCAATCTGATCTTAGAAAAGAGAATAAATTATTATAATAAGACCAATATAAATGTTTCAACATTCCCAAGCGGTGTTTATATTATTGAAGCTATGACAGAAAAAGGGATGGTGGTAAGTAAGTTTGTTAAGGAATGACAACCTCTATAAATTCAGGATAATTCAGTAATCAAAACCATGAAAAAGAAAATTGTGTATGGCATAATTCTATTCTCGCTTTGCATACTGAATAGTTCTATTTCATTTGCCCAGTGGCAACAAACAAGTCTTGACAGCATTGTTGTTAACACATTGGTTGCAAGCGGAAATAACATTTTTGCAGGAACTAATAGTGGAGGAGTATATTTGTCATCAAATGGTGGGAGTGCCTGGACTGCTATTAATTCAGGCTTGAAAGATAGCAGTGATGTTTTTGCATTGGCAACAATAGATGGCTACCTTTTTGCAGCAACCGATTCAGGCGGTTTATATGTGTCTTCAATCAATGATTATAACTGGACTGCAGTGAATAATGGTTTACCCGCAACCAATGATGTCATATCATTATTTGCAAGCGGGGTTAATGTTCTGGCGGGAACTTATGGCAATGGAGTGTTTCAATCAGCTAATCTTGGTGCAAACTGGGATGCAACAGGATTAACAAATGTTGATGTTCTGTCGTTAGCGGCAAATGGAAACACTATTTTTGCGGGCACAGATTCAGGTGCGGTTTATATGTCGTCGGACAATGGAAGCTCTTGGGATACGGTGAACACAGAAATTGCAGACACGGAAAATGTGTTATCACTGGCAATAATCGGAGCTAATGTTTTTGCGGGGACTGATGTTGGCGGAGTTTATGTTTCAACGAACAGCGGAAACAGTTGGACTGCGACAGGTCTGACAAATTCTTATGTTTCTGCCTTAGCTGTAAATGGAATCACTACTTATGCAGGAACAACCAATGGAGTGTTCCTTACTTCAAATAACGGACAAGCCTGGACATTATCGGGGTTGTCAACCACTGTTGTATCGTCTTTAATAGTATGCAATGGTTATCTTTATGCGGGTACTTACAGCGGTGTATGGAAAGCGCCATTAGCTAATCTTGGCTTAAATGAAATAAAGGAAAACAATATTGCAGTTTATCCTAATCCCACGAGTGGGAAATTCCAAATTACAAGCCCCAAGCCCCAAGTATCAAGTATTGAAATATTTAATGCACTTGGTGAAAAGATTTGCAGTCTGCCTATTACAGATTATAGTTCTCCTATTTCTATTAATATTGCTGACCAGCCAAACGGTGTATATATTCTGAAAATAACTACAGTAAACGGAATAGAAATAAAAGAAATTGTTAAAGAATAGTTTAGTAAGCTGTGGACAATGGCAATTATCTGTTTTTTAATAACTCATTAACCCAATAACTCAATAACCAATTTCATGGAAACTAAAACCCGCAAAGAACACGACCTGATTGGCGAAAAAGAAATTCCGGCTGATTGTTATTATGGAATTCAAACATCGAGAGCTATTGAGAATTTCAATATAAGCCGGGTGAAATTATTTCTTTTCCCTGAGCTTATTGATGCGCTGGCAATAGTTAAATCAGCCTGTGCAAAAGCAAATGAAAAGCTTGGCTTGCTTGATAAAACCAAAGCAATTGCAATAGTGCAAGCCTGTGATGAAATAATTGCAGGCAAATTGCATTCCTTTTTTAAAGTGGACATGGTTCAGGGAGGTGCGGGGACTTCAACCAACATGAATGCCAACGAAGTGATTGCTAACAGGGCTATTGAACTGATGGGCGGCATTAAGGGCGATTATAAAATATGCCACCCCAACAATCATGTTAATATGTCGCAATCAACTAATGACGCCTACCCTACTGCGGTGAAGATTGCACTTCTCAAAAGCAGTAATGCTTTGATTGATTGCCTTGTAGAACTGAAAGCAGCGTTTCGCAATAAACAAACCGAATTTGCCGGCATTATTAAAATGGGCAGGACACAACTGCAGGATGCCGTTCCCATGACATTGGGGCAGACTTTTGGAACCTTTGCGCAAAGCATAGAAGACGAAATTGAAAACCTTGAACGTGAAGCGAAACAATTTCTCGAAGTGAACATTGGCGGCACAGCTATCGGAACGGGAATAAATGCCGACCCGGATTTCGGGAAAACCTGCGTTACTTATCTGAAAGAAATTTCGGGATATGATATTTTTCTGGCACCCGACCTTATTGAGGAAACACAGGACACCGGAGCTTATGTATCGTATTCATCGGCAATGAAAAGAACCGCGGTGAAACTCTCAAAGATTTGCAATGATTTAAGACTGTTATCATCAGGCCCGAGGGCGGGAATCTATGAAATTACATTGCCCGCCATGCAACCGGGTTCATCCATTATGCCGGGAAAAGTTAACCCTGTGATTCCCGAAGTGGTTAACCAGATAGCATTTAAAATAATTGGCAACGACCTCACTGTTACCCTTGCTGCCGAAGCAGGTCAACTGGAACTGAATGTAATGGAGCCTATCATAGTGTATAGTATTTTTGAATCGACGGAAATGCTTAAAAACGGCATTCATTCCCTCATTAAAAATTGCATATTCGGGATAAAAGCCAATGCACAAAGATGCCGCGAAATGGTTGAAAAAAGCATAGGGCTGGTAACTGCCCTGAATCCTTATATAGGTTATGAAGCCTCCACGCAGATAGCTAAAGAAGCGCTGGAATTTAATAAAAGCGTTTACCAACTTGTGCTGGAAAAGAAACTGCTTACCAAGGAAAAGCTGGACAGCATCCTTTCGCCCGAGAACATGACAAAGCCTCATAAAATTATTAATATTCCTGGGTAGATATTAAGTACTTAAAGTACTTGAAGCCTGCCTGTCCGGTAGGCAGGTGCCTAAAGTTGAAAGTTTAAAATTGCTTTATAAATAATAGAATTCATGAAAATTTATAATATCATTTTTTACTTATTTTATTCCATTTTTAAAGCGTTATCAGTATTAAGGTTATATGACACAAAATTAACCAGGACAGTGTTTTCAATTTTATTTATGACTGTTTTATTTTTATTTAACTTGCTTGTCTGTTTTCCAATTATTACTCAAAAAGCTTTGCTCGCGATAATTCTTATTTTATCAATAAATTGCGCTATTCTTTTTTATAAGAACAGATATTTGAAAATTATTGATTATTATGATAATCCCCCAAATGATAAAGTTGCAAGTTCTTTATTTTATGGTTACATCTTTATTGCGATATATATAATTTTAACTTTTGTGGCATTGTTATATTTTGGACCAAAAACAAAAGGTTAAATTTTCTCTTATTCAACCATTATCCCAATATCAATCAATATACTTATTTCCCAATTTCCACGAATTTCAATCCCTAAATCATCAATCTTAATTCTAAAATCACAAATCTAAAATCAAATTTCTGCCTGAAAAGTCGGAAGGACAGTAATCCCTATCGGAAAACAGTAATTCCTGTTGGGAAGACAGTAATTCTTGTTGGAATAACAGTAATTCCCGTTGGGAAAACAGTAATTCCTGTTGGAAAGACATTAATTCCGGCAGGAAACCGATGCTTTCGTTATTGAGCCAATGATGTTAAATCATTGGCAAGTCCCGAACACTTAATAAGTTCCATCTTAACATTGCCAACAATAACCGCAGATGTGGCAAGAATGGGGATATGGTTCTTATCGTCAGACACCCAAAGTGTCATGGGATATGGGTCCTTAAAAACGCTTCCTGTAGCAACCATGGGCTTAAATTTCAGGCAATGAAAGGTGCCATAATCAATAGTAATATCTTCC
>Ga0181520_10011839_pt1 | contig 11355 bp, 10 predicted proteins | sample PEATcosm2014_Bin_29_FD_132451 | JGI IMG/M metagenome (GOLD analysis project Ga0181520, IMG submission 132451) | Peatland microbial communities from MTU Mesocosm Facility, Houghton, MI, USA - PEATcosm2014_Bin02_30_metaG | ecosystem: Environmental > Terrestrial > Soil > Wetlands > Peat | place...
CAGCCGCTCTCCTCTGCGCTCCGGATCCATGGCATACACCTCAAGACCGGGCACAATTACCCTGACCACCGGGATACCCACCTCTTCCCGGGTCAGATCCACCACGATTACCCGGTTCAGATCCTGTTTTTTGAGCGCTGCTATGACAACCCGGATATCCCGTGCAAAATCGTCGCTGTCAAACGATCGTAGAGCCGCATAGTCCACATATCCGTTATCCTTGAACCAGTAACCGTTGATCCTTTTCGCCCGGTCATAGCCCATCTTCTTCCTGAGATCGGCGGTTATTGTATCCTCCCGTGCCCCGTGGATCTGGGTAAGCCGGCTTTGTGCTACCTCAGTGAGTGCCCGCATCACCGCGATTCGTGCATTGCTATGGGTGCCAATCCCAATGGTGAGCAACGAGGGATCTTTAAGGAGCACATCATCTGCAACCGCTGCCATCGTGGGAATGCCGATGTCGCTTGTGATATCCCGCACGATCACATCCACCTGCGCATCGGCAAACTTCTTCTGCATATCCGCAAGCATCGGATCGCTGATATTTACTACTGATGGCCCGGTATCGCGGGTGGCTTCCACCAGAGACCATGCATCCCGTTCGATCACTTCGCAAAGCGCGTGAAAGATTGCCTCTTCCCGGGTATTTCCCGAGGCGAGACCGTTGGTGGATGTGCGGAAGATCTGACGGAAATTTCTTGGAAGCGGGTGGAATACAGCTTGGGCCGGGACAAGAAGCTGCTCATCGTTGGCAATATCCCATCCCTCGACCCAGGGAAGTACATGCCCGGGCTGTGTTTCTGCCGGAAGGATAAGATCTGCAGGATTTATCACAGGTTCCCGGTCTTTAAGCATCTCATAGGTATCAAGCCGGACTTTTCGATCATGAATTTCGGAAGAATACCGTTCGATCCCTTCCATTATCCCGGAGATTCGCGACTCCTCCACGGTTGCGCCTTTTCCATTGTATACCGTGATCGCCCCGTCCTCTGCTGTCGGCCGGATGCAGGAGAAGATGGGAATACCGATCCTGTCGAGACCCGTGATCTCTGCTACCCGGGTGATGCCGGCAACGGGGATCTTCGGCTCTATGCGTGCAAGGGTCTCTGCGAGCGGTACGGCACGCTGGGTCTCGTTGCTGTAAGTCTTCTTGCAGGAGGAAATACGCATGGATTCACCGGAATTCCGAGGGTTACCTGTTTTTCACTCTTGAGGTTTCACACTCTTGCGGTTTATACATGTCCCCCAGGGCAATAACTCCTCTCCAGCGATGATCCTGTGCTCTGGGGACTATCAAGTTCACGGCACGAAGATTCACGATCTCGTTACTAATCACTTCACCGGCCCTAACCGTCTTTACATTACCCGGGACCCGTACTCCCCCTCTTCGGCAGGACCTCTGGGATCGGGATTATTGCAGTTCTGGAGACACACTGATTGCTTGCCATGAACTCAAAGCGGTTGATAAAAGAGATCTAGCAGTGGGCCCGGTTAAATCGGTACGCACCTTTGGGAATAAGAATTTCGAAGCGCAAACCCAGGTCCGGGTCACCGGTTTCCCGTATGCTCATACCGGAATATTCAAGGGTGTCATGGATGAGTTTCAGGGAAAAGTTGCTGGCATTCACGATCTCTTCTTTGAACAGATTGTTCTTCCTTGTAAGGGGAATGCCGGCGCTATTGTCCCCATAGGTGAGCTGAAGGCCTTCCTTTACTTCCGCAAAACTGATCCTGACTTCCGGTGCAGATTTCCCGTTTGCCAGGGTATTTTTCACCAGATAGGCTAACATTATCTCAAGTGCGGGGTCTCCAAAGATCTCCAGCGCATGTGCCTCGGCATCCATCGAAAGAGATCCGGTCTCCATTAAAGAGAAAACTGATTGGATCGCCCTCCCCACATTCACCCAGCAGGGATGTTGCGTACCGAGCTTCTGGTAATCCCTTGTAAACTGGAGGAGAGCATGGATTTTCCGCAGCAGGTTCTCCTCTGCTTCAAAACACTTCATGCACGATTCATTTTTCACGATCTCTTTTGAAAATTCGATGTACCCGCGTATGCTTGTGATCTTGTTTTCTATCTCATGCCAGACAATATTATTCATCAGATGGAGTTTTTTTTGGGAAAGCAGGAATGAACGCTCCATCATTTTGAGGGAAGTAAGATCTTCAAAGCTCTCGATACATCCAAGGATCACCCCGTTTCCGTCTAGAATAGGAACCGCGGTAAAATGCAACCATTTGCCCTTCTTTCCCAAGCGGGGGAAAAAATCAATGGCTTCATAGGATCTTTCAACGCAATCGGACTCCGCCCATTTGTCACGGTACCAGATGCTTAGGTCTTTTGTCGCATCATCTACCAGTAGATCAGCAAGGCAGGGCCTTTTTGTTTCGTAAAATGCCGTCCAAGACCGCGTCGTCCCGGATATCTCTTCTCCGGAGATCCCGGTGGATTCTTCCAGCGCCCGGTTCCAGGCAATAACCGAGTGACTGCGATCTATGAGAAATTGCGGGATGACAGACATTCGTACGACGGCACCCATGAGGGAGAGAATGTCGTTGCTCTGATCCACGGAGGGGGTCAGGATTGCAGATAATTTGCCATCTTCCCGTTTTTCCGGATTTGTCGTCGTGGTCATATCTCTCTGGTACAGATTCGGCACGAAGTTGTTCTGTGATGCCTTGCATTAGCCGCGATAAAGAAAGTCTGTCTGAAATCCCAAAGAGAACAGATTTTTCCAAGGATCTTGGATCACTTTACGAGGGAAAACTTTCGGGAAGGACCTGTGTGCCGGTATGGTATCATACTTACTGTTCATTCAGGAAATCAGACAGTGTCCATTGTATCGGCAGGGACAAGTATATTATTACCTGCCGGTGAGTTTTAACGCCATTAAAAATTTCAACGCGGTTATAATCCATTTACGCTGGCGGAGACCTTACCAGACCCGGACGTTACCGCCATGGCAATCCATCGAATTGCATCCGGGTTTTCGAGCAAACTCCAAAGAGAGGCATTCAGTCTTTTAAAAAAACACGCCTTGAAACTTAAAAATCAGAGATCCCGACGTCATATTTCAGGAGGGTTTTTCATACGTGATAGCAATATACACTATTCAGGAAAACACACTCCGGACAGTGCAACATGAGCGATCTTTTGAGTATCATCTCGGCATCCGATAAACGGCGAAATCTTTTGATCCTCTTAAATAACGGCCCAAAAGAATGGGATGAAATTAAACAGATTCTAAAAGTCACGTCCACCGGCATGCTCCCCCAGGTTAAAATTCTTGAGGAAGAGCACCTGATTGAGAGAGCAGGAAAACAATTTTCTCTCACATCTATGGGAAGAGTCCTCACTGCCCATATGACCCCGCTTATCAGAACGATGGATGTATTTGACAAGAACAAAAAGTTTTGGCAGGATCATAATCTTGACGCACTTCCGATTGAGCTTTTAATGGATATCGGAGATCTGGGAAATTACCAGATCCTGGAAACAGCAGATGAGGAAATATTCGGTATAAGCGCTTTTCTGGATAACATAAACAAGGCAAGGACGCTCACCGGCATATCCCATACCGTGCATCCGAGATTCCCGGATTTTTTCCTGAATCTTGCCAAGAAGCGGGTGAAGATGTCCCTGATCCTGACACCCGGCGTTTTTAAAATTATTCAGGAGAAATACCGGCATCTGCTCAATGAAGGATTGAAACTCAAATCCGCGGATGTGTATGTGTTAAAAGAAGACGTCAAATTCTCAAATATTACCACGGATACCTATTTTTCTTTGTCCTTATTCTATAATAACGGGGTATTTGACTCCAAACACGATGTCATCAGTTATGATCCTTCCGCCCGTGAATGGGGGAACCGTCTCTTTTCTTATTACCTTAACAGAGCGGAAAAAATTGAGGCGGATGATTAGGCCATTATACATGACCGGATTACCAGTGTTATGGCCGATTCCCAGTAAATAACGATTTCTCGAAGCCTCCGGCAGATAATTAGCGAGCTTTTTTCAAATGATGATGAGTATACAAGAAGGAAGGATGAGGTAATTACGAAACTGTACACGATTATAATCCATTCATTCTGGATAACATGGAAAAACACTGCATAAGCCATCACGACGTGAAGCGCAACAATAATGATCACCAGGACTTTTTTTGTCAGATTCTCTCCAAGATATGTAGGGAGCGTGTGAATGCCGGCAGCCACATCACCGCGAACATCTTTGAAATCATTCACACATGAAGTGACAAACAGTTTTAGTCCAAAGAAAAGGAAGATCACACCGATAGTTGCAATACTGCCGCAGTAACGGCTCACGACAAGTGCGATCGCTCCCCCCCAGCTTATGCCGATGATAATATTTTTTATCCCGGCTCCACCTTTGAGTTTGAATGCATAAGGTCCGATTTGTATACCTCTTGTGTAAATATACCCGACAATGAACGGGAAAAAGGGTGCCAGGTAAATCCCGTCGCGTACAAAGAGAAAGGTACCCAGAAGAAATGCAACAATGCAGGCAAGGATCCCTATTCTGCCATTTGCACCTATAAGTGAGGGTTTGTTGATTGCATCTTCTTTACAATCGAGCGCCCGATCAAGGGTATAAGTAGCATAAATGATCAGGGCACATGCGCAATATTCGGGTATCTGAACTGCGAGACCTGCAAGGAGAAAGGCGATATGCAGCCGGAGCCCTCCTCCTATTGCAACTACTGTTGATGAATTCAGAAGCCGAAAGGTTGGGTTGCCAAAGATTGACATACCCTAAAAAATTTTGGCCGGCTATGTTATTACAAACGCATGATAAATTTCAACAAGATTAAAATTATTAGATGTTTAAATATAATACATTTTTAATTTGTTTTCCTCACGAAAATCTTTGCTCCTCTGCACTTATTCTATCGCCATTCATATTCACAATATATAGTATAATCGCAGTTTCGAGGTCATTGTAAGAAGTTAACACGGGAAAAATAAGGAGATGACATTTTCCTTCCTAAAATGAGTTTCCGATGCAAACGGGTTATCCCGGTCCGGTGTTTTCCCGCTTTTTTGCCCCATCACGCCTCCATGGCTCGTTGAGAACGTTGACCGTCACGTGCTCGATACCATTGACGCCAAGAGCCTTAAGTTTCACCTGTTCCGACAGGTGATCCGAAAGGGGGCAGCCGCTACAGGCGAGAACCAGATCGATCTCCACGCTGGTACCTTTTACCCGGACCGCTTTGACCAGACCGAGATCGATGATGTCAAGGCCCACTTCCGGATCGATCACTTCGCGCAATGCATCGCGAATCTGGAGTTCCCAGATCAGTTCTTTCTGGACGGAGGGTGAGGCCGGAGCCGGTTGTGCCTGTTCTATGAGGCGGAGCCGCTCTTCAAACTGGTTCTGCCGCTCCAGCAACCGGCTGGCCACACGGAGCACCGGGTCGGGAAGCACCTCGCCGGCGATTTCCTCCTCCATACCCCGATCCAATCCGGCAATCCTGCCCGGGACCCCGACTACGGTTGCCCCGGGGGGAACTGACCTGACCACAACGGATCCGGCCCCTACTTTTGCGCCTTTGCCAATAATGATAGGGCCAAGAACAATGGCACCGGATCCCAGCGTCACTCCAGCCTCGATAGAAGGGTGGCGTTTGACATTTTCAAGCGCTGTCCCGCCAAGCACAACACCCATATAAATCAGGACATCGTCGCCAACTTCGGCAGTTTCGCCGATAACAATACCCATGCCATGGTCAATAACCACACGGCGGCCGATCGTAGCGCCCGGATGGATCTCAATCCCCGTCAGGAACCGGTTGATATGGGAAACCAAACGCCCCCAGAATTTTAAACCGTGAGACCAGAGCCAATGTGCCCTGCGGTGAATCCAGAGCGCATGGAGTCCGGGATAACAGAAGAGCACTTCGACGGTAGAACGGGCCGCCGGATCCTTGGAAAAAATGGCCCGTATATCCTCCCGCAGCCGGTTAAAAACCATAATTATTCCTCATTTAAGCTTCGAAGAGTTCCGTACTCAGGTATCTCTCACCGGTATCCGGGAGAATGACAACAAGCGTCTTGCCCGCAAATTCAGGCCGGGCTGCCACCTGGAGCACCGCCCATGTGGCAGCTCCACCGGATATACCGATCAGGATCCCTTCCTCTTTTGCCATACGCCGTGCGGTGGCGACAGCATCCTCGTAAGTTACGCGGATTACCTCATCTATCAGGTCCATCTTAAGCACCGGCGGAATGAAACCTGGTGCCAGTCCCTGGATCTTGTGAGGCCCGGCCTGTCCTCCGGACAGGACGGGTGATGCATCAGGTTCAACCGCAATAGCCTTAAAGGATGGCCTGCGGGGTTTGATTACTTCTGCAACACCCGTGAGGGTCCCGCCAGTTCCTACTCCTGCAATGATAGCATCCACATTTCCATCGGTATCCCGCCAGATCTCCTCGGCGGTGGTCTTCCGGTGAACGGCAGGGTTAGCCGGGTTCCGGAACTGCTGGGGGATATAGAAACACTTGGGGTTTTCTTCAAGAAGTGCCTCGGCCTTCGCTATCGCACCTTTCATGCCCTCCTTTCCGGGAGTAAGAATCAGTTCCGCTCCAAAGGCCCTGAGGAGTTTTCTCCGTTCAATGCTCATTGTTTCAGGCATGACGAGGGTTATCCGGTATCCCCGGGCCGCGGACACCATTGCAAGCCCAATCCCGGTATTCCCGCTGGTAGGTTCAAGAATGATCGTATCCGGTTTGATAAGCCCGGCTGCTTCTGCCGCATCGAGCATGGCATATCCGATCCTGTCCTTAACGCTGCCCATGGGGTTGAATGATTCAACCTTGGCTAGCACCGCAGCTCCCAGACCGCGGGTAACGCGATTGAGGCGCACAAGCGGGGTGTTGCCGATTGTTGCAGTAATATTGTCGTAAATTTTTGCCATAATCTGCCTCTTGATCCTGTCGGAAATCCCTCTTATGGTAGCGAGAGGAAGCCCCGTACTTCACAATTGTTAACTCTTAAGAGATGATATAGTTTGGTTTTCTGCAGGATGGCTCTGCGTTCGGAGGTCTAAAAGATGCCATTTAAGTAATCGGAATTAAAACTCGTGGCAAAATCCAACACAAAATCAGGATATATTATCAAAACGGGTCAATATTATCGTGTTCACATCTACGTGAACAGGAAAACGGCCATGAATACACACTACGCGAATATCGCGGGTCATACGGCCGGTCTGCTACCTGCAGGAAATGTTGTCTGTGTCACTGCACTACCCTTGCCCAAAAAGCTGGCGGTACGTTCAAGCAGCGTAGGAGGCTCCGGGCAGTATTGTACGCCAAAAGAGCTGATTTGAACCGGCTTCCTGTGATCACTTACAGCACCCTGCAGGAGATTTCCGGTTACGGGTATACGCCCGTAAGGGACATATCCTGAATATCCCGATCACCAACGATCCGACTTTCCACTCACGGCATTATCTCGCGGTGTATGGCCAATATATCCGCCGGATCGCCAATCGCCTCATGTACCACAACCTCTTCATCTCCTCCTAGGCATTCGGGATAGTCCACACTCCCCGGCTGCGGCTCTTTTTCTGAGGCTACAGGACCATGATCCTCATGCAGGCTCACCATCAGGAGTGATGCCTGCCTGATAAAGACCCATAGTTTTCGTAACATCAGGGAATCTTCCCGTTTTGTCCGACAGGTATAGTAAGAATTAACAATTGTGAACTCCAATATAATATTATCAGCAGGGTAAAGTACTGATGATTCCCGATACAATCCGTAAGGATTTTCCGCTGCTTTCCTCGGTCTGCTACCTGGACAGCGCCGCAACCAGCCTTTCACCGGAGTCGGTCCTTAACGCAATGCTCGAGTACGAGCATACCTGCCGGGCAAATGCCGGCCGCGGCGTCCACAGGCTCGCCCAACAAGCCACCCAGAAATACAAGGAGGCCCATGAACGGGTCAAAAAATTTATTCATGCCGAAGAGGGGGAAGTTGTTTTTACCCGCAACTCCACCGAGGCGATAAACACGGTCGCATCGGGCCTTTCCTGGCATGAGGGGGAGGGTATCATTTCCACCCTCCTTGAACATCATAGTAATCTTCTTCCCTGGATGCGCCTGCGTGACCACCAGGGGCTCGACCTCCGTTTTTTGACACCGGCACGGGACGGAGCCTTGGATCCGGCTGCGCTGGAGGCGATCATTACCAAAAAGACGCGCCTTGTGGCCATCACCGAGGCCTCCAACGTTCTTGGGAACGTCGTTCCGGTCAGTGAGTTTGCAAAAATCTGTCATGATTATGGGGCGCTCCTTCTGGTGGACGGATCCCAGTCTGTTCCCCACATCCCGGTAGATATCGGGAAGAGCGGTTGTGATTTTTTCTGTTTTTCCGGACACAAGATGCTTGGACCTACCGGCACCGGTGTCCTGTTCATGAAAGAGCCCTGCCTGGAGCCCCTCGTTGTTGGGGGAGGAAGCGTGGAACGGGTTACAGCCGCAGGGTATACACTTACCGGGGGATATGAGCGGTACGAATCCGGTACACCCAATATCGCAGGTGCGATCGGTCTTGGCCGTGCCATCGAATACCTCAACTCTCTGGGCATGGAAAATATTCAACGCCATGAGCAGGCAATCACCCGGAGAATTATCGAGGGCCTGACCGGGATCGGGAACATCCATATCTTTGGTCCCGGCCCATCAGGAAACCGGATAGGGGTTGTCTCGTTTACCCTGGACGGCTTTAATCCCCATGATGTTGCCATCCTTCTGGACAGTGAAGCAGATATTATGGTACGGTCCGGCCACCACTGCTGTATGCCACTCATGGATTGCCTGCACCTCTCCGAGGGTACGATCCGTGCAAGCCTGCATTGCTACAACACGATGGAGGATGCAGATCGGCTCGTAGAAACCGTCGGAAAAATTGCCGGGGAACAGTGAACGCAGGGATACGGGGGATGGTTTTTGCCAGAGAAAATAGATGAAAAGAGAAGACACACCTCAGAGGTGTCAGCAGCGGGCATATCCCGGGATCCTCTGCTGAAAAAGCTGGACCGGTACTGCCGCCAGCGCCTGCTTCCCCAGATTGGTGCAGACGGGCAGCACAGATTAAACGAGAGCCGTGCCGTGATTGTCGGCCTCGGGGCCATGGGAAGCGCCGTGGCAACAAATCTTGTACGGGCAGGAATCGGGGAGGTCAGCCTGATTGACCGGGACTTTGTGGAGCTGCACAACCTCCAGCGTCAGGTTCTGTTCTGTGAGGAGGACGTGGACCGTCCCAAGGCTGTCGCTGCAGCGGACAGTCTGCAAAAGATCAATTCCTCCATAAAAATCGATTTTCACACCAAAGATCTCAACGTAACCAATGCCGAAAAACTCCTTGCCGGGGCAGATATTGTCCTTGACGGGACCGATAACCTCCAGACCCGATTCCTCATCAACGATGTCTGCGTAAAGCATGTTATCCCGTGGATCTATGCCGGGGCAGTAGGTACAAGCGGTATGGTGATGCCCATTATACCCCAAAAGACCCCCTGCTTCCGATGCCTTGTCCCTGAGCTTCCCGGACCGGGCCTGCTCCAGACGTGCGATATTGCCGGGGTTCTCAATACAGCCCCTACCCTCATTGCCTCCCTTGAATGTACTCTTGCCTTCCAAATCCTCACCGGCCAGCTTGAAACAAAAGACGAAACTGCATATCTGATCAGTGCCGATCTCTGGTACCAGACTTTCGATCGGATTGCCGTAGGGAAGCAGAAGGAGTGCCCTTGTTGCGGGAAGGGCAGGATGGATTTTCTTGAAGCCACCACCCGGGAAATGATTACATCCCTGTGCGGCCGGGACGCAATCCAGATCGCCCCGGTGGCTGCCATGGAAATATCTCTCGAAGAACTAAAAGAGAGGCTTTCACGGATTGGTGAGGTCCAAGGGACCAAATTTATGCTTACGTTCCGAACGGAAACAGAATCTATCACCGTCTTCCGTGACGGGAGGGCTATCATCCAGGGCACAAAGGATGAGGCAAAAGCCCGCTCGGTCTATGCCCGGTACATAGGGCTCTGAAGAGAAAACACTGGAGATTACTCTTTTTATTTATTCACTTACCTGTACGGAGAATTCCTGTTGCCGGCCCCCTACGGTCGCGGGGTTTCCGGATTGCTGAGGATCCTTCCAGCCAGCCGGCAATTCGCGCAGCCTGTTCTGCGGCAAGATTTTCTGAATCCGTTTTGAGGATAAGCCGCCCGTCATTATGGATCGATACCTCGCATTTGTCGTGCACAATAAGGAGAAACCTGGCATTTGTGATAATTGTACATACCTTTCCAAGGCTCTCTTCGCACCGGTCAAAATCGAGACTGAAATGTTCCTTTGGAATGGCTTCGAAGGCGGCCGTGGTCTTACAGGGCTTCAGGATCGAGTACATACATTCCCTCCAGCGACTTTTCGATAAGCACCCTGAGATCGAGTTTCTGCTCTTCACCCAGGATATCCCCGGCCCGGGCCGCTGTTGCCGGTTTTTTGGGAACTATCGTGCAGCAAAGGCCGGGAAGCGTGGATATCTCGTACGTACCGATCCTTCGGGCGATATCAATGATCTCTACCTTGTCCATACCAATAAGCGGTCTGACTACAGGGATCCGGATCACAAGATTCTCTACCATAAGATTCTGGAGTGTCTGGCTCGCCACCTGACCCAGAGATTCGCCGGTCAGGATCCCGACAGCTCCTTCTTTCTCTGCGATTCTCTCCGCTATCCGGTACATCATCCTCCGGCAAAACAGGCAGTGCAGATGGCGCTCGCAGTTCCGTGCAAACGCTATATGGTTGGGCCCGTGAGGAACCACGTAGGTCTTGATAGGGCGCTGAGTCAGGTGCTGGAGGTGACGGATCAGGTTCATTGCCTTGTGCAGGTTTTTCTCATCGGTAAAAGGGCGGTTGTCCATATGAACAGCGATAATCTCCACCCCTTGGTGGAGCATAAGGTATGCCGCAACCGGCGAGTCAATTCCACCAGAAATAAGAGAAACAAGCTTTGCCATGGATGTACACCTGTATCAGGTTCAACAAGAGGATCTTCTGGGTATCCCCATACCTGAGGAGAAAGAACCGGAGGTAAAGTCTGCTTTGGCAGATCTTTTGCCCTGACCCTTTACATATTATGTTCACAATTGTGAATGCCATTAGGAAATCGTGGGTGCCATTACATAAAGGTTCTGCACAAACTGCAAGGCCGTTCGGGTCTCCCCACTTTTGTTTTATTACCAAAAGTAATACTTTCGTTCATTTTTGCCTCAAAATTATGCTTTATATGCATACAAGGTAACCTAATACTAACTATGCA
>Ga0181520_10011840_pt1 | contig 11354 bp, 12 predicted proteins | sample PEATcosm2014_Bin_29_FD_132451 | JGI IMG/M metagenome (GOLD analysis project Ga0181520, IMG submission 132451) | Peatland microbial communities from MTU Mesocosm Facility, Houghton, MI, USA - PEATcosm2014_Bin02_30_metaG | ecosystem: Environmental > Terrestrial > Soil > Wetlands > Peat | place...
AAGCTGTAGCCATACAAGCTGTAGCCATACAAGCTGTAGCCATACAAGCTGTAGTCATCTGTGAGGATAATCAGCCTTGATCGTACTGCGGCTTCAATCGTATCACGGCTTTGAGCACCTCTTTCGCCGCATCGGGCATCTATACAATAACACCTCTATCAGCTGAAGACTTACGGAGGGATATGGGGAGAGCTTAAAAGAATCAGCAGAATCGTTCATATAGGCGACTAAACCCAGACTTCTAATCATTTTCATTCTTGGAGTTATGCTGCGCTGGGCCTTAATGCCGATGTACGCCAACAACGATATGCTGATCATCAGCCGGGAATCCCATTACATATCCCTGGAGAATAGCAATATCTACAGGTTCTTCCTGGACAATTTCCCCACCCACATCCACAACGGAGACATAGCTTATCCGCCGCCCATCTACTACTCCCTCGCCCTGTGGGAAAAAGCCCTCTCATCACTAGGTCTTATAGACATTTCATCCTGGGTCAGCAACTACATCCGCCTGCCCTTCTTTAATAGGACAGTATTTCTCCTGAAGCTTCCCTACCTCTTCTTAGACGTTGCCTCAGCAATCCTTCTGATGAAGACGATGGGAGGGAAGAAGGGAGAATACGCCTTCGCCCTCTGGATGATGAACCCCGTCATAACTTCCAAGGGGTCTTTGGAGGAGGGCGGCCTCGACAGATATAAGGCCCTGTCTGTCTTGGACCAGGGGTTTGCCGCCTGCTTTAAGAACATGCCACTTCTCTTGCTGCCGATCTTCGCCTAAGATGGCTGTGCTATGATGGCCACAGTAAAAGCTCCGTCCAGGCCCAGGCGAACCAGCCTGCAGACGGTGTTGCACCCGACGCCGCAGCAGCCCACCGCCACCCTGGGAGTGAAGACACCGCCATCGTCGCAGCACCCATCCCCATCAGTTATGGATAATGAATCTTTTTCTGTATGAGATTTCTGAGGGATAGATCATAAATATTGGGGAAGCCTGCCGTACTTACAACCATGTCATGACCGCGTCACGACTATGTTGGAGGAGACAAGAGCAGGCATGACCCTCAGAGGCTCCAAAGATCTGGCGGATTTCATCATCAAGAACTACTCAGGGAAGGTCGTGGAGGTGGGAATCGGCCACATGCCCGACGTAGCTTTGCATTTAATCCAAATCCAGCCATCATCCTCCAGGGTGGCCTCGCTTTCAGCCCACAGCTCAAAGCCCCTGGAAGTGGTGATCACTGATCTGGATGCCGGGGATTTGAGGGGCATGAGGGTCCTAGAAGACGATATATTCAACCCAAGGATGGAGATCTACCGGGAAGCAAGCCTTCTTTACTCCATACGCCCTCCACTGGAGATCCAGATCGCCATGGGAGACGTGGCCATGAAGGTTGGGGCCGACGTCATCATAAGGCCCCTGGGCGCAGAGGTAGCTGAGCTTAAAGGATTCGACAGAAGGCTTGTGAATCAGGGGGATGCCACTTTCTACTATTTTAGGCGATAGAATTGATTTTAATAGAAAAATCTTTTAACATATATATTTTACAATGAAAGGGTTAAGAACAGCCACAAACGCCCGATAATAAATACCTATATAAAACAACAGGGACATAGAGGAGGCCATGCCCCTGGAGAAAGACATCAAGAATCTAATCCTGGTAGTGCTGGCAGTCATCATCGCCGTTCTTCTGCTAAAGGCCCTCTGGACCATCGCCGGATTCGTGGTCTTCCTGGCCCTGATTTACATCATATATCTCTTCCTAAAAGGTTTGCTTTGATGGAGAGGGGGACTACCATTAATAATCCTTTAACATGCCTGTTCAAAGAAAGGTAAAAAGCGCCAAAGCACTGAGGCGCAGCCCCCTGGAATATCCATATAGATCCATCCAGGGCGGCCGTCGCCCCTTACTGCCCTAAAGCACATCGGTTTTAAAGCTCAATAGCATGCCAGGGAACTTTACATCTGCGCAGAGCTTCCTGAAGCGCTCCCAGCCCTCACCGGTTTGGCAAGATAGTCATCCATAGCCGCCTCAAGGCACATCTCCCCGGACCCGGGAACAGCATTAAGCCGTAAGGGCTATGATATAGGGCTGTTGGCCCTTGGGAAGGCTCTTGCGGATCTTCCTGGTCGCCTCCAGGCCATCCGTTGCAGGCATCTGCACAATTCATGAAGGCGACATCGTAGTTTCTGCCCACTACGGCTCTTAGACCCTCCAGGCCTCGTACCTCACGAAGCCCATGTGGAGGGGACGATAGGTTAAAAAGATAATAAAAAGCAGATAAGAAGTTCCTTAGCTCGGTTAATAAACAATTTGGTAAATAGCCAATGATTAGATAATAAGAATTGGAAAATCGGCGGCGATAACATCTTACTACGGGGCAAGAAAATAAGTTCATATCATCCTGTCCTCATCGAACTCCTCCGACGCCCTCCCCGGCAGGGCGTTCATGTACTCCTTTATCATGATGGGAAAGGACCTGGACTCCATGAACCTGAGGCCTAGCTGCTCCGCCCACCTTTGTATCCCCAGATCCTGGGAGACCACGGCTGCATCCAGGTCCTTGGCCAGGAGTAGGACGTCTATATCCGGGGCGCTGTCCAGGATGCCGTAGCGAAGGGCTGCCCTGTACTTCTCCCTGAACTTGCGCACTATGGACCCCACCGCCTCCCGCTCCAGCTCCGCCCTCATGGCCTTGAGATCCGTGCCGCTCTCTGAAAGGACTATGCACCTGGAGATCGACTCCCAAATGGCCTCCTCGGCCACGTTCATGCCCTTGTTTATCCTGCTGCGCATGAAGTCCACGTACTCGTAGAAGATCTTGGAAGGGACCTTGACCTTATACCTGTCGGGGGTTTTCTTTACCAGCCAGGTATCCACCTTGCTCATGACCTGGGGGTCGCAGTTGTTGTGCCTGGCGAAATCCTTGATCTCATTGTAGACCGAGGGATAGGGCACATAGCAACTTATCCCCAGGTTGAGCCGACCCTGAGCAATCCTGTCCAGGATGGCATTCATCCCCTCACAGATGGTGTTATACCCCTCGCACTCCCAGGCATAGGAATCAGTCAGGGCCGTGGTGTCGAGGACGAATCTCTGGCGCAACATCTAGTGCAAATATGACAGAGGATGTATATGACAGCTCTTCTTCGCAAAGAATAATTACCCCCAGATGAAGAGAGGAGGGCGTGAAAGCTCCAAGACCCCTGATCTTCACCCTGGCCAGGATCGAGAACCTCATACATCAGGTCAGCTTCGATCCAGTCAAGGGAGAAGGAAAGATCATCACCAACACCATCACAGTCAATCCTCAGGACCTAAGCCATGCCCTGGAGATCCTCGAAGACACCATCCAAAGCGGCCTTGCAGTCTGTCCTAGGGTCAAGATAGAAGAAGTAAAGGATCGGAATGTGATCCACACCGCCTGTAGCCTGACCATAGATGGAGTTTTGGTAAAGCACGGGATTCCGGTCAAGCCCAAGGGAGGGGGCATCATAGAGGTTGTGGAGCGCCAGCCCATGAGGTTCATCGACATGCTCATGTACTGGGCTACCACCATAGACCCCATAGATATCCTCATCTCCCAGGAGCTGACCGACGTCACAGGCATGATGCGAACCGGGAACGGCCGGGTCCTGGGCAACCTTCAGGAGGCGCCCATGCTGGCCAGGGAGAGGATCGAGGAAGTTTTAGATTTCCTGGCCCAGGCCGAGTTTGCGGGTATACTGGAGCTTGGGGAGCCCAATGCGGATGTCCTAGGAGTCTCCGTGGAGCGCGATCACCTGGGAGTGGCTCTGGTGGGAGGGACCAACCTGGTGGCGGCGGCCATGGAAGAAGGCATTGACATTAAGAACGAATCTATAAGTGACCTGACGGATATATCGGAGATGAAGCATCTAGATGAGATTATCTAATGGTTTCCTCTATTCTCAGCGCCCGCACAGAACAGAGAAGAGCTAAAAAAGGGATTTAAGCTCTGGGACCTAAGCCGCGCCCCTGGCCAGCCCTGCCCCAGCATTCCGAAGCGCCCTGAGCACATCATGGGGTGAGAGGATTACCTCCAGTATGCAGGGGACGGTCAGGCTCCTTGCCTCGGTCAGCGCCCTCTCCAGGTCATCCTCGGTCTGCACCAAAAATCCCTTGCCTAGCTCCTATGACCTCGGTGATATTGCGGTACGTCCAGACTGATACATCGTTGAAGGGCCCATTCACTATAAGCCTCTCAGTCTCATATCCTCCGTTATTGATTACCACGAGGGTGGGGCTTAGGCCATACCTGGCGGCCGTTGAAATCTCCATGCCAGTCATTTGGAAGGAACCGTCTCCCATAAGAACCATGGGCCTTAAGTTTTTGTCCGCTACCTAGGCGCCGATGGCAGCCGGGACTGCAAACTCCATGGAGGCATAATAGCCTGAGGAAAGGAAGTAATCAGGGCCGTGGGTGGTGATGCCCATCGAGCCGTATAGGGCATCGCCTATGTCGGGAATGAGCACGGTCTTCTCGTCAACGAAGTTGTTGACGGCCTCAAAGAGCCTCTTGGCAGTAATCTTTTTATCGCAGGAGACATCGCAGAAGGGCTCAGGGGTCTTGGGGTGTGGAATATCTCCTAGATCGTGCTTGAGAAGGTCCGCCTCTGCCAGGCCGGAGAGAAGGTCCAGGCCCACGCAGAGGTAGTAGCGCCTGCTTATGGCGACCCACTCGCTGGTGATGTATATAGTCCTGCCAGGATCGAGCTTCGCCGTGCCTGTGCCCATATTCAGGTCGGTGAGAAATACGCACAGCATGGTGATGCGGTCGGAGGGCTCGACGTAGCGTCTAGATTCTTTTCCCTATCTTTCCAGCGTAGACGCCTATGTATAATGGATCGCCCCCGGATACAGCCGGACTTGCCAAGGATGGTGTCGGCTATGGGAATCCTCGCCTTACTGGCCAGAGCAGTCACCTGATCCCATAGTTTGAACCTCTTAACCTCTACTCCCGCTAGGATCAGGGGCTTTTCCGAGGAGTTGATCATGGCAATGGCTCCCGATAGAGCCTCCCGGTAGTATGACCGGTCCCTGAACCCCTCCGCCTGGACGGGGATGCATGATTTGCAGCCAGAGGGAACGGCCGATACAATATCCCTGGGAAGCTCCAGGTACCCGGACCTCTTGTAACGCCAGATCGCGGATACGACCCTATCGATCTCTTGAAAATCTTGAAAAGGCCCTCTCTAGGTCCCCAAGCTCACCCGAGGCGACCGTCAGCCTCTCGAAGATTTCATCTGGTCGTCGAACTGGTGTACCTTGTGGGGAGCAGGGGGCCCATGAGGCACTCGCCACTTCCCGGAGAGCCGGCTGATGACCAGGACCGGCGACTTCTCGGCGTAGGCCTGGCCAGTGGCATTGGTGATCTTGAGGCCGCCCCCCCTCCGTAGGTCACGCAGACGATGCCAAAGCCGTTCATCCTGGCATAGGCATCTGCGACAAAGCCCGCGCCCTGCTCGTCGCAGGTGGTGATGACATGAAGATGGCTTTGGATCATCTTCTTGAAAAAGCCGAGCACGTAATCGCCGGGCACTCCGAAGACGTGCCTGGCACCTCGTCGTAGATCCTCTTTATAAGGTAACCACCGGCGCTCTTTCCAGACTCCATTCCCGTGCCCATTGCCATAACTTAATTATGTTCCCCTAAAACTATTAAGAAATTTCCGGATAGATAGGGAACACGATTAGAATGACGGCGCGAGGATCTTATACTTCGTGATACTTGATCCTTTTGTGAAGAACCGCGAGGTCTCCCAGCATCTGTACCAGATAAGCGAGCTTCTGGAGCTTCAGGCCGAGAACAAGTACAAGGTCATAGCTTATCAGAAGGCTGCCAGATCCATAGAGTCCCTCAAGGAAGATGTAGAGCAGGTCTGCCGCGAAGGGCTCCTACAGGACATCCCAGGGGTGGGCAAGGCCATAGCTGAAAAGATAGAGGAGTACCTATGGACAGGGAGGATCAAGGCCTTTGACGACATCCTCTCCAGGACGCCAAAGGGCCTAGCCGAGCTTCTGCAGCTCTCGGGGATGGGGCCCAAAACCATATCCATGCTCCACGAGACGCTCAACATAACCAGCATCGATGAACTGGAGAAAGCGGCCAAGGAGCACAGGATAAGGCGTCTGCCCAGGATGGGGCCTACCAGCGAGAAAAATATCCTCAAGGCCATAGAGAGGTACAGGAGAAGGAGCACCAGGATTCCCCTCTATGCGGCAGAGCCCATAGTTGATGAAATACTATCCAGGTTAAAAGAGCTCGAGGGCCTGGGAAACATCACCGACGCCGGAAGCTACAGACGCAGGAAGGAGACTGTGGGGGACATAGATATCCTGGCCACCTCAGCCAAACCTGCCGATCTGATATCCGCCTTTGTCAGGATGCCCATGGTAGAGGAGGTCCTGGGCAAAGGCCCAACCAAGGCCACGGTCATAGTCAAGGGCGCCGTCCAAGTGGACCTGAGGATCGTGGAGCCCAGATCCTACGGCACCGTTCTTCAGTACTTCACAGGGTCCAAGGATCACAATGTGAAGCTTCGCAGTGTGGCCCTGGACAAAGGCTATTCCCTGAGCGAGTACTCCCTAAAAAGGCTGGCTGACGGCCAGGAACTTTTCTATCCCAGTGAGGAGGAGGTCTACACTGCCCTGGACATGGATTACATACCGCCCGAGATCCGGGAGGACACCGGCGAGATAGAGACTGCTCTGGACCATAGGCTCCCGAAGCTTCTTGAGCTGAAGGATATAAAAGGGGACCTTCACATCCACAGCACCTGGGCCGACGGCAGATCCTCGGTGGAGGAGATGGCCAGGAACGCCAAGAGCTTGGGGTATGAGTACATAGCCATATGCGACCATTCTCCCAGCATCGGCCTCACAGGGGGATTGTCCCAAGAGCGCTTGGAGCAGAAGATCGACGCCATAGCAGCCACCAACGAGGGCCTGGAAGGCATAACCGTGCGATCGGGGACCGAGATGGATATCAGGGCCGATGGCACCCTGGACTACTCAGATGACCTCTTGGCCAGGTGCGATGTGGTGGTGGCCAGCCTTCACATGGCCCAGCAGCAGAAGGAGAGGACCATCACTGGTAGACTAATATCGGCCATAGAGAACAGGAACGTGGACATCATTGCCCACCCTACGGGGAGGATAATTGGGAAGCGCGAGCCCTACGAGATGGATATGGCTGCGGTACTGGAGGCTGCGGCCAGGAACGGCACGGCCATGGAGATCAATGCCCACCCCAATCGTCTGGATTTAAATGATAGGTGGGCCAGGACCGCCAAGGAGATGGGCATAAAGCTGTCCATAGGCTCGGACGCCCACCAGGCAGCCCACATGACGGTAATGAGGTACGGGGTGGATGTGGCCAGGCGCGGGTGGCTGGAGAAGGGAGATGTGCTCAACGCCATGGGTCTCCAGGAGCTTTTGAGACGATTGGGCCGTCTATAAGCTATCGATAATCCACCAATAAATCGTCAATAAGGCGGCTCAAATCTTTCTGGTAAAATTTAATAGAACAGGCAGCCTAGTCATTACAGAGGCGCAAGAACGACAGATGCTCAGGAAAAAGTACACACACATAAGGGCATGTCAAGCAGGGGCTTTTTGGACGCCAACCGCATCATCGATGGGCTGAACATAAAAATAGGAGATACCTTCCTGGACGTAGGGTGTGGAGACGGCTACATCTCCCTGGCAGCATCGCCCTATGTAGGCCTTGATGTTCAGGTAAGCGTCAGATCGTTGAAGTAGGAAGCTCCGGCCTTTAGGCCAGAGAGGAAGTCCCATGTGAAAGGTTTATGCTCTGGATGTAGATGAAGATGCCATTAACGCTTTAAAGAAGGTTATCAGAGAGAATTAGATCCCCAATATCGATACCATCGTCGCCGACGCCAGCAATAAGATACCCCTCTTCGACGAGAGTATAGATCTTACGTTTATGTCCAACGTCCTCCATGGCTTTGTAGCCAACGGCCAGGCCGAGAGGATGGTGGAAGAGGTTACCAGTGTGACGAGGCACGGTGGAAGGCTTGTTATCATAGAGTTCAAAAAGCAGGAGAGTCCCATGGGCCCTCCACCTGTCCATCAGGTTGAGCCCAGAAGATCTGGATAGACTGACTGGCAAGTATGGCTTCAGGAGAATCCTTGAAGACAATATGGGCCCCATAGCTATCTGGCCATGTTTCAGAGAGAAGGAGCCTGTAACCCTGAAGATGAGAGATGCTGGCTGGATAGATATAGCACGATTATGAACCGCTGAGAGGCTTGACAAAACATCTCTGCAAAGGGTGCCTTTATCGAGGGCACCCCTGCCACCAGGGCATGAAAGGCTTATTAACTCCTGGGAAAAAGGACCGCCCATGCGACTCTCCAATCAGGCCATGGTGGCCCTGATCACCATCGTCTGCCTCCTAGCTCAGGGTTACCTGTTCACCTATCTCCTCAATGTGGAGCCCAACGTCATCATCGACTTCATTCCCCTGATTCCTTATATCCTGTACATCTACGCCAGAAACAAAGGGGTATGGCATTATGATAAGCTCCTCTACTGGATGGCGGCAACCATCGTTCTGACCATGACAGACGTGGCGCCCTTCCTCTACCAAGCGTACCGCTGATACTTCTAAAGGCTGTCAAAGGAAGCCCAAGGCAGCCCATCTAGTATGTTTTGCCAGAATGTGAGATTAGGACGTATTTATCTAGGTTGATGCTAAGAATATTAGTAAAAATTTTTAAGTTCCCCGTACCTTCATGTGCGAGTAGAGGAGTGGGAACCGGGTAGATAAAGTCATCACATCTCTACCCAAAAGCCGTTTCTTCATTTATCATATCAGAGGCCTTGAGGCTAAGAACCCGTGCAATTTCACAAACTTCCGAAAACCATATTAATCTTTCAAGGACAGTTAGAATATATGCGCTTCAAGGACAGGGTGGACGCTGGCCGGAGGCTGGCCGAGGCCCTGGAGAACTACAGGGGCAAAGATGTAGTAGTCTACGCCTTGCCCAGAGGCGGCGTGGTCCTGGGCTATGAGATCGCCAGGGCCCTGAGCGCGCCTCTGGACCTGATCATCACCAGAAAGATCGGATATCCCGGTAACCCCGAGTGTGCCCTTTGTGCCATCTCTGAGGAGGGCGGGATGATCTGCGAAAGATCGGGAATCTCCCTTATCAGCGATGACTGGCTTAAATCCGAGGCCCAGAAGGAGATGAAGGAGGCCAAAAGAAGGCGAGAGACCTACCTGGCCGGAAGACAGCCCCTTCCTGCCGCGGATAAGGTGGCCATAGTGGTGGACGATGGAGCGGCCACGGGCCTCACCCTCCTTCTGGCAGTCCAGGTGCTCAGAGACCGCCATCCAAGAAAGATAATGGTGGCGGTGCCGGTGGCCTCAGAGGACGCTGTAGAGAAGCTCAGGGAGGTTGCAGATGAGCTGGTGGTCCTGGAGGTGCCGCCGTACTTCGAGGCAGTAGGAGCTTACTACCAGCAGTTCCCCCAGCTTACGGATGACGAAGTGATAGACCTCATGAGAGCTTAAGGCATGGGATAAAGAAGTAATATACCTCAATAATAAAAGGATTCAGCAATAAAAAGCGTGGGCTGTATTCCTCGATCCCTCTATTAAAACGGGAGTGATTAGCCCTGTCTTTCTCTCAAAGATTTTTAAAAGAATGCTGCTATATATGCCGCTTCATTTTTATACCAACCTGAGCATTAGCTGACGAAAGGAGAGGTGCTGGATTGGACTCTGCAGATCCCATCGAAGAGTACGATAAGGCCCTGGGCATCTACGAGAGGGTCATGGCCCTGGAGAAGGACCCCGTTTTTAGGGCCAGCATCTACAGAAAGGTCGGGAACCTTTACTCGGAGATCTCCAAGCGCAGGGACCGCAAGGAGAACTGCAAGAAAGCGGTAGATGCCTACAGATCTGCCCTTGAGATATACGATAAAGAGCACTTTCCAACTCAACGGGCAGAGATTCTTTTTGATCTTGGGTTCATCCATTATATCCTCTCCGAGAGGGAAGACAGGGCTTTTAACTGCTCTGAGGCTGCGAGAGCTTTAAAGGAAGCCTCAAACATCTACTCCAAGGAGATATACCCCCACCAGCACGCGGACCTTAAGTTGGAACTTTGTAGGATCTACAGGAGGCTTGCCGATGTCGAGGACAAAGCTCTCAATGCCCAAAAGGCGGTAGAGGCCTGCAAGGAGGCCCTCGAGATCTTCGATCTCAAGGCTTCCACTGCCTGGTACGCCGATGCCAAGGCATGTCTTGGAAGCTCCTATCTGACCCTGGCCGAGGCAAAGGATAAGGCATCCAACTGCCACCTGGCCATCGATGCTTATAAGGATGCCCTGGAGGCCCTCTCCTCAGAAAGCTTTCCCACCCAGCACTCTTCTCTACAGAGCAACCTGGCCGCAGCCTACTTGGCTCTCTTCGAGGTCGAGAAGGATGTCGAGAACTGCCAGAAGGCCATAGAGGCGTGCCACGCATCCTTAAAGCTCAGGTCTCCTGGAAGCCTGCCATATGCCGCCACCCTGAACAACCTGGGCAACGCTTACATGAGCCTGGCAGAGATCGGAGAAGATGTTGAGGGCTGCAAGAAGAATTGCGAGAGGGCCATAGAGATGTATCAGAAAGCCCTCCAGGCCTATACCCTGGATGAGCAGCCCGTCCAGTACGCCACCACCCAGAACAACCTGGGAAACGCTTATCTTTCCATGGGCCGGGTCGGATGCCAGTCTGAGGTTTTTAAGAAGTCCATAGAGGCCTGCCATCAGGCCCTCCAGGTCTTTAGCCTCATGGAATTTCCCCAAGATTACGCAGCGGCGCAAGAAACTCTGTGGATGGCTCATGCCTCCCTGGCGGGCTTTGAGTACCCATGGGAAAATCTCCTTCTGGCCGCCAGCGCCTGCCTGAAGATCCTTTCGGTGTGCAAAACTGATGAGTCGAGGGCGTCTCACCAGAAAGACCTGGCCTCAGTATGCTGCATGCTGGCCGAGGTTGAGATTTCCGCCGAGGATAAGGCCCAGGACTACCGTAAGGCTGTAGAGGCCTGTCGGGAGGGCCTGGGCTACTATACGGCAGAGGTAAATCCCTCGGAGCACTCCGAGATCCAGGAGATCCTGTGGGGGGCTTATATGGCTCTGGCTGAGATGGAAGAGGATGATAAGGTCAGGGCTGAGAGCTGCAAAAAGGCATTAGAGGCCTACCAGAGGGCTATAGATATTTATTATAAGGATATCAAGAAAAACTCCGCATCCTGGGCTGCAGCCCAGAAAAACCTCGGATATACATATGTCAATCTCTCAAGGATCGAGGAGGGT
>Ga0181520_10011841_pt1 | contig 11352 bp, 8 predicted proteins | sample PEATcosm2014_Bin_29_FD_132451 | JGI IMG/M metagenome (GOLD analysis project Ga0181520, IMG submission 132451) | Peatland microbial communities from MTU Mesocosm Facility, Houghton, MI, USA - PEATcosm2014_Bin02_30_metaG | ecosystem: Environmental > Terrestrial > Soil > Wetlands > Peat | place...
CCCGCTCCGTCTGACTCCATCACCCTCGACGACGTTCTCGTCGGCGACGTCTGGGTCGCCTCCGGCCAATCCAACATGGAATTCGAAATGTTCAAGGCCGCCACCGCTGCCCAGGACCTTCCCAACGCCACTCTGCCCAGCGTCCGCCTCCTCATCGTCAAAAAGTCCGCCATCGACTACCCGCAAGCCGACATCGACTCTGACGGCTGGACCCCCTCCACCCCCGACACCGCCAAAAACTTCTCCGCCGCCGCCTGGTACTTCGCCCGCGAAATCTCCGCCCGCGAGCACGTCCCCGTCGGCGTCATTGACACCTCCTGGGGAGGCACGCCCGTTGAGGCCTGGACCCGCGTCAGCGCCCTCGCCGCCGATGCCTCCCTCGCTCCGCTCTTCGTCGCCTGGGGCGCGCGCCAGCAGCAGCAGCCCGATCTGCTCCTCGCCAACAAAAAATGGCAGCAGCAGCGCGCCGACGCCCTCGCCCAGGGCCGTCCCGCGCCGCCCGTTCCAGGCATTGATAGCTGGAGCCCCGGCTTCCTCTACAACGGCATGATCGCCCCGCTCACGCCCTTCGCCATCCGCGGCGTCCTCTGGTATCAGGGCGAGGCCAACACCGACTTCGTCCGCGCCCCGCTCTACGGCCGCGCCTTCCGCGCCATGATTGAGGACTGGCGCCGCCAGTGGGCCGTCGGCGACTTCCCCTTCCTCTTCGTCCAGCTCGTCAACTTCAAGTCCACTCCCGCGCAGGACTGGGCCACCCTCCGCGATCAGCAGCTCCAGACCCTCGCCCTGCGCAACACCGGCATGGCCGTCACCATCGACATCGGCAACCCGGACAACGTCCACCCCACTGACAAGCTCGACGTCGGCCTGCGCCTCGCCCGCGCCGCCCGCGTCCTCTCCTACGGTGAAACCATCGAGGACTCCGGCCCCATCTTCCGCTTCGCCGTGCCTGAGGGCGCCTCCATGCGCGCCTGGTTCGACCACTCTGCCGGCCTCAACGTCAAAGGCCCCGCGCTCACCGGCTTTGAAGTCGCCGGCTCCGACGGCAAATTCCTTCCCGCCACCGCCACCATCGACGGCTCCACCATCCTCGCCTCCAGCCCGCAGGTCCCCGCGCCCGCCTACGTCCGCTACGGCTGGGCCAACAGTCCAGACTGCAATCTCTTCAACAGCGATGCCCTCCCCGCCTCGCCTTTCACCTCCGTTCCGTAGCAGCACCTCCACCCAGGCAACACAAAGGGCGCCGATCTCCAAAGAAATCCGCGCCCCCAAAAATCTCCCACCAAGTCTAGCTTTTCTATTCCCTGTTCCCTGTTCCCTAGCCTTTCCTCAACCTCACCACCTCCACCACCGACGACGCCACCACGCCCTCCTCCACCATCGCATCCAGCAGCGGCGTCAGCTTCGCAATCTGCTCCTCCGTGTCGATAATCGTCACCTGGATCGGTGCGTCCTTGCTCAGCCGCCACAGGCTCGCGTGCCGCACCCGGCTTGCCGATCCATACCCCTCGATCCCGCGAAACACCACCGCCTCGGCAATCTCCAGTTCCCTGCACTTCGCCAGAATCGCCTCATGCAGCGGCTTGCCCTGCCACTTATCGTCTTCGCCGAAATGTACGCGCAGCATCCGCCCCGCAAACTCTTCTTTCATCGCCGGTCCTATTCTGCTTTCGGTTCCGCCGCGTCCGTATCCAGCGGCCGGTAAGCGTACTTCACCACATCCACATCGCTGAACACCACCAGCCCCTCGGCCACCATCTGCTCCAGCAGCGGCACAATCCCCCGCAGCTTCTCCGCCGTATCAATCGCCGAAAGCATGATGGACCCGTGGTGTCCCGTGTGCAAGGCCTTGTCCTTGTGCTCGTGCCGGTGCGCCCCGTATCCCTGGATCCCCCGGTACACCGTCACCCCGGCAATATCGTTGGCCCGCATCGCCGCCACCAGCGCCTCGTGCAGCGGCTTGTCCTTCCAGCGGTCCTCTTCGCTCACGTAGATGCGCATCATCTGCGCCTTGCCTTCAATCTTCAGATGCTCCGGCGGCTTATGGCTCATCGGCTTCGTGCTCTGCGCCGGCTTGGCCACCGTCACTTCCTGCGTCTCAATCAGCCCTGTCCCCGCCAGCTCTTCCAGCTTGCCCAGCAGCGCGTCCACCTTCTCCCGCGTGTCGATAAATTCAATCTTGATCGGCAGCTTGTCTGAGATTTCCACCGTGCTCGCCGAGTGCATGTGGTGGTCTGCTCCGAACCCCGCCACTCCCTTGAACACCGTCGCCCCGGCCACCCCGCGATAAAACAGAAAATCCAGCAGGCTCGAGTACACCGGAACCCCGTGGTGGGTCGCGCCATCGCTCAGGTAGATCGAAACCTTTACTGCCTTGCCCGCATTCAGCATCTCGCCTCCCAACACGGCAACACCGGATTGAACCACCACCGGCATCCGCCGCGCAACTCACCCGCGCTCATCCACACCGTCTTCGATGCACAAAACGGAGAACTAGAGCATCTCCGCCAGCGCCGACCCGCCCCACACTGCCACCAGTCCCAGCACCAGGCTGCCCACCGCGTACAGCGCCGCCATCGCGAACGCCCCGGCCCGCAGCGTCGACAGCGTCTCCCACTCATAGGTAGAAAACGTGCTGTACGCCCCGATGAATCCCACCGGAATCAGATACCGCCACGCCGGATTCAGATCCGCGCGCCGTCCCAGGTACGTCAGCGAAAATCCGATAATCAAACACGCCGTCAGGTTCACCACCAGCGTCCCGTACGGAAACCGTATCCCCATCCGCCCCGCGATCGTCGACCCCACCCAGTACCGCGCAATCGATCCCAGCGCGCCGCCCACGGCAATCAGCAGATATTTCTGCAAGGCCTTACCTCCTCCCGTTCAGCCAGTCTCGCATGCAGCCCCGTGCCGCCTGCTGCAACAGAACGCGCCCGCACGCGCATCAACACACCTATCGCCACAGAGCAAGACGCTGAGCAAGTCACGCATCAACACACGCATCAACACACGCAACCAGACACGCAGCAACACACGCAGCACAAGCAGCCAGACACGCAGCCAGACACGCGTCCTTCCGGACTCGTCTTCCTCATTTGTTCAGGGATTCCGCCGCTGACACGACTCCGCAACAGGCTTCCCTGTCAGGAGTCATCATCTGTTGCGAGGATCGCTCCGACCGGCGCAACAGCGGTTAAGGGTGAACTCCTTCACCACAACGAACACCTTCATTACAGCGCGCCTTCCGCTCCCGTGTCAATCACGCCCGCGCCAGCTTCGCGGGTCAGTTCAAGTCCACAAAACCAAATCAGCACCTTCCGGAATGCCGGCCAACAGGATATAACAACCGAAATGGGGGTACGCGAGATGGAAGAGCTTGCATGGCTGCTAGGGGCGTGAGAACATGTCTGGCTTGAAGGATAGGGAACATCGATGATCCAGATACCTCTGGCTTTTCGTAGGGCGTCGGTTCTTGTGCCAATTGGCGCGCTGCTCTTTTCCGCTCTATTGCTAATTCCAGGCAGATACCTGATTGCCTTGAATATTACGTATTCATACCGGTCTTACCGCCATATGCCTCCACCAACTCCCATCATCTTTGAGACGAATGGCATCGCGGAGATACAGTTACCACAGAGCCTCAACAGTTTTGATCAAGCAGAGCGATCTTTGAATCGAGTAGCCTTGCTGAACCTCCCAGCTATGCTAATTTCTGCGCCTGAAGCTATTTTCAGCAGCGGTCACATGAGCTGGCACCCAGATGGCATGACATTCAAGGTTTGGAATGCGCTCTCTTACCCCTTTCTTGCGTTGGTTTTTTGGTGGATCATCGGCAGAGGCATAGATGCGCTTCTGGCAATTCGTCATGGGTCTCTCGATCCTCCTTTGCGATGGTTCGATGTGCTAGTAACCGCGATATTGTTGAGCGGTGGTATAGCTCTTGCTATCGGCTATTTTGTTTCCGCTACGCCAGAGGACAAGGCCGACGGAGTTCTTGCTGGAATTTGTTCTGCAGCCGCTTGCTGGGCAGCAATGGCTATACTGCCCACTCTCGCATGGATCTTTCAATTCCGCTACAAGAGAAAAATGAGAACAGCTAAATCGTAGACGGCAAGCTGCGCGAATCTCGATGATGTTCGGTATTTTTGCAATGTCCTGTTCGTCGCCCACTCGGAAACGAGCTGAGACATCAACGCCAGCCCAGTCGTAGATAAAAAACTCGCCCACTCTCCGGGCCCGACTGCCCCATCCCTCGCAGGTCTTCCGTTCGCGCTGCCTCACTCCTCATCTCCCCCTTGCGCCCCCGCTCCTCGCTGCCCGATACTTCCCTGTTCCGCCCACGCTCATCTTCAGGAGTCCCAAATGCTCCGCCTCCGCAAGTCCTTCCCGCTCGCCGCCGCACTCATCCTCGCCATCGCCCCACTCGCCGCGCTCGCCCAGACCACCCCAACCGAACTCGACCTCCGCGACACCCGCGCCTCCGGAGCGCCGCAGACCGCCGCTCCCATCTCCCCCCAGTACCGCCTCGTCCAGCAGCGCCTCGCCCGCGGCTGGAACACCTGGGACGTCAACAGCGTCACCACTCACGTCCTGCTCCCTGAGGGTCTGGCCCTCCATCTCGGCCTCGTCCACAACAACACCGTCGGCAGCTCCCGCTTCCTGCCAGACGCCCTCATCGGCAGCTCTGAGCCGGACGCCGCCCAGGTCTTTCCCGGCCCCCACGCATGGGACGGCAGCTACACCGACCTCAGCGTCACCTGGCGCGGCCACGCCTGGCGCGTCCAGAGCGCCCACGCCGGCGCCGACCTCGTCCTGCTCGTCACCCCGCTCCAGCCCACGCCAAACTCCCCACCCACCTCCGCCCTCCCGCCCACGCTCGTCGTCAGCGTCAACTTCCTCTGGAACCAGCCCGGCACCGCCCTCCGCCAGCCGAACTTCATCGCGACTCACGGCTCCCAGGGCGACATCCCCATCTACTGCACCTGCCAGCCGGCCTCGCCCCATCCCCAGCGCGACTTCATCGCCATGCCCCTCGCCGGCCCCTACTTCTCCGCCGATCTCGTCATCCCCATCGGCATCAGCACCGGCCATCGCCGCACCCTCGCTCAAGTCACGGACCTCATCGACGGCCAGCGCTGGGCCTACGAAAAATCCATCTCCACCCACAACCAGACCGGCTCCATCAAACAGGTTGGCCCCATCTTCGACGCCATCCAGACCACCCTCGGCTGGGACACCATCTACGAGCCCGCCAAGCATCGCGTCATCTCCCCCGTCAGCCGCAACTGGAGCATCCACTGGGGCGGCTACGTCCTCTTTGACTGGGACACCTTCTTCGCCGCCACCCTCTGCGGCATCGGAGACCGCGACCTCGCCTACGCCAACGCCCTCGAGATGCTCCGCGAAGAAACTCCCGCCGGCTTCGTCCCCAACTACGCCCGCGGCGACGGCTGGGAGAGCTTCGACCGCTCCGAGCCTCCCGTCGGAGCCATCACCGTCCTCAATCTCTACCGCCAGTATCACGACCGCTGGTTCCTCGCCGACTCCTTCGCCCCCCTCCTCCGCTGGAACCGCTGGTGGAACGACCATCGCCAGATCGACGGCTACCTCGCCTGGGGCAGCGACGGCGAAAACCTGCCCGCCAACGCCGACGACACCTCCAGCGGCGAGCGCCAGGGCGCCATCTTCGAGTCCGGCCTCGACAACAGCCCCATGTACGACACCGCCGTCTACAACAAGCAGACTCACCTGCTCGAATACGCTGACGTCGGCCTCATGGGCCTCTACATCGCAGACTGCAACGCCCTCGCCGACATCGCGGACACCCTCGGCAAATCCGCTGAAGCCGCCGAGCTCCGCGCCCGCTCCGCCCGCTACACCGCCAAGCTCCAGACCATGTGGAGCGACGCAGACGGAATGTTCCTCAACCGCGACCTGCACACCGGCCAGGTCAACCGCCGTCTCTCGCCCACCAACTTCTATCCCCTCATCGCCCACGCCGCCACGCCCGCGCAGGCCGCGGCCATGATCCAGCGCCACCTGCTCAACCCCAATGAGTTCTGGGGCCAGTACGTCATCCCCTCCATCGAGCGCGACGACCCCGGCTTCAAGGACCAGAACTACTGGCGCGGCCGCATCTGGGGTCCCATGAACTACCTCGTCTATCTCGGCCTGCTCAACTACGCCCAGCCCCAGCTCCTCAACGACTACGCCCAGAAGTCCTACGACCTCTTCCTCAAGGAGTGGACCGCCAACGGCCACGTCCACGAAAACTACAACGCCGTCACCGGCCAGGGCGACGACGTCCGCAGCAGCGACCGCTTCTACCACTGGGGCGCCCTGCTCGGTTACATCCAGTACATGCAGCAGAGCGGCCCAACCCGTAATGACAGCTTGCAATAATCCCCTGTCAGCTTTACCTTCCGCCGCCCCGCTCCCATCACGATTTTTTCCGCATTTTTGCGGCCTTTTCTGCCTCTAATTCGTCGCCTGTCCTCACAGCGACTGGTGCTATAGAATGTCGCCGAGGGTTGAACCGATATGAAGTCCGTTTTGAAAATGAAAAGCACCACCGTGTCCCTGCTCCTCCTGCTGTTCTGCGGAGCCTTGTTCTTCACCAGCCGAGCCACGGCCCAGCGTGGCCAGGGCGACGACGCCAAAGCTGTCGCCCTGCTGCCTCCCGCCGACCAGACCATCGTCAAGCGGCTCGCTACCCTGCAACAGCTTCCCGACGGCGCCTGGAAGGCCCACGAAGGCGACATTCCGCACGGCGAAGCCGTCGACCTCGACGACAGTTCCTGGCAGACTCCCAAGATGGGCGATCGCTTCTCCACGGAAGCCGTCTGGTTCCGTCAGACCATCGTCGTCCCCCAGACGCTCAACGGATATGACCTCACCGGCACGCGCGTCTGGTTCCAGTTCAATACCCGCGGCCGCGATCAAACCACGATCCTCTACTTCAACGGCCGCCGCGTCGCCCTCGGCGATGACCTCGAGCCGATGGTGCTCTTTGACAACGCTCATGCCGGCGACAAAGTCGTCGTAGCCGTCAAGCTGCTTGAGACCACCGGCCCCAAGATGTTCCGCGGCGCACGTCTCCGTATCGACTTCTCTGAGGGCCGTCCCAATCCCGACGACCTCCGCCAGGAGTTCCTCTCCGCCGCTTACCTGCTGCCTTCGCTGGCTCCCGGTGACACGGCCAAGGAAGAGCTCCTGCACTCCGCCATCGGCACCGTCGACCTCGGCGCTCTCGATGCGCACGATCAGTCCACCTTTGACGCCAGCCTCAAGGCCGCCGGCGCCAAGCTTGAGGCGCTCCGCCCGCTCTTCCAGCAGGTCACCGCGCACCTCACCCGAAACTCCCACATTGACGCGGCCTGGCTCTGGCCCTGGACGGAAACCGTCGACGTCGTGCATCGCACCTTCGGCACCGCCCTCCAGTTGATGAACGAGTATCCCAACTACACCTACACCCAGTCCGCCGCCCAGTACAACGAGTGGATGGCCCAGAAGTATCCGGCCATGAACGACGAAATCGCCAAGCGGATCAAGGAAGGCCGCTGGGAAGTCGTCGGCGGCATGTGGGTCGAGCCTGATCTCAACCTGCCTGACGGCGAGTCGCTCGTCCGCCAGCTCCTGGTCGGCAAGCGCTGGTTCCAGAAGGCCTACGGCGTCGATGTCCGCATCGGCTGGAACCCTGACTCCTTCGGCTACTCCTGGCAGCTTCCGCAGATCTACAAGAAGTCCGGCGTCGACTACTTCGTGACCCAGAAGATGAGCTGGAACGACACCAATCAGCTCCCCTTCAAGTTCTTCTGGTGGGAATCTCCAGACGGCTCCAAGGTCCTCACGTATTTCCCTGATGGCTACGGCAACACCCAGCTCAACCCGGTGCATTACGCCAAGGACATCGCCATCGCCCGTCAGCAGGCCCCCGGCCTCAACAGCATCATAGACCTCTACGGCGTCGGCGATCACGGCGGCGGCCCCACGCGCTCCGTGCTTGACGAGGGCTTCCACTGGGCCAGCCCCACGGCGGACGGCACCCCGCGTGTCACGCCGAAGTACGAGTTCGGCACCGCCATCAACTACTTCACCACGGTCGAAAAGCAGATCGCGCCCACCAGCCCCACCTGGGACTACACCTCCATCGCCAGGGGCTACACGCCTCCTCCGGCGGTTGACGGTTCGGTTTCCATTCCCACCTGGGACAGTGAGCTGTACCTTGAGTTCCACCGCGGCGTCTACACCACCCAGGCTCATCACAAGGCCAACATGCGCCATGCTGAGGAGCAGGTGCTCAACGCCGAGAAGTGGGCCTCGCTGGCCTGGCTTGACGGCCGTGCCTATCCTGGCGACGAGCTAACCGAAGACTGGAAGAAGGTCCTCTTCAACCAGTTCCACGACCTCGCAGCCGGCTCCGGCATCGGCGTCATCTATAAGGATGCGCAGAAGGATTACGACGTAGTCCGCTGGTCCACCGACGAGATCGACACCGGCGCACTCCAGACCGTTGTCGAGCGCATCGGCACCGCCGGCAAGGCTGCCACCGGCATTCCGGTCGTGGTCTTCAACCCGCTCGGCTGGACCCGCTCCGGCGCGGTCACCGTCAAGCTCCAGCTCCCCCACGCCATTCCGCAGGAGAGCGCGCTTACGGTCATCGATCCTTCGCACCCCGCCGCGCATCTCGCCAACGACGTCCTCAGCGCCGATGCCTCGGACGGCACCGTCAGCCTCCGCATTCAGGTTCCTGACGTTCCGGCGCTCGGTTACAAGACCGTCTACGTCCTGCCCACGCCCTCGCATGAGGCCGCGGCCAAGGTTGACGTCAAGGACACCGCAGACAGCATCACCCTTGAGAACAAGCAGCTCCGCGTCACCGTCAGCAAGTCCACCGGCTGCATCACCAGCCTCTATGACAAGACCGGCAGCTTTGAAACTCTCGCCGCCAACTCCTGCGGCAACGAGCTTCAGGCCTTCAAGGACAACCCCAAGCAGTACGACGCCTGGAACATCGATCCCGGCACGTATGACGTAGCTCCCACACTGCTCCACATGGTCGACTCCGTCACCTCCAGCACATCGGCAGACGGCAGCGCGGCCATCAAGGTCAGCCGCACCTGGCAGAGCTCCAAGTTCGTGCAGAGCATCAGCCTCACTGCCACCGCCGCGCAGGTCGATGTCGAAAACGACTTCGACTGGCACGAGCGCCACACCCTGCTCAAGGCTTCCTTCCCGCTCGCGGCCACCGCGCCCATGGCGACGTACGAAATTCCGTACGGCACCATTCAGCGCTCCACCGCCCGCGACAACAGCTTTGAGAAGGCGCAGTTTGAGGTCCCCGCCATTCGCTGGGCCGACCTCGGCGACGCCCATCAGGGCATGAGCCTCCTCAACCAGACCAAGTACGGGTATGACGCCGTGGGCAACCAGCTGCGTCTCACCCTGCTCCGGTCGCCCGTCTCGCCTGATCCGGATGCCGACCAGGGCCACCAGCACTTCCACTACGCGCTCTATCCGCATAGCGGCAGCTGGCAGGATGCTCTGACCATGCGTCACGGCTGGGAGTACGACTACCAGCTCACCGGCGTCGTCACCACCGCGCACGCGGGTTCGCTGCCCACTGAGCACTCCTTCGCTTCGGTCACTCCGGACAATGTCGTCCTCACCGCGGTCAAGAAGGCTGAGGACTCCAAGAGCCTCATCTTCCGCGCCTACGAGTGGGCCGGCAAGTCCTCCGATGCCGAGTTCCGCGTGCCTCCGGGCGCAACCGGCGCAACTGAAACCAACCTGATGGAAAAGCCCGACGGCAGCCCCATCGCCGTCACCGGCGACACCGTCAAGGTGCCCATCCATCCCTACGAGATCCTCACCCTCCAGGTGGACTACCCCACCGGTGGCCCCAAGGAGTAAGGATCACAACAAGCATCACAAAGAGCGGGGCTCCTTTCGGAGCCCCGCTCTTTTTCCCGCAAAACATCGGAAAATATACCAGGAAACGCTGCTAGAAACATGAAAGGAAGATCCGATGAAGTTTAAGGAAATTGCCAACCGGCTGACGGGCATTTCGACGCCATTTTTCGGGGCGTCGTGGCAGCCTGCAAACCTGGAGATCGAATCAGCTCGGCGCGTGATCGCCTTCCTTGAGGACCGCCGAGTCCTTTACGAGCCGGGAGAGATGGAGGTTCCTAGCCACTGCGTTCAATCAGTGATAGAAATCCGGCATCAGCTCAGCGATGAAATAGGCAAACTAGACAGTGGCTCCAAACTGGCCGGAAGCCTGCGTGCGATGCGGGCAGCCTGTCGAAAATTCCTTGAGCGTGTCGGCGCCGACGACGAACAGGTGATCCACTTCGCCAACGAACAAGGGCATTATGCTAGTTGGACTTTCTACGGTGCCTTGGGCGAGCTGCGTGGAACATTTGGCATTCATGTAGCCGAAATCGCAGCCGGGTTCAAGCTGGATGTGGAAGACCAGTTAGCCTCGATCCTGCCCGCCAATGCCGAAGCCGACACCGGAGATGACGACCTACGCTCCCGCCGACAATATCGCTAGGATTAGCTTCCGCCTATTCCCTATTCCCTGTTCCCTGTCTTTTGTTACTCTGAAAGAGTAAGGAGCTTCCCATGCACATCACTTCCCCGTTCTTCGTCGTCCCCGTCATCATCGCGGTCTTCGCCGCCTGCATTCTCTTCTCCACCAGCAGCAAGGACGACGGCCACTCCTCCCACTAGCTCACCGGAATCTCCGGCTCACCGCCGCGCCGCGCCCTTCATCCGCCGGCCATCCTCGTGTATTTCCCGCGAAAATCCTGAGCCGCAGACCACTCCCATCCATCAAGCAACAAAAAGGCCGCAGCGCATCCGCGCCGCGGCCTTCCCGCTTCCAGCCAGCAGCCTTACTTGCCGCCGTTGTCGTCCTTGTGGTCCTTGGGCTTTTCGTCCTTGCCCTGCGGCTTGCCCTTGCCCGGCTGCGTCCCAGGCTTGGTCCCCGTTGTCGCAGGCGTCGTAGCGTTCGCCGGCTTGCCCGGTGCGTTCGCCGGCCGCTGCGTCGTCGCCGGCTGCGGCGTCTCTCCCGCCGGAGCCGTCCGCGTCTGCGGATGCGCTGGCGTCGCCGCTCCCGTCGGAGTCGTCTCCGGCGGCAGAACCGGCGTGGTCCCCGGCCGTCTGCCCTGCTGCCCATTCGCCGGACGCATGTTCCCGCCCGCCGGAGCCGCATTCTGCTGCGGCTGTGTCGCCGCTCCGCCCGCCGGAGCCTGGTACGTCTGCTGCTGCATCGTCGAGTGCTGCTGTTGCGCCGGCTGCCCCGCAGTCCCGCCCGCCGCAGCTCCCGGCCGCTGGCCAAACTGC
>Ga0181520_10011842_pt1 | contig 11351 bp, 6 predicted proteins | sample PEATcosm2014_Bin_29_FD_132451 | JGI IMG/M metagenome (GOLD analysis project Ga0181520, IMG submission 132451) | Peatland microbial communities from MTU Mesocosm Facility, Houghton, MI, USA - PEATcosm2014_Bin02_30_metaG | ecosystem: Environmental > Terrestrial > Soil > Wetlands > Peat | place...
CGTTCCCGTGCCGTGATAATCCGTTGTCGTAGATCTTGGCTTAATGGGCGCATAGATTTTTCCTCGCCCAAAATCATACCACACGATGCCAAATGCGTCTATCTAAATAGAAAATGCTCTAGCCGGCTCCGAACCATATTCAGTGTTCACATCGGCTGAAGAACTGCTCGTGGGATGAAACACCGCCAGATCATCGGGGACTGGAGTTAACGGTGTTTGTTCCTCTAAAAGCGGGATCGGCTCGGTATATGTCGCTGTCAGACTCAATGATTTCTTCAGACGAATGTCGCGCGAAGAAGCACCCGCCTGTAATTCGTAAACGCCTGCATCCACCTTCCATTGTTTGCCCGCCACGTCACAATAGGCCAGCGCCCGTGGCTGCAATTCAAACGAAACACGCCTGGCCTGGTTGGGCTGCAGCTCGACCCGTTGGAATCCTTTCAATTCGCGCACCGGCTTGTCAATTTTTGGGTTGGGATCATGCAAATAAAGTTGGACGATCACCGCGCCGGCACGGCTGCCCGTGTTCTTCACCTCCAGGGTCACGGTGACGGTTCGGTTTGTGGCCAAGGAAGATTTTGAAAGTTTCAAATTTGAATACTCAAAACTGGTGTAGGAAAGGCCGTGGCCAAAGGGGAACACCGGCGTGAGACCCGCCTTGTCAAAATGACGATAGCCAATATAAATGCCCTCTTGATAATGGACGTGTCCGTTGACCCCGGGAAAATTACCGAAGTCAGGATAATCTTCGCGGCCCGCGCCAAACGTGGTTGGCAGTTTTCCCGACGGATTGCGGTCGCCAAATAGAATGGCCGCCAGCGCGTTGCCGCCTTCCTGCCCGGGAAACCAGGCCTCAATCACCCCGGCGACTTCAGCCAGCCAGGGCATTAAAACTGGCGTGCCATTGTTCAGCACGACAATCGTCTTCTTGTTGGCAGCAGCCACTGCACGAATCAAATCATCCTGAGCTTGCGGTAACGACATGGATGGCCGGTCCGAGGTTTCCCCTTCTGTTCCTTTGGTCGAAACAAAAACCAGCGCGACGTCGGATTTTTGGGCCGCTTTCACCGCGTCGGCATATGGGCCATCACCCAACCGCGCCCAATCGAGCCGGGCCAAAGCTTGTCCGCCATGCTGAAAATATTCAACCCGCAGGCGGTAGGTCTTGCCCGCCTCGAAGTTGACCTCGGTGATATTTGGCGTTGCCGCGCTGTCAACCCAGTGATCAATGAGCATTTTGTCATCGAGATACAGGCGGCAGCCATCATCCGCCGTCAAAATCAATTTGTATTGTCCCGAAGCCGGTGGCGTCAGCGTTCCAGTCCAACGAACGCTGTAATCCGACAGGGAAAAGCCCGCAGTCGGAGGGGTGTCACTCCAGTCAAATTGGATTTGTGGATCCGTGCGAACGAAGGCCGGCGTGCCTTCAAGATTTCGATTCGCAAAATATTCCGCATGGAGACCCTCCGTGCCGTTAAATTGCAAGGCGCTTGGAGGAATCGGCGCGCCCGCCCGGTCCCCGGCTGAATAATTCACCTTGATGGCTGTCCCAGCCCGTTTCCGAATTCCATCCAATGCGCTCACGGAATAGAATGGTGTCACCCCGGCACTGCCCGCAGCGCCAATTTCCCAATTCACCGCCACGCTTCCAATGCATGCCACCGAATGAATTTGCCGGTCATCCAGCGGCAGGACACCATCCGAATTTTTCAACAGCACAATGCTTTCGGTCGCGGCTTCCAAACACAGCCGCTGATGTTCCGGCGAATTGACAACCGCCGGATCAGGCTTGTGTGGGTAATCCAGCAGCCCAACACGAATGATTGTGCGCAAAATTCGGCGAACGCTGTCATCAATGGCAGCCTGTGAAATTTGGCCGCGCTTCCGGGCGGTAGCCACCCGATCATGGGTCATGTATTCCTGTCCGGGCATTTCCAAATCGTTGCCCGCATTGAGCGGTCCGACCGTGTCCTGCACGCCGCCCCAATCGGAAAGCAGCAAGCCGTCGAACCCCCAGCTCTTCTTCAACACATCAACCATCAGATATTTATTGGCAGCCGCTTTGCAGCCGTTGATTTGATTGTAGGACGACATCACCGCCCACACATGCCCTTCCTTCACGGACGCTTCAAAGGCGGGCATGTAAATCTCACGCAAGGCGCGTTCCTGCACGTCAACATCAACGGTATAACGCGCCGTTTCCTGGTTATAGGCCACATAATGTTTTACACAGGCGGCACAACCGGAACTTTGCATGCCTTGGATATAGTTCACCGCGAGCCGTGCCGCAAGATAGGGATCCTCACTAAAGTATTCTCCATTGCGCCCCCCCAAGGGTGAGCGTTGAATGTTCACGCCAGGACCAAGCAGCATCTGCACCCCGGAGCCTTTGTTACGCGCTTCCTGGCCAATGGCCTCGCCAATCTTCCAAAGCAAATTGGTGTCCCAAGTTGAAGCCATGGCAACACCTGCTGGAAACGCCGTGGCTGCACCCAAAGTGCTGTCTTGGCCGCCGCGCACACCCTGGCCGGCATCGGCCATGGCCAGCGCTGGCAAACCCAGGCGGGGAATCGGCTGGGTGGTGAAACCAGTGCCGCTCAACAGATCAATTTTCTCGTCGGGGGTTAAATTGGTGAACAAATCTTCCACCCGCGCTTCGATTGGCGCCGTGCGGTCCTGATAGATGTGTGATGATCCCAAAACAGCGGTTGGCAAAAAAGGTGGAAGACTGATGACCAGCAGAATTCCTGTAACCCTGAAATTTAATCGCCAGGACGCGCATAACGATTTTGAGCTGGTTTTCACAAATTAAATTTCCTTTAAAGCAGCGTGTTGCCGCGTTGTCAATTCAGTTGAGGTTTGGCCGCGCCGGATGACTTCAGCGCATATTCAACTTCGGCTTTTACCTTGGGGAGCAGCACTGTGACACGCATTTTCTGAAAGACATTCTTGCCGGAATAATCTCCGCTTCGTTTCCAGCTTAACTGCTTTTTCTCATCATCCCAGTGGAATGTAGTGCGGCGGGTCTTTCCTCTCAGATAGTCCTGATTTACGCCGTCGTCTTCCACCAGGGTGAATGTCGCATCTTTGCCGGGATAAACCTGCACCTCAAGCGCTCCGCCGGGCAACTCGCTCGTGTGCTGGATGACGGGACCAAAGGGCAAGATGGTTCCCGCGCGGACATAAACCGGAATTTCATCCCACGTAGCCGCCACCTGGATGGTGCCGCCTCCTCGCATCATTTGGTTGGTGCCAAATACATACCAATCACCGGCCGGCAGATAAACTGAACGCTTTCCGCCTTCCTGCAAGATTGGCGCCGCCAAAAGCGAGTCGCCCATAAGCCATTCATCGGACAGATTGGCGACCTTCGGATCGTTTGGGAACTCCATGACCAGCGGACGCATCAAGGGAACACCCGTAGCAAATGTTTCATGCGCCAGGCTGTAATAATACGGAATCAAACGATACCGCAGATCAATCATCTTACGCATGGCAGCCAAGGCCTCGTCGCCATACAACCAAGGCAAATGCGGTTGGTAATGAACCTCGGAATGGGTGCGCATGACGGGGAAAAAGACGCCAGCCGCCATCCAACGACACATCAATTCAGGGGAGGGACTGCCAAAAAAACCGCCGATGTCACATGTCTCATAGGGCATTCCCGCCAGGCTCCAGTTCAGGAGATTGGCCGGGGTCCCCCCCAGCACTTCCCATGAGGAAACAATGTCGCCGGTCCATGCCGCCGCCCCAAGGCGCTGATCTCCCGGCGAGAAGGCGCGGTTCAAGGTCCACAAACGCTCATTCGGACGGTAACGGTTCAGCGCTTCCCGTTCAGCCGACATCCAGTAGAAATAAGTGGTGTAGGTGGCTTCGCCTTCGTCGTTCCACCACCCGGCCACTCCGTCCCTGAGCAAGTCGGCGGACTGTTGGATATACCATTCCCGAAAATTTGGGTCTGCAAAATTCAGGTCGCGAGCCGGAACTTTTTCAGCGCAATGCGGTTTGAGATCCCAGGCTTTTGCCCGAACCATTTTCAACAACTCATCGTTCCCCAGACGGGGCTTGCGAATTCCCACAAAATGCACGTCTTGAGCCTTAAACTTTTTGATCTCCTGAACCAAATCGGGAAACAAATTGGTATTCCAGCCAAAGTCCGCAAAGCCGGGCTCCCCCGCATCAGCCAGTTCATAGTCGGGTTTGCGCGTATACCACTCAAAATCAAATATAAACGCTTCCACCGGAATGTTGAGATCGTGAAAACGACCCAGGGCGGCCTCGACTTCCGTGCCGTTCGTCCAGCCCCAGCGGCTTTGCAAATAGCCAAACGTCCAGAGCGGCGGAACTGGAGCCGCTCCGGTTAGGCGGGCATAAGCGGTGGCCGCATCTTTAAGCGTCGCTGTCGGCATTAGATACAAATCCGCCCGTTGGCCGGGAAAAGTCCACGTCACAGATTCTCCATTGGTCGCGCCGCGCCAACTGGCCGGATGATTGTCGTCAGCAGTCACAGCCAGTACGGCATAACCAGCCTTTGACCAATAATAAGGAATCGTCGCCCTTCCGTCGCCAACCCCGGCTTTCCCCTCCGTATGCTTCAAACTGCCAACGTCATTGCCACAACCATAGACCTCAACGGGAGTTTTCTTGTCCCACCCCAGCCTGACCTCGATTTGTGGGTTGCTGGCGGTAATGGGTTGATCTAAGTCACCAATTTCATGTTCGGGAATAATCATTTGACCATTGGCATCCTGAAGCAGCCATTTGCCATTTTCCGGGTTCATCATCAAGCTGCCCATCCTGGCTTTGATCCCCACCCAGCCGTTCCTTGTGACCTCACGCCAGGCCACCGCTTTGCGGCCGCCTGCCGGAATCAAAAACAAACTGCTGACCGGCTCATGCTGGTTGTAAATCACACTCAAACGCAGGGCTTCTGGCGTGGCCGCCACCAGTTCCACGTCTGCGGCCTTGAACTGGATGAGCAATCCATCTTTGATGCGTTTGACATTTCCTTGCGCGTACACATTGCTGGCGGCACACCAAATCGCGCAGCACATCAGCGCCAGCACCGGAAATGAAAACCGGACGGATGGCGCACTTATTTTGTGACGACCAAAGCCGGGCAATGGTGAACTGGCTTTAATCAAATTATAATCCATAATGTGTTTCAAAAGGCAAACCACCGCTTCATCGGACCGAAATGATTGTTTGGCGGCCAGTATATTCTTTTGCCCAGCTCCATCCAATAGGCTGATGGGACTATTGCCCTGACGGCAGGAACGCGCGTAAAATACTTTATCGCCGTCCTCCTGATTTTTCGGGAGAATTAAGTTGTTTCGCTCCAGAATACAGCAAAGCTGCTGGAGCCATTGTTTTATGCAGCACACGAAACCCAAAGAAACTCCAGCGCGTTCCAGATTGACGACGGTCGGCATCGTCGAAGACGACGTGCAAATTTGCGGATCGTTGCGCGATCTGATTGACAACGCCCCAGGTTACCGCTGCGTCTGCACTTGTGCAGATGCAAAAGCCGCACTGATGGAAATCCCACGTCATCGTCCGGATGTGGTTCTTATGGACATCAATCTGCCGGGCGAATCGGGCATCGTCTGTACCGCGCGGCTCAAGCACGATCTGCCAGGCTTGCAGATTATCATACTGACGGTTTTCCGTGATCCCAAAGCCCTGTTCCAGTCGTTAAAGGCTGGCGCTTGTGGCTACCTGCTCAAACGTTCCAGTCCAGAGGACATTTTGGACGCCATTGCCGAAGTTCGCAATGGCGGCTCACCCATGAGTGGAGAAATTGCGCGCATGGTGGTGGAGGCGTTTCATGAGCACACAGTTCAAGCTCCGAATGCCGAAAAATTGAGCTTGCGGGAAGAGGAGGTCCTGCTGCTGCTCTCCAAAGGACTCGTGAACAAGGAAATCGGAGATCAACTGCACATATCCAAAGACACCGTTCGGGCACATCTCAGAAAGATTTACGAAAAACTTCACGTTCGCTGCCGGGTTGAGGCCATCAATAAATATCTGGAACGGCGGGATTCGCCCCCCAAGATCGGACACGACTGACCAGTTGGCAGCCGGTTGAAAATGGTTCTGGAAAAGGCGCTGTGCAGTGAAAAAAAGCGAAAACACTGGCCCAGCTTTGACGCCACGCCAGTGTTTCTGAGTACAAAATTTCAGCCTTTATAATTTAGGGCGTCACCGTCCGATAAAACGCCTGACCCGTGGGCGGGTTCGGGTCAGCGACCGTCCCAATTCCACTCTCCAACGGAGTGGCCGGGCCAAGATCTGTCCACGGCCCGGTCAGACTGGTGGCACGCTGAACCCGGTAAGTAAATGCTGGATTGCCGGCAAACTGGATCATCCAGCCTCCTCCCTGCTTGATGGGCAGCATCATATTGTTGGAGCCTGCCAGGCCGAGCGCATCCGACCATGTCGCACCCAGGCGGATCTCATCAACGGCAAGCTCATTGTCGTCAAACGTGCCGAGGCTGAAGCCATTGAAGGACATATTGCCGACGTTTGTTAGTGCCAAGGTGGCGGTGGGAGGCTCCGTAAGCGTGGTTGGGTTGCGATAAACAAACACATTATCGGCATGGCCGGGTTGAAAATCGATTCGTACCACATAAAAATCAACGGCCAGATTGCCGGTTGAGCCACCCGATGAGTCGCCTGGGCCCATGTCCGAGAATGTGCCGTTGGGGCTTCGAAAATAGACGTCAGTCGTTGCCGTGTCGTTTCCCACGCCCGCTATGCGACCCGGATCGTTAAGATCGGCACGGTGGAATTCACACTCGTAGAATGCGTCAGGAACTTCCGGTTGCTGAAGGAAGCTGACATAAACTGTCTTGCCCGGAGCACCGATATTCCCGTTTGCGTCGAGATAGCCGCGGGCCGCGAAAGCGTTGTTTGTAGTGCAGTCCAGCCACCGGCCAGCCCGGCTGTCTCCATAATTAAAGTACGAATTGCCTTGTGAGATGGCGTCGTAGCCTGGCGGAACATTTGCCCCCCCGGCCAGACTTCCATCGGTAATGAAATTACCTGTCCCTGAGACATTCGTCCAGGCCCCACTCCAGCCCAGGCCGCCATCCTGGGAAACATTGTCAATGGCCGTTGGTCCTCCAACATAGTTGAAACCTTCGTAGGCCAGCAGCCGGTTGTTCTCCACATACACCGTAACCACTGCCACCGCACTCGTGGCCGGCCCAAAAAAATTTGAGGCAACCAGATAATAGCCCCCACTATTCGCCAAACTCGCCTCTGTTATTGCAAGATTTGTGGTGGTCGCCCCTGCAATTGGGGTATTTCCAAAATACCATTGGCAGCTTGCACTCCCGGTGCTGCTCGTGACCTCGGCACTCAGGTTGATTGTGCTGCCCGCCAGACCTCCGTTGGCTTGAGGTTGCACGGGAAATACCGGCGGGTTTCCCGTTGGCGTTATCAAAGTTAGGCTGTTAAACTTAAAGTCCTGGCCGCTGCTCGGCGGGTTGTTGCCATTGTTCCCTCTCAGAAAAGTCACCTGGGCAATCGGCCCCCCGGACAGAGTGCCGCTAAAATTGCTCCCAGTGGTAAGATCATAAAAAGTGTAACTCGTCGAACTATTGAGCGTAAAAGCGAACGAGTGCGTTACATCCAGATCAAAGCTGAAGCCGCTCGCTGAACTGGTCCCGCTGGCGTCAGTGTACCACCCGTCTGTGGTATCGCCACCCAGGTGGAAGAAACTAAACAGCACATCCCCGCTCGCATCCTGAAGTTCAACGGCATTCGTATTGCCAATGTCCAGGGGATTGGCGTTTTGCAGTTGCATCAGGAATGTCCCGTTCACCGGCAAGGCCGTGTCAAAGGGACGCACCGCGGTTGTCGCGTCGCCGGCAGTATTGTTCCAGATTCCAAACAGCGGCGGCGTGTCGCCGCTGATGTAATCACCCCCCCCAATGGTGCTCAGAACCCACGCGCCGAAACCAAACCCTGCATTGCCGCCAAACGGCCCCCCAACCGGATAATTTGCCGCCACATCATACGAGTTGGTGTAGCCAAACGGCAGAATGGTCACGATCGCCACCGAACTCGTGGCTGTGCCCAGGGGATTGGAGGCAATGACAAAATAATTGCCCGCATTGCTGAACCCCACATCGGCCAGCACCAGATTCGTGGTGATGGCGCCATTTACATTCGTATTATTAAAATACCACTGGTAATTGATCGGCTGGCTGCTGAACGCAACGGCTCCCAAGGTGACAGTATTGCTCACAAACCCCATCGAATTGGCAGGTTGCGTGAAGAATATCGGCGGGACAGGCTTGGGCGATGTAATCATCAAGGTGTCGAATTTAAGGTCTTGCCCATCCCCTGAGTAAGGCGATCCATTGCCCCGGACAAACGTAACTTGAGCGACCGGCGCACCAGACAATATGCCGCTGAAACTGTTCGTGGTGGTAACGTCGGTGAACGTGTAGGTGGTGGCACTGTTCAGGGTAAACGACAAATTGTTCCAGTTTCCCCCGTTGAAGGCAAATCCAGTCGCCACCCCGGTTCCGCTGGCATCTGTATAATGTCCATCAGCGAAATCGCCACCCAGGTGGTAGTAGCTAAACAGCACATTCCCGCTCGCGTCCTGAAGTTCAAATCCATTGGTAAAGGTCAAACTGTTTAACAGCAACTGGCATGAAAACGTTCCGCCCACGGGCAAAGCACTGTTAAAGGAACGATTCGCCGTCGAAGCCATGTTTGGGGTGTTGTTCCACAGGCCAAAGGAATTCGGATGGCTGCCGCCGTCATTGGAGATGTAATCGCCGCCGCCGGCCGTGTCCAACGTCCACGGACCAAAACCAAATCCTTTATTGCTGTTGTTGGGCCAGGAGCCGTTGTAATTGGCAGCCACATCATAGGCATTGGTGTTGATTTGGGCAGATGCATTGTCAATCGCGAACAGGAAGAAAGTCAGGCAAACGATCCCACACATGCCCTCTATATATTTTTTAATCATGGTTTTCATAAAATTACCACTCACAAACAGCCGTTGGATCTTAATGAAACTGCAAATTTTATTTTTGAGCCAGCCGGCGGCGAACGGCGAACAGCATTCCGAGGCCGCCAAATCCTGCAAGCGCAAAGAATGACGGCTCGGGCACGGTCGTAATCTCCAGGTTGTTGAATCTCAAGTCGGTGCCCCCTCCTCCACCAGTGGCGGGGTCACCCGCGAGATTGTCCCGGAAAACTTGGAGCTGACTGATCGTTCCAGACAGTGTTCCATTAAAACTTGCACTCGTCGCCAGGTCGGTGAACGTATAGCTGTTGGCGCTGTCCAGCGTGAACGCAAACGTATCCAACTGTGTAAAATCATAAGCAAAACCAGTTGCGGTTCCCGACCCGCCCGCATCAGCGTAGTCACCGTTCGCGCTGTTGCCCCCCTGCTGCCAATAACTAAAAAGCACATCACCTGACGCATCTTCGAGATTAAAACCTGCCTCTTCAAGCGACGAATTTAAATTTCCTATTTCAAGTGAGATCGAAAATGTCTGTCCGACTGACAGTGACGAACCAAACGGACGATTTGCAAACGACCCGGTACCTGCGCCGTACGCGTTATTCCACAGCCCAAAGACCCCGCCCCCAACATAGTGTCCGCCCCCTGGGGTGTTTAAAGTCCAGGCTCCAAAACCGTAACCACCATTCATTCCTGTGTCAAAATCGCCGCCGTAATTCGCTGCGGAATCCAGGGCACTGGTGGTGACTTGTGCGGAAGCAAAATTCGTTGCTGCCAGGCCGAGAGCCATTCCCAAGCCTCCCAGAGCCAGTTTGATGCCGAATAGGTTTTTCATATAAAATGATGACATTTTTTTTAGGTTTAGTGTGGAGACTTTTTTAGCATACCCGTTCCGTAATTCTTTACAATAGTCCGAGCGGACTATTGAGCTTCGGCCATGTGCCCTGCCAATCCTCCGGGGATTATCATCGTGAACCTGGACCCGAAGCCTATAGTCTCCTCGGACTATTGATGGAAATTGAAGACAAGTTAGATTTGATCAAGTCCATTGCAGAGCATCCAATTATGAGGTGTCAGACGTGTTGCTTCAAGCAGCGGCTCATTTGTATATGAAAACAATTATTCCTCCAAACTCATTTAATACATCCGAATATCCTCGCGGTTTTACATTAATTGAGCTGCTTGTGGTCATTGCCATTATCGCCATCTTGGCCGCCTTGCTTCTCCCTGCCTTGGCACGGGCCAAGGTCAAAGCTCAAGGGATACAGTGCATGGGCAACAGCAGACAATTCGCCCTGGCTTGGACAATCTATTCAACCGAAAATAACAGTGCCTTGGTTCTGAATCCGGGCGATGGAGCCAACCAAGGCAACTGGCCAGTGCCTCCAAACGCGCCCAATGCCTGGGTCGCCGGCGACATGCAGAGCCCTGCCGATGCGATTAACGCAGGCAAAATCCAGAACGAGTTGCTGTTTCCCTACGTAAAATCCCTGGGCGTTTTCAAGTGCCCCGGGAACCAATTGAACATGGTGCGCGGTATTTCAATGAATTGTTATGTCGGCTGGAACAGCCGCGCCATCCAGAGCGGTGGGACGTTCCAAACCTATATGAAAACCTCGCAAATAATGCATCCGGAATCTTTGCTTATTTGCATTGATGAAGATCAAAATACAATCAATGATGGCTTTTTTGCCAATGTTGCCGTCGCGTCTTTGGCAAACTCAGTCCAGCTAAATGACTCCCCGGCCACGTATCATGGCGGGTCATCAGGCATATCGTTTGCCGACGGCCATGCGGAATTACACAAGTGGAAGGGCTTCAATTCGGCTGAAGCCATCAGGGCGCACGCGCTGCTTGGCAGCGGCGGATTGACATTGACCGACCAGGCGAGCCTCAATGATCTCCACTACCTGCTGCAAATCAGCACCACGCCGGCTTCCGGCAGTTGGCAATAGATCGTGTTACAAAGTGTCTTTCAGGTGATTCATCCTTTGAATCCAAATACCATATTACATGAAAGTCCCTGTCCGTCTCAATCAACTGCACAGCCTCATCACGGTTGCCGCCAGGGCTTCAGGTTTCAATGCCTTGCTTTTATTCGCGCTGACAGTTAACACCAACGGAAACGTATATTATAACGGCACTTTGGCATGAATCATCTCATTACAGCAACACTTCGTTCCGTATGCGCTCAACCCCGATTTGACAAAGTCGCTTTGATCAACCGTGCCCGCGAACATTCCGGCATGGTTCAGACCCGGCAGCGGTTTCGTCGTTCCACCCGTTACTTGAAATTTGCCGCCGGTTTGTTGGCCTTGTTTCCATTCGCAAACTTTCACGCTTTCGCCCAGGTCGCCACCAA
>Ga0181520_10011843_pt1 | contig 11351 bp, 10 predicted proteins | sample PEATcosm2014_Bin_29_FD_132451 | JGI IMG/M metagenome (GOLD analysis project Ga0181520, IMG submission 132451) | Peatland microbial communities from MTU Mesocosm Facility, Houghton, MI, USA - PEATcosm2014_Bin02_30_metaG | ecosystem: Environmental > Terrestrial > Soil > Wetlands > Peat | place...
GCGGTATTTCACTGCCGGCACCGGCTGCACATAGCGCCCCGCCTGCACATAGAGCGCATCGGCATGGGGCACCCTGACATCGGCCCACCAGTACCAGGGCGAAACCCCAATCTGCTCCGACAGATCGTAAATCCCATAGATGGTGCCGCGCTTATCCGCGCCCGCAATCACGAGTGCCCGACGCACCCCGGGCATCGGGCGTTCCACTACCGTCGTCACCGCCGACTCCCACTGGCCCGCAATCCCGCCCACATCCAGCTTGTGCCTGCGAACCAGCGCATCGATCAGCGGACTCCTCCCGATGGTTCCGATCAGCACAACATCGATCCCGGCCGCGGGCCTGCCCTTGATCAAAGGCGCATCGTGCCCCGTAACCCTGCCGATGTCCCGGCTCAGATCGCCGGCCGCCCGCACCACTCCAGGCCAATCCTCGTCGCTCACCATTAGCGGCGCTGGCTTGCCGTTTGCCGCCAGCGCAAAAGCTGCAGGCGACGGCGACGTGCTGACGTACTGTGGCCCTCCCAGGGCGTTGCCCGCTTCAGGCCATAGGGTGATCGCGAAGAGGACAAGAAAAGCGCCTCGGGCGGTCCTGCAACGCGCGATGCTTTTGCTCCAGGTACGGCCCCAAACCCACGCGGGCTTTACGAATGACAAGAAAGCGAATCGATCTGTGCTCATCGTTCCCCCAAGAGAACCAGACTACTCTCTGCAGCCAGACCCACAATAGAGCGAAACTGCAAGTGTAGGGCTCCTCGCGACTGTATCGGGAAATAGGTCACGGGCACGGCAGGTGGCTCTTGAGGAATGCCGGTCCCACCTGGCTACGCGGAGCGAATTGCGCTGGAATTGTCGGCCGGTGAAGTGCGGGAGAGATTTCCCCTCACAGAGAGCTGTTCTTGCGCATCCAGAGATTGAAAGCATACAGAGGAATCGGTCCCGCGAGGGGAGCTGGGATCGATCGCATGGATGGCACATTGGACACTGGTAAGACGCCGTTGCGGTGGGCCGTGGGTATCGGTCCGATCGATTGGAGCGGCCGCGTGCGATTTGGTCCTATAGCTACGCGAGCGCCAGGTTCAGATTGTCGATGGCTTCGTCAATCTCCGCGGTGTTCTTGTATCCCACGGTCACGCAGTCCACGCCAGCATGCTGGAAGGCGAAGCGCATGGCTTGCTGGCGGTCGCTGCGTTCGGTAAACGTGCCCTCGCCGATGAGCTTCATGCTGATGACGCCCAGGCCAGCGGCGCGCGCCTCGTGCACGCGCGTCACCACCTCAGCCACATTTCCGGGCACGTTCCACTGGTCGCCGTCGTTGTCCATGTGCACGCCTTTGTGATTCATGCGGATCATGGCCACGTCGAGCCACTTGTTATCCGGAACCCGGCGAAGGGCCGGTAGCCCGTGCACCGATGCGCCGTGCGTCATAATCGTCTGCCGCGACTGCGCCTCCAGAATCGCGTCCTGCCAACGAGCGCTGTCGGAGGGCCAGGTTGGGCTGGTCTGCACATGGAGGAGCATGATGTCGAAGTATTCGGTGTCGCTATTTCTGCGCAGTTCATCGAGCTTCTTCACGGGATCCACGCCGTTGCTCGTCGTCACCTTGGTCATCAATTTGTAGCTGTCGCGCGGCAGCCGTTTCAGCGCCACGCCCAGCATCTCCTGCGATTCACCATACGATTCCGCCGTCTCGAAGAAGCGGATGCCGCGATCATACGCATAGCGCACCAACCGCGTGAACCCCTCCTGCCCCAGTTGCTGTTGCAACCTACCGCTGAAAGTTCCCGTACCGAAGGCAAGGCGCGTGACTTTGACGCCTGATTTTCCCAGCGTTACCCAGTCGGTGGCCGAGGCGCGCTCGGCAAAAAGAGGCGAACCGTGCAAGCCCGCAATCGCGCCGGCGGCAACGCCGGCCTTCAAGAAATGTCGTCTGGAAATGTGCGGCATAAATGACCTCTGCCTCCTGGCCAAAGGGGTTGGCCGATTGCCCGAATGGTAGCACAAACCCCAGAATCCTGGCGTGAAATAGCGATTTCGTTTTGCCCGAAATCTGATGGAGCGTGTCTACTCCGCGTCTTCCGCCACGGCGGGGGTTTTGGCGCGCATGCTCGTAATGGTCACGACGCTGGCCAGAACAAAGATTCCGCCCAGCATTGTGCGCGCGCCCAGCGGCTCGCCGCCCAGAAAATAGCCGATGATCACAGCCACCACAGGATTAACATACGCGTAAGTTCCCACCTTGGTCGGCGATTCGTGATGCAACAGCCAGACGTAGGCCGTGAATCCCGCGATGGAGCCGGCAAAAACCAGGTAGACAAGCGCGATCCAGGCCTTTCCCGATACGGCTAGCAGATTGAATCCGCGCCATTCGCCGCGTGCGGCAGAAAGGGCCACGAGCATCACTCCGCCGGCAAGCATCTGCGCGCCCGAGCTCATTACTTTCGACGAGGGCAGGGGCAATTTGCGCGCCAGCGAGGATGCGATCGACCAACTGATGGCTCCAATGATCAGCCCTACCGCTCCGGCCGTATCGATCGGCGCTCCGCCCAACTTGCCCAGCTTTCCCAAATCGATCGAATGGCTCATGAGCACGGCGACGCCCGCGATTCCTGCAAGCAGCGCCACGGCAAGCCGCGCGGTGAGCCGCTGCGTTCGCAGAATGATGATTTCAGAAAGCGCCATGAAGGCCGGAATCGTCGCCATAATCATGGCCGCAATTCCCGAGGGCACGCGCTTCTCCGCCCAGAACAGGAATCCGTAGTCGATCACGAAGATGAGAAACGCCAGAAGAAACGCGGAGAGCCACTGACGGGCTGTAGGCTGCTGCTCTTTCTTCGCCGACGCCCATAGATAAACCAACAGTCCCGCGGCCACAAAGCGCATGGCGCAGAAAAGCAGCGGAGGAACTTCGCGCACGCCCACGCGAATGGCGAAGAACGTGGCGCCCCAGACAAAATAGATGATTCCGAATGCCAGGAGGGTCTTCCATTTCGGTGCGTAATGCGTGTTGTCCATCCCCACCTCCCGCCGGCTCCAGGCCCGTGTATTCTCGTTCCCTTGTTCCCGCGTTCCCTGCCGGGGACCCCGTCGAGCGATTCTTGCTCGATGGGGTGGCTTGGTCCCTGCCTTTACCAGCTATGCAACCACTCGGCATCGCGGCCGATGCGCACCGGCGTGTGAAAGAGCTCGCTCAGCCGCGCCTCGCTCAGCAGTTCTGCGCGCGGGCCGTCGGCGACAATGCGCCCGTCGCGCATGAGAATGATGCGCTCGATCTCCGGCAAGATATCTCCCAAATGATGCGTCACCATTACCAGGCCGGTTCCCTCGCGCGCCAGTCCGCGCAGGGCCTCGCGCAGTTCGCGTTGCGCGGCCAGGTCCAGCGCATTCGAGGGCTCGTCGAGAAGCAGTTGCCGTGGGCGGTGCACCAGCGCCCGCGCAATCAGGATCCGGCGTTTTTCACCGGCCGACATGGTGCCCACCAGTTGCGCGGCCAGCCGGGTGGCTTCCATGCGTTCCAGCGCTTCCCAGGCCCGCGCGCGCATCTCCTCGGTCACATGCAGATTCGGCCACAGAGTCGATGCCGAAAAAAAGCCTGCAATCACCGCATCGAGCCCCGGCGTCACCGCCGTTCGCTCGCCCGGCAATTCGCTTCCCATGGGCCCTGCGCTCACTACGCCGAAATGCTGCCGCAGTTCGGTCAGGTCCCAGCGCTCGCGCCCGAAGATGCGCACATGCATGCCCGGCTGCACGATGGGATAAAGCTGGCAGGTCATGGCGAGGATGAGCGTGGATTTACCGCAGCCGTTCGGCCCCAGAATGGCCACGTGCTCGCCGGTGCGGATGCTCAGGTTGATGTCGTGCAGTACCACGCGCTCGCCGCGCGCCACGTTCACCTCGCGCAGTTCCAGAAACTCAGTGCTGGCTTCTTCAATCTTCGACACGCGCTCGTCAACCCCCACGCTTCGGGCTCCGCTCTTCAGGTCCCGCTTTTCGGGTCCTACCTGCTAGATTAAATGGGTCCACACCATGAGCGATCTCACTCACGACGACATCCCCCGCGGCTTTCGCTTTGCCGCGGGCAAGGCCGGCCTTAAGGCCAGCGGCCGCCCCGATTTTGCCCTGATTGTTGCCGACGCTCCAGCCAGCGCCGCCGCCGCATTCACCGCGAACCGCGTGATTGCCGCGCCCCTCATCATCGACAAGCAGCACCTGGGCGCCACGGGGGGCCGTGTACGCGTGGTGGCCATCAACGCGGGCAACGCCAACTGCGCCGCGGGCCAGGCCGGACTCGATGCCGCGCGCGCCACCTGCGCCGCCGCTGCAAAAACATTCAATTGCCGCGCCGAAGAGGTGTTTCCGTCGTCCACCGGCATCATCGGAGTTCCGCTGCCCGCGGAAAAGCTCGCCGCCGTGCTGCCCGATCTTGCCGCCTCGCTCGGCGCCGACGCCAGCCACTTCCATGACGCGGCACACGCCATCCTCACCACCGACACCGTGGAGAAGGTCGCCTTCGCCCGACTCGAATTTGCCGCAAGCGATGGTGCCGTGCGCGAGGTCCGTATTGCAGCCTTCGGCAAGGGCTCCGGCATGATCTATCCCCAGCTGGTACCGCACGCGACGATGCTGGTTTATGTATTGACCGATGCGGCCATCACGCCCGCTGATCTGAATGCCTACCTTGGCCCCGCGGTTGAGGTCAGCTTCAATCGCATTTCCGTCGACGGCGACACTTCCACGAACGACACGGTTTTGCTGCTGGCCTCGGGCGCGAGCGGAGTTTCCGTCGGAGCCAGCAATCCGGCCTTCGCGTCCGCGCTTACTGAAGTCTTCACTTCGCTCGCCCATCAGGTGGTTGCCGATGGCGAGGGCCTTTCGCATGTGGTGGAGTTGCGCATTAAAGGAGCGGCAAGCGATGCCGATGCGTTGCGCGTGGCCAAGGCCATTGCCCACTCGCCGCTGGTGAAGACCGCGTGGGCCGGTTGCGATCCCAACTGGGGACGCCTGGCTGCGGCTATTGGTTATTCGGGCGCACAAATCGATCCCAACCGCTTCGACATTGATTTCGGCGAGCTGCCCATCTGCCGCGACGGCGGCCGCGCACCCGAGTACGACGAAGCCGCGGCCCATGCCTACATCACCCAGCTCGAGTTTTCCATCTCCATCCAGCTGCACCAGGGCTCCGGCTCGTGCGTCTTCTGGACGACGGATCTGACGCACCAATACATCCACATCAACGCGGACTACTCGTCGTAACGCGGCTGCGTTACTTTGCCCGCGGATGCGTCCTGTCGTAGACCGCGGTCAACTGCGCGGTGGTCAACTGCGTGTAGCGCTGCGTGGTCGATAACCGCTCGTGGCCGAGCAGCTCCTGAATGGCGCGCAGGTCGGCGCCTTCTTCCAACAGATGTGTGCCGAAGGCGTGGCGTAAGGTATGCGGGTGCACGTCGGAAGAGAGTCCGCGCAGGATGGCGATGCGCTTCACGATGCGCCCCACGCTACGCGTAGTCAGGCGCGCCTGGCCGCCTCTGGAAAGGCCGCGCATCTGCATATTCAAAAATAGCGCTGGAGTTCCCACCGGCTTTTCTTCGCCGGCCGCGGCCAGCCGCGCCTCACGTTCAGATATATACGCGCGCAACGCAGAAGCCGCCGCGTCGCCCAGCGGCACATAGCGCTGCTTTTGCCCCTTGCCGCGCACCAGGACCGCTTCATTGGCCCAGTGAATGTCGTCCAGGTTCAGTCCGGTCAGCTCGGCGTTGCGGATGCCGCAACCATAAAGCATTTCCAGAATCGCGCGGTCACGCGCCGGCCAACTGGCCGCATCGTCGCGCACCGAATCCACCACGCGGTTCATCTGCTCGATGGAAGGCACACGCGGCAAATGCTTCGGCAGCCGCGGCGTGGAGACGAGCGACGCTGCATTCTGCTCGATGTGGTGGTTGCGCGCCAGCCACTTGAACCAGCTCCGGATGGCCGCCAGCGCCCGCGCCGCCGAGGCTTTCGACAATCCGCGCCCATACAGTGTCCCCAGGAAGGCACGAATCTGCGTGTGTTTGATTTGCGCGACATCCGGAGCGCCGCCGTGCTCGCTCAGCCACGCCGCAAACCCGTGCAGCTCGCGTTCATAAGCACGTAGAGTATGCGCCGAAGCGCCGCGCTCGTTGGCAAGCATCCGCAGGTAGGCGTCCACCAGCGCGCCGATGGCCGCAGGAGGCGCCGCGGTGGCCGTCATGGCTTTTCCTCGCTCGAAACTTCGGGGCTCGCAATTTTCCGCCGCACGAGACGCGGACCGGGCCGCGTGGACTCATCCGTCTCAATTTCTGCCGGTCGCCGCGCGCCGCGTGGATGATGCATGCGATGCACGGCCTTCAATCGGCCCAGCGCCAGATGCGTGTACACCTGCGTCGTGGAAATATCGGCATGCCCCAGCATCAATTGCACGCTGCGCAGGTCTGCGCCGTGCTCCACCATGTGCGTGGCGCAACTGTGACGCAATCCGTGCGGGCTTGTGGAGTGGTTCGCCGTCTTCACCAGCCGCCAAATCCATTGCCGCGTGAGCGGCATGCCGCGCAGCGAGAGAAAAATGCGCGCGCGTTCGTGCCGCGGCACGCTCAGCCGCGCCTGGCCCTTGCGCGCCGAGCTGATCCGGTCTAGATGGGGCCTTCCCTCAAGCAAATATTGCTCCAAAGCCAGAAGCGCGGAGCGCCCCAGCGGCACAATCCGCTCCTTGTCGCCCTTGCCGCGCACCAGTGCGCGTCCGGCATCAAGAGCGAGATCGCTGACGTTAAGCGACACCACCTCTGACACGCGCAGCCCGCCCGCGTACAGCAGCTCCAGAATGGCGCGGTCGCGTAGCGCGGTGGCCTTGGCCTGCGGATGCGATACAGCCAGCGCCGCCCGCTCCAGCATCTCCGTGACTTCCGGCTCGGCCAATGACTTGGGCAGCACCTTCCACGCCTTGGGCGACTCGATGTTGACGGTAGGATCGTGATGAATGCGCCGGTCCAGAAGCAGCCATTTGTAAAATCCGCGCAGACAGCTCAATTTACGCGCCGCCGAGCGTCCATCAATGCCGTGGTTGCGCAAATGCTCGAGCAATCCTGCCACGTCGGCCTCGCGCGCCGCCAGCAGCAGGACGTTACGGCCCTCAAGAAACTCGGCGAAAATGCGCAGGTCGCTCAGGTAGGCTTCGCATGTGAGGGGGCGAAGTCCTTTCTCCACACGAAGATAGGTTCCGTAGTTCTGCAAAAGCGCAAGTTGGTTTCCGCCGTTCACATCACCGATTATCGGCGTGCCAAACCCGCGCGCGGCCTGATTCAACTGGTTACCGTACCACGTTCAATACGGCATCAGCATCGTCAATACGAGTTCGGTAACGGCGCCGTTGTCTGGTTTGAGGTTGGCGGTGAACGCCAAGAGGCGGGTTGGGGATCGCGCTATCCCACATCTCAAAATCGAAATGTGGTGCACCCGATTCTTGTGGCGAGTCAAGAAACTCAGTTGCGCGCCACCCAATACTGTTCGATTTCTTCGAGCGGTTTGTTCTTTGTTTCCGGCACGAAGCGCCATATAAACCACGCCTGCGTCAGCGCCATCAGCGCCAGAAATCCGAAAGTGACTGCTTTGCCGATGCTGTCGAATGCGGTGGGGAAGTAGAGCACGACGACGGCGTTGGCGACCCACTGAAGAAGGACCGGGACGGTCATGGCGGTGCCGCGGACGTCGCTGGGAAAGATTTCGGGAACGAGGGTCCAGAAGACGGGCCCCACGCAGGAGGCGAAGAAAGCGAGATAGAGCAGGATGAGTGCGAGAACGAGGAGGCCCTGGAAATGACCGGCGACGACTGCGATGAGGAGACCGGCGAGGGCAACGGCCATGCCGAGGGAGCCGACGATGTAAAGCGGCTTGCGCCCGTAGCGGTCGATGACCCAGAAGGCGACGAGAGTGAAGAGAACGTTGTTGACGCCGACGAAAAACGTGGAAATGAGGGCGCCGTCGACTTTGAATCCCGCGGAAAGAAAGATTTTGGGCGCGTAATCGATGATGGTATTGATTCCCGAGACGTGAATCAGAATGGCCAGGCACGCGCTTGCGATCAAAGCCCTGCGCACACCGGGCCGCTTCAGATTCTCCAGCGTCGGCCGGGTCTCTTTGAGCGCTTGCGTGATGGCCGCGATCTCCTTGCGCGCGGTTTCGTCGTTTTCAATCCGCTCCAGCAGCGCGAAGGCCTCGCGCGTCTTGCCCACGCGCACCAGGAAGCGTGGCGTCTCCGGGGCCAGCGCAATCAGCACCAGAAACAGCAGCGACGGCGCGGCTCCGGTCAAAAACATCCAGCGCCAATTGTTCTCGCCGGTGTTGCGCAGCAGGTAGTTGATGCAATAGGAGACGAGAATGCCGGTGATGATCGACATCTGATAGAACGTGCCCATGCGCCCGCGAATGGAAGGCGGCGAAACCTCAGAAACGTACATGGGCGAGAGCAGCGAGACCCCGCCGACGGCGATGCCGCCGAGAAATCGCGCGCAGATGAAGAGAGTAAAGCTGGGCGCTGCGGCCGTCGCCACCGAGGTGAGCGCGAACAGCACCGCGACCCAGACCAGCATGCGCTTGCGGCCGAGACGATCCGTCAACCGGCCCGCGGCAAATGAGCCCAGCACGCACCCGAACAGCAAGGAGCTGAACGCCCATCCCAAACTGATGTCACTGAGCGCGAAGTGCCGCGTCAGGAATGGGCCCGCGCCGGTAATGATGGCGACATCGAATCCGAACAGCAGGCCCCCCAGCGCGGCCGTGCACGCCAGAAAAATCACATAGCGCAGGTTCATGGTTTTCGACATGAGCTTCGAGATTAGGAACACTCAATCTTCTCATGAGCGCCTGCGCAGAGCGCCCGCGAACCTGCTGACGCGCGGCCCTCCCGCTACCCTCGTCTGGAATATAATATTCTGGTCAATCTGCCGATATTGTCTATATTGTTGTGCCGCGAGGCAATTCTGCGCCTCATCGCGCGCAGCGGCGAAAGGTAAGATCATGGCGGAGGAAACCAGGAAGCACCACAAGCACGCAGAAAACAAGGGCCGACACTCCAGCAAACCTTTCCTCAAAAACTCTCCCACCGGCGTTCAGCTGGGCAAAGACTGCAAATACGAGCGCGAACTAAGCCGCCTGCAGGTCGAGCTGGTGAAGCTGCAGGAGTGGATTCGCCACGAGGGCATCCGTGTGGTGGTTCTCTTCGAAGGCCGCGACGCCGCGGGCAAGGGCGGAGCCATCAAGCGCATCGCCGAGTCGCTCAATCCGCGCGTCTGCCGCATTGTGGCGCTCGGCACTCCCACCGAGCGCGAGAAGACACAGTGGTACTTTCAGCGCTACGTATCGCATCTGCCCGCGGCCGGCGAAATGGTCCTCTTCGACCGCAGTTGGTACAACCGCGCCGGCGTGGAACACGTGATGGGCTTCTGCACCGAGCGCGAGTATCAGGAATTCATGCAGAGCTGCCCGGAGTTCGAGCGCATGCTGGTCCGCTCCGGCATCATCCTCATCAAATACTGGTTCAGCGTGAGCGACGAGGAGCAGGAGCGCCGCTTTCAGGACCGCATGGACAAGCCCACCAAGCGCTGGAAGCTCAGCCCCATGGATCTAGAATCGCGCAAGCACTGGGCCGACTACTCGCGAGCCAAAGACGAAATGTTCGCCGTCACCGACACCAAGCAGGTCCCCTGGTACGTGGTCAATGCCGAAAACAAAAAGAAGGCGCGGCTCAACGTCATCCGCCACCTGCTCACCATCGTTCCCTACAAGGACCTCACGCCTGAACCGCTGAAGCTGCCGCCGATTGTGAAATCCAAATACGTCCGCCCGCCCATCCAGGAGCAGAATTTCATCCCCGAAGTGTACCGGTAAGGCAGGGAACGAGGAAGCGAAGCAGCGAGGACTCCCCACTGTCAACGGCGGCTCGAATCCGCGCGGTTGCCAGTCACCAGCTCCACGTGTATCCAATGCCCGTCGTGGTGTACCAGGGAACGGTGGGAATCTTGCTGTAACTCTCCTGAATCCAGATTCCGTTGTGGTCGTTGAAGTGAATCGCCGCGCCCAGCGCTTCGCCGTCGTAGAAGCGGTTCTCGACATGCGCATTTCCGGTGAAGCTGGTCAGGCCGGCCTGAACCCATGTGTAGCCTGTGACCACTTTGGTTTTGGGCAAGCTAAAGTTTTTCATCACGCCTAACGCCTCGGTATGCGATCCGAAGTTGGTGTGAAAGAACCCGTGCGAGCCGGCGTTTTCATAGGTGTAGCCAAACGTAAGCTCGTCGCCGATTGGATCCTTCTTCAGGAATCCGAAGGTGTGGCCGATGCCGATGTTGAGGTTGGCGCGAGGAACCAGGCCCGGCCGATCGAAGTCCGAGCCCGGCATCACAAAGAAATCGGTCGACGTGCCGGAATCGGCCGATGCTTGTTGAGGAGTGGAGGCTGTGGATTGTGCGGCTGCGCTGGTTGTGGAAAGCAAGAGTGAAGCGCAGAGCAGCAATCCAAGTGGGAGGATTGCGCGGGCGGCCATTTTTGGCGGCTCCTGGATCGAGGCTGTCGATTTCTCCGAGTGGATCGGAGCCATCGACCGTCTGCGTAACGCGCGCCGAAGCGGCGTCCTGGTTGCATTCCAACAGCGCGCTAATAAGAAAGGCATGAAGAAAAGATCTGTCGTTACCGACATGCGGGATAAATGAGTTTGTTGCCCTTAAGCGCGGGATGCGAGAGGCAGGTGGATGATCTCGGGCTTTAGCTCTCCGTGCGCGCTGATCGTCAGCAGCCCCACCGTCACCGGCAGTTCGAACCGCCGCGGGCCGCACGACCCCGGATTGAAGTACAACACGCCTCTTTTCGTATAAAAGTTCGGTACGTGCGTGTGCCCGTGCAGCACCGCCGCAAATTTCGCTGCCGCGGGATCGAGGTGCAGGGTCTTCAGGTCGTGCAACATGTAAATGTAGTGTCCCTCAGCGAGCATCACCTCGGTCTCCGGCAGCTTGCCGCACGCGCCGTCTCGGTCCACGTTGCCGCGGATGGCTGTGACCGGTGCAATCTTCGCGAGTTCATCAAGAATGGAGATCTTCCCCACGTCGCCCACGTGGAGGATGCGTTCCACGCCCTTGAGCTTCGGAGCAACTTCTGGCCTGAGCAAACCGTGGGTGTCGCTGATGATGCCGAGTTTCATGGAATCAGGATAAGCGGAATGAGCGGCGTTAGTGGAGCTTGGGGAGTTAGGCTGAAATAGAGTGCCCGAAAAATGCAATGAAGGAAAACTCCCCAATCAACGAAGGACACGCTCGAACAGACTGGCGGCAAGCGGTCGCCGCCTATACTGAACC
>Ga0181520_10011849_pt1 | contig 11348 bp, 10 predicted proteins | sample PEATcosm2014_Bin_29_FD_132451 | JGI IMG/M metagenome (GOLD analysis project Ga0181520, IMG submission 132451) | Peatland microbial communities from MTU Mesocosm Facility, Houghton, MI, USA - PEATcosm2014_Bin02_30_metaG | ecosystem: Environmental > Terrestrial > Soil > Wetlands > Peat | place...
GCAGGTACGTGGCAGAACAGGGGAATCAATACAAGTTAATACATCGCGGACAGCTAGCGTTGTTTGAAGGCCTGGCCTGATTGCTGGGCCGATACCTCGCAGCTTGCTGCGGGGTAATTCATTAAAGTAAGATAAATCACCAAAGAAACTAACAACAAAATCATATGATACATAACCATAACAAGGTCAAAGCTGTTATTATAGGTCTTTTTGCATTGGGAATGGCCTTGATTACGGCTCAAGCGTCAGCCGCCGCTAATCCCCAGGCAAACTTCAGGCATATGTCCCCAAGAATGCGTATGCAAATGATGCAGGACGAGCAGTTATCGCTTTGCCAAACCAACCCCAAAGGTCCAATGTGCAGGCAATTGTTGCGTATGCGGCATAAGCCAAAATCATCGCTAACGGATATTACCGTGCAAAACACTCCAGCCACCCCCACCTCACAGTTATCCGTCACCCCGCCCATTACGCCGACGCTTAACAGTGATGCCGCGACCACCCCATCTCAAACAACGCCGACAATTGATAGCGCCGCGACAACTCCGGCGTCGGGAAATTCGGACGCTCCCGTTCCGGTTACGGATTCTCCTACAACCCCGGCCATCACTCCTCCGGTTACGGATTCCCCGACAACAGTAACAACAACTTCCGACGCAACTTCAGACTCGGCTACGCCCGACCTACAGCCGTCCTCATCCGCCAACCTGCAATCTCAAACAACAAATCCAACAGTCACGCAAGACCCAACCACGACAATCACCCAAAACGCGGCATCACCGGTAACGCAGGATACGCAAGATACAACAACTCCGGTTACTCCGGACGCGACTGCCCCTGCCCAATAATATTTTTTCTCGGCGTCATCCTGAGCCCGTCATCAGCAAAAATAAGCGGGCGAAGGATCTCCCATTTTGAGATTCTTCACTCGGATGCTACTGCCTCAGAATGACGCCAAATAGCAACTTAAAATTAACCAGCAACCAATATGCCCGATAAAACTCAAATCAAAACCGCGGCCAAAACATACCGCGTGGATTATCTAAAGGCCGTGCCAAAGAAAAATCACCAATCGCGTTTTAAAACAATTATTCAAGGCGGCCTAACCGTCATGATTTCCGTAATCGCAATCTTTGCCGTGGTCAAAGCCGGTAGCCTATTGCCGCCAAGCAGTCCGTCCAGCCCGGCCGCCACCGGCTATTCTTTAAGCGACATCTACAGCCGCCTCACCACCAACGCCACCAGCACGGAAAGCGGCCACGCCTTTGCCCCGTCCGGCAGTCCGACCGGCACAATGTTTTCCTTAAAACAAATTTACGACGCCATCCCCACCATTGACCCAACCACGGTTGCCACCGGCACCAGCTATCTTGGCATCAACGGCACGCTCCTCGGCAATATGTGGAACGGCACTTGCGATAACTCATCGGGCGACCCCAATGTCGCCTGCGTCACCGGCAGTGGCATTGACCTTCCCGGCGGCTCCCAAGCAAACGGCGGCGTGGATGATTATAACGGCGACAGTGTCGGCGGCACCCGTCCGGCCGACAGCTATGCCACCAAATGGGTAACTTGCAATACCGATCCGTATGACGCGGTTGCAAATCCGGGCGGCAACAATTGCAACACCGGCGAAAACGGCAACGGCTCCGCCGAAAAAGACACGGCCACGGGCTTAGTTTGGAGCTATCCCTGCCACGGCTTGGGCTGTGCTACCTGGGACTCTGTTACCGACCCAAACGTTCTCACCGCCGGCTGTCTGACCACGGGCTGCGCCTACTCCCAAAACGACACCTATTATAACTGGGACGGCTCGGGTCAGGGCAATGACGGCGACACCAACAACGGTTTAACCGCCCAGCAACTTTGTTCAAATAATCCCAACGGTAGCGGCTGGTTTCTGCCCGACCAAAAACAGCTGATGCAGGCCTACATTGACGGCGCGTACGGCAATCTGGAACCTAAAGGCGTCGGCCGCTATTACTGGTCCTCTACTACGGTATCCTGGGATGCGTCCCTCGCGTGGGGCGTGGGTCTGTCTGGCGGCGTCGTGAGCGACGACGTTAAGGGCAATCAGGACAGCATGGTCCGTTGCGTGCGCGTCCCCTGAGGCAATGCAAATTTGATTATTCGGTAATTTGAATTATTTGATTATTTGTTTTCGCGAAAATTTTTTTGGCTATGGCACAATATAACCACCTGCCGATTTTCCAGCTCGCGTATAGCCAGACTTTGGAAATCTACAAGTTAACCCACCAGTTTCCGCGGGAATACAAATATACCCTGGGACAAAAATTAAAGGAAGTCAGCGCCGAATTTTTGGATTTCATAATTTTGGCGAACTCGCGGAAAGATAAAACCCGCGTATTGGACGAAGCCAGGATGAGGCTGGAAAGGTTGCGGATCCACATCAGGCTGGCCTGCGATTTAAAGATCATCAACCTAAAAAGATTTGAGTCCATAAACCGTTCTTCGGAAGAATTAAGCAAACAGCTGTCCGGCTGGCAAACCTGGTCTTTAAAAAATGAATAACAGGCGAAAATTTCAGTGAGCTGGAATCTTTGAACTTACGGGTTTAAAGAGGGAGCTGCAAATTCCATTGCGCCCTTTTCGATGCCGCCTATGGCGGTATCATTATTAGTCATCCGGTCGTACGCGGCTTTGGCCGGGATCGGCCGGAGGAGAGCTTAAAAGTAAAAGGGTTAAACTTTGGCGTCAACCGCAATTACTGGTCCTCTACTACGGAATCCTGGAATGCGACCAACGCGTGGAACGTGAATCTGTCTAACGGCAACGTGAACAACAACAATAAGGACAATCAGAACAACATGGTCCGTTGCGTGCGCGTCCCCTGAGGGAATGGGATAATTTTTACCGCTCACCGGCTCGCTGAAGTTTTCGCCGCAATACCGGATTTTTTCCTAAAAGACGAAAAGCCGGAATCCGCCGGTTCCAGGTATTTTTGCAGCAGGCAAAAGTGTTTGTCCCAGAGATGTTTTTTCAGGTTGTAACTGTCGGCGTGTAAAAACAGGCCGAAATAGGAATTGACGGTTGCCAGGATTTTTTCCAGAAGCTCTAAAGGCGGGAGGTCTTCCGGGAAAGGAAGCAAAAGCTGGCCGGTTTGGTCGGCGGAGGCGGGATATTTTGCAAGAATTTGGTTAAACCGGAAAAGCTTGCGCTTAAAAACTTTGACGCTCCGCTTCCTGACTAACACGCAGTTTGGCTTGATAATGTAGCCGAGCCAGTCTATGTCTTTATTAGTTGCCTCCAGAATTTGTTTGTTTGGGTGGATTTCCAGCTCAAGACGCTCTTTTAAAAAACTGCCGATTTTGTCCCGCCACTCTATTAATTGGCCTTTGTTGGTTGATAGGAGCAAAAAATCGTCTACGTAACGGAGATAATATTTGGACTTAAGCCGATGTTTGGCGAATTGGTCCAGCTCGTTTAAATAGACATTGGCAAAAAACTGGCTGGTTAAGTTGCCAATGGGCAGTCCCTGGGTTTTGGGCACATGGAATAGTGATTTATGGTAAGGGATTTTGGCAAACAGGCTTTTATCGCCCTTCATTTTAAAATTTTCCACCGGGTCGCTGAAGATGATTAACTTTGTCAGCCAAATGATTTCCGGATTTTTTACCTGTTTAGTGATTAAAGCAAAAAGGATATCTTTTTTTAAAGCCACAAAAAACGCCTTAATGTCCAAATGGATAAAGTAAGCTGTTCGGCTCCGGTTGCGGGTGATTTTAAGCAGACAGCTTTGCAGATCTGCTACCGAGGCGTGGATGCCCTTATTGTTGCGGCAGGCGTAAGAGCCATAGATAAACTTCGGCTCAAACACCGGCTGTAGGAAATTGTAGAGCAAATGGTGGACAACGCGGTCGCGGAAAGCCGCGGCAAACACTTCCCTGGTGTTTGGCTCCTGCACCACAAAACAGATTGACCGCCCGGGTTTGTAACTATGGGTTTGCAGTTCCTGTTCAAGAAGCAGTAATTCCGCTTCATAATTAACTTCAAATTTTGCCGCGTTATGGGTTTTGCGCTTGTGCCTGCGGCAGTCTAAATAAGCCTTGTAAAGTTTTTGAAAATTAAAAAGTTCGGCGGCGCGTTTTACTCTCTCTCTCTCTCTCTCTCTCTCTCTCTCTTCAGGTCTGCTGGTAAAATGGCCATATTTTATATGATATAATTAAATCATGGAAAAGACAACAAAAATTGCCTTGTTTAAAGGCAAACAAATCAGAAAAACTATTCACAATAATGAATGGTGGTTTGTGATAGTTGATGTTATTGAGGCCTTAACTGATTCTGTACAGCCGGAAGGCTATATTAAAGACATGCGCAGACGCGACTCCGAACTGTCAAAAGGGTGGGGGCAAATTGCCACCCCCCTTTCTATCCAAACCGCCGGAGGTTCGCAAATGCTCAATTGTGCCAATACTGAAGGCATTTTTCGCATAATCCAATCCATTCCTTCCCCAAAAGCCGAGCCTTTTAAGCGCTGGCTGGCCAAAGTCGGATATGAGCGGGTGCAGGAAATAGAAAACCCGGAACTGGCAATCAAGCGCACCCGGATACTTTACAAGCTAAAAGGTTATCCGGAGGACTGGATAGAAAAACGTATGCGCGGCATTGTCATTCGCGAGGAATTAACCGATGAGTGGCAAAAGCGCGGTGCCAAGGAAGAAAAAGATTATGAAATTTTGACTGCGGAAATTTCTAAAGCCACATTTGGCGTTACGCCGGGTCAATACAAAAAACTAAAAGGGCTAAAACGGGAAAATTTACGCGACCATATGGATGATTTTGAGTTAATTTTTAATATGCTGGGAGAACGCGCCACTACGGAAATCCATCGTAATGAAAATTCCATGGGCGTTGCAAAATTAAAATCCGATGCCAGTGCCGGAGGGGATATAGCGGGCGGCGCGCGAAAGAAACTTGAAAAACGTCTCGGTCGGCCAATTGTTTCCGGGAAGAATTTTTTAAAACTTCCGAAAGTCAGGAAGAAATTAGCACAAGGATAAAATTTTATTTTAATATTTTTAAGTCAAAACAAATGAAAAAACATTTTTTGATAACATTAATTATTTTATTAAATCTTAGTTTCATCCCTGCCGCTTTAGCCTCCGCGTCCGGCGCGATTGACTCAACCAACCGGTACGCCTGGAGCGAGAACGCGGGGTGGATAGATTTTGGCACTACCCAGGGAGCCGTACAGGTCACGGATTCGGCCGTAACCGGTTACGCCTGGGGAGAGAACATCGGCTGGATTTCCCTAAACTGCTCCAACGACAATTCCTGCATTAATAATCTTAATTACGGCGTGGCCAATGACGGCAAAGGCAATTTGTCCGGCTACGCCTGGAGCGAGAACGTGGGCTGGATTGACTTTGCGCCCAGCAATGGCGGGGTGATCATAAGTTCTTCCGGCGTATTTTCCGGCTATGCCTGGGGCGAGAATATTGGCTGGATAAATTTTAACGTTAATAATCCCGTAACCACTAGCTGGCAACCGACTGGCGGATCACCAACGCCAACTCCCGCTCCTACTAGCTCCGGCGGCGGTTTGCCTCCTGTGGCCTTTACGCCGCCGCAGGCTCCGTCTCCGACATCCGCCAACCCGACCGGCGGCTTTCAGGTGTTCATTAATAGCGGTGCGAGCTTAACCAATTCCGCCCAGGTCAGCCTGTCCTTTATTGTTGGCTCTGATATTGCCAGAATGGCCATTTCCAATACCGCGGATTTCACCGGCATCGGCCAGGAAACTTACGAGGGAATCAAAAACTGGAATTTATGCTCTCCAAGCTATTCCTGCTCCGCCGGGTCAAAAACCGTTTATGTCAAATTCTACACTTCCTTTGGCCAACCTTCCGCGGTTGTTTCCGCAACTATCAACTACGACCCTAATGCTTCGGCCCAAGCCGTCTCAAACGCCCAAAACTCCGCCGTTTCCCTTTCGCCCGCCGTCCTGCCCACCGCTTTTAATTCCAATGACCTGGTTTTGGACCACAGCACCATCTACCTCATAGAAGGCCAACAAAAGCTGGGCTTTACCAACATGAAAGCCTTTAAGGGTCTTGGTTACAAGCTTAAGTATGTCATACCCGGTGATACTTCTGCCTATACCCTGTCAGATGTCGTGTTGTCTTCCCCAACCCAGGCTCATCCTGTGGGCTCTTGGATAATTTCCAAAAAGACGGTTTACTATGTGACTTCTACAGGTTTGATTCCGGTTCCTTCTTGGAATGTTTTCCTAAACAACATCGGCTCGTCAAAATATATTGTTAAAGCCAATGCCGCGGATTTACTACAGCCCCTCTTGTCCAATATGATTAACTCCGACAGCAGGGTGGGGGAGTAAAAATAGTTAATGGATTTTTTTAACAAAATAAATCCCTCCCGATGAATCGGGAGGGATTTTTTGGATACGGGGTTGCAAATTCACCCCGTTAGAGAACATTATTATCCAATCCGGTAAAATAAAAATATTTTAAATCGACGGAGGTTAATTTTACATTCGTTCTCTAACGGGGTTCATAAGGCTTGTCGCCGGTATCCGGGGGATTATTTTAATAATGATCGGACTTTTGAAAGGAAAGTTTGGATTATTATCAACGGTTTAGGATTTAGTTGGCAGGAGGCGATGTCGTGGTAGGAGGCTGGCCGTGTTGACCGAAGCCCATTACGCCGTCCACAATGTTTGTGGCCGTAACGGTTGAGCCGCTCATGCTTCCGTTTACCATAAGCGTGTCGCCGACCGTGATGCTTCCAACAGTAGAGTCGGAAACTTTTTTGACCGTGGCCGAGGTGGCGTCAATTGTGTAGGTTTTTCCGTTTTTCCCGGTTAAGGTAATTGTGTTACCGTTAATCGCGGAAACGGTGCCCATGGCGCCTTGTTGCCCGTGTCCTCCAAAGCCGCCGCGTCCCATCATCATCCCGTCCGTAATTTTGGTTGCGGTAATCTGGCTTCCGGAAACCGTTCCCTGGACCGTTACGTTGTCGCCGACGGCAATGTCGGAAACGCTAATAGTCGCGGGTGTCGGTTTGGTTGCGGGTGTAGTCCCGCTCGCGGGCGGGGTAAATTTTTGGATAGCCGCGGAGCTCGCGTCCACGGAATAACTAGTGCCGGTGCGCTTGTCGGTCACGGTAATCGTGTTGCCCGAAACTGCGGTTACAGTACCGGACGCGGCCGGCGGCGTGCCGTGCCTAAAGCCGGAAGTAGTGGTAGTGGCCGCGGATGATGTAGCGCCGGCGGCCTGGGTCTGAAAAGCAATGGCGCCGGCTGTCCCGGCCGCCACTCCGAGAACCCCAAAAAGTACGGCGGTTGTTTTTGAAATTTTCATAGTAAGTAATTTCTTTATTTCTTAATTTCCAAATTTCTGGTTTGGATTTTCGACCTTTCACCCTATACTACCCAAGCCCAATAAATAAATTTCATTAAAATTTTGTATCGGTTTTCTTTGCGCGATAAAATATTTTTTCGCCGATAGGTGGTATAATAACAATACAACCGGTTGGATAGGAGTAATCGCGGAGCCTCCCTCCCCTCCTGAGGGGAGGGTCGGGGAGAGGTTGTTTCCTACACGACTGCAACCTCTCTGTCCCTCAGATGCATTCGGGACATCTCCCCTCAAAGGGGAGAGCTCCGCGAATATTGCCGAAAATTTAAAACATGTCCACAAATCAGCCGACGTTTTAATCTTATAATTTGTTTAGATTATGCAATTAATCTTAAGTTTTGTTGTATATATAAGCAGCGCTCTAAACAAAAAATATGACTGAACAAACCGACGAACAAATTGCCCAGGCGGTGCAAAAAGGGGACAGCTCGGCTTTTGGTCTGCTTGTGGAGCGGTACGAGCCTAAGCTTTTAAGATACGCGAAAAAATTCCTGTTTGATTACGAGGATGGCAAAGATATAGTGCAGGAAGTTTTTATTAAAGCTTACAGCAACATCCAGAGTTTTGATTCTGGCAGAAGTTTTTCCTCCTGGATTTACCGCATCGCCCACAACGAGTTTATTAACGCCATCCGCAAAAAGGGCCGGGAGCCGCTTTCCTTTTTTGACCCCGATACTTTATTTCCGCATCCCACCGCGCCGACCCAGGCCGACGACGATTTAAAAAAAGCGGAAATCAAGGAAATGGTGGAAAAGTGCCTAAAAAAGCTGGATCCCAAATACCGTGAACCTTTGGTGCTGTATTATTACGAAGATATGGATTATAAACAGATTTCCGAAATTATGCGCATTCCGGTTTCCACCGCGGCCATCCGCCTAAAACGCGGCAAGGTCGCTTTGCAAAAAATTTATCAATCTTTAAATTTAAAGCCATGACAGAACAACCAAAAACCGATTCCATAAAAGAAGGCGTGCTAAAGGCCATAGAGGACGGCCGGGTAAAAATGCGCCCCAAATGGCAGTTTATTGCCAAAGCCGCGTTGGCAATTTTGGGCGTGGTTTTGGTTGCCCTGACCACTTTGTATCTGGTGAGCTTTATTGTTTTTGTCCTTCGGCAAACCGGCGTTTTGTTTGTGCCGGGATTCGGCTTTCGGGGTTTTGGAATTTTCTTTTTGTCTTTGCCCTGGCTGCTCATCGCGCTTGCCGCGCTTTTTATGCTGCTTTTGGAAATTATTATTAAAAGATATTCTTTTGCCTACGGCCGTCCGTTTTTGTATTCGGCTTTGGCCGTGGTTTTTTTAGGGATTATCGGCGGGATTATTATCGGCGAAACCCCGCTGCACGAAAGATTTTTTGATGAGGCGGAAAGCGGCCACCTGCCTTTTGCGCGGCCGATGTATGAGTATTTTGGCCAAGAGCCTCAAAACATTACGGTCGGCGCAATTACGAAAATTACCGGCAACGGTTATCAAATTCAAAGCGGCGACGGCGATGATTTGTTTTCCGTCATCGTTAGCCCGCAAACCCAAACCCCGCCGCCGAATACTTTAAAAGTAGGGGATATAATTTTAATTTTAGGCCCCCGGCAGGGTAAAACCATTTTAGCCCAAGGCATCCAAAAACCCTCCACTCTCCCGCCTCCCCGCCGCCGGTTTGTTGTTCCCATCCCCGCGCAATAAAGGTTCCTCGGAGTTTAAGCTCTCGAGATATTAATTTCTGCATTTTGCAGTCCCGACTCGCCGGGTTAAAGTATTGAACCTGTATTAAGACTCCTTGGGCTCGAAAGGTTATCTGGCTGAGGCGGATAACTTTTACTCGCTCTACGTCGCTAATAAATTTTAAATTTATGAAGCTAACCATACTTGGCTCCGGCACCGATGCTTGGCAGCTGCCAAAAATAGCCAACCGTTATCCGCCGGGCTTTTTGATTGAGTGGGGCAAGGAGAAGCTATTGCTTGAATGCAGTGAAGGTGTCCGTTTTCGCCTGGTCAAAATTGGCTTGGATTACGCAAGTATCCGACATCTGGCAATTTCTCACTCCCACCCGGACCATTATGCGTTGCCGCAGTTTTTGCAATCGATTTGGAATAAGGGTCAATGGTCCGATTTAAAAGCCATCGACCACAGTTTGAATGTCTACGGGCCAAAAGCTCTAGTTAATGATTATCCTAAACTTTGGAACCTGTTCCGCCCCCAGGAAAATTTTCCGCCTTTGCCTCGCTTAAATTTTTTCCCCATGACAGAAAATAAAGTAGTGGAAATTTCCGGAGCCAAACTTTCGGCCGCCAAAGTTTTTCACGGCGGCGGTAAAATGGATGCCGTGGCTTTCCGTCTGGAATTGCCGAATGGCTTTGTGATTGTCTATTCCGGCGATACGGGCGAATGCCAAGGAATCAGACAAATTTCCAAAAATGCTGATATTTTTATTTGTGAGGCTTCTGCCAAAATAGGAGACGATGGTAGCCCTGTAAAAATTGGGCACCTAAATCCATATTTGGTCGGGGATATTGCCAAGAACTCTGGCGTTAAAAAACTTATTCTTTTCCACTATACAGGTTTGGATTCCGATGAAGAGCTGGCTGCAGAATGCCAAAGGGCGGGTTTTCAAAACGAAATTGTTATAGGGAAAGATTTTCAGGTTTTTAAATTTTGAAAATTTGACCATTCAATTTTAAATCCCGTTCTAAGCCTTTCCAATCAACAGTTTTAAACACTGCGAACAGTGGGAGGATAAAGAAGAAATGAACAAGGGGCATATACCAGTCCTAAAATATTAAACCAACAAAACTAAAAGCAAACCGGCGCACCTCCGGTATTGACTTACAGGAGCTTTCTGCTTTCGCAGTCCGCCTGAGGCGGACGAAGTATTGAACCTATGTTAGCTCCTCGGCTCGGAAATTAAATAGCAAGCTATTTAATTTCTCTCGCTCTACGTCGTTAATAAAAATTATAACAAATGTTCTTTCCCGGTTCAAACCGGCAATTCACACGCAAGTCCTCAAAAATTCCTCATAAGTTTAACTATTTTTTGTTTTCCCCCCACATATTTAATTAGCAAATTAATCCTTTATTTTAATATCCTTACCGCTCCACCCTGGGATCTTTAAACTGCATAATGGGTAAGAGCATGGTTTTGATAATTGACTTCTCTGTTTTACTCAAAGGCACGACTTTGGTTAAGTCTCCGCCGTTGGAGAGAAAAATAGCCATGGAAGGCACGGGAATAAAGCCCTGTTGGTCAAAATAATAAATTGTGCGGCCATAATTAAGGAAGCTGTTCCAGGGATGCTCCTGTGTCGGGGAAGATAATAAGAAACTGGCCGCGCGGGTATAGGCGCCGGTATCACCTAAAACCACATGCTTTAAACTATAACCCAGGCCCAAAAAGGCTTTCATTGAAGTAAAAGGAATTTTCACGTCTTTGGATATGTAATAGATAGTGCCGCGGTCATTGACTAAGCTGCCGGAAGAAAAAGGCAGGCTTAAAGTGTCGGCCATTAGCAAGCCTAAAGCGGGAGTGGAACTGGAGAATAACGCGGGAGTTGTTGTGGATGTTGGCGTGGATGTAGATATGGGAGAGATTTGGACTGCGCCGCCACCTGAATAGCTTCCGCCGCCGCCGCCTCCGGAAAAAACAGCCGCGGTAGTAAAAGTATTATCGCCGGAATCTGATATTTGACCATCAGCATTCCCGCTGTCAACCCTAAAATGGTATAGAGTCCCGGCACTTAAACCCGAAAGACTAACGCTGTGGGATGTAACCAGGGAACTATCAGGGGTGGAGGACGAGCCGTAGCTAGCATTAGCGCCGTATTCCACCAGAGAGTCCGCGGCTTCATCAGTCATCCAGGTTATAGTCGCGCCGGTTTGGGTGACGGCGGAAGCGCTTACGGAAGTAATATTGGGAGGAGCGGAGACAGAGGTGTTTTCAAGATGGATCGGCGCCGGTTCC